>Ga0335076_10001569_pt1 | contig 22168 bp, 12 predicted proteins | sample Lox_Sample_25_FD_206717 | JGI IMG/M metagenome (GOLD analysis project Ga0335076, IMG submission 206717) | Soil microbial communities from Loxahatchee National Wildlife Refuge, Florida, United States - Lox_Sample_2.5 | ecosystem: Environmental > Terrestrial > Soil > Wetlands | place: USA... | reverse complement strand
AGTCGAGGCCGGACGCTATCTGCGAGCCGCCGCGGCCGGGCAGGCTCTGGGGCCGCTCGCCTCGTGGACGGCCACCCCCGAGCGCGTCCTCGCCGGCCGGCTGGCGATGGCGCTCGGCGCGCCGCGGCTCGGCTTCTCGTTCCACCTGCGCGCGCATCGCCTCGACCCGGACGATCCCGAGGCGCTCTACTACCGCGCGCGGGCGTTCCTCGCCCTCCGCGGCCCCTTCGCGGCCTGGCGCTTCATGCGCACGGCCGCGCTGCCGGAGTCCGCGCCGCTCGAGGTTCGCGCCGACTGGCACGCGCTGCAGGCGACGGTGGCCACGGGCTTCCGGGACTTCGAGACCGCCGAGCGGCGGCTCGCCGAGGCCGAAGCGCTCTGCCCTGACCGGCCCTGGATCGCCGTCGAGCACACGGCCGTGCTCGAGGAGCAGGACCGGCTCGAGGACGCGCTCGCCCGGATCACGGAGACGCTGCGGGCGAGCCCGATGTTCCGGCCCGGCATCGGCGCCTCGGCACGGCTGCTCGAGCGGCTCGGCCGCTTCGAGGAAGCGGTCGCGCTCCTGAAGCGCGCCTGTGCCGAGCTCGAGGCCGGTAGCCTCGCGGCGCACCTCGCGCAGATCCTGATCGACCTCGAGCGGCCGCAGGAGGCGCTCGCGGCGCTCGACCGCTACGCCGAGCTCTCGCCGCTGCTCGAGGCTTCCGGCAAGGCCTGGCTCGCGGGTCGGCGCAGCGACGTCTACTACGCGCTCGGCGACCTCGAGGCGGCGCGGCGCGAGGCCGAGGCCGCGGGCAATCCCTTCCACGCCGAGATCGCGCGCCGTCTCAAGGCTGTGCCGACGCCCCGGCCCGAGCGCGTCCTGCTGTCGGTCCCCTTCATCCAGCAGCAGCACCTCACCTGCTCGCCCACCGCGCTCGCCTCGCTCACCTGCTACTGGCGCCGCCCAGTGGACCACGTGGCGCTCGCCGAGAAGATCGCCTACGACGGCACGCCGGGGCACCGGGAGCGCACCTGGGCCCGCGAGAACGGCTGGCGCGAGCGCGAGTTCCGCCTCACGCCCGAGGCCGCGACCAGCCTGCTCGGCCGCGGCATCCCCTTCACGCTGTCGACCCAGTACGCGACCTCCGCGCACGCCCAGGCCGTGGCCGGCTGCGATCCGCTCCGCGGGACGCTGCTCGTGCGCGACCCCTCGGCGCCCCGGCTCGTGGAGATGATGCTGGAGCCGCTCATCGAGCAGCAGGCCTCGCACGGGCCGCGCTGCCTCGCGCTCGTGCCCAAAGACTCGGCGGCGCAGCTGCCCGAGCTGCCGGACGAGCTCGCGTACGACGAGCTCAACGAGCTCGAGCTCTGCCTGCTGCGCCACGAGCGAGCACGCGCACAGGCGATCCGCGACGCGCTCCACGCGCGCGAGCCGGAGCACCGGCTCCGGCTCTTCATGGACGCACGGCTCCACGCCTACGACGACGACCCGCAGGCGCTGCTGCCCGTCTACGAGGCGCTCTCGGCCCGCTTCAAGGACAACGAGCTCTACGCGCTGCGGCGCACGGACCTGCTGCTGCAGCTCGGCAGGCGCGACGAAGCCATCGTCGAGCTCGAGCCGCGCGCGCGCTCGTTCCGGTCGGACCCGGTGTTCGCGATCCGGCTCGCCGAGGTGCTGGCCGACGACGCCCGCGCCGAGCGCGACGCGCTGCGGCTGCTCGAGCGCGCGCTGCGCATGCGGCCGACCGACGCCCCGGCCCTCTCGGTGCTGGCCGGCCTCGTCTACGGCCAGGGGCGGCGCGAGGAGGCGTTCGAGCTCTACCGGCTCGCCGCCTGCGCCGACATCCACAACGAGGCGCGAGTCGACCGCTACGTGACGACGGGCCAGGCGCTCGACCGCGCCGCCGAGGCCGTCGACTTCCTGCGCGGACGCGTGGAGCGGCTCGGGGACCGCTCGTCGGCTCCGGCCCGCAGCCTCTATCGCGGGCTCGAGGACCTGGGCCGCGTGGACGAGGGGCTGGCCGCGCTCGATGCGGCCCTCGAGCGGCACCCGAACGACGGCGATCTGCTGCTGTTCGCTGCCGAGGCCCAGGGCCGCTACGGCCGGCTGGCGCGCGCGCAGGAGCTGCTGGCCGCGGCGGCCGGACACGCGCGCGACAGCGACCGGCGCCGCACCGAGGCGCGCCTCGCGCGCTGGAGCGGAGACCTCGGCGCGAGCCTCGTCGCCTGGAAAGCCGTGGCCGAGGCCGAGCCGCTGGCGCTCGACGCGCAGCGCGCCGTCGCCGAGCTCCTGGCGCGGCTCGAGGGGCGGCCGCGCGCCGTCGAGCACACGGCCGCCGCCGCCGCGCGCGTGCCGACGCACCTCGGCCTCCAGCGCCTGCTCGTGGAGTGGCTGCGCCACGACCCGCCGCGCGCGGAGCAGACGCTGCGCGCGCTGCTCGAGCGGCACCCGACCGACGCGTGGTCGCACCGCGAGCTCGCGCTCGTGCTGTCCGAGCAGGCGCGCTACGAGGAGGCGCTGGCGGCGGCCGCGCGGAGCGCGGAGCTCGAGCCGGAGGAAGCCTCGACGCTCGGGGTGCGCGGGCTGGTGCTGCTGCGCGCCGGGCGCGCCGCCGAGGCCGCGCAGTGCTTCCGCGCGGCGCTCGCGCGCGCGGTCGACTACCGCGCGGCGGCCGAGGGGCTGCTCGACGCCTCGGCCGGGCTCGAGGCCAAGCGCAAGGCGCTGCGCTTCCTCGCCTCCGAGCTGCTGCGGCAGCGCCCGGCCGACAGCCTCTTCACGCTCCAGCACCGCTCGCGCGGGATCCTCGAGCCGGCCGAGGTGCTGCGGCTGCTCGAGGCCGCGCGCGACGCGCATCCCGACCTGTGGCGGCCGCTATCGGCGATCGCCGACCAGCTCGCGGAGGCCGGCCGGCTGGCCGAGGCGACGAGCGTGCTCGAGGAGGCGACGCGGCGCTTCCCGCTCGTGGCGGCGCTCTGGATCGACCGCGCCCACGTCTGCGGCGCCCAGGCCGACGCGCAGGGCGAGCTCGAGTTCCTCGACAAGGCGATCGCAATCGCGCCCGGTTGGACGCTGCCGCTGCAGCGGCGGGGCGAGGCGTTGCTGCGCCTGGGCCGCTTCGCCGACGCGGCCGCCACGCTGCGCCGCGCGAGCGCGCTCGACCCGGCCGACAGCGGGCTCACGGGGCTGCTCGCGATGGCGCTGCGCGACGCCGGCGAGGCGCAGGGGGCTCGGGAGGCGCTCGAGCGGACGGTCGGGCTCGACCCGGGCTACAGCTGGGCCTGGAGCTCGCTGCGCGAGATCCTCGGCGACGAGGCGACGGAGGCCCTGGCGCGCCGGATCGCGGCCGAGCGGCCGCACGACCAGGACGCGCTCGTCGCGCTGGTGCGCCAGTTGCCGCCCTCGAGCCTCGACGAGCAGCTCCGACTGCTCGACCGGGTGCTGGGGCTCGAGCCGCGCCATACCGACGCCCACGACCTGCGCGCGGTGCTGCTGGCCGAGGCGGAGCGCTACCCGGAAGCCCTCGCCGCCTGCTCGCCGTCCGCGTACGCCGGCGCCGTGCCCCACGAGCTCGCGGGCCGGCATGCGTGGGTGCTCGACCGCTCCGGCCGACGCCGCGAGGCGATGGCGGAGATGAAGGCGGTGGTCGAGCAGCACCCCGACTACGGCTGGGGCATCCGCATCCTCTCGGAGTGGGCGGCCGAGCACGGCTCGCCCGCTGAGGCGAAGGACGCCGCCGAGCGCTTCATCCGGGTCGCGCCGGAGAGCCCGGCCGCGTACACCGCGCGCGGCGCGGCGCGGCTGCGCTCCGGGGACGAAGCCGGCGGCACCGCGGATCTCGAGCACGCGCTCGCGCTCGACCCCGCCCACGCCGAGGCGGGGGCTCGCCTCTTCGACACGCTGCTCGCGCGCACCCGGCTCGACGAGGCCGAGAGCCTGCTCGCGCGCCTCACGCCGCACCTGACGCCGCAGCAGCGCGCCGGCCGCTCGGTGAGGCTGCTGGCCGCGCGCGGGAACCGCTGGGGAGCGCTCGAGCAGCTCACCGCGGAGCTCGCGTCCGGCAGGCCGCCGGGCCCGCCGCTCGCACCGGCGCTCCACGCGATCCACGACGCCTTCGGACCGGGGGGGCTCGTCGAGGCCGCGACCGGCTCCCGGCAGGGCCTCCACCCCGATGCCGCCGCGGTGCTCGTCGAGGTGCTGATCGAGAAGAGCGGCTCGGCGGAGGCCGGCAAGCTCGTCGAGGCGTTGGCGCCGCGGCCCGAGCTGGCCGAAGTCGCGTGCCGTGCCTGGCTCGAGGCCTCCAGCAGCCAGGCGGGCGACAAGGTGGCCGCCGAGCGCCTGCGACAGCTCGCGGCGAGGGATGCGGACGCGCTCGCGCTCGCGGCACGCGCGTACGCCAACGACCCGCCGGCTGAACGACTCCGGCTCTACGACGAGATCCTGGGACTCGATCCCTCGCACCTCGAGGCGCGCGACCTGCGGTCGCTCATGCTCCACCAGCTCGGGCGCGACGACGAGGCGCGCGCCGCCTGTCGGAAGCTGCCGGACGAGCCGGAGACGCCGGCGGCCCTGCGCGCGCGCGCCGCGTGGCTCGAGGCCTCTCTCGGACGCGTGGGGGAGGCGCGGCGCATGATGCGGGCCGTGGTCAAGGACCATCCGTGGCACCGCTGGAGCTGGGAGCGCCTGCTCGAGTGGGGCTTCCAGCAGGACAGCGCCACGCCCGGCTACCTCGAGGACACGAAGGCCTACTGCGAGGTGTTCCCCGGCGAGCCGGCCGCGCACGGCTACTTCGGCGACGCGCTGCGCCGATCGGGCCGTCCGCGCGAAGCGGAGGCGGCCTTCCGGCGGACGCTCGAGCTCGACGCCGGCTACGAGTGGGGACGGCTGGCGCTCGCCGACCTCCTGCTCGGCGAGCAGCGCGCCGCGGAGGCCGCGGCGGTGCTCGACGTCCCGTCGCCGACGCCACAGGTCCTGGTGCGGCGCATCAAGGCCGCGCTCGCGCAGCGCAAGGCGCCGCTCGCCCAGGCGAGCCTCGGGGCGCTGCTCGCGACGAGCGCCGACGACGACACGAAGCGGCGCGGCCGCGAGGCGTTCGTCGAGGCCAAGGCGATCGCCGAGCTGCAGGCGGCGTTCGAGCAGGCGCTCGCCGGCGAGACGGCACCCGACTCGGCGGCCTCGCTCCAGATGGAATGGCTCGGCTCGCGCAAGGACTGGCGCGGCTGCGACGCGCTGCTGAAGCGTCTCGCGCAGGCGCGGCCTTCGCTGCGGCTGGCCGCGCTCGCCGGCTACGTGCGCGCGCTCCGCGGCCTGGGCGCCTCGCAGCGCGGACGCCTGCTGCGCCTCGCCAAGTCGCACCGGGAAACGCTGCGCTCCGACGACTTCCACTGGGGCCTCGCCGGCCACGCGATCGCGCTCGTGGACGACCGCGCCGGCGTCGACTGGATGCAGGACTGGGCGAAGCGCAAGAGCTCGCCCTGGGTGCTGAACGGCCTCGCGATCTCGCTGCGCCGGCTGCGGCGGGCGGAGGAGGCGCTCCGCGTCAGCCGCCGCGCGCTCTCGCTGCCCGGCGACCACATCACCCCGTGCCACCGGGCCTGGGTGGGGATCGAGGAAGCGCTCGACGGCAGCCTCGACGAGGCCGAGTCGCTGCTGAACGGCCTCCAGCCGCCGCAGGAGTCGAAGGCCTTCTACGACGCGCTCGCGCTCCTGGCGCGCGCCGCGATCCTGATGCGCCGCTCGGGCCGGGCGGGTTACGACGAGGCGCGCCGCCTGCTCGGGCAGTCGGCCGGCCTCGCCGGCCGCAACAACCGCGACATGGCGCCGCTGCGACGGCGCACCCTCGACCTCGTGGTGCGCCAGCACGGCGGCGCGTCCGCCTGGCTCTGGCGCTTCCTCGGCGCCGGCTGAGCCTCAGGCCAGGAGCTTCTGGACGACGTTTCCGGAGACGTCGGTCAGGCGGAACGGCCGGCCTTGGAACTTGTAGATCAGCTTCGTGTGGTCGAGCCCCATCAGGTGGAGCAGGGTCGCGTGCAGGTCGTGGACGTCCACAGCGTCCTCGACCGGGTTGTAGCCGAGCTCGTCGGTCGCCCCCACCACGACGCCGGGCTTGATGCCGCCGCCCGCGAGCCAGAGGCTGAAGGCGCGCGGGTGGTGGTCGCGGCCGAGGAACTTCGAGTTGTTGCGGCCCTCGATCATCGGCGTGCGCCCGAACTCGCCGCCCCACACCACGATCGTGTCGTCGAGCAGCCCGCGCTGCTTCAGGTCCTCGACGAGCGCGGCGCTCGCGCGGTCGACCTCGCGGCAGAGCTTCGGCAGGCTCGTCACCAGGTCGTCGCCGCTGCCGGTGCCGTGGTGGTCCCAGCCGCGGTGGTAGAGCTGCACGAAGCGCACGCCGCGCTCGACGAGCCGCCGCGCCAGCAGGCAGTTGTTCGCGAAGGAGACCTTGCCGGGCTCCGTGCCGTACGCCTCGTGCACCGAGGCCGGCTCCTTCGAGAGATCGGCGAGCTCGGGCACGCTCGCCTGCATGCGGTACGCGAGCTCGTAGGCGCCGATCCGGGTGTCGACCTCGGGGTCGCCGGTCAAGGCCCGGTGGCGCTCGTTGAGAGCGTGCAGCACGTCGAGCGAGTCGCGCCGCGCCTCGCGCGAGACGCCCGGCGGGTCGCCCAGGAACAGCACCGGCTCGCCGACGTTGCGGAGCTCCACGCCCTGGTACACGGTCGGCAGGAAGCCGCTGCCCCAGCAGCTCTTGCCGCCGTCGGGGTTGTTCTGGCCGGAGATCAGCACCACGAAGGCCGGCAGGTCGCGGTTTTCGCTGCCGAGCCCGTAGCTCAGCCACGAACCGAACGAGGGCCGGCCGACCACCTGGTGGCCGGTGTTCATGAAGATCTGCGCGGGCGCGTGGTTGAACTGCGTCGTGTGGACGGAGCGCAGGAGCGCGACCTGGTCGGCGATCGTCTTGAAGTTCGGCAGCAGCTCCGAGACCTCGAGCCCGGACTCGCCCACCTTCTCGAACGCGTAGGGCGACCCGAGCAGGCGGGGCGTGCCCTTGATGAAGGCGAAGCGCTCGCCCTTGACCAGCTCTTCGGGGATCGCCTCGCCGTCGTGGCGCTTGAGCTGCGGCTTGGGGTCGAAGAGGTCCAGCTGCGACGGCGCCCCGGCCATGAACAGGTAGATGACGCGCTTGGCCTTCGGCGCGAAGTGGGTCGGCTTCAGGGCGAACGGGTCGCGGGGCGCCAGGCCCTCTGCGAAGAGGCGCTCCTCGAAGAGACTCAAGAGCCCGAGCGCGCCGATCCCGAAGCCCGACTCGCGGAAGAAGTGACGCCGCGTGAGCGCGCGAAGGTCCATCCTCATTCCCGTGTGAGCGTGGCGTCCAGGTTCAGGAGCACGTTCGCGACCATGGTGAGCGCGGCCGCATCGGCCGGGCTCGCACCCTGGCCCGCCTCGGGGTCGCTTCCCACGAGCGCCAGCGCAGCCGAAGCGTCGCCCGCGTAGCGCGTCCGCTCACGGCCGAAGAACGCGACGAGCGATTCGAGATCGGCCGCTTCCGGCCCGTGCGCCGTGCAGAGCCTGTGACCGTATGCGATGCGCTCGGAGGCCGTCGCCCCGCCCTCGCGCGCCATGCGCCGGGCGAGCGCTCGCGCGGCCTCCACGAAGACGGGGTCGTTGAGCGTGGTGAGCGCCTGGAGCGGCGTGTCCGTGCGCACGCGCCGCACGGTGCAGGTCTCGCGGCTCGGCGCGTCGAACGTCACCAGGCTCGGGTAGGGAGAGCTTCGGCGGTAGAAGGTGTAGAGGCTGCGGCGGTGGAGGTCGGGACCGCTGCTGGTCTCCCACTTCATGTCGCTGTAGGGGACGTTCCAGACGCCCGCCGGCTGGTCGGGGTAGACGCTCGGACCGCCGAGCTTCGTCGCGAGCAGCCCCGAGGCGGCGAGCGCGACGTCGCGCACCATCTCGGCCTCGACGCGGTAGCGCGCGCCGCGCGCGAGCAGCCGGTTGTCCGGATCGCGCTCGCGCAGCGCCGGGCTCGCCTCCGAAGTCTGCCGATACGTCGCCGAGCTCACGATCTCGCGCAGGATCGCCTTCTGGCTCCAGCCCTTCTCCATGAACTCGACGGCCAGCCAGTCGAGCAGCTCCGGATGGCTCGGCCGCTCGCCCTGGCTGCCGAAGTCCTCGAGCGTGCGCACGAGGCCGCGTCCGAAGAGCGTCTCCCAGAGCCGGTTGACGGTGACGCGTGCCGTGAGCGGGTTCTCGTCGCTCACCAGCCAGCGCGCGAGGCCGAGCCGGTTCGGCGGCCGCTCGTCGCCGAGCGCGCCGAGGGCCGCCGGCACCGCGGCGTAGACGCGCGCGCCGGGGCTCGTGAAGCTGCCCTTGTTGCGCATGAGCGTGGAGGGCCGCTCGAAGCCCGACCGCTCCTGCATCACGAGCGCGCTCGCGACCTTCATCTCGGCGATCTCTTCCTGGATCGCCCGCGACCTGTCCCGCGCGGCGTCGAGCGACGGCGCGAGCGGCCTCCACCAGGCGTCGAGCTTCCGCTGCTGCTCCGGCGTCCGCTCGGCGGCCGCGGTCGCGACCAGGGGTCGCACGTCCTCCGGCAGCGGCAGCCCCGCGAACGGCCGGCCCGCCGCGGTCGCGGAGAGCCGGAAGCGGCCGAGGCTCGCTTCCGATCCGGCCTGGAACTCGAGCGTGAACGTGAGCGTGCGCTCGCGCGTCGCGCCAGCCTGAGCGGCGGCGGGCGCCAGTGGACGCTCGAGCGCCACGACCAGCGCATGCGGTCGGCCCGCCTCGGCGTCCGCGGTGGCACCCCATGCGGTCGCAGCGTGCGAGTCGAGCACGAGCGCGGCGGCGCGCCCCTTCTCGTTGATGTCGGCTCCGGCCCGCGCGAGCCGCAGCGGGCGCTCCCCGTCCTTGACCGAGAGCCCGCTCACGAGGAAGGCCCCCGAGCTGCCGCGGCCGGGGCCTCGCAGCGGCAGCGCGGGGTCGGTGAGCGCCTCGAGCCGGAAGGCGGTGATCCCGTCGAGGCGCGCGCGTACGCTGACCGTGTAGCTGTCCTTGTCCTCGAGCTTTCCCGAGACGCGCAGCGAAGCGTCGGCGAGCTTTTCGGCGGTCGCGCCGCTCTTCGCCGTGAAGCCGCGCGGGACGAGGGCCCTGAACGCCGGCGCCGGGCCGGAGATGGCCCGCTCGAAGGCCGCGAGCTCGGCCGAGACGTCCTTCTTCTCGATCTCCTCGCGGAGCGCGTCGGCCTCGCGCCGCAGCGCTTCGAGGCGTGGCGCCTGCTCGGGCGTGGGCAGTTCGAGCTCGGGCTCGATGATCCACTTGTCGACCACCTCCGTCCCCACGCCGTGGACCGTGTACTCGGCGTTGTCGAAGAAGGCCATGAAGCGGTAGTAGTCGGCCTGCGAGAACGGGTCGAACTTGTGGTTGTGGCACTGCGCGCACTGGAGCGTGCTGCCGAGCCACACGGTGGCGGTCGTCGCCACGCGGTCGACGAGCGTCTCGAAGCGGTACTCCTCGACGTCGATGCCGCCTTCCTGGTTGAGCTGGCTGTTGCGATGGAAGCCGGTCGCGATGCGCTGTTCGAGGCTCGCGTCCTTCAGCATGTCGCCCGCGAGCTGCTCGATCGTGAAGTCGCGGAACGACAGGTCGCGGTTGAAGGCGTCGATCACCCAGTCGCGGTACTTCCAGGCGGTGCGGCGCTGGTCCTTCTCGTAGCCGTTCGTGTCGGCGTAGCGCGCGAGGTCGAGCCACGGCCGCGCCCAGCGCTCGCCGTAGGCCGGCGAAGCCAGCAGGCGTTCGACGAGCGCCGCGTACGCGCCGGGGCTCGCGTCCTTCACGAAAGCGTCGACCTCCTGCGGCGTCGGCGGCAGGCCGACGAGGTCGAGGCTCAGGCGGCGGGCGAGCGTCTCCTTAGGCGCCTCGGCCGAAGGCCGCAGCCCCTCGCGTTCCAGCCGCGCGAGCACGAAGGCGTCGATCGGGTTCCTGACCCAGCTCGCCTCGCGGGGCACGGGCGCCGGCGGACGCCGGGGCCGCTCGTAGGCCCAGTGCTGGCTCGCCTGCGCGGGCGCGAGCGGCGCGTCGTCCGGACCGGCGGCCCCCGCGTCGATCCAGGCCGCGATGCGTGCGATCTCGACGGCCGCGAGCGGGGGCTTCTCGTTGGGCATGCGGGGGTGCAGCTCGCCCGTCAGGTGCTGGTAGAGCGGGCTCTCCCGGCTCTTGCCGGGGACGATCACCGAACCCGTCATCCCCCCCTTCAACGCCTGGCCCCGCGTGTCGAGGCGCAGCAGGCTCTCCTGCTGCTTCGGACCGTGGCAGGAGACGCAGTTCGCGTCGAGGATCGGCCGGATGTCGCGCTCGAAGTCCGGAGCCGGACGCGGCGGGCTCGCAGCCCACGCCCGCGGCCCATGCGCGAGCGTGGCGCACGCCGCGGCGCACAGAAGCAGGGGAACGCCGAGCCTCATTGCCCTCATGACCCCCGGGGACTACGGGCGATTCTAATTCGGTTCCGAGCGGACGGGCAGCGTGAAGCAGAAGGTGGCGCCGCCGCCGACCCCGGGCGACTCGACCCAGACCCGCCCCCCGTGCAGCTCCACGATGCGCCGCACGAGCGCGAGCCCCACGCCGGTCCCCTCGCTGCCGGCGTCGAGCTTGTCGAAGAGCCGGAACACCCGCTCCTGGTGGCGCGGCGCGATGCCGACGCCGTTGTCGCGGACGAAGAAGACCGGCAGCGCCCCGCCTTCGCGTTGGCCGATCTCGATGAGCGGCTGCTTCTGCGCGCCCATGAACTTGGCGGCGTTGTCGACCAGGTTCTGCACGGCCTGCACCAGGCGGCTGCGGTCGCCGTGCACGACCGGCAGCCCGCGCGCGATCCGGACCGCGACGCCTCGCGACTCGAGACCGCCCCGCACCAGCTCGACCGCCTCGCGCGCGATCATGTCGAAACCGACGTCCTGCGGCGGGTTGACGAAGCGCCCGATGCGCGACAGCTCGAGCAGGTCGTCGAGCAGACGCCGCATCTTGTCCGCGGCGTCGGCGATGCGCGCGATGTCCGCCTTCAGCCGCTCCAGGTTCCCGGCCCCCAGATCCTGCTCCATGTGGCCGAGGAAGCCGCGCAGCGTGAAGAGCGGGCTCTTGAGGTCGTGCGAGACGGTGTAGGTGAAGCTCTCGAGCTCCGCGTTCTTCGCCTCGAGCTCCGCCACCAGCTCGCGGTAGCGCGACTCGCTGGCGCGCACGCGCTCGAGCGAGTCGCGAATCGCGCGGGAGGCGAGGTTCTGGACGAGCGCGGTGACGGGAAACAGCAGCAGGCTCGTCCCCCAGACGAAGGTCGAGAAGTCGCGCGTGCTCGGCAACCGCGCCGGCACCGATGCGAGGAGCACTCCCCCGGAGACGAGCGCGGCCACAGTCACCGCCAGAGCGCCGCGGCCGCCGACGAGCGCGCCTGCGATGACGATCGTCGTGCCGTAGCCCAGGGTGTAGGCGGGGCTCTGGACGCCATTGCTCATGGCGGCGAGCACCGTGAAGAAGGTGAAGAAGGCGACCACCTGGAGCCCCGTGGCGAGCGCGACGTCGCCGCGACGCAGCAGCCACAGCAGCACCACGTTCGCGGCCTGGCCGGCGCTCGCTTCCACGAAAGCGCGGGGGGCGCGCTCGGGCTGGAGGACCGCGCTCAGCACGAAGTAGGGCAGCGGCAGCGCCACGAGCGCCCACAAGACGACGTGGAGCATGAACGCCTGTTGCGTGACGGAGCCGTCCGCGAAGGTCGGCGGCGTCAGCAGCCGGCGCCAGGACGTCATCGCCGGAGCCTGCGGAGGCCCGCCACGGCAGCCGCGAGCGCCGCTCCGGCCGCGGCGAAGAGGCCATAGTGCATGGGGGCGACCACCCGCCATTCGTAGATGAAGGGGCTCTCGCTCAGGAGGTAATAGAAGGAGACGCTGAGCAGGAGAGCCGTCCGGCGCCAATCGTGGCGAGCCAGGAGCGCCACGCCCACGAGGACCAGCGGCAGCAGCACGAGCCCGAGCAGCGGCTGGATCCAGGCGAGCGGCGGCCGCAGTGGACCCGCCGCGCGTCCCGGCGCGAGCCAACGCGAAGCTTGGGCGTGCTCCGCGCCGGCCCCCCCGCTGCGAGCCGGCAGGGGCGGCGCGTCGTGGAGCAGCGCCGGCGCGTCCCCCGCCGCATAGTCGACCATCTCGCCCATCCGCCGGAGCATCACGCCCGCGAAGCGCGCCGGATGAGCGCGGATCACCTCGAGCGCGCGGCGGTAGCGGTCCTGGTCGCGCAGGATCCCGTCGGGCTCGGCCCACCAGTCGCGGTAGCGCGGGTTCGCGTAGCGTTCGGCCTCCTCCTCGGCCACGAGCGTGTCGTGCCGCTTGGCCCCCGCCTCCGCTCCGCCGGCGTCCACCGTTCCCTGCCAGAGCGTCAGCCCGCCGTTGATCGAGACCGGAACGAAGGCGCCGAAGACGACGTAGTTGCGGATCGTGATCGGGAGCACGACGACGATCGCGGCGAGCGAGAGCGCCACGGAGTGCAGCAGGCCGCGCCGACGCTCCCGCGCCACGATCAGGAGCACGAGCGACAGGAAGGGCGCCAGCAGCACCACGTTCGGCCGCAGCCAGACGCCGGCGCCAACGAGCGCGCCCGCGGCGGCGCTCGCCCAGAGGCCGGCCCGTCCTTCGGGATGGACAGAGGCCAGGATCAAGAGCGCCGTGACGAGCGGAAGCGCCGAGAGCGCGTCCGGCAGGACGAGCGCCGACACGTAGCCGAGCGGCGGCGAAAGAGCCGCGATCAGCCCGCCCGCGAGCGCGGCCGGCCAGGACGCGAGTCGCGCCGACGCCAGCACCATCAGCACGCAGGCGAGCGACGTGAGCAGGTTCTGGACGGCCTGCGCGGCGAAGAAGCTGTGGCCGAGCGTCTTGTAGACGACGGCGAGGTAGAGCGGGTAGCCCGGGGGCCGCGCCAGGAGGCCGGTCTTCTCCTTGTCGGGCACGCGCGGCCAGAGGATGCCGTCGCCGCTCAGGATGGAGAGCGCGGCGGCGTCGTAGCGCTGCGCCATGCGCGTGCCTTCCTGCTCCGGCGTGTACATGTCCGGAGCCTGGTCGACGGCGTACAGCGAGCGCACGACGAAGGCGAGCAGGAACAAGGCGGCGAGCCACGCCGCCCGACGGAGCCTTCCCCCCGCGTGCTCCATGACCGTGCGCGGATCTTCCGAAAGCGGCGCGTTTGCTGTCAAGGCGGTTGCTTGGCCGGGTGAGAAGTGTCACTTTAGCGCGCTCTTCATGCGGTCTCGCCTCCTTGTCCTTGCCTGAAACGCGACGGGTCCTGGTCGCGGGCCTCCTCTTCCTCCTGAGCGGCGCGTCGGCGCTCGTCTACCAGGTCGCGTGGCAGCGGATCCTGGCGCTCCACAGCGGCGTCGGGCTGTACTCGATCGCGATGATCGTGGCCGCATTCATGGCCGGACTCGGCCTCGGCAGCCAGCTCGGCGGCCGGCTCAGCGCGCGGCTCGACGCTCGCGATTCGCTGCGGCTCTTCGCTCTGGTCGAGCTGGCGATCGGCCTCTTCGGCGCGGGGAGCCCCTTCCTCTACTACGATTGGCTCTATCCGCTCGCCTCGCGGCTCGAGAGCCCCTCTCTCACTTCTGGGCTCGCGCACTTCGCGGCGCTCCTGCCGCCCACCCTGCTGATGGGCACCTCGCTGCCGCTGCTCGTGCGTGCGATGCTGCGCGAGCTCGCGACGGCCGGCCGCACGATCGGCACGCTCTACGGCATCAACATGCTCGGCGCCGCCCTGGGCGCTTTCGCCGCGCCGTGGCTGCTCATCCCGCTGGGCGGGATCCCGGGCGCCGCGCTCGTGGCCGCCTGCGGCAACCTGCTCGCCGGCGCCGGTGCAACTGTGCTCGCGCGTGCCTCGGCAGCGCTCCCGGATGTCGTATCGCCCGCGGCAGAGGCCCCGGCGTTGTCGGCTCGGCACCCGTTCTCGCTCTGGCTGTCGCTCTACGCGCTCTCGGGTTTCGTCGCGCTCTCGCTCGAGATCCTGTGGTTCCGGCTGCTGGACGTCGCCGTGAAGTCCACGGCCTTCACCTTCGGCAGCGTGCTCGCGATCTACCTGCTCGGCTCGGCGGCCGGCTGCCTGGTCGCGGTGCGTTCGGCCGATCGCCTGCGCCGCCCGCTCGCCGTGTTCCTGCTCTGCCAGTGCCTGGTGCTGGCATTCGCCGCGCTCGCCGTGGTCGCGCTCGTGCGCCTGCCGCCGGCCTTGCCCGGCTACAGGTGGCTCGTCGACTACTGGAGCACCTACCGCTTCTTCCGATTCGGGCACGTGTTCGCCGCGTCGCCGATCCTGCACCTCTACGTGGCGCTCCCCGTCTTCCTGTTCGGGCTGCCCACGTTCCTGATGGGCTTCGCCTTCCCGGTGCTCCAGCGCGCCGTCCACGACGAGCTGCGCAGCAGCGGCAGGAAGGTCGGGGCGCTGCAGGCCGCCAACATCGCGGGCTGCGTCGCGGGCAGCCTGCTGGTCGGGCTCGCGTCGCTCCAGTGGCTCGGCACCTCGGAGACGCTGCGTCTGCTGACGCTCGCCGGACTCGCCTTCGCGGCGGTGGGCGTGCGCTACGAAGGCCGCCGGTTCGCGCTCGCTGCCGTCGCGCTCGTCTTGCTCGCCGCTCTCCTGCCCGGCCGCGAGGAGCTGTGGCGCCGGCTCCACGGCGAGGTCGACCCGGCCGAGCGCTCGGTATTCGAGGAAGACGCGACCGGCGTCGTGGCGATCGTGACCCGCAACGGCCTGCGCCACCGCGTCTCCGTGAACGGCAAGGGCAACAGCTGGCTGCCGTTCGGCGGCGTCCACACGGTGCTGGGCGCGCTGCCGGCGATCGTGCATCCCGCCCCGCGCCAGCTGGCGGTCGTTGGGCTCGGCTCGGGCGACACCGCCTGGGCCGCGGGCTGCCGGCGCCAGACACAGTCGGTCACGGTGTTCGAGATCTCGTCGCCGCAGCCGCGGATCCTGCGGCGCTACGCCAGGCTCACGCCGCTGCCGGAGCTGCAGGCCTTCCTCTCCGATCCCCGGGTCACGCTGCGGCTCGAGGACGGGCGCCGCGCGCTCGAAGCGGACGCCACGGCCTACGACGCGATCGAGACCGACGCGATCTGGCCGGAGAGCGCGGGCAGCGGCAACCTCTACTCGCTCGAGTTCTTCCGCGCGTGCGCGAAGCGGCTGCGCCCGGGCGGCCTGATGTGCACCTGGGCCCCCACGCCGCGCGTGCGAACGACGTTCCGCAGCGTGTTCGCGCACGTGCTCGACGCCGAGGGCGGGGTGATCCTGATCGGGAGCGAGTACCCGCTGGAGCTCGACCCGGCCGGCTGGCAGGCGCGGCTCGAGGCCGCGACGCCCTACCTGGGCGAGCTGCGCGCGCAGACCGTCCGGGAGCGACTCGCGAGCCTGGTGCCCGCATCCGGCCCGCTCGAGGGCCTGCCGAACCGGGACCTCGACCCGCGGGACGAGTTCGGCCGTTAGCGCCCTTTCTCGTAGGTCCCCACGAGCTCCGCTCGCGCCAGCACGTGGCCCTTCATCGCCGCCTCGACGTCGGCCTTGCTGGCGTCCCCGAGATCCGGGAGCACGCGGTCGAGCGCGTAGAGCTTGTGAAAGTAGCGGTGCCGGCCGATCGGCGGGCACGGGCCGCCGTAGCCCGTGCGCTTCCAGTCGTTCTTCGCCTCGCGAGTGCCGGCGGGCAGCGCGATCGCGGCGACGCCCTCCGGCAGGCCGGTCGCGCTCGGCGGGATGTTGTAGAGCACCCAGTGAACCCAGGTGAGCTTCGGCGCCTTCGGATCCGGTGCGTCGGGGTCGTCCACGATCAGCACCAGGCTCCTGGCCGCCGCCGGCACACCGGTCCAGGACAGCGCGGGCGACAGGTCGCGGCCCTCGCACGTGTGGAGCGCGGGAATCGAGCCGAAGGCGGCGAAGGCCGCGGACGTCAGGACCAGACTCATGCGTACCTCCGGAAAAACGAGTCTTCTCCCGATCCCGAGCTCCCGGCAAGAGCCCGGCGGATCGGCCGTTCCGGGGCGGGCTCGACGGCCGCCGCCTTCGCCCGGTAGACTGTCCCCGCGGCGAGCTCAGATGCCTCTCGAGTGCGGGTTCAAACAACGGCACGGCCGGCAGTTCTGCGTGACGGACTGCCCGGCCAGCGAGCCGGGCGGGATCTTCGAGTACGTCCGCGTCGAGAAGGCCCTGGATCTGCCGCCCGCCGAGCCGCGCACGGTCGACGTGGCGGTCCTGGACATGAACCACGGCTGGCCCAACCTCGGCCACGACTCGCTCGTGCACGTCGTGATGGACGCGGCCTGCGAGGCGACCGCCGAGCTCGAAGGCGCGGACATGCGCGTGCGGCTGCTGTCGTTCGACGTGCGCCGCGGGGGCCTGCTGCCGGAAGCGCCGGGGCCGCGCTTCTCGCTCTACGTCGGCACCGGGGGCCCGGGCCACCTCGACCCGCGGGCGAACGACGGCGTCCGGCCGGAGTCGCAGGGCATCCGCGAGAACCCCGCCTGGGAAGCGCCGGCGTTCCGGCTCTTCGACGCCATCCGCGCCGACGAGAACGCGGCGCTCATCGCCGTCTGCCACACCTTCGGCGTGCTGTGCCGCTGGTCGGGCGCAGCCGAGGCGGTGCTGCGCAGTCCCGAGAAGGGCAAGTGCAGCGGCGTGCTCGAGAACGTGCTCGCGTGGCCGGCGGTCGAGCACCCCTGGTTCCGCCGCTTCGCGGAGCTGCTCGGGCCGGGCGCGCGGCTGCGCGTCGTCGAGAACCGGCTCTTCGACCTGATCCCGGCGGCGGGCGGCTTCCCCGCGGGCTGCCAGCCGATCGCCTTCGAGACGAACGGCGTGGGCGGCGGACCGGGCGAGGCCGTGACGATGATCGAGTTCGCGCGCGACGCGCTCGGCGTGATGCCGCGAGTCTTCGCGGTGAACCACCACCCCGAGATCCTCGACCGCTTCCGGCAGATGATGATCCTCAACCAGAAGCGCGAGCGCGGCGAGGTGAGCGAGGCTTGGTGCCGGGAGCGGCTCGAGATCCTGACGCGCCAGTTCCCCGAGGAGGACGTGGACCAGCGGCTGCACCTGACGTCCGACTACACGCTGCTCGGACCGCTGCGCTTCCACCTGTTCCGCGCGCTGCGCCGGCGCGCCCAGGCGCTCGGAGCGCCTTTCGATCTGCACGAGAGCCGCATCGTCCAGTCGCTGCTGGGCGAAGAGGTGGCGGCGGGCCGTTCGAGCGAGGTGTTCTGAAGGCGCGGCGATGATCCCGAAGCCGCCCTTTCCCTGGGACCTGACCCCCGAGCAGGAGATCGCCGACTTCCAGAAGCTCAAGCCCCGCCTCGCGGAGGTGTGGGACGCGCTGGTGATGCGCGAGGAGGAGCCGCACACCGCGGTCGTCGTGCCCTCGCTCACGCTCGACCAGAGCGAGCTCAGGAAGATCTCGGGAGCGAGCTTCTACGAGGAGCGCCTGCTGTTCCTGCTGATCCGGCTCCGCAATCCGCGCGCGCGGATGGTCTACGTCACCTCGCAGCCGATCCACCCGATCATCCTCGAGTACTACCTGCAGTTCCTCGCCGGCATCCCCGCGAGCCACGCGCGCTCGCGGCTCACGCTGCTCTGCGCCGACGACGCCTCGCCGCGCTCGCTCACCGAGAAGATCCTGGAGCGGCCGCGGCTCATCGAGCGCATCCGCGCCGGGATCATGGACCCGCAGCGCGCCTACCTCACCGTCTTCAACTCGACGCCGCTCGAGCGCAAGCTCGCCGTGCTGCTCGGAATCCCGCTGAACGGGTGCGACCCGCAGCTCGCGCGCCTCGGCACGAAGTCGGGAAGCCGCAAGCTCTTCCGCGAGGCCGGCGTGCCGCTGCCGGAGGGCTTCGAGGACCTGCACACGACCCACGAGATCCTGGACGCGCTCGAGGAGCTGCGCGCGAAGCGGCCTGGGATCAAGCGCGCCGTGGTGAAGCTGGACGAGAGCTTCTCGGGCGAGGGCAACGCGCTCTTCCGCTACCCCGCTTCGGACTCGCGCACAGCGCTCGGCGAGGCGCTGCGGCAGGTGGAGTTCGCGGTCGCGACGGAGACGCCGGAGGCGTACTTCGACAAGTTCGCGAAGATGGGGGGCATCGCCGAGGAGTTCATCGAGGCCGAGGAGAAGCTCTCGCCGAGCGCGCAGCTCAGGATCGGGCCGCGCGGGGACGTGCTGCCGATCTCGACCCACGACCAGATCCTGGGCGGCCCGAGCGGCCAGGTGTTCCTCGGCTGCCGCTTCCCGGCGCGCGACGACTACCGGCTCGGGATCCAGGAGGCCGGCGAGAGGGTCGGTCACCAGCTCGCGGTGCAGGGCGTCGTGAGCCGCTTCGGCGTGGACTTCCTGGTGCACCGGGACGCACCCCACCAGCCGTGGCAGACGACGGCGCTCGAGATCAACCTGCGGATGGGCGGAACGACGCACCCGTATCTCGCGCTGCAGTTCCTGACCGGCGGCAGCCTCGACACCGCGACCGGCCTCTTCCTCGCGCCGAGCGGCCAGGCCAAGTACTACAAGGCCACCGACAACCTCTACTCCGACCGCTACCGCGGCCTGCTGCCCGAGGACCTGGTCGACCTGCTGACCGTGAACAAGCTCCACTACAGCCACGGCAGCGAGTCGGGCGTGCTCTTCCACCTGATCGGCGCGCTCTCGGAGTTCGGCAAGCTCGGGCTCACGGCGATCGCCAACAGTCCGGCGCAGGTGGACGAGCTCTACGCCCACACCCTCGAGGTGCTCGACCGGGAGACGGCGTACGGACGCTAGGCGGTGATCGTCAGCACGCCGTTCGAGAACTGGGCATGGAACTGCTGGAGCGAGCTCGGCGCCGGCCCGCTCAGCACGCGGCCGCTCGTGTCGAACTGCGAACCGTGGCAGGGGCACACGAAGGTCGACCCGCTGTGCCCCGTGATCGTGCAGCCCTGATGCGTGCAGGTCGAGCTCAGGGCCGTGAACGAATCGCCGGCGGTGCGCGCCACGAGCACCGAGCCCGCCGAGCTCAGCACGATCGCGACCGAGCCCGCGTTGGCGAGCGGCGAGGAGGCGTCGATCGTCACCTGGATGCTGTTGCCCACGACGCTGCCGTTGACGCTGGGCAGCGCAGCGGCGTTGCTGCCGCCGCTCGCGGAAGTGGGGCTGCCGCCGCCGCAGGCTTGCAGGATCGTCGCTCCACCGAGGGCAGCGAGGCCCGCCGAGCATTGCCGGCAGAACTGCCGGCGCGTCTGCTGCTGTTCCGAGTCCATCGCTTCGCCTGACCTCCTGATCTCGCGGTGCGCGAGCCGTTTCCGCAGTACACCCGGGCTCGCCCTGAGACACAAGCCAAAGGCTGTGAGCCGCTGTCAGGCGTCGCCGCGGCGCCTTTACATTTCGATCGAGTCGTGGCGGCGCGAGCAGTTCGGGCGGTTCGTGCGGTCAGCGGAGGCGCCGAGCAGCCTCGGCGCGGGCATCCTCGAGTGTCGCGACCGTCCCGTCGAGCTGCTTCTCGTAGACCGCTCGCAGCACCTCTCCCACCCGCGGACCCGGCGCGAGCCCGAGCGCCAGCAGGTCGCGTCCCTTGAGCAGCGGCTCCGGCGGACCGACGGCGACCTCGAGCGCCCTCACCCGTTCGCGGAACCACTCCATCGCGATGGGCTCGAAGCGGCCGGGCCGGCGGCCGAGGCAGTCTGCCCGCGCGACGCGGTAGAGCAGGTCGGGCTCGCACTTGCGCGCCAGCCGGCGGATCGCGCCGTCCGAGACGCGCTCGCGCTCGTCGTAGAGTTGCCCCGGCTTCAGGTGCTGCGCCACGAGCGCGAGCACCTGCGCGCGCAGGTCGTAGCCCTGGCGGGTATGGACGTTCCAGCGGTCGAGAAGCGCCGTGGTCGGCGGCAGCCCCGCTTCCTCGTGGCCGCGCGAGCGCGTGTGTCCGTCCTCGAAGCGGGTCGTCGCCGGCTTGCCGAGGTCGTGGCAGAGCGCGCCCAGCATCACCGCGAGCTGCCGCGGCGGGTCCTGCTCGAGGCCTTCGAGCAGCCCGCGGGCCTCGTCGACCACCTGCAGCGTGTGCGTCCAGACGTCGCCCTCGGGGTGCCACTCGGGGTCCTGCGGCGTCGCCGCGAGCGGTACGAGCTCGGGCGCGAGCTTCTCGAGCATGCCCCACTCCGCGAGCAGCGCCAGGCCCAGCGACGGCCGGCGCGCCTTCAGCAGCAGCTTCTCGATCTCGCCGAAGACGCGCTCCTTGGGCAGCTCGTCGAGCGGCATGGACGCGCAGAGACGCGCCGTCGCCTCGTCGACCGCGAGCTCGTAGCGCGCGGCGAACTGCACCGCGCGCAGCGCGCGCAGCGGATCGTCGCCGAACGTGGCCGCGTCCACCGCGCGCAGCAGGCGCGCCTCGAGGTCGCGCCGGCCGTCCCAGGGGTCGACGAGCTCGCCCGTCGCCGGGTCGCACAGGATCGCGTTGATCGTGAAGTCGCGGCGTCGAGCGGCCTCCGCGACGGTGAGCGACGGATCGCCCGCGGCGGCGATCCCCCGGTGACCCGGGCCGACCTTCGAGTCGCGCCGCGGCAGCGAGACGTCGAGCGCGCCTGCGACTCCCTCGACTCCCGAGAGCTTGTACACGCGGAAGGACTGCCCGACGGCGTCCCAGCGGCCGAACGCGGCGAGGACCGTCTCCAGCCTGCCCGCCGGCAGGCCGAACACCTCGACGTCCCAGTTCTCGAAGGGCACCTCGAGGAGCGCGTCGCGCACGGCTCCGCCGACGAGGTACGGCCGCCCGCCCGCCTGGCGGAGCGCCGCCAGCAGCCGTTCGAGCCCGGAAGGCAGATCGAGCCGCATCGCGGCCGAGCCTAGCACTCCCCTGTTCTGGGGGGGGTGCTGCGCCGCACCCCCAGAAGCCGGGAGTGGACCCCGAGCGTCGGGCTTGTCGTCTGTCGTCTGCGGTCCTCCGTCGCAGGCCCTTGACACCGTACCAGTGTACTAGTACATTGATACACTAGCGCAGCACGAACGGCGCCAGGAAGGACGACGTGGGCTCTTTTCGGAGGCAGATCGCAGGTCCCGCGGCCGCGTGCGTACTGCTCGCGACCCTGGCATTCGGCGTCACTGACGCTCTCGGCCCGCGTCCGTCGGCCTGGGGATTCCGGTACGGGACGGTCCTCTTCTACCTGCCCTGGCTGGTTGCGCTCCTGCCGATCAGCGCTTGCGCGGCGTGGTGGGCGAAGCGCGCGGGCGCCAGTGCCTGGGGACGTCTCCTGGTGGCCGTGAGCCCGGCCGTCGTTCTGGGCGGGGCCATCACGGTGCTCGCGCTGTGCGTCGCGACGGCCGCGCGCCTGGCAGGGCACACCATACATCCGCTCGACGCGGTCGGCCATTTTCTCGTCGGTTGGCTCCTCGTGCCGGGCGCGTTGGGAGCCATTGCGGCATCGCCCTTCCTGGGGAACCGCGGGCCTCTGGGACCCCGCGTTCGGTGATGCAGGAATGAACCCGCGCACGCCGCGCATCCGCGTGAACCCGGCGCTGCCGGTGCCGATCTGGAGCCAGATCGAGGACGGCGTGCGGCAGCTGGTGGCCGCGGGCGCGCTCCCCCCGGGAGCGGCGATGCCTTCGGTGCGCGACCTGGCCCGCGCCGAGCGCATCAACCCCAACACCGCGGCCAAAGCCTACCAGCGGCTGGTCGAGGCGGGCGTCCTCGAGACACGCCGCGGCGAGGGCACGTTCGTCGCCGAGCGGCCGCCCGCGATGCCCGCCGCCGAGCGGCAGCGCACGCTGCGCGAGGGCGCGCTGCGCTACGCGTCGCTCGCGGTGAACCTGGGCGCGAGCCGGACCGAGGCCGCTTCCGTGCTGAGCGCCGCATGGCCGGCCGGCGACGAGCGAGGAGGGCCGGCGTGAGCACACAGGCGATGGCGGAGCCCGTGGCGGCAGCCGCGGCAGCAGGAGCTGCGGTCGTCGAGGTGCGCGGGCTCATGGTCCGCTACGGCCGGCGCCTCGTCCTCGACGCCGTCTCGCTCGCAGTCCCGCGCGGGTCGGTCTACGCGCTGCTGGGACGCAACGGCACGGGCAAATCGTCCCTGCTGCGCTGCCTGCTCGGCCAGCAGCGGGCGAACGGCGGCGAGGCGCGCCTCTTCGGCCAGGACGCGTGGCGCTGCCGGCAGAGCCTCATGGAGCGGGTCGGCTACGTGCCGGAAGAGCCGGAC
>Ga0335076_10001568_pt1 | contig 22172 bp, 26 predicted proteins | sample Lox_Sample_25_FD_206717 | JGI IMG/M metagenome (GOLD analysis project Ga0335076, IMG submission 206717) | Soil microbial communities from Loxahatchee National Wildlife Refuge, Florida, United States - Lox_Sample_2.5 | ecosystem: Environmental > Terrestrial > Soil > Wetlands | place: USA... | reverse complement strand
CGCGCTCGACGGCGGCGATGGCGCTGATCCTGGCGCAGGCGCGGCCCGACCGTCCGGCGCTCGAAGCTTTCGCCGAGGTGCGGCGTATCCGGGCGCGCCTCTGGCCCAATCTCCACTTGATCGAGCTCGGCGACGGCCTGCTCGGCCGCAACGGCGAGCTCGTCGCCGCCGCGATCGCGCGCTATCGCCACGTGATCGAGCGGCGGCCCGATGTCGGCGAGATGATGACGGCGATGGGGCGCGGGCGCGAGGTGGAGGCGGCGCAGGTGCAGCCCGGGTAGGCCATCGGCTCGCCAGGGCAAAGTCGCATCGACGGCGATTTGAGCCCAGACGAGGTCACAGCGATGCGGTTTGACGTTTTCCGTCGAGGAGAACGCGCGCGACGCGAACGTCCGGGCTGTCGAGCCCCTCGCTGAACTGGGCAATGATCGGCGCAAGCGTTCGCTGCGCCTCCGCCAGGACGCCCCGCCTGATCAAGATATCAGCCAAACTCCTGGCGGCGCGAAGCTCCAGCATGAGCGCGCCGCTGCGGCGAGCCTCGGCGATGGCGCGAAGGAAGCAATTCTGCGCCTCCACCAGGTCCGGGCTCGAAGACGCGACGAGCGCATCCCCGAGCGTGCGGTAGATCTCCGGCAACCACCAGCGCTCACCACTGGCTGTCGTCGTCGCCAGCGCCGTCTCCGCCTCTTTTGCGGCGTCTGCCGGCTTCCCGGCCGCGAGCAGGAGCTGAGCCAACATGGCATGGAACAGGCCGAGCTGAAGCCCGCATTTCATCTCTTCATAGGTTGCAAGGCTGCGCCGGAACTCGTCGATAAAATCGACCGAGTTGGAATGTCGTGACTGAGCCCAGATCTCGTAGAGCCGGCAGATCGCGCCGAAGTAGCGAATTCCGATGCGCTCGCACTTATCGCCACCTTCTTTGCTCAGCTGCAACATGGTTTCGTAATCTTGGGACATGTAATAGAGTTGAGCGGCGAGCGTCAGTACTTGGCCAAGCGTCAGAGCATGTTCCAACTGGCGGGCGCCGGCGATAGCGCTTTGCGCCGTCCGCACAGCACTTTCCGGCCGGCCTCTGAGCCATTCCGTCATCGCCAGGAAAATCTGTGCGGCCAGTCCGGTATCGGGGCCAAAGTGGGTGGCGAGTTGCCGCCGCTTCGCGGGATCGTAGAGGGCGACGGCGTTCTCCAGCTCTTGCTGCGCCTGAGGCAGATCGCCGCGAAAGAAGGCAAGACTGCCGACCAACCGATGGGCCAGGCACAGGTACGCGTCCTCTCCGCCTCGTTGTGCGAGTTCGTACATCCGGCCGACGGTCTCGGCGGCGACATCGATGCGACCGCCGATGAGATGGCCGACAAAGATTCCATAGAGGGCGGAATAGCGTTGCGAGGCGTCGCCAATCTTCTCAACCAGCTGTTCCGCACGCGTGAAGGCAAGGGTTGTCTCGACGGCTGTGTACCCTCGCACGGCGATCGACGCTTGACCCAGGGCGAGCTGCAGCTCCAATTCCAAACGCGTGCGATCACGAACCGAGGGCACGGCGGGGAGCCGTTCGAGGCCGTTGCGCAAGTGGTTGATCGCCTCGAAATTGGCTGATCGGCTCAGCGCGCGAGCGCCTGCCTTGAGCCAATAAGCGACGGCCTTCTCGCCGAGCTCCGCCCGCCAGCAATGATGGGCGAGAAGTTCGGGTTCGGTCTCTGCAATTTCGGCGAATTGGCTTTCGATCGCCGAGACGATACGCGCGTGCAATGCAAATCGCTGGCGGCGCAGCAAGCTTTCGTAAGCCGCCTCTTGCACCAGCGCATGCTTGAACGTGTAGATCGCATCCGGCGATTCGCCACGCTGATAGATCAGCTTCGACTCGACCAGCCGGGCGAGCGCGGAGCGCAGGAGCTCGTCGTCCTGGTTCATGACCGCCGCAACGATGGCATAGGAGAAGCTCCGGCCGATCGCGGCGCCGACCTGCGCCACGTCCTTGAGCGAAGACAGGCGGTCGAGCCGTGACCTGAGGGTGTCCTCCAGAGTGGACGGGATCGAGAGGGGTGGGGGCGTGCCGTCTAACCGATAGGCCTCTTCACTCGCCTGCAGCAGCTCCGACTCCAGTATCGTCTTGGTCAGCTCTTCGATGAAGAGAGGCACGCCGTCGGTCTTGATCAGGATTCGCTCGACCATGTCCTTCGACAGCGTCCGGCCGCCACTCACTTCCGAAATCATCTGCTTCGTGGCCTCTGGGCCGAGGCGCCCGAGCGTGAGCGTGATGGCGCGCGGATGATCGAACAGGGGAGATGCATAGTCCGGCCGCGTGGTCAGCACCATCAGGATCCGATGCTTGTGCAGCCGGTCCAGGAGACGGATCAACGTCTCTTCGGAGGTGGGATCGAGCCAATGCGCGTCCTCGACGATCAGCAGAATTGTTTGCTGCGCGGCCAACCCAAGCAGCTGGTCGATCAGCACCTCCAGCGTCTGCGCCCTTTGCCGCGCCGGCGACATGGCCAGAGGAGGATAGCGATCCCCAGCTGGCACCGACAGCAGCGCCGCGACCAGCGCCGCACCCTCAACGCTGCCCGCGATCGCCATCATGTGCTCGATCTTCGCGAGCTTGGTCGTCGGCGTGTCGTCCGCCTCGAAGCCGGCGGCCCGCTGGAGGTGGACGATGATCGGATAGAGCGGACTGTTGCGGTACTGCGGCGCGCATTGCAGCCGAATATTGATGTAGGTGTGGGCGGGCAGCCGCTCACGCAGCAGCGCGGCGAGCCGCGATTTGCCGATCCCCGCCTCGCCGGATACGACGATCGCCTCACCGGTACCGCCCGCCGCCAGTTTCCAGCGGTCGAGCAACAATCCCAATTCCCGATCTCGCCCGACGCAGGAGGGTTGCGACGTTTGTTTGGCTTCGAAGCGCTCCGCGTCGCTCAGTTCGCGAAGGACGTGCCACAGGTCTACGGTTTCGGCGATGCCCTTGAGGTGTTGCGCGCCCAAAGGCTTGCATTCGAATTCCCCCATCACCAGTCGCTGTGTGCCGTCGGCGATCACCAGGGTGCCTGGATCGGCGAAGGCTTGGATGCGCGCTGCGAGATTGGGTGTCTTGCCGGTAATCGAGACCCGCGCCGCGGCGCCGCGGCCGATCACGTCGCCGACCACGGCCCGACCGGTGGCGATCCCGATCCGGACACGAAGCTCGATCGTCGCCTTGATGCTGATTTCGGCGACCGAGGAAAGCATCGCCAAGCCGCAACGCACCGCGCGCTCGGCCTCTCGCTCATGGGCGTGCGGATATCCGAAATAGGCAAGAATGCCGTCACCCTGATATTGCGCGATAAAGCCGTCAAAGGAGCCGATCACCTCGGCGCAGACCCGCTGGTAGGCGTGCAGTATGTCGCGCAGGTCTTCCGGGTCGAGCTGCGTCGACATCTCGGTCGAGCCGACGAGATCGCAGAACATCACCGTCATTTGCCGCCATTCGGCTTGCGCTTCGTGAGGCCGTATTGCGGACGCGGCGGGCGTGGCCACGAACGACCGCAATTGCGCGGCGTCTCCGGTTTGCAATGCAACGATGGCCTGACGCAGCCGCTTGCGCTGGCCAAGCGAGAGGCCCAACCCCCCCAATTCCGCGTCGGTGAGATCGGGAAGCACGTCGAAGTCGATATGGTTCGCAGCGAAAGACTGAGCAAATTCGCCCAGGTTCAGGTCCTGCAGCCAGTCCTTCATATCCACCATTCATCTCCCAGGCCGCCGGAAGCAACGGCTCGGCCGGAATATCTTAGGTGGCGCGCTCTTTCGCTTATGCTAGTATTTAAGCTTCAACATAAGCAATGGTAAGAACCGGCGAACGCTCGATCGCGCGCCGGTTGAGTTGGTCGTTGGCTTGGCGGGCCGCAGTTGAACGGGCGACGCGTGACGTCGGCAACGAGGCCACGCGAATTGGTGGTCGTTTCATGACGATTTTGTTGCCAATGCTCCTTTGATGCGAGGCCTCACCGGGGGAGATCAAGCGATGTCCGCAGCGAGCGATCCGAGCATCAAAGTCGAGCGACACGCCGCGAGCCTCGAGACCCAAGACCGCGTCGCCAAGAAGCGCGCGCTTACCATTGCTGGCGGCGGACCGGCCGCGGGTATCGGGCTCGGCGTGCTCAAGGCGCTCGGGGAGTTTCCCGAAATCAGCTTCGACGTGTGGAGCCTGAGCTGCGTTGGCGCGTGGCTCGGCTGTCTCTACCACGTCAGCCCGGATCGGACGAATAAACTCGAATACGCCACCAAGCTCATGGAGGGCTTCTTTCGGGCGGACGACGTCTATGACAAATTTCCGTGTCCGACGGTGTTTTTGCCCGACATTCCTGAGATGATTTCTGCCTATTTCCGCTTCATGATTGATCCGCGTTCCTACGCCAACCTGATCGTGCCCGGCGAAATCATCAAGGGGTACCGCCAGCTGTGCGATTATTATCTAAGCCCGAGCAAGTGGAGTTACGGCGATTTCTGCCACTTGATGCTGAACGCGATGATGGCGCCCAACCCGGCGGCTCGGTTCCTGATGAGCATGATCTATAAGAGCGACATCCCGGGCATGAACAAGCTGTGGTTCGGGTCCGACTACAACTTGCTGAAATCGTTCGATATGACGTTACTGGAGAGGGACGATGTCCCGACCCTTTACCACAACGCCTACAATATCGATCTGCAGCAGCTGCAACTGTTTTCCAATCGAGACGTCAAATACCCGAAGATCACGACGCAAAGCTTATGCGCCTGCAGCGGATTGCCGTACATCCTGTCGCCCGTCCAGATAAATGGCTCGACCTACGTCGAGGGTGCGACGGTTGACACGGTCGGATTCTGGCATCTGATGCAGAACCACCCCGACCTCGACGAGATCTGGGTTTGTCGAATTCTCGATACGCATCAGATCCGTCCGCACCACAATCTCGTCGAAGCGCTTAACAATCTGGTGATGCTGTTTGCCAGCACGACCTCGGAGGATGACGTAAAGCTATTCAAGTTCCACCTCAAGGAGCTGAATGCCGGCAGGGCGCAGCCGATAGAGCTGGTAGAGTTTCCCGTGGACCATCACACCAGTTTCGATTGGAACCTTACCAATCTCAGAGCCAGCGCGAGAGCGTCGCACGCTGCCGCAACGAAGAGGATTCGCGAATATCTCGGGCGCCATGGCGGAGGTGGCGAAGGCGGTCGTGCTGTCGGCGAGCCGACTCCCGTGGCCCCATCCCCATCGACCGCGGTGAGCACGCCAGCGGCAGCGCGGTCCAGCTGAAGCGGCCGGCGTCGAGGTGCCTGCAGAGCCGTTGCGAACGCCGCGTCGACGGCGTCAGGGAAGATGCCGCGCGATCTCCATGCCCTTGGCGGTCGGTCTTGCGCCCGATCGGTTGACGGCGATGAACACCGCGAGGTCCTTGCTCGGATTGAGGGCGATGACCGAGCTGAAGCCCACGGTTCCGCCATTCTTGACGATGACGGGATGCAGGTTCGGGTTGTCCTTCCCCAGGTTGGCCACCCACGCCATGGCCTGTTGGTTGAAGCCGTTCGGCAAGATGTAGATCGGCTTCTGCGCCAGCTGCAGGGCGGCGGTCAGTTCGGCCGGGACCGGTCTGCCGTTGACCTCGGTGTGGCCCAGATTGGCTTCGGCGAAGCTCACCATGTCGCGCGCCGTCGAGCGCAGCCCGCCGGCGGCATACCAGGCGAAGATCGGCCAGGGCGGGGCGTCCCCGCCGTTCCGCCGATGCCCGGTGGCCAGGCGCTGCCGTTGCTGCGGCGTCGGGCGCAACGCCGTATCCCGCATCGTCAGCGGGCGCAGAATCTCGGCGTCGAGTTGCTCTGCCCAGGACTTGCCGGTCGCCGTCATCACGAGATAGCTCAGCAGCCCGATGCCGGCATTGGAATAGAGATAGGGCGCCGGCAATGAGGTGGCCGGCGTCCACTGCGCGACCCAGTTGAGGAAATCCGCGCTCGTGTAGTGCCGGATCCCCCGCCGCTCGAGCCGGCGCGGCAGGTTGGTGGGATCGTCGGGCAGACCCGAGGTGAAGTCGGCGAGCTCGAGCGGCGTTATCGGCTGCGCCGCCGGCGTCAGTGAATAGCCGCTCGGCATGTAGGTCTGCGCCGGCGCGGTAGCTGCTATCTGACGGCGATCGATGGCCAGCGCGAACAGCGTCGTCGTGAAGGTCTTGGTGCATGACCCGATCTCGACGAGGGTATCCGGCGAAAACGGCGTACCCGCATCGTCGGCGCTGCCATAAGCGAAGAAATAGCGCCGCCCGCGCATCGACACGCCGACGATGGCACCGGGCACCCCGGTCTCCGCAAGATAGCGCTGCATGACTCCATCGACGACCTGCTTGACGACGGCATCCGGTGTCTGCTGCGCCGCGGCGCAATGGCAGGCGAGGAAAAGTGCCGCGGCGACGAGGGCGAGGCGCGCGGCGGAGCGATGCATCGCCCGTGCCCCCCGTTCCCCCGGCCGCCGCGCCGCTACCGGCCGGTGACCAGAACCATGCGGAATTGGGCCTTGCCCGACATCATGCGATCATAGGCCTCGGCGGCCCGCTCCAGCGGCAGGGTCTCGATCATCGGCCGCACCTGCGCCTGGCTCGAAAAGCGCATCGTATCTTCGGAGTCCTGTGAGGTTCCGGAGGCGTGCCCGCTGATCGTGCGGCTGGCGCCGATGAGCTGCAGCGGCGTCACTTCGATCGGCTCGGCGGAGATGCCGACGACGATCAACCTGCCGCGCACGGCCAGCCCGTCGATGACCTTGCTCATCACCGGGCCGCTGGGGATCGTGGCGAGCACCACGCGGGCGCCGCCCAGCGCCTGCAGCGCTTCGGCCATGTTCTGCGTTTCGCTGTCGATATAGGCATGAGCGCCGAGCTCGCGCGCCATGCCGGCGGTGCCGCGTCCGCGCCCGATTGCGGCGACGCGGAAGCCCATGCGCGCGGCGAACTGCACGCCGAGATGCCCGAGGCCGCCGACGCCGAGGATGGCGACCAGATCACCGGGCTTGGCCTCGCTGTGGCGCAGCGCGTTGTAGGTGGTAACGCCGGCGCAGAGCAGCGGGGCTGCGTTTTCGGCGTTGAGCTCGTCGGGGATGGAAGCCAGCGCGTCGTAGGGCGCGATCATCGCCTCGGCATAGCCGCCGTCATAGGAGAGACCCGGAATTTTCAGATTGCGGCAATCCATCATGTCGTCGCGGCGGCAAGGCTCGCAATAGCCGCAATGACCGCCGAACCAGCCCACCCCGACGCGCCGTCCGATCGCCCATTGCTGCGGGACGTTGGGCCCGACCGCGTCGATGACGCCGGCGATCTCGTGTCCGGGGACAATCGGGTAGCGGAGGCCGGGGTAGAGGCCTTCCTTGGCGAGGGAGTCGCTGTGGCAGACCCCGCATGCTTGCACCCGCACACGCACTTCGCCGGCGCGCGGCTCGGGCATGTCGCGCTCGACCAGCTCGAAAGCGCCTTTTGCCCGTGGGATCTGAACTGCGCGCATCTTGGTCATGAGGATCACCTTTCGCCCGAGGTTTGTGTGCACCACTCTCGCCGCGGCGCCGCCGCGTCCGCGTCAGGTCAGGTCGAGCCGCGAAATCGATGTCGACGCGCTCAAGCTGTAGGCCCATGCTGTTGGCGGTAGAGGCATGACGTGAAAAACCGCAACGCGATGACGTCAGGCTGTTCGGCAAATTTAAGTTGCCATCGCTCTTCTCGTCATCGTGAAAGGTGCGCAAAAGGCAGACACTCGAGTGTGGTCGAGACTGACCGACTTCTCGTGAAGTCGCCAGCGAATTTTTCTAATGAGGTAGCGTGCGCTCGTGATCATCGTCCGGCGCGGCGGAACGAGAGGAGGATGGCGATGGGACTCTCATGGCAACAAGGCCCGTTGGGCGGCGCGACGGTCGGCCGCTTCCTCACGCCCGAGCCGCTCCCGCAACGATTGCTGTTCGCCGAGCCGCTGCGCAGACGGATGCGAGTCAAATTCGCGGGCGAGTGGATCGCCGACAGCGAGGATGTGGTGCTTCTCCACGAACCCGCCCGCTACCCGGTCGCGTATTTCCCGCTCGCCGATGTCAGGCAGGGTGTCCTCCTCAGTGAGAGTCGGAAGACGCAGCACCGCGACCTCGGCGATACCGCGTGGTTCAGCGTCAGCGTCGGAGACAGGAGCGCCGAGCACGCTGCATGGCAGCACATCGCCTTGGCCAGCCATGCCGGCATGCTGCAAACCCGGGTCGCGTTTGCCTGGCGAGCGATGGACGCCTTCTACGAGGAGGACGAGCGCATTGTCGGCCACGCCGCGGACGCGTATCACCGCATCGATATCCGCCAGAGCTCGCGCCACCTGATCGTCAGGCTCGGCGATCGGGTGATCGCCGACACGAAGCGCCCGGTGGTGTTGTTCGAATCCGGTTTCGCGCCGCGCTGGTATGTGCCACGCGCCGACATCGACGAGACCGCGCTGACGCCGGCAGAGCGACAAACCTTCTGCCCCTATAAGGGCTTGGCCAGCTATTACGACATCGGCGGCCGGAAGCATGCGGCGTGGTCCTATCCGAAGGCCTGGCCCGAAGTCGCTCGGGTCGCCAATCTCGTCTCTTTCGAGCCTGACGAGGTCGAGGTCTTCCTGGACGGCAAGAAACTGGTCGCGCCGCCGGGTCAGAGCGTCGTGCCACACGGCATCGATCGCGGCCTCGATCCCGACGAAATGCTGGAGCGGGGCGGGGCGGCGAAGATTTGATCCACGCCAGCAAGGGGAGTGCCGCGGCTGCACCCGACGAGCGAGCGGCACACAGCACCGCTCAATCGGGCAAATTTGCCGCAATATTTCGCAATAGAGCCCAAGATCGGCAAGTTTCTGGTCACCAATCAACGATAGAAGGGCGCTGCTTCTACGCTTCTTTGGAGCAAGCCCCATGGACGCACAATCGCCACAGCCGCTGTACAAGCACTCCGCTCGCGCACTGCTGTTTTCGGCAGCGCTGTTGCTGCTGTCCTGTTCGCCGTCGCAGGCGGACTTGACCATCGTCACGCCGTCTGATTCGGATCGCAACGCCACCAATCTTCATCTCACCTACCGTGCCGATCGCCTTGTCGCGCGCGATCTCGCTCACATCGAGCTTCGCGTCGAAGTCGCCGGGAATGATCCGCGCGCGATCGAAGCGGAGTTGAACCGCCGAATGACGGCCGCGCTGGAGCATGCGAGGACGTCGGCGGGGACGACCGTCCAAGTCGGCGCCTTCGCGGTGGTGCGGCAGACGCCGGTGCCCTATCCACGCGCTGTGCCGGGCCTCGGCTTTCAAGCGGGGGCTGATGCCAACACCGCCATGCCTCCGGCGGCAGGCGAATGGAAGGCCGCTCAACTCATTACGCTGGACGGCCGCGATATGCGCGGGCTCATGAAACTGGTGACGCAATTACAGCAGGACGGCGCCATCATCTCGGACGCGCGCTTCGAGGTGTCGCCCGAGACGCTCGCCGCCGTTCGCCAGGAACTTACCACCGAGGGTCTGGCCAAGTTGCGCGCCGAAGCGCAACAAGTGGCGAGCGATATGGGCATGCAGATCGAGCGCTACCGCAACCTCGACGTCACCGCGCCATATCCGGAAGTGACGCCGGCACGCTTCATCGGCGTTCAACCAGCCCCCTTCGCCGGCCTCAACACGCTGCAAGTTGGCGAGATGAATGTCAGCGTCATCGTCAACGCAAACGTCGCGCTTATGCCCAAGGTCAATTCCTAGCGACGCCTGTCATACGCTGCGAACTGCCGATATCGAGCGCCGAGGCGACACCGATGAAAATTGTGTTGAGAACAGTTCTGTTATTTCTCTTCGCAAGCGCCTCATTGTGTGGGGGCGGTTATCTGCTTTTCCTGTGCTTGAATCACCCTAGCATCTACGGGGTGCTGCGCGGCGGAGGCATGGCCACAATCTTTATCGGTTTGGGCGGATATCTGCTGTGGGATGATTTCATAAGCCCCCGTGTCTCGTAGGCGAGACGGCAATGCGGGGACGTTGCTGTGCCCGCAAGCTCCTCGCCGTCACGGCGCCGTGTTGGCTGCCTTGTGAGTATCGCGAGAACTTCGATGACATATGAGAAGGGCCCGCTACCTTCTCTTGAAGAGGTGCTTCGTCAAATCAATTCGCTGGCAGACTTCGCCTCCAAACCTGCAAAAAGCGCTTCCGACAGGGGCGCATTTGAAGACTACCCACTTCACAAGGTCGCGATCTGGGGCGATGTCGTTGCCGCCAAGGTGCTTCTCTCACATGGGGCGGACGTCAACGCGCTTGGGGAAGACGACGATACGCCTCTGCACCGCGCATTCATGGCGAAGGTCAATATGGCGGAAATGGTGAAACTCCTCTTGTCATGCGGAGCTAATCCGGATATCCGCAACCGCTATCGGGACTCGCCGCGAGACGAGGCGTTGCGCCTGAACGACCCCGAGATTATTCGCGCGATGGAGCTCGGCCGACCAAAGCATTGACGCCTGCGCGCGGTGCATCAGCACGCTTTATCGGGTTTCGACGCGAGCCCTCCTGTGGCTGCTGAACTCGGCGTGATGAAATGCACGGTGAGGTCGAGCGCATCGCCAAACCCCAGCGCCGCCTGCGCCAGGCGTTCCCAGCGGCGCACATGACCACCGGCGCGCGGCCCCAGCGGCAGATCCACCAGGACGCCGACTTTGAGCGCGCGTTGCGCAGAGGGTTGGGCTCGTCCGTCGACGAAAGCCTGGGGGCGCGACTCCATTTCGGGGGACCATGGGTTGCGGGCGCAACGGGGCTGCTCGAAAAGGCTTGTTGGTCCGCGCGCTTCCTGCGACGTTGGCAGAGAAAGGCGGCTCTCGTTCGAGCTTTCGTTGGATACGCAACGGCAGGCGGCGGCAGAATGGCTCAAACGGCGGAACCAGAGCAAGAGGGCGTCCTGCGGCCGACGCATGCCCGCCTTGCAATCGGCTCGGAGCAGCACAAGCAGCTCTTCTGCGCGGTCTTGCTCGATACCTTCGATCCCTATCGCCCTGCGGTGATCGACTGGCCCAAGCTCGCGCCCGAAGCGGAAGCACGACTGAAGAGCCTGCCGTTTTGGGGCGTCGCGGTGGAGACCGAAGAGAATGCCGGGATCCGCATGCAGGCCTTGGCCGATCGGACGAGCGATCCGCTGATCCGCCGGGCGCTTGCGCTCAATGCTTTCGAGGAGCGCCGGCACCGCGAGGTGCTGGGTCACATGATGCGCTTTTACGGCATCGAGCTTGCCGGCGACATCACGGTCGCGCCGCCGCGCCGCGCGCGCTGGGCCTTTCTGCGCACCGGTTACGGCGAATGCTTCGATTCCTTTTTCGCCTTCGGCCTCTTCGACATGGCGCGGCGCGCCAACTTCTTCCCGCCGGAGCTCGTCGCCGTGTTCGAGCCGGTGATCCAGGAGGAGGCGCGCCACAACCTTTTCTTTGTCAACTGGGCCGCCTATACCCGCGCCGCTCTCGGCTGGTGGCGCCGGCCGGGCTTCAGCGTGCAATGCCTGGCGGCGCTCGTGGTGCAGGCGGCCAACCGCCTCTCCTCGGCGAAAGCGGTCGATGGCAACAACTTCACCCGCACCGGCGGCACGGCGCTCGGTCTCGACCTCGACCCGCGCCGCTTTCTCGCGCTCTGCCTCGCCGAGAATGAGCGCCGGCTCGCAGCTTACGACGCGCGCCTGCTGCGGCCCCGCCTCATGCCGGCGGCGGCGCGCCTTGCCATTCGCCTGTTGCCGCGAGGCGGCGCGCCGCGGTGATATAGCCGGTGAGCAGCAGCGGCGCGCCGAGCGCCAGCTCGCGGCAGCGCTTGGCGAGCGACAGAGCGAGCCCGGCTTCGGCGCCGAGCCCGAGCTGCATCGCCAGCAGCAGCGCCCCGTCCTGGACGCCGAGCCCGCCGGAAATGGCGAAAGCGGCGGTGCGCGCCGCCTGGCTCAGGCTCTCCAGCATCACGGCTGCGGCGATGCCGACGGGCTTGCCGAGGGCATAGAGGATGAGCCAGGTCTCGCCTGCGCCGGTGAGCCAGCCGATGAAGCGCCATACCGCTGCGGCGAGGAGGCGCGTTCGCCGGCCAGACTTTGCGGATGCGGTAGAGCCTGCTCGCGCGGCGGTTCGTCACCACGCCTGGGCTTGCTAGTCTTCCAGGCAATGTGCGAGGAGCGCAATATGCGCATGGTCCAGCATCGCTTCGAGATCGCCACCCCCGGCCAGGGGCTGCACGAGATCACCCGCGACGTCGCGCGCTGGGTCGCGGAGGCCGGCATCAAAGCCGGGTTGCTCACGCTCTATCTGCCGCATACTTCCGCCTCGTTGCTGATCCAGGAGAATGCCGCGCCCGAGGTGCGCGCCGATCTCGCCGATTTCTTCGCCGCGCTCGCGCCCGAGGATGTGCGCCGCTATCGCCACAATGACGAAGGGCCCGACGACATGCCGGCCCATATCCGCGCCGCGCTGCTGCCGACCCAGCTCGCGATCCCCGTCGAGAAGGGCTGCCTCGCGCTTGGCACCTGGCAGGGCATCTACCTCGTCGAACACCGCCGCGCGCCCCACCGCCGCCAGATCGTGCTGCACCTTCAGGGGGATTGAGGCGCCCCGATGCCTCAGCTCGGCGGCGGATTGGTCCAGACGCGCATCGCCAACAGCTCGCGCATCGAGGAGAGCTCGCGCGCAATCGTGATGATCGCGGCGATGAAGCCCGCGAAGATGCCGGCGAGCACCAGACCGACGACGAAGCCGGCGACGGCCCACAGCACCTGTTGCGTCGGATTTGCCGGCATCATGTCGAAGCGGGCGGCGAGGTCGCCGCGGTAACCCTCGATCGTCGACGAGACGATGAGGAAGAGCGCCAACAGCTTGTTGACGATGTCGAGGATGCCGATGAGCAGCCGGTTCATGGGCGATGTCCCCCTGTGAGCGCCGCCGCGGCGCGACGCCGCGTCCGCGGCTCAGCGCCGCGCATGCAGCAGATAGGCGATGGCGTAGCCGATGGCGCCGGCGATGAGAAGCGCTGCGAGCGGCCGCTCCTCGACCTGCCCGGCGATCTCCCGCACCGTGCGCTCGCCGCGGCGATAGGCATCGGCGCCGGCCTTTTGCGCCACGTCCCACGCCGCATCACGCGCGTCGCCCAGCCGGTCTGCCGCCCGCTGGGCCGCATCGGCGGCGTGCTGCCCCGCGTGCTGCGCGGTCTCCTTGAGCTGTGCGGCGCCTTCCGCCGCGCGCTGTCCCAGCTGTTCCGCCTCATCCCCGATGCCGCCCGCCATGACCGCCTCTTCCGACTATCGCCATCGGAATGAAAACAACCGGGCGGCGCAATCCTCCCGGTCTCGGTCGCGAAGATGGGTTAGACCCGCCTGCAAAAAGGATTCACCACAGAGACAATGAGGCGGTGAGAAGACCAAAGCCTTGGCACGCGAAGCGCGCCGATACTTCCTTCCTCACTGCCTCATTGCGTCTGTGGTGAGCACTCCGGCGCGCAATTCGGAAACAAGCGGCGACACCGTTCAACCCAGGCGCACGAGCCTGATCCTGGGCGGTTGCTCTTGTGCCGGGTGGACGTCCTCGGTGGCGGGGATTTCGCGAAAATTGGCGGCGCCGAGCATGCCGTCGATATGCTCGCCATCCTCGGCAAGCGGCAGCAGGATGCTGCGATAGACGACGGGCGCGCCCTGATGCACGCCGACGCCGCCGGTGCTGATCGGGGCGCGCTTGGCAAGGACGCGTGAGGCGTAGGAGGTCGCGGCGTAGAGCAGCGTGCTCTCCTGGCATTCCGCCAGGCTTTGCCGGTCGATAGTCGGCCAGTTCGGGTCGCGCAGATGCTCGCCGATATAGGAAAAGCGCGAGCACTCGATCTTCGGATCGACGTCGATCAGCAGGCAATTCGCCCAATCTTGCGCAAAAAGCCGCGGATCGACCTGGGAGCGTCGCGGCAGCGCGTCATTGCGGCAAAGGCCCCGCCATTCAGTCAGGACGCGCAGCACCAGGCGCTGCTCGCGGCTCTCGCTTCCCATGCGCGAAGCAGGCTAGTCCTGCGGGCTTAACGAAGGATTAGAGCGCGGGTCAGCGGCCATGGCCGCCCACATTGGGAACGATCACCGGCACCGCCTGCGGCGGCGTGAAATAGGTCACTTGCGGCGGCAGCGGCTGTATCGGCAGCGGCGCGCCTGCCGCCGCCGGATAGCTCGGCACGGGCTGCGGGATATAGCCGGTCGGCGGGGCGGTTACCGGCTGCGGCGGTGTTAGCACGATCACCGTTCTCGCACCGCCGGCCAGCGCCGCCGGGGCAGCGAGCGCGAGGAGGGCAGCGGTGACAGCGAGCCTCGCGAGGGGGCGCTGAAAGCGAATGCGGTGGTTTGTCATGCTCCTCTATGTGGGTCGGTGCTGCGCCATGACGAGGGGCCGGTGCCGCGTTCGTGATCTCCGCAACATCCCGATCGTGCAAATACTCTATTTGAAGAATGAACCAAAGTGCTGCGGTGATCGCCATGTCCTGCTTGTGTGAGAGGCCAGGTGCTGCGTCAGGCTCTGCCGGCCGAGGGGCGTGCCGTACCGCCGCGACGCTGATCGCGATCGCCCTGCCGCTGTTGCTCGGCGGTTGCAACGACGCGCATCCCTTGTACGGGCCGAACGCGCCACGCAACGGGGACGGCATGCCGGTCGATCCGATCTACGGCACGCAGCTCCCCGGCACGGCGAAAATCTCCGACTGAGATCAGTAGATCTTTAACCAGTTTGGGTAGACTCGCGGGGTCTCCGGGGGGATCCGCGATGGATACGCTCGACAACACCAATCACCTCGATCAGGCGCTGCTTGCGGCGCCGCACGATCAGACCAATCGCCATTTCATCGCCGCCTGGCTCGGCTGGCGTCGCCCGGGGCAGCTTCTGCCCAAGCGCTCGGCGCTCAAGCTCGAGGACATCAAGCCGCTCTTGGGCCGCGTCGTTCTCTTCGAGCTGGTGAGCCCGGACGATATCCGCGTCAAAGTGGCCGGCAGCCAGCTCCGCGACCATATCAATTTCGAAGCCACCGGCTGCAGCTTCGCCGAGCTCACGCCGCCGGGACAGTGGCCGTTGCGCCGCTTTCGCTTCAACGAGATGGCGGCACGGCCCTGCGGCGCCTGGATGATCAACCGCGAAACCGAGACCCATAGCGGCGAGACCGTGTCCTTCGAGACCGTGACGCTCCCGATCGACCCCGAGGGGCCGGGCAAGCCGCGGCTGCTGATCAGCAATGTGGCGGTCCTGGGCGCCATCTACGAGCCGCCGGCAAAGGACCGGCCGCCGCTCATTTACCTTGCCGCCGAATTCCGCTTCCTCGACCTCGGCGCCGGCATTCCCGCCCGGACGGAGCCCTGACCGCCGGGACGGGGAGGGTGACCCTACTTCAGGGGGAGGTCCCGTCCGGCCACCATCAAGACTTGGGTAAGACTCCCATGGTCGAATCTCCCTGACCGGGGAGGAACCCATGGATCAAAACCTCGACTCCCAACGGATCGCCTATCTGATGGACCGTGCCGCGCGCTGCCGGCAAGAGGCGCGGCTCTGCCGCGACCCGGATACGGCCGAAGCCTTGGACCGGCTGGCTCTCGACATCGAGGCCGAAGCCGGTGTGCCGCCGCCTGGCGATGCGCCTCGGTCGCAGGGCAGAGTGCACTAAAGCTGGTCGTCACGCCCGCAAACGCGCAGAGGTGCGACGAAGGCGACGCTTTAACATCGCGTGGATTCCCGCTTTCGCGGGAATGACAGAATACTTTGATTTCGCTTTAGAATTCGTCGCCCCCGCGAAAGCGGGGGGCCATTTTTGAGCCGTGCGATGTGGGCGAAAACAGCTTTGCGTGCGATGCCTTCACACCCTCCATCCCCGGAACGGCGACAAGAGCAAGCGAAGCGATTGGACGTAAAAGCGCGCCGCACTATCAGCCGGGGGCGATGTGGGTCGCGCGCATCAGGCGCAGCGATTCCGGATCGTTCATCACCGAAAGCTGCGCGTTCTGCAGGAAATCCTCATATTCCTGCGCCATGGCGGGCGAGACGACTTCGATCATCAGCCGGTTTTCGACCCAGAATTCGACCACGTGAAAGAACGGCTTCTGTCCTTGCATGCCGCGCCCGAAGGTTTTCGCGCGCCAGCCCTCGCGCGCGCCGATGCGCTCGATCTCCTCGCGCTCGCGCGGCACCGATAGCAGCAAGTGGAACGGCCAGTGCCGCGGCGGCGCCGCGTTCTCGCCGAACACCACCTGATCGTCGCCGGGCGGGATATCGAGCGTCGCGCGCTCGGGATAGACCTCGATCATCGAGCCGTGCGCGTCGCCACTGGCCGCCATGAAGGCGCCGTCCAGCGGCCCGAAGGGATGGCACTGGCCCCGCATCAGCTCGGCCAAGACTTCGGCGACACGACGCGGATCGCGCGCCGGGATCGAGACGTGATGGATCATCGACATCTCCTGATTTCTGCAAATTGAACCGGGCGATATTCTAGGCACCGCATACCTTTAGCCGTCACTCTTCGTGCGCTTTCGAAGGGCGGATCTAGTACGTCGGGCTGGTAACCAGGTCGCTGTCCCGGAAATCCAGCATCTGATCCATGTTCCGCGGGTAAGCGCCGCCGAATTGCGAGGCGTCGATATCCTCGGAGATGGCCTGGGACGGGACGGAATATTCCGGGACGCCACAGGCGCTTAGGAGGAGAAGCACGGGCAAGACGCGAAGGGCGGTCCACATCGGCATCACCATGGGCTGATGAGCAACCCTAACCGCAGCCGAGCTTCGTCGTTTGTGATGTAACGCACAGTGCGATAGATCAGGGAGAGCGGAAGGGATCGAAACGGCGCAGAGAATGAGCGCCGGCCTCGGCAATGGCTTAGGTATCGATCCTAATGCTGCTTGGAAGCAGCGACGATGGCGGCGCCGGCGGCCCGCGCCGCCGGACCCGGAAGCCCCGCATAGAACCGGCTGGCCGCATCGATCTCCGTCGCCGTCATGCCGCGCGCGACGTTGCGCATCTGCTCGTCGATATCGTTGCGTCGCGTGCCGGACGCGAAGTCTTGGAGCTGCGTGCGCAGATAGTCCAAGGGCTGACCCTCGAGCCACGCCGCGCCGGGCTTGCTGGCGAGGTCGCCGTGGCACGCGCCGCAAGGTGCGATGCCGCGCAAGGGCGCGCCGCTCGCGACGATTTGCGGCGCCGCCGCGGGCAGGCTGACGGGCACCCGCGGCAAGTAGGCGTAGTAGGCGGCCAGGTCGCGCATATCCTGATCGCTGAGGTCGCTGACCAGCGGTGCCATCACCGCGCTGACCCGCGCGCCGGTCTTGAAATCCATCAATTGCTTGTAGATGACCACGGCGTATTGTCCGGCGAGGTTGGGCGTGTCCGCCTTGCTGAGGCCGCGGGCGCCGTGGCACATGGTGCAGCGCAAGGCCAAGGTCGCGCCGCGCCCGATCGCTTCCGCGCTCGCGCCGCGCAGCATCTGCGGCGTGAGTTCGACCCGCGTCGTCGGATAAGTGGCCTCGACGACGGGCTCGCGCGCCGGGTTTTGAATGAGCCCCGCCGCGCTGCAGATCGCATCCCAGACACTATGGAACTGCTCGTTCCGGTCGGCCAAAGGCAGCCAGACGAAGCCGACGAGAATGCCGGCAACCGCGACCCCCGCGGTAAGTCCGACGCTGGCGGGGAACCACTTGCTGCGGAGGATTGCGCTCCACTCCGGAGTCATCGTCGGGCTCCCATGGTGACGATCGGAACCGCGGTTCCCGGCGTGGTCAAAAGATGCGCAATCGGGAAGCCGTAGTTCACCAGGGTCAGCGCGATCATGAGGCTGAGCCAGAGCCCGAAGCCGTTGAGCGCCGCCGGCAGCGTGCGCGGCGGACGCACGGCGATGCTGAAGCGATAGGCCGGCGGCTCGGTTCGCGGCGCGGCGTGTCCGCGCGCGAGCACAATGAAGAACAGCGCGCCCGATACCAGCAGGATGGCGGCGCCGATGACCGACATCGTCACTGACGCGGCCTGCGCCGCGATCACCGGATCGCCGTAGTCATAGAACGCCATGCGCCGCGGCATGCCGAGAATGCCGACATAGTGCCAGGGGAAGGTCAGCACGATCATGCCCACGAACCAGGTCCAGAGCTGTGCGCGCATCAGGCCGAGGCTGTCGAGCGCGCGTCCGGTCAGGTGCGGCCAGAGCTCATAGGCGATGACGAAATACATGATCACGATCGCGCCGCCGAAGATCAGATGGAAATGGCCCGTGACCCATTGCGTGTTGTGAATGGTGCTGTCGAGCTGGTAGCTCATGTTGATGAGACCGCCGGCGCCGCCGAAGCCGAGCATGACGAAGGAGAGGGCGGCCCCGAGCATGACCGGGTTGCGCCAGGGCAGCGCCGCGAGCCAGCCCAGCACGCCTTTGCCGCCGCGCAGACGCCCGGCGATCTCGACCGACGCGCAGATCGTGAAGACCGTCAGCAAGGTCGGCAAGGCGACGAGCGCCGTGAACACCGAGTGCAGAAACTTGAAGCCCGAGCCGACCTCGGGATCCGCGAACAAGTGGTGCACGCCGATCGGCATCGCGACGACGAGGAACAGGATGAAGGAGAGCCGCCCCATCGCATCGCTATAGAGCCGGCCGCCGATCGCCCGCGGCAGGATCGTGTAATAGGCGATGTAGGTCGGCATCAGCCAGAAATAGACGATCGCGTGCAGCGTCCAGGAGAAGAAGACCCGGGCGAGCCCGGCATCGATCGTGCGGCTGAGGCCAAGAGCGGCGGGGATGATCTGGAACAACAGCTCGAGCGCGGCACCCACCGCGGTCCAGCCCCAGAGATAAGCGCCGGCAACCGTCGCGAACATCGGGAAGGGCACCGGCGTGCCGGGGTTGTCGCGCTTCCAGCGCCGCATATTGATCCCCATGAGGGCGACCCAGATCCACGAGCCGACGACGACGAGGACGACGCCGATATAGTAGAAAGCGCTGCCGATCATGGGCGGGTAGAAGGTGTAGAGCACCGAGGCGAGGCCCAGCGCGACCGGGACGATCGCCGTCACCGTGCCGACCACCACCAGCCAAAATCCAAGCCACGCCCAGCGCAGGCCGATCAGCGGACGCTGCAAGGCGGCTTCGGCGACGAAGTAACCGAACCCCATGGCGATGAGCGTCGGAAACACATACGCCATGGTGGTGCCATGGGCGGTGACCGAGCGGTAGTACCAATCGGGATCGCTGATCCAGCCATGGAGCGGGCTGCGGATATACATCTGCCAGGCGCCGAGCGGCAGCGCCGCGCCAAAGCCGGCGAAGGCGAGCCAGAAATGCGCGAGGATCATGCGCCGGCTACTTGACACAGCTTACCCGCTTTGCGCCGGCCGCCATCTGCGCGAACGCGGCTTTGTCGACCACCTTGATCCTGCCCCACATCCCCTCATGGCCGATGCCGCAGAACTCGTGGCAAGGCATCAGGCGCTCGCCCGGCGTGTCGAAGCGTGCCCTGAGGCTGGAGATGTAACCCGGCACCAGCATCAGGTTGATGGTCGTCCCGTCGATCAGGAACCCGTGCACCACATCGGCGCTGGTGGCGCGGAAGGTGATCGGCGTGTCTTGCGGCACCAGGATGCAGGACGGCGTGAAGGAGTATTCCTGGCCGATGGCGCGCACCGTGACGGAGCCGTCGGGCTCGACCGCGCTGCCGAGATTGCTCTCGATGAATTCGCCGCTGAGATGGAGGCGGCGCGGGTCGACGATTTCGACGCGGCTCTGCGGCATGGCGGCCTGATGAACACCCGCGAAGGCCGCCACGACGACGAGCACCGCCAGCACGCCGATCCCCACCGTCGCCCAGCGGCGCTCGATGTGTTCGATGCGCTCGGCGCCTTCGTCATGCGCGGGCGGAGGCGAGGGCTCCGTCATGGCGCCCCGGCGCGCGGCACGAAGACGAGAAAGTAGAAGGCGAACCAGATGGCGATGACGATGGCCGTCGCGAGCCCGGCAAGGGCGAGGCCGCCTTTGGCGCCCGATTGCACGATCGCGTCGACAGCCTTGTCGTCCGGCTGGGGCGGGCCGGCAGTGGTCGGGGCGGGGTCGGCGTTCAGCATGGTCGCGTCAATCCAGCGGCGCCGTGCGCAGCTCATTGGCCTGGCGCGCCGAGATCGGCGTGCCGCGATTGCCCCAGGCGGAGCGAATATAGGTCACCACGGCAGCCACCTCGTCGTCGGACAGCGTTTGTGCAAAGGGCGGCATGCCGTAGGGCTCCGGGTTGCCTTCCGTCCCGGGCGGGAACCCGCCATTCAGGACCATGCGGATCGGGTTCACCGCCGATTCCATCTGGATCGACGGATTGCCCGCCAGCGGCGGGTAATCCGGCGGCATGCCGCTGCCATCTTTCATGTGGCAGCTCGCGCAGTGCTTGTCATAGACGTCCTCGCCGAAATGGAGGAGCAGGCTGCTTTCGGGCGGTGGCAGCGCCGAGACCTCGGCGGCGGGCGGACTGCCCGCGGCGAGGCTCTTGAGGTAGACCGCCATGGCGCGCACATCGGCATCGTTCAGATATTGCGAGCTGTCGAAGACCACCTCCGCCATGGGCCCGTAGACCGCGCCGCGATGCGACACGCCGTTGCGCAGGAGATCGACGATCTCCGGAATGCTCCATTCGCCAAGGCCGGCCTCCTTGTTCGAGGTCAGCGAGGGAGCGTACCAGTTCTGCATCGGAATGAGTCCGCCTTCGAACGCCTGCGATTCGGAACTGCCGCCGAGCGCGTTGATCGGCGAATGGCACATCGAGCAGTGGCCGAGGCCTTCGACGAGATAGGCGCCCCGGTTCCACTCCGCCGACATCGCCGGGTTGGGCTGATATCCGCCTTCGCTGAAGAACAGCGTCCGCCAGCCCAGGATCAGTTGGCGGTTGTTGTAGGGAAAGCGGAGATCGTTGGCGCGGTTCGGCTGGTGCACCGGCGGCACCGAACGCAGATAGGCGAAGATCGCGTCGGCATCCGCTCGCGTGACTTTGGTGTAGGAGCCGAACGGCATGGCTGGGTACATCAGGCCGCCATCGGGAAAGCGGCCGGTATGCAGGGCGGCATAGAACTGGTCGGCGTTCCAGGTGCCGATGCCGGTGTCACGGTCGGGCGTGATGTTGGTCGAATAAAGCGTACCGAACGGCGTCGGCATCGCCAGCCCGCCGGCGAAGAGAGCATCGCCGGGGTTGGTGTGGCAGGCGATGCAGTCACCGGCGCGAGCGAGGTACTGGCCTTTGGCGATGAGGCTCTGGTCATCGGCGCGCGCCGCCGGGGGGTGGCCGGCCACGAGCCAGGAGGCGAGCAGGATGGGCAGCCAAAGCGCCCGACGACTCTGCACCGCGCCCCTCACTGTGGTTCGCTGCCGCAGGGCAGCGGCGTCGACAACGTGCCGCGCGGCACCGGCGACGGGTCGGCTGGTACCGGTTGTGAGGCGAGCCACTGAGCGACGGCGGTCACGTCGCTCTCGGTGAGGCTCGCCGCAACCAGCTGCATGCAGTCCGGTTCCTTGGCCGTCCGGGTACCGTAGCGAAAGGCGCCGAGCTGCGCGCTGATATAGCTGGCGCGCAGACCCACCAGGCCCGGTATGGCCGGCTCCATGCCGGTCAAGCGGGGCCCGTGACAGCGCGAGCAGGCGGGAACGCCGTGACCGGCATCGCCTTCCATCACCAGCGCGCGCCCGCGCGCCAGGACAGCTTCACTCGCGTCAGCGACCGCTTGCGGCAGGGGCGGCGGACGCAGGGCGGCAAAGTAGTCGGCGATCTGCTGGAGATAGGCGTCGGGAAGATATTGGAGGAGATAGTTCATCGGCGGGTAGCGGCGCCGGCCGTCGCGAAACGCCACCAGCTGGTTCATCAGATAACCCGCCGGCTTGCCGGCGAGGCGCGGGAAATAGTCGTTCCTGGTCCCCTGGCCTTGCGGACCGTGGCACGGGGTGCAGGCCTGCAGGCGAGTGGCGATCGTATCCGGCGCGTGCGCGGGCGGCTGCGCCTCAGCCAAGCCAGCCATCAGGAGGATCAGAGCGAAGGCATAGCTCACCCGCGCTGCGGCCGCCGCCACGTCACGTCCCGGCGTCATCGGGCTGCGACCCCAACCAGCTCTCGCGTTTTGATCGTCATCTGGTTGCTGTCCCCCGACAGACCCCCTGAAGACGCCCCGGCCAAAAGGGCTTTGAGCTTTGTCAGCC
>Ga0335076_10001566_pt1 | contig 22185 bp, 24 predicted proteins | sample Lox_Sample_25_FD_206717 | JGI IMG/M metagenome (GOLD analysis project Ga0335076, IMG submission 206717) | Soil microbial communities from Loxahatchee National Wildlife Refuge, Florida, United States - Lox_Sample_2.5 | ecosystem: Environmental > Terrestrial > Soil > Wetlands | place: USA... | reverse complement strand
ACAACGGCGCCGGCCGCCGGAGTGTTGTCGGCGCTGGCGCCGTCACTCTGACCGGGCGCCAGCTCGAGCGCGACCGTCAGCGTGGCGTAATGCCCATCGGTGAGATTGAGGGTGAACTGGTGCGGGAGGATGTAGATCTCCCCGGCGATCTTCGGCTTGACGACCTTGGGGGGCATCAGCTTGGCCTTGGCGACGTAGCCACCGCCGAGTAGAACGATCGGGAGGATGATCATGAGCTTCTTTTTCATGGGCTCGGTTTCAGGGTCGGGGGCGGGGTTCAGGATGGGGGTACGGGGTTCAGGCGCATCAGCACGATCTCGACACGGCGGTTCTGCGCGCGACCGGCGGCCGTGGCGTTGCTCGCGATCGGGTGCAGGTCGGCGTAACCCACGGCGCCGAGCCGGTAGGCGCTGACGCCCTGGGTGATCAGGTAGCGCACCACATTCGTCGCTCTCGCCGTCGACAGCTCCCAGTTGCTCGGGAACTCAGCGTTATGGATCGGTTGGTTGTCGGTATGTCCTTCCACGGTGATCGGATGACTCTTGTCAAGGTTGAGCAACTGGGCGACCTCGTGGAGCAACTGGTCGGCGCCGGACTGGAGCGTGGCCGAGCCAGAGTCGAACAGCAGGTTGTCGGTGAGCACGCGAACGACGAGCCCGCGGCGCTCGACGATCGTCTGGACCTTGTTGCCGAAGCCGTGCGCCTTGGCGTACGCGTCCATCTGCTCTTTGAGCTTCTCGAACGTGTCCTGCTCGGCGATCGAAGCGCTCATGCTGTTGAGCGCCGCCTGCAGGTCGGCCGAGGTCATCGGCTGCGCCGGCGTGTTGGCCGAGCCGGTGCTGCTGCTCGAGCGCGCCGTCGGCGTCGGCACCAGCGGCACGATCGAGGGAACCTCGGCGGTCGCGGGCGTGTGGGCGCTCGTCGACTCCGAGCCCGACTGCAGGATCGCCCGGCCGCCGGGAAGGATCGAACCCGAGAACGCCGCCTTCAGCGACTGCTGGAGGACCTGGTACTTGGAGATGTTCACCGACGAGATCGAGAACAGGACCATGAACAGCGCGAACAGCAGCGTGAGCATGTCCGCGTAGGTCAGGAGCCAGCGCTCCTCGTTCTCGTGCTCGACGGCTCCACCTCGGCGCCCGCGCTTGCCGTGGGCGGCCACTTTATGCCGCTTTCGCTTCCTGCTCGGGCATCGGCGTCACGTTGTCGCCGTCGCCCTCGCCGCCACGCTCGGCTGGAGGCACGAACGAGGTCAGCTTGTCGGCCACCACGCGCGGGTTGTCACCGGCCTGGACCGACAGGATGCCCTCGACGGTCAGCGTCCGCAGCTCGACCTCTTCGGCCGAGAGTGCCTTCAGGCGGTTGGCCACCGGGAGGTAGATCACGTTGGCGGAGCCGACGCCCATCAGCGTCGCGATGAACGCCGAGGAGATCGAGGGGCCAAGAGTTGCCGGGGCCGAAAGGTTCTGGAGCACGTGGACGAGCCCCATGACGGTGCCGATGATCCCGATCGTCGGGGCGAACCCGCCGGCCTTCTCGAACGGCGCCACGCCGGCGTGGTGGCGGGCGCTCATCGCGTCGATCTCGGCGTCGAGGATGTCCCGCACCAGCTCGGGGTCGGTGCCGTCCACGACCAGCTGAAGGCCCTTCTTGGTGAACGGGTCGTCGATCTCGTTGATCTGGGCGTCGAGCGCGAGGAGTCCCTCGCGCCGCGCCTGCTCGGCAAGCGAGACGAGAAGGTTGACGCGACCCTGGACGTCCTGCGGCTCCGCGCTGATCACGCGCTTGTAGAGCGCGGGGATCTTCTTCATCCCGTCCATGCCGACGCTCGCCATCGTCGCGCCGGCGGTGCCGGCGATGATCAGCACGAGCGCCGTCGGATTCATGAACGCGGCCGGGCTGGTCCCGTCCATCATCGCGCCCATCAGGATGCCGACGATCGCGACAGCGATTCCTATGCCGGTTGCGGCCTTCATACCCTGGTCATCGACAGAGCTATGGAAACCTTCAGGATCACGCGAGCTCCGAGTTGTCGATGAGCGCCGGGCGGAGCGGTGAGACGGTGCCGCCGGCGTCCTCGCGCTGGTCCTGGCGACGCTTCATGGCGCCGGCGAGGATCTCGACGCGGTAGGCCCGCACCGCCTGGCAGACGCGCTGCGGCGTCTCCGCCACGACGATCTTGGCGCCGGTGGCGAGCGTGATCACCGTGTCGGGGTGACCCTCGACGGTGACGATCAAGTCGGGATTCAGATGAAAGAGCTCGAGCTTGTGCCCGAGGCGGTGCAGGGTGATCATTTTGGTTTTCTCCGGTCTCTAGTAAGCGGCTTTTGATGGGGTTCCCACCCTCACTGACCGGAGGGGCAGCATCCCTCGATTGCCACCCCTCCGCCCAGCCCTTGCCAGGAATTACTGCTTCATCTGCACGACCGTCTGCATCATCTGGTCGGCCGTGGTGATCGTGCTCGCGTTGGCCTGGTAGCCACGCTCAGCCTCGATCATGTTCGTGAACTCTGTGCCCATGTCGACGTTCGACTGTTCGAGCTCGCCGCTGATCGTCTGGCCGAAGCCGGCGGTGCCGGGCTGGCCCGCGGTCTCCGGGCCCGAGGCGGCGGTGGCGCTCCAAAGCGACCCGCCGTCACGCTGCATCCCGGCCTGGTTCGGGAACGTCGACAGCGAGATGTAACCCGCGGTCACGGTCGCACCGGCCGGCGTCTGGTAGTTCACACTGCCGTCCGGGCCGATCGTCACATTCGTCGATCCGGGCGGGACGATGATCGGGTTGTTGGGGCCGCCGGCGGTGTTGGCCGAGTACGTGCCGGTCGTGGCGTTCTGGGTCGCGCCGTAGCCGAGCACGAACTGTCCGGTCTGGGTGCACAGGTAACCGCTCGCGTTGAACGTGAGGTCACCGGCGCGGGTGTACTGGGTGGTGTCGAACGTCGGCGGGGTCGTGCTGACGTTGCCGTTGGCGACGCGCAGCCAGCCGTTGCCCTGGATCGCGACGTCGGTGGCGTTGCCGGTCGTCTCGACCCCTCCGGCGGTCATCACGTTGTCGATCGAGCCGACCTGCGTGCCGAGCCCGACCTGAAGCGGGTTCGTGCCGGCGCTGAAGCCGTTCGCGGCGGTGCCGGCCTGGATCAGCTGCGACAGCTCATCGCTGAACTGGGCGCTCTGAGCCTTGTAGCCGATCGTGTCGACGTTGGCCAGGTTGTTGGCGGTCACGTCGAGCATCGTCTGGTGTGCATCGAGGCCGCTGATCGCGGCGTACATTCCTGACATCATCGGAACATCCCTGCCTTTCGCGGCCTCCTCGAAGAGGTCCAGCCACTTTTGATTGTCACCGTGTCACTCATGCGATCACGGCACTGTCGATATTGGTGAACACCTGCTGGCGCATGTGCTCGGATCCCACCGCCGTGATAACGGTGTTGTTCTTGACCGACACCACATAGGCGGTGCCGTCGACGAAGACCACGGAATCCCGCGAGCCCTTTCCCGCCGCGCGCTGTACTCCGTCGGTGAGCCGACCGAGGGTCGGCTGGTCAAGTGTGATCCCGCGCTGGTGTAACCGCTCGAGCGCGTGCCGCGTGAAGTGCGGCGCGCTCGTCTGCTGAGCCAGCAGATCCGCGAACGACGGCCCGGCCGGCGCCTGCGCGCCCGTGTTCTGCGACGCCGGCGTGGCCGGCGTCTGAACCGGAGCGGTGGGGCCCGGCGCGACGAGCGCGGGATTGGGAAGGACTGAGCTCACGAGACCTCGTTCACGGCCGAGGCGTTGATGCCGGCCGTGCCGTTGATCGTCAGGGTCGGGCCTGAGGAGCTGATCTCGACGGACTGCACCGTGCCGCTGTCGGTCGCGCCGGTGGTCGGGTCGGTGTAGTTGACGGTGTGGCCGAGCAGCGCGATCGCAGACGCCGTGCTCTGGCTGGAGGCCAGCGTGGCGGTCGACTCGGCGGTGTTGGTCTCCTGCTCGACCGAGGTGAACTGCGCGAGCTCGGTGACGAACGACATCGGGTCACTCGAGTTCGGGTTCATCGGGTTCTGGTTCTGGAGCTCGGTCATCAACATCTGCAGGAACTGGTTCTGCGTGATTGGGAGGCTGCTCGAGCTCGAGCTCGAGTTCGTCGAGGCCGTGCTGGTGGTGGCCGCGGTGTTGGCCGTGCCCGTGGCCGGAACGCTGGTGGTGGGAAGGCTCATCGGCGTGGTCCTTGTCTCGTCAAGTGGGTTTTGGTTCAGGCCAGGACGTTCACGAGCGCGCTGCCCGCCGGCAACGACATCACCGGCTCGACGGCACCGGCGTCGCCGGCGGCGTCGGCGTCATCGCCCCTTGCCGTGTACGTCGATCCCGAGCTCTGGCCCGGAGTCTGTGTCTGGGTCTGGGCGGCGTTGTCGCCCCGCGTCCCGATGTCGAGGCTCAGCAGGTTCACGCCCGCGGACTGGAATGCGCGGCGGAGGTCGTCGCCGCCCTGCGACAGGGTGTCGGCGGTGGCGGCGTGGTCGGCCAGCACCTTGGCGGTCACCCCGTCCTCGGTGTGCTGAAGCTGGATGCTGATCGTGCCGAGCGACGGCGGCGAGAGCTCGATCTTTGCGGTGGTGGCGCCCTGGGTGGCGCCCATCTCGACGGTCGCGCGCACGGTCTCGATCGCGTCGCCGAGGGTGACGCCGTAGCGGGTCGGCAGCGCGGTGGCGGGCGCCGCCGGGTCGGCCTGGGCGGGCTGGACCGGCTGGGTCACGGGCGCGACCGCGGCGGCCGGGTTGGGCTGAGCGGCGGTCGAGGTCGCCGGCACGGGCTCGCCGGCGGCCGCGCTCTGGTGGCTCGGCGCGGCGGCCTGGGGCTGTGCTTGATTGCTGCCGGTGGCCGGCTGATCGCTGGCATCCCCCTCGGAGGCGTTCGAGCTTGACGTCGGCTGAGCGGTGGCGGCGGTGCTGGTCGACGCGGCGGTAGCGGCGGTGGTCGCGGTGGTGCCGGTCTGCGGCTGAACGGCCGGCGCGGGCTTGTCGGCAGGCGCTGACTGGGCCGGCGCGGGTGCCTGGGCTTGTGTCGCGATTGTGGTGGGTGTCGCGGTCGTCGTGGGCGTCGCGGTCGTCGTCGGCGTGGTCGCCGCGCTCGTGGCCGGTGTGGTCGTCGCCGGCGCTGGAGCGGAGGTGTTGGTTGTGGTCGCGGGGGTCGCAGGTGCGGGAGACGCCGGGGCCGTAGCGTCCGACGCTGCGGGAGCGGGAGCCTCGGGGGAGGTGGTCGGCGCGGGGGTCGGAGCGCTCGCGGTCGCGGCGGCCGTGGGAGGCGTGGCTGCCACCGACGCGGCAGCGGTCAGCTGATCGACGGCCGAGGTCTGGGCCGAGGCAGCGGTCTGGGTGGCGGCGTCGACCTGCGCCGGCGTAGCAGTGCCGGCTGCAGTCTGTGCGGTGGCGACGAGCGGCGCGGACGTGGTGGTCGCGCCGGCGGCCGCCGCGTTGGCAGCGTCGGCGGCGGTGACGTCGGGCCCCTTGTGGGCGTGCCGGCCACGGCCGCTGTGAGAGCCGGATCCTCCGGCGCTCTTGTTTTGGCCTTCCGCAACGGCGGTCCGGGCCACGTGGTTGTCGAGGACGCTGGTGAAGGGCGGTCCGGATCTCTGATCCGGTGGCCCTGCGCTCGACGCCGGCGAGTCGGTGCTCGCGGGCGGCGGCGCCGCGCTGACGGGTGCGGTCATGCCGCTCTCCTCCTGAACCCGTTGATCGCGATTTCGTCGAGCACCAGGCCCTCCTGGCGGGCGGCCTCGCGCTCGTGATCGGCGCGGCGATGCTCCTTCAGACGTTCGAGCGCCTGGCGCTCGCGGGCTGCCTCGGTCAGCGCCTCGCGGCGCTGGGCGAGCTCGAGCTCGTGGCGCTGGAGGTCCTGCCGCGTGGCCTGGTGGGCGCGCTCGGCGCGCTCCAGGTAGGCCTGCCGCGCCAGCATTTCGGTGGCGCTGCTCATCACGCGGGTGGCGTCGACCTGAGCCGCGCGCGCGCCCGCGAGCCGGGCGGCGGCGGCTTGGACCTCGTCCTCGCAGCGGCGATGGCGGATCATCGCGCCGGCGAGTTCCTGCTTGGCGGCGTCTTCGCGACGCTCACGCAGAGCGCGAACCCGCTCGAGGCGGAATCGGAACGAGGATCCGTTCATGGCCCTTTACTCGGCGGGGCTCTGCCGCCCCTGAGCGCGGGTGGACACTTGTCCGAGTTGCAGTCCGGCCGGGCAGGGTGGGAGGATGCGCGTGCCATGAGGGGATGGATCGCGACCGCGACCGTGCTCGCGCTGGTGGCGAGCTTCGGTGTTACGTCGGCGTTGGGGAAACGACCGTCCGACAAGCCGGCGCCCGCGTGCGCGATCCCGGACGTCACGACGCCTCGGGACCCGGCCAACCCGCTGGCGCTGCCGACGTCGCCCACCGCCGGCGATCCGCTCGCCGGCGCGCACTTCTTCGTCGACGGGCCGCGCCACGGCGAGGCCGCGGGGGCGATCGCGCAGATGCTGGGGATGAGCCCGATGAGCTTCCCCAACAGCTACTCGTGGGGCCAGTTCCAGACGACCTACGGGTCGATGTTCAACCCGCAGGAGCAAGCGCTGGCGAAGATCGCCGACCAGGAGGAGACGCAGAACATCAGCCTCTACGCGGAGGGCGGCGGCCCGGGCGCGATCTTCGGCCAGACTCAGAAGATCCTGTGCGACAACGCCGCCGCCGATCCGAACCCGGTCACGGTTCCGGTGCTCAGCACGTTCTTCGTCTACCCGCACGGACAGTTCTGCCCGGCGCTGTCCGCGCTGCAGGGCTGGCAAGGGACGTTCGTCAGCGACGTCGATCAGATGGCCGAGGCGGTCGGCTACAAGCGCGCGGTGATCTTCGAGGAGATCGATTCGATCGGCACCTCGAGCTGCCTGCACGGCAAGGCGCTGAAGCTGTGGCTGCACGACCTGAGCTGGGAGTCGCAGCGGTTCAGCCATCTCCCGCATGCGGTCGTCTACCAGGAGGCCGGCTACTCCGACGCCAACGGGCCGCTGTGGACCGCGAAGCGGCTGTGGCAGGCCGGCGTCAGCCAGATCGAGGGCTTCTACACCAACGGCACCCACTTCGCGTGGTCGACCAAAGAGATCAAATGGGCCGAGAAGATCTCGACCGACCTGTTCCGCATGTCCCATCACCAGTACCAGGCGCACTTCGTGGTCAACACTGCGCAGAACGGGCAGGGGCCGAAGCTCAACCCGCATCCGGTCACCCAGGGGATCGAGAATCTCTGCAACCCGCCGGGCCGCGGGCTGGGGCGCATGCCGACCGGCGACGTCGACCCGACGTACGACGGCTACACGTTCAAGGGGCTCGACGGGTTCATGTGGACCGGCGTCCCCGGCCGCAGCCACAACAGCAACTGCCCCGGCGGGCCGTGGCAGGCCGCCGGCGTGTTCGATCCGCGGTTCGCGCTCGAGCTGGCGCAGAACGCCAACCAGAAGCTCGGGCCGGGGTTCCCCAGCGAGCCGTACTAGGCGCGGAGCTGGAGGCCGGGGATCGCCGGCGTCGCGGGTGCGACGCCGCCGGCCGGTACCTGCCGGCCGGGCATCACCGCCGGCGGGGGCGCGGGCGGACCGTCGAGGACCTCGCCGCCGACCGGCATCCGCCGCGCGAACTCGCCGGCCAGCCAGAGCAGCTGGGCGTCGGCCTCGTCGACGATGCTTGGCTCGTCAACGCGCTGCTTGAGGAACGCATCGATCGCCGGGCGCAGCCCGATCGCGGCGTCGAGGATCGGGTCGGTGCCGGGCTGGTACGCGCCGATCGAGATCAGGTCCTCCTTCTCACGGTAGGCCGCGAGCGCGGTCCGTAGCCGCGTACCCGCGTCGCGGACCTCGGGCGTGATGATCTCGCCGATCAATCGGGACACGCTCTGGAGCACGTCGATCGCCGGGTAATGGCCCGCGTGCGCGAGCGACCGGGTAAGCACCACGTGCCCGTCGAGGATGGACCGAACCGCGTCGGCAATCGGCTCGTTCATGTCGTCGCCGTCGACGAGCACCGTGTACAGGCCGGTGATCGACCCGGTCGCGCTCGTGCCCGCGCGCTCGAGCAGCCGCGGCAGCAGGGCGAACACCGAGGGCGTGTATCCGCGCGTGGCGGGCGGCTCGCCGATCGCGAGCCCGACCTCGCGCTGGGCCATCGCGAACCGCGTCACGGAATCCATCATCAACATCACGTCCCGTCCGGCGTCGCGGAAGTGCTCGGCGATCGCGGTGGCGGTGAATGCGGCGCGGATCCGTACCAATGCCGGCTGGTCGGAGGTGGCCACGACGACCACCGAGTGACCCAGAGCATCACCCAGGTCGCGCTCGATGAACTCGCGGACCTCGCGGCCTCGCTCGCCGACCAAAGCGATCACGTTCACGTCCGCGCTAGTCGAGCGCGCGATCATGCCCATCAGCGACGACTTGCCGACGCCGGAGCCGGCGAAGATGCCCAGGCGCTGTCCCCGGCCGCACGGAACCAGCGTGTCCAGCGCGCGGACCCCGAGGCTGACGCGGTCAGAGATGCGCGGTCGCGTCAGAGGATCGGGCGGAGCGCCGTTCGTGTCCCGCCACGAGATCCCGGAGGGCGGATCGAAACCGTCGAGCGGAATCCCCAGGCCGTCGATGACGCGGCCGAGTAGCGGCTCGCCGACGGCCACCCGGAACGGCCGGCCGGTCGGGTGCACGCTCGTGCCGGGACCGATTCCGTGGAGCTCGCCGAGCGGCATCAACAGCGTGCGGCCGCCGCGGAAGCCAACCACCTCGCACGCCACCGACGGACGGTCGCGGCCGTCGCCGACCAGACACACCTCGCCGATCTCGACCTGCACGCCGGTGGCCTCGATGATCAGCCCGATGAGGTCGCTGACCCGGCCGACGCGCCGAGACAGATCGGCGCCCTGTAGCGCGCGGGCGGCGCGGGCCAGGCTAGACATCAGCGGACGGCTCGCGTGCGAGCGCGGCGGCGACGATCTCCCGCGCCCGGGCAAGCTGCGCGTCGATGCCCGAGTCGATCTCGCCGGAGTCGGTCCGCGCGATCGCGCCGCCGCGGCCGATCCGACGGTCGGACTGCACGCCGAGATGCTCGATCCCGCCGAGCTCCGACTGGAGCTGCTCGACGCATTCGCTTACGAGCTCCAGGTCATCTGGGTTGACGACGAGCGTCACCCGCCGGCGGTCGGTGAGGTGGCGAAGGGCGTTACGTCCGACGTCGAGCACGCGCTCGGGCTCGACCGCGATCAGGCCGGCGAGGATCTGCTCGGCCAGGCGCATCGCCATCTCGACGGCGTCCTGCTCGAGCTCGGCGATCATCTGCTCCCGCAGGCTGTCGATCGCGCCGGCGGCCGCGGCGATCGCGGCGACCCCCGGCGCGGCCTCGGCGCGGGCGGCCGCCATCCCGGCGGCACGGCCCTCGGCCTCGCCGGCGGCCCATGCCTGCACGCGGATCTGCTCGGCCTCGGCGCGGACCGCGGACAGCACGTCCGCAATCCCGTTCGAGGTCCCGGGCGGCGGGGCGTCGAGCTGGCGGAAGGCGTAGCCGTTGATTGGGCGCCCGCTCGGCCCTGACTCAGACAACGGCGTCTTCCTCGCCGCGCGAGAGCACGAGCGCGCCGGCCTCCTCGAGCTTGCGCACGATCGCGACGATCCGGCCCTGGGCCTCCTCGACGACGCGCTTGCGCTGCGGCGGCTGGTAGGCCATCTCCTCGACCAGCATCGTCGCGCCGCGCTCTGACATGTTCGACAGGATCCGCTCCTTGACATCGTCGTTGACGCCGCGCAGCGCCAGCGCCAGATCCTTCTGGTCGGCCTCGCGGAGCACGAGCTGGATCGAGCGGTCGTCGAGCTTGACGATGTCCTCGAACACGAACAGCAGGCGCCGGACCTCGGCGGCCAGCTCCTCGTCCGCCTCGGTGAGCGAGTCGAGCACGTTGCGCTCGGTCGAGCGGTCGGTGTGGTTGAGGATCTCGGCGAGCGACTTGATCCCGCCCGCGGACGAGTACTCCTGCTGCACGACGCTGTCGAGCTTCTTCTTCATCACGCTCTCGACCTGCTTGACCACGTCCGGGCTGGTCTCGCCCATGCGGGCGATCCGGACCGCGATCTCGGCCTGCTCGGAGCTGGGCAGGTTCGAGAGGACCTGCGAGGCGAGCGTCGTGTGGAGGTTGGCCACGACCAGCGCCACCGTCTGCGGCGACTCGTTACGCAGGAACGTGACCAGCTGCTCGGCCGGCGTCCGGCGCAGGAACTCGAACGGCCGCATCTCGATCACGCTCGAGAGTCGCCCGATGATCTCGAGCGCCCGCTCGGGTCCGAGCGCCCGCTCGAGCACCTCGCGCGCATAGTCGACGCCGCCGGCGAGCAGCGAGTCGTAGGCCTCGACGGTGGCCGCCAGCTCCTCCAGCACGGTGGCCTGTGTGAAGGGGTCCACGCGCTGGAGCTTGGCCATCTCGAGCGACAGCGTCTCGATCTCGTCGTCGCGCAGATGCTTGAACACCTCCGCGGCGCGGTCGGGACCGAGCGAGACGAGCAGCACGGCCGCCTTCTTGCGTCCCTTGATCTCCGCCTTGCGCTTGGGGGCCGCGGGCGGCGCCGCGGCGGCTTGGGCGGCTGGGGACTGAGTGGGCGCCTTCTCGAGCTCGGCGGCCACTTAGTCCTCGCTCATCCAGGCGCGCACCTGCTGGGCGACGCGATCGGGGTCGCGCTCCACCAGCTCCTCGACCTGGCGCTTGGGCACGTTGACCGGGGACCGCAGGCGCTTGACCTCGGTCGGCGGCTCATCGCCGGAGGCGAGCGCCGCGATCGGACGCGGCGTCTCGAGCTCGCGCAGCCACGTGGGCTGGCCCGTGAACGTCTCCTTCTCGCGCCGGCGGATGCTCCGGCGCATGAAGAACAGGAACATCAGCGCGCCGAAGCCGATCAGCGCGTACTTCGCGTAGCCGATCATCTTCGTGCTCGAGGTCGGGGCGGGAGCGGCGGCGGGCTTGGCGAACGCGATCTGGTCCACCGTCAGCGTGTCGCCGCGCTTGGTGTTCAGACCGACGGCGCCGGCCACCGCGCTCTTGATCGCCGGGATCGCCGACGCCGGCACCGACTTGTCGACCAGCACCGACACGCTCTGGTTGTTGACCGCCCCGGGAGCGATCACCGAGTGAGTGACGGTCTTGTCGACGCCGTAAGTGGTGTTCGCGGTCTTGTTCGAGTAGTTCGAGTTGCTGCTGCCGGTGCTCGCCGCATACGCGGGGATCGTGCCGGTGGTGCCCGACGCCGTGGGGCTGCCGCCCTTGAGCGTCTCGGTTTGCGTCTGCGAGGTCAGCGGCACGCCCTTCTTGCCGTAGGTCAGCGTGTCCGAGGTCGCCTGGTTGGCGTTCACGTTCCCGTTGACCACGACCTGCGCTTTGCCCGGGCCGAGTGTCTGCGCGAGCAGCGCCGTGGCCGACGCGGCCGTGGTCGCGTCGTACTGTTGGTCAGCCGCCTGCTGCGACGTCGGCGCACCGTCGGCGCTGTCCGAGCCCGACGCGGGCCACAGCAGCGCGCCGGTCGAGTCGGTGATCGTGACCTTCTGGTCGGACAGGCCCTGGACGCTCGAGGCGACCAGCTCGGCGATGCCCTTGACCGAGCTCTGGTCGAGGTTGCCCGAGTCGGACAGGAGCACCGATGCGCTCGAGCTCTGGCTGTTGTCGCCGAACAGCTGGTCCTGCTGGTTCGGCAGCACGAGGTTCACGGTGGCGGAGTCGATGCCCTGGATCTGCTCGATCGTCTGATCGAGCTGGCCCTCGAGGGCGCGCTGGTAGGTGACCTGCTGCTGGAAGTTCGAGGCGCCGAGCTGGGAGCTGTTGAGCAGCTCGAAGCCCGGCTGCTGGCTACCGACCCCGAGCAGCCCGGCCGAGGCGAGCGCGATCCGCGCCTCGCTCGTCTGGCTCGAGTCGACCGCGAGCGCGGTGCCGCCGTTTTGGATCTGGTACGCGATGCCCTTGGAGGACAGCGTGGTGGTGATCTTGCCGGTCTGTGCGGGATCGAGGCCCGTGAGGAGCGTCGAGTAGCTCGGCGCCGAGGCGAAGTGCATGATCAGCACGAGGAACACGATCGCGGCGGCGGCGGAGCCACCGATCATGGCCCAGCCCTTGGGCGTGAGCTTGGTGATGAATTGACGGATGTCCATTTACGCAGGGGAGGGGGAGGGGCGGGGCGGGTGACCCGGAACTACATCTGGGTCTGGAAGACCTGATCGACGGCATCGACCAGCTTGGTGCGGATTTGAGACGCGAGGTCCATCGCCAGCGATGCGTTCTCGACCGCGGTGATCGCCTGGGTCGGGTCGGTCAGCTGCCCGGTGGCGAGCTGCTGCGACGCGGTCGTGGCGTTGGCCTGGCTCGTCTCGAGCGAGTTGATCGCGCCCGTCAGCGCGCTGCCGAAGCTGCCGTCGCCGCTGCCGGTGGCGGCGGTGCCGGTCGTGGCGTCTTGGCCGAGCGAACCGACCGAGCCCACGCTCCATTCACTCGAGCCAAGCGGCCCGACTGCCCCTGAGATCGCCGGAATCATTTCAGGAGATCCAGAGTCTTCTCGTACATCTCTTTGGCGGTGCTCATCGCGGTCACGTCGGACTCGTAGGACCGCGACTCGTCGATCATGTCGACCATCTCGTTGACGGGATTGACGTTCGGCATCTTCACGTAGCCCTGTGCGTTGGCCGACGGGTTACCCGGGTCGTAGACCTCTTGGTCGGGCGTGGGATCGCTGACGATCCCCGCCACCGCGACGCCGCCGGCGGCGGTGCCGTTGACCTGAGATGTGCCGGGCATCGCGCTCATCGCGCCCGACAGCGCTGCGCCGAAGCCGCCGCCGACCTGCTGGAGGACCACCTCCTGGCGCTGATATGGCTGCCCATTCGCGCCCTGGGTGGTGTCGGCGTTGGCCAGGTTCTCGGACGTCACGTCCATGCGCACGCGCTCGGCGGTGAGACCGCTGGCGGCGATGCTGATCGCGTCGAAGAAGCTCATCAGGACTGACCGATCCCCATCGCGCTCTCGAGGATGGACTCGCGCTGCGCGGCGACCTGGGTGAGCGTCTCGTACAGGAGCCCATTCTGCGACAGCGCCGCCTCCTGCTGCTCGGGGCTGACTCCGTTGCCGTCGGGGCCGACGGACTGCGAGACGCTGTAAGGCTGATAGGTGACCGAGGTGGGTGACTGACCGGACTGGATTGCCGACGCGAGCGTGCTCTGGAAATTCACGTCCTCGGGCTCGTAGCCCGGCGTGTCGACGTTCGCGAGGTTGTTCGTCAGCAGCGTCTGACGGAGCATCGAGCCGCTCATGGCGGACTCGAGAGCTTGCTGAGTGGTGTCAAGGAGGGACATGAAAGGTCCAGTGAAAGGCGCGCCCTCCTTGGGCTCGGTTACGACTCGATCCATCGAGTCATTCCAAGAATCGGCGCGTGCGCTCGATCCTTTAGTGGGTGGCGGCTAGGCCAACGTGAACTGGCCGACGAGCCGTTCGAGCTCCTCGGCGGTGCGCGCGAGCCCGGTCGCCGATGCGGCGATCTCCTCGGTCGAAGCGCTCGTCTGCTGGGTCGAGGCGCTCACCTGCTCGGATGAGGCGCTCGACTGCTCGGCGACGGCGGCCACGGAGGTCATGCTGTCCTGTACGCGGCTGCCGGCGCTGGCGATCTCCTGGATCGCGCCCGCGATCTGTTCGACGCGGTTGCCGACGTCCTGGACCGCGCCGGCAATGCGCGCGAACGCCTCGCGGGCCTGCTCGACGGTCGCGGCGCTGTCCTCGGTCTGCCTCGCGCCGTCTTCGACGACCTCGACGACGTGGCGCGTCTCGTGCTGGATCTCCTGGATCAGGGTGGCGATCGAGGACGCGGCGGACTGAGACTCCTCGGCCAGCTTGCGCACCTCCTCGGCGACGACCGCGAAGCCCCGGCCCTGCTCGCCGACGCGAGCGGCCTCGATCGCGGCGTTCAGCGCGAGCAGGTTGGTCTGCTCCGCGATCCCGGTGATCGTGTCGACGATCTCGCCGATCTGCTCGCTCTTGGCGTCGAGCGAACGGATCGCGGTGCTCGCCTCGGCGCTCGAGTCGCGAACCGCCTGCATCGCCTCGGTCGCCTGCGAGACGGCCTGGGCGCCCTGCTCGGCGAGGTTCCGAGCCTCGGCGGCCGCCTCGGCTGTCTGCTGGGCGCCCTCGGCCGACGCGTGCGAGGCCATCGCGACCTCGTCGGTGAGGATCTTCGCCTCGCCGATCGAGCGCACCTGATCCTCGGCGCCCGCCGCCACGGAGCTGACCGCCTGCGCGATCTCACCGACCGCGCGTCCGGCCTCCTCGGAGGTGTTCGCCATCTGCTGCGAGGACAGCGACAGCTGCTCGGAGGTGCTCGAGATCTCGCGCAGCATGCCGGCGACCTTGGCGCGCGTGGTGTTGTAGGCGGCGACGCTCGACTGGGTCTTCTCGACCATCGCGTTGAACGTGCGGGTCAGCTCGCCGACCTCGTCCTCGCGGTTGGTCGGTATCTCCTCGACCTGCGGGCTCACCTCGCGGGTGAGGTCTCCGTGGGAGATCGCCTCGAGTCCGGTCTCGAGCTCGGCGAGGGCCTCGGCGTCGAGGCTCGTGATGCCGTCGAGCAGCAACTGGATCCGCCGGCTGAGGTCGCGGGAGATCGTGAGGCTGATCACGGCGGCGAACAGAACAGCCGCCAGCGCGACCAGCAACATGAGCGTCTTGGAGCCGCCCGTCCACGCGAGCGAGATCGCGCCCATGAACACGAGTGAGACGGCCATGAACGCGCCGATCAACTGCCGGCGAACGGATGAGATCAGGAATGACACGGGGGAGGGTCCTTTCAGGGTGCGAACGCTCTGGTTGATCGGCCGTCGCCTTGGAAAGCTTGAGCCGAACACCGCATGGGCGGGCGGGAGCAAATCCGCGGGCGACAGCCCCTACGCCGCCTGGGCCGAGAAGCCCGCCGGCGAGGGGTTCCAACCGGTGATCTGAATGCTCGGATCAGCCGTCAGAGAGATGTCGAACGGCGCCCCCGGCCCGCTGATCACGCGGACCACGGGACGGTCGAGCGCGAGCTCGGACACGCTCACCACTACCGCGCGACGGCCATCGGTCAGCTCGACCTCGACGCCCGGCGGGAACGGTGCGACACGACGCGAGAACACGTCGGTGATCGTGGGGTCGAACTGCGTCCCGGCCCCCGCCAGGATCGCCTGCACTCCCACCTGGGCCGGCTTTGCCGGCGCGAAGATCCGCTCGGAGGTGACCGCGTCGTAGACGTCGGCCACGGCCGCGATCCGCGCCATCTCATGGACCTCGGCGCCGGTCTTGCCCTCCGGGTAGCCGCTTCCGTCCCAGCGCTCGTGGTGGCGCAGTACGCAGGCCTGGACCAGCGGGCACCAGGCGCCGGTGTCGCGCACGAGCTTGACGCCGGCCTTGGGGTGGGTCTTGACGATCTCCCACTCCTCCTCGGACAGCTTGCCGGGCTTGTTCAGGATCGCCTCGGGGATCGAGAGCTTGCCGATGTCCGACAGCAGCAGCCCCATGCCGAGCCGGAACAGGCGCTCCTCGTGGCGGTCGTCCTGGCGCTCGCCCTTGTAGTCGAGCCACCCGTGCTCGACGATCAGGCGGCGGCCGATCAGGAGGCCGAGCGCCGTGACGTCGATCGGGTGCTGAAGGTTGTAGGCATCGGCGGAGCACAGGTCGGCGAGCACGACGAACTTGCCGTCGAGCTCCTCGATTTCCAACAGGATCTGATCGACGGCTTCACCGAGTTCGTCGGTCGCTTCCGGATCGAGCGTCCGACCCGAGGCGACGGCCCGCTTGGCCTCGTCGTAAACCGCCGCGATCGCGCGCGTCGCCAACCCGCGGGTTTGACCGCTGATCACCGGCTGGGAGTCGATGCCCTCGCTGTACTCATCATCGACGTATACGCCTTGGGTGCCCGCCCGGCGCAGGTGCTCGATGTAGCGAGCGTTGAGCTTCGCGCCCGCGCGGAGGAGGGGAGCCGCATCGCGCCCGGTCAGGATGTCGCGCGCCAGCGTCGTGTCTTCTTGAAGGTCGGATGTTGCGACAAGCCTCATGGCCCGGCAAATCGGCAGGAAATTCCGAACCTTTAATGCATCTGCATGAGGCGGGTCTGACTGCTGACTAGGCGGTCGCCTCGACGTGCGGGCGAGCCTGGCGTGGCGGCGAGTAGCCGCGCGCGGTTCGGCTTACGCGCTCGACGTTCGCGAACTCGAGCAGCAGCGCTTCGCGCAAGCGCAGGATCTCGATCTCCACGCGCTTGTTCATGAGCGCCGCTCGTTGCAGCGCGGGGCGGGCGGAGGCCGGCGGGCTCTCGGGGAGGGTCGAAATAAGCGCCTCGCGCTCGGACTTGAGCTCCGACAGGGCGTCGTAGTCGCCGGTCCCGACCAGCTCGAGCTCGCGCTCGATCATCCGAGCGAGCGCCTCGTACGGCGCTGTCTCGGCCGAGCTCATCGGCCGGCGATGGCCGCCCACGCCTCGCGAAGCTCGCCGAGCAGCGTGCTGACCTGATCGAGCTTGTTCGCGTCGCGATCGAAGCGAGCCTGCTGCAGATGGCGCAGGCAGAAGAGGTAGATCGACTCGAGCCGCTCCGAGATCTCACCCTGGTCCATGTCGAGCGCGTCGCGGAGGTGGTGGATGATGTCCTCGGCGCGGCGGAGCTTGCGATGCGAGAGCTCGATCTGCCCGTCGCGCATCGCGACGCCGGCCTGGAACAGGAACTTCCGGGCGCCGTCGTAGAGCATCACGACGAGGATCTCCGGCGAAGCGCTCAGCACCGCGCTCTCGCGATAGGCGTTGGGCGTGGCGGTGGGTGGCGTCATCGTGAGGGAGGTCTCCTGGGGCGGGTGGGAACTGCGAATCCGTTCTCTTGGATGCTCGGCAGGCGAGGCCCGCTCTTGAGCGGCTCTGGCCTCTCGTCCGAGGGCCGGTTATGGCGTCGGCAGCGCGGCGATCTGGCTCGTGAGCCAGCTGCTCGTCGACTGGCTGGACGAGAGCATCGCCTCCATCTGCGCGAACTCGTTGACCAGCTCCTGCTGCTTCTGGGCGTTGGCCGCGTTCAGGTTCGAGATCTGGGTCGAGAGGTAGCTGATCTGGGTGTCGTCACCCTGGATCCGCGAGGAGATCGTTCCTCCTGGCGCCCCCTCGTTGTTGACCAGGTTCGAGAAGCTGATCGACCAGCTCTGGAGCATCGACTTGACCGCGCTCCCGTTGCTCGTGAGCGCCTGGGTCAACTGGCTGACGTCGAGCGTGAGGTTGCCGCTGATCGCGCTCTGGGACGGGGCTGCGGTCCCCGACGCGGCGCCGGTGCTGACGCCGACGTCGAGCATGCTCGTGATGCTGCCGGTCAAACCGCCGACGGTCGCGTCCATCTGCTCGCGCATGTTCGACAGCAGCTGCTCGAGGTCGGAGTCGCCGAACAGCGTTCCCTGAGTCGGGTCGCTACTCGACGGCTGCTGCGTCAGCTGCGTCTGGATCGTCGAGATCGCGGAGTTGTAGTCGGTGATGAACTGCTGGACGGCGGTCTGGATGTTCTGCGAGCTCGGCGCCGGAGACCCGACGGTGACGGTCACCGGCGTCGACCCGGTGACGCCGTTCAGGCTCAGCGAGACCCCGGGGATCGTCTGGGTCGCGCCCGAGTTCGTGGTCGAGTTCGGGGTCCCGGTGACGGCGGCGCCGCTGATCGTGTTCGTGGACGAGTACTGCGGCGCACCGCCGTTGATCGTGTACTCGGCGTCGACTCCAGCCTGGGCGTACTGGGTCTCCTCGGTGAGCGCACCGGCCGTGTCGCTGACCGCGACGAAACTCCCGGCGGTGGCCGGGGCGCCGGTCGCGCGGTCGGACAGGACGATGGTCGCGGGGCCGCTGGAGGGCGAGTTGGTGACGGTCGCCCACACGCTCGCGTTGCTGTTGGAGTTGATCGCGTTGACGAGGTCCTGCGCCGAGGCGCCGGCCGCGAGCGAGATCTGCTGGCCGTCGATCGTGACCGTGTCGGCCGAGGTCGGGCTCGTGAACTGGTACGTGCGCTGCGACGCGCTCGCGAGCTGACTGACCGAGATCTGGTAGCCGCCGACGACCGCGCCGTTGTTCGACGTCGCCGTCGCGCCGACCAGCGTGGGGTTGGTCGAGTTGATCGTCTGGGTGTAAGCGAACAGCGAGGGGTTGCCGAGCGCCTGGGCGTCGTCGGCGACCTTGGTCAGCGCGGCCTGGATGGCCGTCAGCTGCGTGTTCATCGCCGTCAGGCCCGACTGCTGGTTGGTGAGGTTCGTGACCTGCTGCTGCTGGGAGGCCATCAGCGCGTTCACGATCGCGTTCGTGTCCAGGCCCGAGGCCAGACCGGTGACCTGCAGCGGCGAGCCGGTCCCGAGCGAGGTCAGCTGATCGCCGCTCTGGTATTGACTGGAGCTGGTGGCCGAGCCGGTGCTCGAGCCGACGGATTGCGTTGACATTGCCTATGAACCTCTCTGGCGCTGTTGCTTGGCGTAGTTCGGGTGCGGGCTCTCAGTTCGACGGAAGCGAGCCGCCCGAGGCCACGTCGAGCACCGTGCTCGCCGGGACCGTGAACAGCAGGTTCCCGTGGACGTCGTGGACCTCGACGGACAGCTTGCCCGTCGCCTCGTTGACCTTGAAGCGCATTTCGCTGCCGCCCGCCTGCAGGTCGTGGTACGCCTGATTGGCGACGCCGATCGCGTCGTACACCTCGTCGGGCGGGCTGGCCGGGATCGCGTCCACCGTCACGGGGTCCGTGGACCCGACGGAAGACGACGCCACGGCAGCCGGGCGCTGGCTCTTGGCCGTGGCCGCTGCGGCGGGCGTCCCGCCCACCGAGCCGATGTCGAAGCTCATTGCATTCCTCCTTGGATGCGTCGGTTCCTACCTTGTGCGCGGGAATCCGTCCCGCTCAGGTGGGGTAATCGAGCGCGCCGCCGAGAACTTGAGCGCCTCCTTCGTCTTTCTGTTGAGTCGTCCGGGTCAGCAGTGAGCGAGCACCTGCCGCGCGCCGGCGCTGGTCGGATCGGCCTTGAGGACCTCGCCGGCGAACACGGCGGCGTCCTCGAGCTGTCCGTTCGCCTGGGCGACGCGCGCCAGACCCAAGAGCGCGCGCACGTCCGGGCTGGTCTCGCAGACGGCCATCCACTCCTTGGCGGCCGACTGGAGGAATCCATGCTTCAGGTACATCGCGGCCAGCAGTTCGCGCTGTTCGCGCCGTGCCAGGGCCGAGTGGTCGAGCAGTTTCGTCAGCTGCTCGAACGTGTCGAAATCGTGGGCGCTCAGCATCGACTCGAGGATCACGCCGAGTAGCGGCGTGGCCGCGACCGGGAGGCTGCGGAGCTCGTGTTCGGGCGTGTCGCTGGCGATCTCGATCCAGCCGGCGAACGTCTCAAGCTCGGCCTTCGACACGCCGGCGCGTGCGGCGCGCGCGGTCGCGGCCTGTGCGCCCGCCATGTCTCCGGAGGCGATCAGAGCCCATAGCTCGATCCGGCACGCCAACCCGCCGAACGCGTCGTCCTCGGCGATCGTGGATGCCTCCTCCGCGGCCGGCCCGTAGCGGCGCTGATTCAGCAGCGTCTCGGCGAGCTGGACACGAGCCTGCGAGCTGCCCGGGCGCGCCGTGAGAACCGCGCGGTACTGGCGTTCGGCCGCGGCCATCGCGCCGCTCCCGAAGAACACTGTCGCGAGCACGAAGTGGGCCGCCGGCGTCAGCTCCGGCACGAGGGACTCGATGGTTCCGGCGACGGCTTCGGCCGCGACGCCGGTCTGGAGCATCACCGACGCGTACGGAGCGAGCACGGCAATCACGTCGGGGTGCTCGGCCATGCACCAGTCGAGCAGCTCCTTGGCCGCATCGACGTCGCCGCGGTGGGCGTACAGCTCAGCCAGCGAGATCCGGGGCAGATAGGTGCCGCCGCCGACCGAGGCTCCGAGCCGCGAGGGGGCGTCGCCCATCTCGATGCAGCGCTGCCAGTACGCGATCGCGTGGTCCTCGCGACTGAGCGCGAGCGCGGCGAGGCCTTGGGCGAACACCATGTCGGTGAAGCCCGGGAACCGCTCGAGCGCCTCGTCGGCGCGGACGATCGCCTCGGCCGGGCGACCGCTGTGGCGCAGCGCGGTGACCAGGCGCTGCAGCAGCGTCGGGACGTAGTCGCGGTCTTCCTGGCCCTCGCTCTTCGCGAGCTTCCAGGCGATCTCGAACTCGGTCAGCGCGGAGCGGTAGTCGCCGATCACCGAGTATTCGCTGCCGAGGTTGAAGTGCAGGAAGGCGTCGGGCGCGCTCTCGCGCTGCTGGGCCCGCAGCAGCTCGAGATTGCGTCGCGACTTCTCCTTGGCGTCGCGGACCGCGCCCAGGTAGCCGTAGTGCTCGACTCGGACCGAGCTCTGCTCGATCCGCCCGGCGGCGTAGACGGGCAGGTTCTGCGCGATCTGCTCGTGCAGACGGCCCTCGAAGCGGTAGTGGGGGCGGTTACGGAACACGCGGAGCGCGTTGTTGGCGATCGCGGCGCCGTCGCCGAGCTCGCCCGTGTAGCTGGTCTCCACGAGGTAGAAGGCCTCGCGCCAGGTGCGGCCCGTGAGGGCCTTCAGGCGCTTCACATCGTCCGCGACGAGCACCTCGTCCGCGTCGAGATAGATGATCCAGTCGCCGGTCGCGGCCTCGAAGGACACGTTGCGAGCATCCGAGAACGAGCCGGTCCACTCCCTTTCGATGACGTTCGCGCCGTACGCGCGGGCGATCTCAATTGTCCGGTCGCTCGACCCGGTGTCGACGATCACGATCTCGTCGACCGCCGGCGCCACCGCGGCCAGGCAGCGGGGGAGCATCTCCTCCTCGTCCTTGACGATCATGCACAGGCTCAGCGTGAGGCCGGTCGCGGGGCGCGCCTGCTTGGCGATACCGCGCGCCTTGGCCGCGAGAGCGGGGACTTGCGCATGGAGCGGCTTGAGCGAGCGGCCGCTCTTGCCGGCCTCGCGGCGACGCTTGGCGAGCTCGTCAAGGTTGCGCTTGAGGTGGGGGAGGGCCGGGTCGAGGTTGTGGGCCGCCTTGAAGATCGCGTGCGCGGCGTCGAGGCTCCACAGCTCATAGAGGGCGACGCCGGCGTAATTGAGCAGGATCGGCTCGCGGGGCTCGGCGTCGAGCGCGTCGATCGCCCCAGCGGCGGCGGCCACGAACCGCTGCGTCGCCTGGGTGCTCGAAGCGGCCTGGCCGGCCGCGGCCAGCCCCTCCTCGATCAGCCGCACGCGGGCGTGGTAGCGCGCATGGGGATCGTCGTGCTCGCCGGCGCGGTCGAACAGCGCCTTGTAGCCAGCGAGGTCGTTCGCGGTCAGTCGCGTGCGGGCCTGGATGCTGAGGCGGACGCCGAAAGCGGCGCCGGACTCGGTGACCGCGGGCTCGGGCAGCGCGATGCCGGCCGGGGCGCCGGCGGCGTCAGCAGGCGTGGATATGCCAGTGAGGCGTAATGCCATTCGAGGGAACCACCTTCCGAGGGGGAGGGCTTCCGGGTTGATCGGCAGGCCGGCCGAAAGGTTGAGCGGGCCCGCGGGTGGCGCGGCGGCGGGCTAGGCGGTACGGCGCCCGGACGCCTTGGCGTCGAGCAGGTACGCCCACGCGAGCGCCTCGGCGACCGCGGTCCACAGCGCCTGGGGCACGTTGTCGCCTAGGTCGAGCGCGGCGAGCGCCTCGGCAAGGGCGGGGTCGTGGCGCACCGGGACGCCGGCCTCGCGCGCGGCCGCGACGATCCGGTCGGCGACGAGCCCGGCGCCGGTGGCGGTCACCTTCGGGGCGTGCGCCCCCTGTTCGTAGCTGAGCGCGGTGGCGCGTCGGCGCTTCTCCGGCTCAGGCATACACGTCGAGCGGCTCGCGCCGCGGCATCAGCTCGACCGTGACCGGTCGGGCGATCGCGTCGGTTAGCGCGTCCGCGAGCTTGCCGGCTCCGTCGAGCGCGAGGTCATATGGCTCGCCGGCGCGCACGGTCGCGGAGAGCCGGAGCGACTGGGAGTCGAGGTCGAACCGAAGATCGATCGCGCCGAGCGCGGGGGTGTCGTAGCGGAGCGTCACCGAGTGACGGTCGGCGCTCTCTCCCGGCCCCGAATCGCCGTCGCCGGCTCCACGGTCACGCTCGGTCACCCGGAGTGCGCCTCCGCCCGGGAGCGGGACGGCCTCGGCCCCGGTCACGG
>Ga0335076_10001565_pt1 | contig 22190 bp, 19 predicted proteins | sample Lox_Sample_25_FD_206717 | JGI IMG/M metagenome (GOLD analysis project Ga0335076, IMG submission 206717) | Soil microbial communities from Loxahatchee National Wildlife Refuge, Florida, United States - Lox_Sample_2.5 | ecosystem: Environmental > Terrestrial > Soil > Wetlands | place: USA... | reverse complement strand
CAGAAATTTTTTCGAGAACGGCGTTGGAATCGAAATCTCGAAGAGCAGCGCAGCAGCCGACATATCCGATGGGATTCGTTCCCAGAATCATGGATTTAATCGCTCCGACATAGGGATTGCCGCGCTCGACTGATTCTTTGGAGAAAAAACGCTGGAGCGCGAGATCGAGGATCGAACTCATGCCGCCCTCGTTCACCATGCGGATTCTCGTTTGCCATTGTTCAGGCGAGCCAAATTTTGGCGCGGTGTTGGCGAGAATGAGACGATCAATGCGCACTGGAGCGTTAGTTGCGAGCCATTGGCCGATGGCGCCGCCGAGAGAGAGCCCGCAAAACGCGAACTTGCGGACGCCCAATGCATCGGTCAAGGCGAGGACGTCTTCGCCCAATTGATCGATGGTGTAGTCGCCGGCGGGGGCATCGGAGGCGCCATGACCGCGAGTGTCGTAGCGCAAAACCTGAAAATGCTCGATCAGGTCGCCGATTTGCGGTTCCCACATGCCATGGTCAGTGCCGATGGAATGCGACAGCACGAGCACCGGTTTGCCTTCGCTGCCTTCGAGGCGATAAAAGATGGTCGGTTTCTTTAAGGTGAGAAACGGCATATCAGGATTTGTTGCCTTTTTTGGCGGCTGAGCCAGTAGATTTTTTCTGAGCGGACGCTTGTTTTTCGGGCATGTGCCCATCGACCAGGCGTTTGCTGAACTCACGCTCGTCGAGCAGATTACGGCGGAATTGCTCAGCGACACCAAGGTAGTGTTCGGGCGAGCGTAAATCTTGCAATGTGGCGGCTTCGAGCGCGATGCTTACTTCGGGTATCGCGGCGAGGACGTTGACAAAATTTCGGCGTTCGGTGGAACTCACTTCAATCGCTCGATCGACCAGCGAGGATGCCGCCTCACGGCCCAACTTTTCGGAAAGGAGGACGGTGGCTCGCTCGGCAAAAATCGTTCCGCGCGTGGCGTCAAGGTTGGCGCGCATGGCATCGCCGTTTACAGTAAGTCCCTCTGCGACTTCTGCCATCGAGGCGACTGCGAGGCTGGCCTCCTGCACAATCGAACTGATGGTCGGCCACTCCGATTGCCAGCCGCCGGCGGCGCGCTCGTGCTCCTGAACCATCGAAGATAGGAACGTGCTGACCAGGCCAGGAACGCGATATGCGGCGGCCAGAGCCAGCGTGCAGCCGACGGGATTCTGTTTGTGGGGCATGGCAGAGGAACCGCCGCGTCCCTCGGCGATGGGTTCGGCGACTTCGGCCACTTCGTTCTGCATGAGCAGACTGATATCACGAGCCATCTTGCCCAGCGAACCAACCAGCACCCCGAGAGAACACATCAGAGCGGCGAGGCGGTCGCGATGAGTGTGCCACGGAGCATCAGGGTAAGAAAGCGACAGTTTACGGGCGAGAGCTTGACCCACGGCGATTCCCTTGTTACCGAGTGAGGCAAGAGTCCCGCCGGCGCCGCCAAATTGCAGGATGAGCGTCTGGTCGAAAGCGTCATTGATGCGTGCGTGATCGCGGCGAACGGCTCCGAGCCATCCGGCAACCTTAAGCCCAAAAGTGGTGGGTACGGCCGCTTGCAAAAGAGTTCGGCTCAACATCACAGTAGCGGCGTAGGTTTTTGAGAGGTGACGGAGCGAATCTTCAAGGCGCCCCAAATCGGTTTGCAGAATTTCTCTGGCCTCTTTGAGTAGAAGGACAAGAGCGGTATCGGCGACGTCCTGGCTGGTCGCTCCCCAATGCACGAAGCCAGCGGCCGAGGAATCGATTTTTCGGATCTGTTCGGTGAGCGCTTTAACGAACGGAATGCTGATCGTGCCAGAACGCAGACTGGCAGAGGCGGTCGTTTCCGCATCGTAGAACTCCGGGCGGGCGGCGCTTTCGATTGCGGCAGCGGCTGCCTTGGGAATGATCCCGAGGCCGGCTTCGGCCCGAGCAAGCGCGACTTCAAAGGCGAGCATCGCTTTGAGGATCGATTCGTCGGAAAAAAGCGCGGCCATTCTCGCCGTGGTGCTCAGGCTGTCCACTAGCCGCATAGCGGTGCTGGTCCTTTCCGGCGAATCGAGAGATGCGAGACGCGAATCACGGATGGGGCGTAGCGTTACACAAACGCGAGAGCAGCGTCAAGAAGCGTGAAATGGAGGTTCGTTTTCCCGGATCGAGTGCTATCACATGAATGCAGGTTGACGGGATAGAAGGCTTGGGTTAGCTTCGGGTTCTTACTCGGCGTGGGAGCACAATGGAAACTGATATCGATCTGCTGGCTTCCTATTGGACGATCTCCGGCGCAGACCCTCATACGGACCATGAGTATAGTCCGTACGATTTTAAGGATCGCGTGGAAGCGGCGGCGCGGTCGGGATTTCGAGGATTTGGCATCTGGCATGCCGATCTCGAGCACGTGCAGAAAAAACATTCGCTGCGCGAAATGCGGCAGATTCTCGATGATAACGGCATTCGATATGTGGAGCTGGAATTTCTGCTGGACTGGTTTCTTGAAGGGGAGCGCAAGAAGCAGTCCGATGTGCGCAAGAGGATGTTGTTTGAAGCAGCGGAGGTTCTTCGCGCGTACCACGTGAAGGTGGGAGATTTCTTTCAAGAGAAGTGTCCGATGGATAAGTTGGTGGAATCGTTCGCGGCGCTTTGCAAAGAGGCGGCTGAGCATGGAACAAAAATTGGTTTTGAGCTGATGCCGTTTGCGATGATCCGAACGCTCGGCGAGTCGTTGGAGATGGTGCGGGGCGCCGGGCAGCCGAATGGCGGAATTGCCTTCGATATGTGGCACATGGCGAAGTTGGGCATTCCGTACGATGAAATCGCACGCGTGCCACGTAAATTTGTGATCAGCGTGGAACTGAATGACGGAACTTTCCAGGCTCCGTGGAGCCTTCACGAAGATACGATCAATCATCGTCGCCTGTGCGGAGAGGGTGAATTTGATGTGAAGGGATTTGTGCGGTGCTTAGAGAAGGTTGGATATCAAGGCCCGTGGGGAATCGAAGTGCTGTCGGCGGAGCTGCGAAAACAACCGCTGGAAGAGATGGTGTCGCGAGCGTTTGCGACCACGAAAGCGCAATTTGAATAAGGATTATGGGCTTGGGTTTGGAGGAGCGAGCCGTGAGCGACACTGAGATTTCGACAATTTCTGAAAGCTGGCCCTGGCCGGATTCGCTGGATGCGCTGGTGGCCGCTCCGCAGCACCATACGCTTTTGCTGGAGGACGATCGTGTGCGCGTGCTGCTGACCACGATTCCGGCAGGAGATATTGTTCCGCTCCACACACATCGATGGAGCGGAGTTGCGTACCTACAAAGCTGTAGCCATTTTATTCGCCGGGATGAGCACGGCGAGGTTCTGTTCGATAGCCGTAAGGCTGGCGAATTGCCGCGCGTCCCCTGCGCGCAATGGATGCCGCCACTGCCTCCGCACACGGTTGAGAATCTGGGGCCGCGGGAAATCAGCATGCTGATTGTGGAAGTGAAGAGATCGGGAAATTGATTACACAAAGTTGAAGGTATGACGCCTCTCGCGCACAGGGGCTAAAGTCCTGGTTTCCTGGAAAGCCTAATTGCCACGGCTAAAGCCGTGCCCTGCCCCAATCCGGTAGCGGTATCGTCGGGGTGCCTATTCGCAGGGTTCATTTCGAGTGGTAGACTTCCGGCAATCAAGCCGCTTTTCCGCAAGTTCGCGGGCTGAGCGCGGCAAAAGGAGAGGAATGCGGGGCCTGGGAATGAGCGTTGCAGCTGTTCTGATTTTGTGGCCAGGCGCGCAATCACAGGGACCGCAGGCGACAACGCAAGTCTCTCCGGCAAATGTAAGCGACGCTCAGATCGTCCACGCCAATGATGCGCCGGGCAACTGGTTGACGTATGGACGCACCTACAGCGAACAGAGATTCAGTCCACTGAAGGAAATCAGCGATCACAACGTCGCCAAGCTCGGTCTGGCCTGGTACTTCGATCTCGATACCAGGCGCGGGCAGGAGGCAACGCCTCTGGTGGTCGATGGAGTGATGTACTTTACAAGCGCGTGGAGCAAGGTGTTCGCGGTGAATGCGGCCACAGGCGCGCTCTTATGGTCATACGATCCCAAGGTGCCAAAATCATGGGGAGTGAACGCCTGCTGCGATGTGGTGAACCGGGGAGTGGCGATTTGGCACAGGAAGGTTTACGTCGCGACGCTCGATGGACGCTTGATCGCGCTACGGGCGGCTACCGGGAAAGTTGTGTGGGAGGAGCTGACGATTGATCCGAAGTGGCGATACACCATCACGGGCGCGCCACGAATTGCGAAGGGAAGGGTGCTGATTGGAAATGGCGGCGGCGAATTCGGCGTGCGCGGATATGTATCGGCTTATGACGCGGAGACTGGAAAGTTGGCGTGGCGGTTCTACACGGTGCCAGGAGATCCGAGCAAGCCATTCGAGCAGCCGGCGCTGGAACGGGCTGCCAAGACGTGGAGCGGTGAGTGGTGGAAGAACGGCGGAGGAGGCACGGTTTGGGACACGATTGTGTACGATCCCGAGCTGGACCTTGTGTACATTGGCGTGGGCAATGGCGGTCCGTGGAACGAACAATATCGCGGCAATGGCGATGACCTTTTCACCTGCTCCATTGTGGCTCTCAAGCCGGACACGGGAGAATATGTTTGGCATTACCAGGAAGTTCCTTCGGATGATTGGGACTACGATTCCGACGAGCAGATCATGCTGGCGGACCTGCCCATGGAGGGAAAAAACAGGAAGGTTATTCTGCATGCGCCGAAGGATGGATTTTTCTATGTCATCGATCGCGAAACCGGCACTTTGATATCGGCGAAGCCGTTCATCTCCATCACATGGGCGACGGGAGTCGACATGAATACTGAGCGGCCGATCGAAAGCGCGACGGCGCGCTATCCGCGAGGCAATTCGCCACCGATTGTTCCCGGCCCGGTTGGCGCCCATAGCTGGCAGCCGATGTCGTACAGTCCGCTGACCGGGCTGGTTTACATCCCGGTGAACGACGTTGGGTTTAACTTCAAAGCGCCGGAGAATTTTGAGTTGAAAACCGAGGCGCCGAATTACGGAATCGATATGATCGCGGCAGAATTGCCACAGGACCCGAAAATCAAGAAGGCGATTCTCGATAGCGTGAAAGGGAGGCTGGTGGCGTGGAATCCGGTTGAGCAGAAACTGGCTTGGGCCGTGCAACGCCAGGGCCCATGGAACGGCGGCACACTGGCTACCGCAGGGAATCTGGTGTTTCAGGGTACAGCGGCGAGAACATTCGAGGCTTATCGGGCAGACACGGGCGAGAAGTTATGGTCGTTTGATGCGCAGACGGGTGTAATGGCAGGGCCTGTGAGTTATACCGTGAATGGCCAGCAGTATGTCGCGGTGCTGGCGGGTTGGGGCGGAGTGTTTCCGCTGGTTGCGGGCGAGGTTTCGTTCAAATCGGGTCACGTGCGGAATGTGAGCCGGATGCTCGCGTTCAAGATCGGAGGCACGGCGAAGCTGCCGCCGTTAGCGCCGATGGAAACGCCGGAGTTGAATCCGCCGCCATCAACGGCGAGCGCAGCGGAGATTCATCGGGGCGAAGAAGTCTTTCAGCGCTTCTGTTCCGAGTGCCACGGCGATGTGGCCGTGAGCGGAGGGCTGCTGCCGGATCTGCGCTACTCCGCGTATCTTAAGAATGATCGATGGTTCGCGATTGTGCGCGATGGATTGCTGAAGTCTGAAGGCATGGTGGGGTTTGGGAGTGAGGTGTCGCAGCAGGATGCGGCGGCGATTCGAAGTTATGTGATCTTTCGCGCGAACCAAACGCTGAATGAGAGTAAGGGCGCGGTGAAGGCGGATGGCGAGAGGAAACCGTAGGGTGTTAGCCCAAAACGGCTGACCGGCGGGCGGTTTGGGGTTGTGGGAATGCTCAGGGATCAATTAAAGTGATGGCCACTCGCGCCAGCTTCGTGGGGGTGGCGCTCGATTGAATCTTTTGGGCGCGGGGAATATCAGATGATTACGTCGCTCAGTAACAATTGGGGGTGCTTGTGCATCGCAGTGATACTGTCGGAAGTCTATTGCGTCCAGCCTATTTGAAAGAAGCGCGCGATCTGTATGCGGATCATAAACTCGACGATGCTTCCTTCAAAGCGATTGAAGACCGAGCTGTGGATGAATGCGTGGAAACGCAAATTCGCGCCGGCATGGAAGTGATTACCGACGGGGAAGTGAGACGTTACGCTTTCTTCGGACACCTCGTCGACGCGGTCGAAGGCTTCGATAAATACGGCGGCTGGGCGATTCCCTTTAAGAACGACAAAGGCGAAGCGATGGTTTTGCCGCGACCGGTGGTTGTGGGCAAGCTCAGGCGCAAGCGTCCACTGTGCGCTGAAGAGTTCACTTATTTGCGGGCAAGAACGAAGCATCCATCAAAAACGACAATCATCAGTGCGCAGCAGGCGGCGGCATATTTTGACAACAAGAAATCGGCGGCAGCTTACGCCACCGTCGATGCATATCTGGCAGACATTGTTGACATCCTGCGTGACGAAGTTGAGGAATTGATTCGGCTGGGCTGCACGTATATTCAGATCGATTCCCCGCAATATACGGCGCTGCTTGATCCAGACTTGCGCGAAGGCTATCGGCAGCGCGGAAACGATCCGGACCGGCTGCTCGACCTTTCGATCGAGTTGGACAATGCTGTCATTGGAGATCACCCGGACATCATCTTCGGACTGCACCTTTGCCGGGGGAACAACCAGAGCCGGTTTTATGCTTCGGGCGATTACGGGCCTATCACGCGGGTGTTTCGCAATACAAAATTTCAGCGATTCTTGCTCGAGTATGACGATGAGCGATCGGGCGGTTTCGAACCGCTGCGCCAGATGCCGGAAGACCGAGGCGTAGTGCTGGGCCTGGTAAGTTCCAAGAAAGCGCAACTGGAAGGTAAGGACGAATTGAAACAAAGAATCGAAGCCGCGTCGGCATTTATTCCGCTGGAGCGATTGGCGTTGAGTCCGCAATGCGGGTTTGCGTCGACGATCGAAGGAAATCTGGTGACGATGGCCGACCAGGAAGCGAAGCTGCGACTGGTGGCCGAAACCGCTCGCGAGGTGTGGGGGAAGTCGGTTCCCGTGGCAAGAACGGTGTAGGCCACCGACAACGCCGAAGATCCACCCGACAGGGTAGAGGCTTGCTTTCAGGCATCAAGAAGAGATCTCATCGGCGTTTTTCTTTTGCTCGGCGAGAGTCTTGATTTGTTGTAGGATTTCCTGCTTCCTCTGCTGACGAAGCTGATGCTCTTCCGGGTGGGATTCGGCCGAATCTACCTCCAATTTAGTATCGATTTCCTTGAGAATCGAGAGTTCTTTCAGTAGCGCCATTACCTGCTGCGATGTTTCAGTGGCCATTTAGGTCCCTCCACACCACCTTTTTCCCCGTGGTTTTGATTCAAGTCATGGAAGCGGCCGAAGATTCCATGGACGCCGCATCTCATTTCCTGCTCACCGCACGCCCCTCCGCTGGCTTAAGATGCTCCCCGCGATCACTTAGTGGCCTTCGAGTAAGTGGCCTGAGGCAGATACAACGTTGCCGGCCAACCTCGGCTCCCACTTTGCGCTATCGGCGAAATCGGGATGAACCATAAGCGTTGACTTTGCATTTCTGGCGAAGTGCTAAGATTTGCGCCATGGTGTCTCGTGGCATAGTGCATGGTGGCCGGCGGATGGCGAGTCGCAAGGGGCACCCGCACGTAGGGGATCGCGAAGGCTCGGAGTTAGTCATCATCACGGGCATGAGCGGCTCAGGGAAGGCCTCGGCGCTGAAGGCGTTTGAGGACTTGGGCTATTACTGCGTCGATAATCTTCCAGTTGAATTGATTCCGCGATTCGCCGAACTAGCCATGCAATCGGGGGAGATTCCGCGTACCGCCCTGGTTGTAGATGTACGCGAAGGCGCGCAACTCGAGAAGTTGCCGGCGATTCTGAAGTCGGTCCGGCATATGATTCCGACGCGCGTCATTTATCTTGAGGCAAGCGATCCGGTGCTGCTGCGCCGGTTCAGCGAAACGCGGCGCCCGCATCCTCTGGGCACGGGTACAACGGTTCGGTCTTCTCTGCGAGCGGAGCGGCGTCATTTGCGCGCTATACGTGCGATTGCGGATCTCGTCATTGACACCTCGAAATTCAATGTCCATGAGCTGAGAGCTCACCTTACCGACCGATTCACACATTCTTCCGGCAAGGAACACTCGATTCTGGTTTCTTGTGTAAGTTTCGGGTTCAAACACGGCGTTCCCGATGATGCTGACCTGGTTTTTGATGTGCGGTTCCTGCCCAACCCACATTTTGTGCCTGAATTCCGGCCGCTGACTGGACGCGATCCGAGGGTCGCGAAATACATCCGGTCATTTCCTCAGACCAAAGAATTCATCAATCGAATCTCTGACCTCCTGGTTTATCTGTTGCCGCACTATGTGCGTGAGGGGAAGAGCTACTTGACGATTAGCTTCGGATGCACCGGAGGGCAGCACCGATCGGTGATGATCGCCGAAGATGTTGGAGAACGGTTGAAGAAGGCGGGATACAAGGTAAAGGTCGTGCATCGAGACAGTCCTGAGTGAGGGATGGCGTTAGCACGCGGGCCAAGACGCGGAAATTTGCTGTCTCCCTGTAAAATTGAGTATTAAACGCATGGCGACAACGGTAGTGGCGTCGGGCAGGGGAAACGTGCGGACGAAGCCCCGGCAGCTCGCCCGCCTGCTCGGCTATGTGCTGCCGTATTCAGTGCCGTTTCTGGCGTCGGTTTTCTTAATGGCTTGGGTAGGGCTGCTGGATGCATTTCGGGTCCTGCTGATCGGTCCTATCTTCGACAGTGTGCTCAACCCTGCTTCGCAGGGCCAGAATCTCGACCTTTTCAAACTTCCCGGCACCGATCGATATTTCTCTCTCCACCATGTGATTCCATCGCATTTCCAAAACCCCTGGACCGCGGTTGCCTTCGCTTTGGTGGCTGCCACTGTACTGAAGGGAATCTGCGATTACATGGGCACTTACCTGGTGAACTACGCCGGCTATGGAATGATCACCGATGTGCGCGACGATTTGTACAATGCGTTCTTGCGCAGTTCGGCGGCATTTTTCTCCAAGCACACCACTGGGACACTGCTTTCCACCATCATTAATGACGTCGAGCGCGTGCAGTATGCCATGTCGACCGTCCTGGCGGAATTTCTGCAGCAGTTTTTCACGTTCCTTTTCACCGCAGGTGTAGTCATTCTGCTTGGCGGAAAGCTGGCTTGGGTCCTGCTCTTGTTTGTGCCTGTAATTCTTTACTCATCGAGAAAGATCGGCCGCCAGGTGCGGACCACGACTCGCGGCGGACAGGACAAACTGGCAGAGATTCAGAACATTCTTCACGAAACCATCACCGGCAATCGCATTGTCAAGGCTTTCGGAATGGAGAACTGGGAGATGGAACGGTTTCGGGCAGCCGCCCGCCGTCTGTTTCGGGCAAATCTTCGTATGGTGGCAGCCTTCGCGATCAGCTCTCCTCTGATGGATATACTCGGTGCGGTGGCCATTGCTCTTCTGATGCTGATGGGGCGTAATGCGATCAATCATCACGTTTTCAGACCTGGCACCTTCCTCGCCTTTATCGTTGCTGTCTTCAAACTGTATGACCCCGTGCGCAAATTTGCGCTCTTCAATAACAATTTCCAGCAGGCCATCGGTGCATCTTCGGAGATTTTCCGCTACATGGATATTGAGACCGAAGTCCGTGAGAAATCCGGGGCGAAACGGTTGCCGAAATTTGGACGAGCGATACGTTTCGAAAATGTCGCATTCGCCTACGACGATGCCGAGGATTCGCGCGAGGTGCTGCACAATATCAATCTGGAGGTCAAGGCAGGCGAGGTAGTAGCGGTGGTGGGGTCGAGTGGCGCGGGCAAGAGCACGCTGGTGCACTTGATTCCGCGGTTCTTTGATGTTACCGCCGGCAGGATACTGGTGGACGGCAATGACGTTCGCGACGTCACGCTGGCCTCGCTGCGCTCGCAGATTGGCATTGTCACGCAAGATACGGTGTTGTTCAACGACACTCTCCGGAACAACATTGCCTACGGGCAGCCTCATGTTTCGCTGAAGCACGTTGAAGAGGCCGCTCGAGCGGCGCATGCGCAAGAGTTTATCCGCGCTTTGCCAGACGGCTATAACACGATCATCGGGGAGAGGGGCCTGCGGCTCTCCGGCGGCGAACGCCAGCGCATTGCCATCGCGCGGGCGATTCTAAAGAATTCCCCGATTTTGATTCTGGATGAGGCCACCTCAGCGCTGGATAGCGAATCGGAAGCGTTGGTGCAATCGGCACTGCAAAATCTGATGACTGGGCGTACTGTGTTTGTGATCGCGCATCGGTTATCGACAGTCCGCCGTGCTGACAGGATTGTAGTGCTAGAAAACGGGACCATAGCTGAGATGGGCGGGCACGAGGAGTTGATCCAGAAGGTGGGCACGTATCGCAGGCTTTATGAATTGCAGTTTGCCGAGGCAGACGTGCAGAAGGTCAGTGGTTAGGCGTAAATGATTGTGATCAGTGGTTAGGTGGAACCAACTAACTAGGAAGCACTAATCGCTGAGTCTGCGTTAAAACGGAAACTGATTTCTTATGTCCCTACGTTCGATGACGGGGTACGCGCAAGTTCGCGGGCAAGTTAACGCGCGACTTGCATTTGCGCTGTCGCTGAAGTCGGTTAATCATCGTTTCCTCGATCTTCACTTCCGGCTGCCGTCGGAAACGGATGGATTGGAGATGAAGCTGCGTCGCTTGCTGAAGGAGCAGCTGGCGCGCGGCCACGTCGAGGTAACGCTTACACTTGATGTATCCGGCGCTAACGGCGTTGCGCTGAACCGGCAGATGATTTCTGGCTATGTGGAGGCATTTCGCTCGGCGTCCCGCGAATTTGGGATAGCCGGCGAGCCTGATTTGAACGTCGTTCTACGCATGCCCGGTGCAATGGAATCGGCTGGCGAGAAATCGGGGGGAGAATTGGATACCGCAGTCATGGGGCAGGTGGGCGAAGCGCTCGGCCGCTTGAACCAGATGCGCGAGGAGGAAGGACGAGGGATCGAACGGGAATTGCGTGAACGCATGAAGCATCTGCGGGCGGCAGCCAAGGGCATCGAAAGCCATCGCAGTACGATCTTGCACGCTTACGCGGAACGGCTCCAGTCACGGATGCGCGAGATGCTCGGCGCGCAAGTAGAAAAGGATCGTATTCTGCAGGAAGCCGCCGTTCTGGTCGACCGCAGCGATGTGCAAGAAGAACTGGTGCGTCTTAACACCCATATCGATCATTTTGTCGCCATGCTTGATCAAGGCGGCGAGGTGGGAAAGAAAATGGATTTCCTGCTGCAGGAGATGAATCGCGAGGCGAATACGTTGCTTTCGAAGACATCGGGACTGGCGGGAGAAGCGTTGAAAATCACTGAGGCGGGATTGTTGATGAAGTCAGAGATAGAAAGAGCGCGGGAGCAGGTACAAAATCTGGAATGAGCATCGTCTTCATTGTGTCCGCACCGTCGGGATCAGGGAAGTCAACTCTGGTCAACGAACTCTTCAAAATGGTGCAGGGTCTCGATTTTTCGATTTCTTACACCACCCGGTTGCCGCGCGGGAGCGAAAAAGACGGCAAGGAATATTTTTTCGTCTCGGAAACGGAATTTAAGGCGATGATTGCTGGCGGCGAGTTCCTCGAGTACGCCAAAGTTTTTGGAAGCGAGGGGGACTACTACGGCACGGCTCGGCGGTTCCTGCAAGAGAGCGAGGAACGAGGCCACGATCTTCTTCTCGATATCGACGTGCAAGGAGCGGCGCAAGTGAAAGAGAAATTGCCGGCTGCGGTCAGCATCTTCATTCTTCCTCCGGATCGCGACCGTCTGGAGTGGCGGCTGCGGAATCGTGGGCTTGATCGGGAACAGGTAATCCGGCGCCGATTGGATACAGCCCGGCGAGAGATTGAGAATTACTCCAAATACGACTATATACTGGTGAACGATCAAATTGAGCAGTCTGCCGACGAGTTGAAGGCGATCGTGTTGAGCGAGCGCATTATCCGCAGTGAAAAGACTCCAACGCCCGAAGAAGCGCGGATTCTCAAGATTGCGGAAGCTTGCCGGCTTGAACAGGCGCGTAAGCAGGTGCAACCGATTTTGGCTTCGTTTGGAGCGGTGCCGGTTCGAACTAGCTGATGGTAACTTGCAGTAACTTCGGGTAAGGGAGAGAGTAGTGCCAGGGAGAGTCTATGAAGCTGATCGAGGGATTTGACAGCAACTATCGGTACATTCTGGTGGCGGCGCGGCGGGCTCGGCAACTGCAGGGTGGAGCTCCTCCGGTGATCGAGACCATTTCGCGCAAGCCGTGCCGCATCGCGCAGGATGAGATCAAAGCCGGCAAAGTGAAATGGGTGGTGCCGGAGCTGCCAAAACTCGCGGTGGAGGCCGCGAGCGAGAGCTCAGCCAGGTTTAGCGAGGATGCGTAGGGTCTTGGTTTGAGGCGGTCATGAAGCCGCGAGTGATCGACCTTCGCGGTGAACCTTCGGTGCGCCCGGCCGCATCCATGTTATAGGAGGCTGCGGCCGTACGACTTCGGCAAATAGTCGGTCAACGCATCTGCCTTCTTTTCCTATGAAGATTGCGCTTGGTGTGTCGGGTGGTATTGCGGCTTACAAATCGGCCGAGATCATCCGGTTGCTGCAGGATCGCGGCATTCGGGTCCAAGTAGTGATGACGCGCGCGGCGCAGGAATTTGTTCGACCTCTAACATTCGCTGCGCTTTCCGGCGAGAAAGTTATTACCGATCTGTTCGGCTCGGACGAATCGCAGGCGAACGTTGAGTCAGCGATCGAGCACATCGCAGTAGCGCAGACGATTGACGCGCTGCTGGTCGCGCCTGCGACCGCCGACGTTCTGGCAAAATTCGCCCAGGGCATCGCCAACGATTTCCTCTCCACTCTTTATCTCGCGACAACCGCGCCAGTTGTCGTCGCGCCCGCAATGAATGTGAACATGTGGAATCACGCCGCAACTCAGGCGAATCTTGAAATTCTTCGCAAACGTGGGGTGCGCATTGTTGAACCAGATACTGGGTACCTCGCATGTGGAATGGTCGGAGCGGGACGTCTGGCCGAGAACGAAGCCATCGTGGCCGCTGTGCTGGAGGCGGCTGGCGCTTTGCAGGATCTCGCGGGTGAAACGGTACTGATTACCGCTGGGCCGACACGGGAGAAAATCGACCCCGTGCGCTATCTGACAAACCGCTCCAGCGGGCGAATGGGGTACTCGCTCGCCGAAGCCGCATTACGCAGAGGAGCACGCGTGCTGCTGGTAAGTGGCCCCACCGCCCTCACGCCACCCGGAGCAGCGGAATTGATCCGTATTGAAACCGCAGAAGAGATGCGAACCGAGGTGATGAAGATGCTCCCGGAAAGTACGGTGGTCGTCAAGACGGCGGCGGTGGCTGATTTTCGCCCCAAGCTAGCCGCGGGACACAAAATCAAGCGCAAAGGCCCAATGACTCTGGAACTGGAGCCGACGGCTGACATTCTGGCAGAGATCGCTCGATACAAAACATCGCGGAGCACGAGGCCACTGATTGTTGTCGGATTCGCCGCTGAGACCGAAGACATTCTTGAGAACGCCCGCAAAAAGTTGTCCTCGAAATGTCTCGATGCCATCGTAGTCAACGATGTTTCGTGCGAGGGCGTCGGTTTCGATTCCGATCGCAACGCGGTGACGATCATCTCGCACGATGAAGTCGTCGAAGTTCCCGAAACCTCAAAGTGGGTGGTGGCCCAGCGAGTTCTCGATCAGATTGTGAAAATGCGCAAGCGAAGTGGCGTCGCCACACCTTAGCTTCAGCTTCCTGCTTCCCTCCTGATGCAGATTTGTTATCCTGTCCGCAATGCCCCTTCTGGTAGACCCTGAAGTCCGTCGCGCGCTGGCCGCGCGGATCCGTTACTACCAGGAAATGGGGATCTACGATTTCTACCGACGGCCAGTCAATCAGGCGGGAACCGCGCCGTTTTCGGCGGATAAGCAATCCCCGGCCATTATTGCAGTTGCAACGATCGAATCAGAATTGCCAACCTCCCAGCCGGAATTGAAGGTCGAAATGAGTCCACGCAGAGCGGCCGCACAGCGCATGCCGGCCATTGCCGAAGAAGACATGTTTCAAGTGATTGCCGCAAGGCCTGAGCAGGGAACAAGCGACCCAACCAAGGCCTTAAAACTCATTCGCGAAGACCTCGGCGACTGCACGCGCTGCGTGCTCCACAAACAGGGACGGAAGCAGATTGTCTTCGGGGTCGGCAATCCGAAAGCTGATCTGATGTTTATAGGTGAAGGCCCGGGCGCCGATGAAGATGAGCAAGGCGAGCCATTTGTTGGCCGGGCGGGCCAGCTGCTCAACAATATGATCAAAGCGATGGGCGTGATACGCGAAGAGGTCTACATCGCCAATGTGGTGAAGTGCCGCCCACCGGGAAACCGCACTCCGGAACGCGAAGAGTGCGAGACCTGCTCGCCATTCCTGATGCGGCAGATTGCGGCCATCAAGCCAAGAGTGATCGTCGCGCTGGGCGCGGTTGCGGCGAAAACGCTGCTGGCCATGAACGCATCAATGGCGCAACTCCGGGGGCGCTTTTATGAGTTCAAACCAGCCGGAGTAAGAAGCGACGATCCCAACTGGGATGGATGCAAACTTGCCGTCACTTACCACCCCGCCTTCCTGTTACGCGATCCGCGTCAGAAAGGCGAGGCGTGGAAGGATCTGCAAATGGTGATGAAGGAGTTGGGATTGAGACCGCCCAAGCAACCTACATAGGACGGCTGCTTAACCTTTGCACGGATCTTTGGCAAACTTCCGTCGGGCGCGCACATCTCAGTCGGTTGATGGAAGTGCAATGGACAGCGGGGCTTCAAATCGTACCAACCCGGCGCTCGTTCGGACACAGTTTGCTTTTCTTGATTCTCGCCGTCGCACTCTTCGTTTTTGCAGTGACCCCCGCCAAGGCTCAGGTTCCCCGCCTCGAAACCAAGAATGGCCATCAGTTCGCAACTGTCGTGTTCATGAGATCATTCTGGAGCGGTCACCCGCAATATTATTCGATCGCAATCGATTCCGTTGGCGACGCTGCTTATGAATGCTCTCCTCGTTTGGAGCAACAAACGGGCGTACCTTATATGGTGCAGTTCCATGCATCGGCATCGATGCGAGAACGCACCTTCAATCTCGCCCAGCAACTGAAATTCTTTCAGCTTTCTGACAGCGAGGTTCAATCCTCGGGTTCTCCGAATTACTACGTCGCCGAGAATCAGTCCAAGAACACGCTCGAGTTTCGCGAAGGAACTACGGACAATTCCATCAGCTACCATGAATCTAGAAACACCTTAATCCAGCAAATTACTTCTCTGTTTGAAGGAATGGAAAACACGTTGCAGTTTGGACGTAATCTGACTTATTTGAGCCGGAATCGCAGTCCGGAACTGGCGACGCAGCTGAAACGAATGCAGGATATGGCAGCACAAGGAAAACTGCTGGAAGTCCAGGCTGCGGCTCCAACGTTGGAGAATATTGCGTCCGATGAAAGCCTGAGCCAAGTGGCGCGGCAGCGGGCAAAGGCGCTTCTGAAGTCCGCGGCAGCGGAGATCGCAACACCGTGAAGGGGCTTGTACTGTCGCAGTCGAGCGTCGGCGAATCGTCGAGCACGAGCCACGGCAGCCATCGATTGTCTGCTACACTCCCCTCGTGCCTACCCTTTCCTATCTCGAAGCCATTCGACAGGGAATTCAGGAGGAGATGGAGCGCGACTCATGTGTCTTTTGCCTGGGCGAGGATATCGGCGTCTACGGGGGGGCGTTCAAGGTCACCGAGGGATTCATCGACCGCTTTGGCCCCGAGCGCGTCATTGACACCCCGATTGCGGAGTCGGCCATTGTGGGCGCAGCTTTTGGTGCGGCATTAACCGGCATGCGGCCCGTGGCTGAGTTCCAGTTCATGGACTTTGTCGGCTGCGCGTTCAACCAGATCGTGAACATGGTGGCTAAGGCGCACTACAGGTGGGGAGCGCCGGCGCCTCTCGTCATTCGTGGTCCGAGCGGCGGCAATGTGCATGGTGGCCCGTTTCACTCGCAAAATCCGGAAATGTGGTTTGTTCACGCGCCCGGACTGAAAGTAGTCTGCCCGGCCACTGCTTCCGATGCCAAGGGCCTGATCAAAGCTGCGATCCGCGACAACAACCCGGTGGTTTTCTTCGAGCATAAATACCTCTATCGCCGGGTCAAAGAAAACATTCCCGACGGTGATTATGTGGTTTCCTTAGGCAAAGCTCGCCTTGCGCGGGAAGGCCTCCACCTTAGCGTGATTACCTACGCAGCCATGCTTTACACAGCACTCGAAGCAGCCGAAATTCTGGCCAAAGAGGGCATTGAACTCGAGGTGCTTGATTTGCGCACGCTTTCGCCTCTTGATCGCGAAGCTATCGCAGCAACCGTGAAGAAAACAAACAAAGTGATCATTTTGCACGAGCACGGGCGCACGGGAGGGCTGGCCGGAGAGATTTCCGCCATCATCAACGAGGAAGCCTTTGACGATCTGGATGGGCCGATTGTGCGGCTTACATCTCTTGATACACCGGTTCCGTTTTCCCCGCCGCAGGAAGAATTTTTCCTGCCCAAACTAACTGACCTGGTGCGCGAGGCACGGCGGTTGCACGCGTACTGATCGTATTTTTCCGGCTGGAAGTTGTGTCACGCTATGCGTTTTATGTGTGGGGAATCCTTGCCCTCATCCTCTCGCACGCGTATGATGCAGCGTTTATGAGTACGCGCATGCCTGCCCGTTCGACCGAGATTCACCAGAAGGCTCAACTCATGTCGGCCTCCGAGATCGAACGCACATTGATCAGGCTGGCGCACGAAATCCTTGAAAAAAACAACGGTTGCGAGGATCTGGTACTGGTCGGAATCCGCCGCCGTGGAGTACCGCTGGCCGAGCGCCTGGCGAAAATCATTCAGCGAATTGAGAAGAAGCCCGTCTCCGTCGGTACGCTCGACATCACGCTCTATCGCGATGACCTATCGACCCTCGATGTGAAGCCCGTCGTGCAGAAGAGCGCAATTGGCGTGTCGGTCGTGGGGAAGTCGGTTGTATTGGTGGACGACGTGCTTTATACGGGCCGCACGACCCGCGCCGCCATGGACGCGCTGTTTCACGAGGGCCGGCCTAAGCGCCTGCAGCTATGCGTGCTGATTGACCGCGGCCATCGCGAACTGCCCATTGAGGCATCATTCATTGGGCGCACGGTTCAGACGACAGAAAATCAGATTATCGAAGTGAAACTCCGTGAGGTAGATGAGGCGGAGAAAGTACTGTTGATGGAAAAGCAGTAGTGACTATGAACGCAGCTCGCGGTTCTCTCCTCGGCATCGAGCATTTGGAAGCAGCCGAGATCCTGAGAATTTTGAAGGTCGCGCGGCGGATGAATCCGGACCGGCCACGACCTCTGCTCAAGGGCAGGCGCGTACTGCTGCTTTTTTACGAGGCGTCGACGCGCACGCGCAGCTCGTTCGAAATTGCCGCAAAGACCCTGGGCGCGCACACCGTCCTCATACAGGCGATCGGATCGAGCATCGAGAAGGGCGAGTCGCTGCTCGATACCGGGTACACGGTGCGCGCGGTAGGTGCGAATGTGATTGTCATTCGGCATCCAAATGCCGGGGCTCCGCACGTCATGGCTCGACACCTGGACATTCCCGTCGTCAATGCCGGCGATGGATTACATGAGCATCCTTCGCAGGCGTTGCTCGATGCCTACACGATCTTGCGCAACAAGAGAAGTTTCAAGGGCCTGCAGGTAGCCATCGTCGGCGATATCTTTCACAGCCGCGTGGCGCGCTCGGCTTGCCATCTGCTGTCGAAATTTGGCGTGAAGATCATTTTGTGTGGACCTGCTGAACTGGTGCCGGAGATTGCCGCAACCATTGCGCCCGGTGTGCGTGTGACGCGGCACATCGAAGATGCTTTGCGCGGAACTGACGTCGCAATGCTGCTGCGGGTGCAAAAAGAGCGGCTGGCCGGACTTAAGATCGATCTGCCGGAATATATCGCGCGCTACCAGATGACCTCCGAGCGGTTGAAGATGGCGAAGAAGGATGCAATTGTGATGCATCCCGGGCCGATTATTCGCGGACTGGAATTGACCAGCGAAGTGGCAGATGGTCCGCAAGCGCGGATTTTGGAAGAAGTGCACAATGGTGTGCCCACCCGCATGGCGATCCTTGCCCGCGCGATGGGGAAGATGCGGTGAGAACTTCTCTTCCGAGCGGAAGAGAGGTTGTGAGGCCAACGACTCAAGGACAACATTTGAAACTTCACGACAAAACGAACCTGCTGATTCATGGCGGTCACTTGATCGATCCCGGCGCGCGGATTGATGCGCCCATGGATGTCTTGCTCAAAGATGGCCGTGTGGCCGAGGTAGCCCCCCCAAAGAAGATCAAGGATGCGGATCACAAATTCGACGCCCGCGGATTAATCGTCTCCCCTGGTTTCATCGATCTCCACGTGCACCTGCGCGAGCCCGGACAGCAATACAAAGAGACCATTGCAACGGGAACCGCGGCCGCTGCCGCCGGAGGTTTTACCTCGGTGTGCACCATGCCAAACACTGCACCTGTTGTCGATTCTGTGGAATGGGTGAAGTGGCTGCAACAGCCGGCGCGCGGCGCGACGATCAACATTTTTCCTATCGCGGCCGCCACGCGCGGCAGTAAGGGGGGCGTGCTCACCGAATTTGACGCGCTTCAAGGTGCGGGTGCAGTCGCGGTTACCGACGACGGCAAACCGATTCTCGACGATCGCATCATGCGCGAGGCCCTGATGCTGGGCGGCGAGTTGAATCTTCCAGTTGTTCAGCATGCCGAAGACACACGCATGACCGAGAACTGCTCGATGCATGCCGGCGCCAGCTCATTCAGGCTCGGCCTTCGAGGCATGACTGCCGCGGCCGAGGCATCGATCGTGGATCGCGATGTGCAACTGGTCATGCAGATTCCCAATGCCCGGTTGCATGTAGCGCATCTCTCGACTGCCGACGCCTTGAAAGCTGTTCGGCGTGGCAAGCGAGCTAAAGCGCGAGTCACTTCTGAGGTCACACCTCACCATTTCACGCTAACCGATGAGGACATGCGAGACTATGACAGCAATTACAAGATGAATCCGCCCCTGCGCTCGCCCTCGGATCGGGAAGCGATTCTCGTCGCGTTGGCTGACGGAACGGTAGATGCGATCGCGACGGATCACGCCCCGCATGCCGCCCATGAAAAGGAAATGGAATTTGAGCGCGCAGCATTTGGCATCACCGGCCTCGAAACCGCGCTGGCGCTCGCGATCACACGCCTTCACGTCGCGAAGAAAGTGCCGCTGCGGCGAATTGTCGAGCTCTTCACCGCTGGCCCGGCGCGCTGCTTCGATCTGCACGGACGCGGTTCGCTCGTTCGCGGCGCCGTCGCCGACGTGACGATCTTCGACCCAAAGAAAAAGTGGACCTTTGACGCGACCAAATCCCTTTCGAAGTCGAGGAACACGCCCTTCCACGGTTGGCAACTGACAGGGAGGGTGATGGCAACGATTGTGGCAGGAACGATCGTCTATGCCCAATAAATTCTGGTCTCGATTGTCATAGAGGTTCTGAGCCGCGAGTGATTTCACGAATGACCTTTTTTACCCGTCACTACCGCCCGAGTTGACCTATCCACCACGCCGAAGCTCTAGTAGTGGAATCGATAACGGAACTCGCCGTAAATTTGGCGCGGGTCGTTCCAATGAAAGCCTCCGAAGGTTAGGCTGTTATCGAGTTGTACGCGCCGATTCGCAATGTTCAGGGCCGTCGCAGAGATTGAGAATCTCTCACCAAAACTTTTGCCCAGTGCGAGGTCGACTGTTGTGTGCCCGGGCAGATAATCTCCCGGATACTGCACGTCCGGCAATCCATTGGTGAAGCCGGAGCCATAGTAAACGTTGATGCCTCCATAACCGTGCCACGGAAGGCCGGTGTTGTATCCGACGTTCAGAGTGTTTCTCTGATCGTGATCCACCGGCGAGAGGCCCGGAGGGATATCGAGCCCGCAGTTCGGATTGATGGGTTGAGAGCAAACCAGACCTCCGGTGATTGGTGACGTTGCCTGGGCGATTTGGTTAGCATAAGCAAGGTGCAGTTGGCCTCCATGCCAGAGCCGAGGCGAGCGTAATGTGAGTTCCCAGCCTTGAATTAGAGCGTAGTCCCAGGTGATTGGCCAGAAAATATTCGATTCACCGATATTGTTGTGATCGAGCCAGTTGTGGGCAAAAGTTTGATAAGTGTCGCCGTCGAGCATCCAGCCGTGCAGCGGGATCATCAAGCCGTACTGCCATTCGCGGTCGCGTTCGCCATAGAGCGGAGCGAACGCGAAGAATGCCTGGTTTCCTAGTTGTGCCAGTTCGGGGGTGGCAGTGGCAAGTGGCGGCGCCTGATAGTAGTAGCCGTAGAATCCGCGGAAAACCCAGTTCAGCTTGGGCACACGAATCGCGACCCCGAATCGCGGATCGGCTGCATTTTCGGAGACCGCCTGAGAGACGGAGCCTCCCGAGGATCTGAATTGGGTCCCGCGAATTCCGGCCATCAGGGTCAGCCACGGCGTCACTTTGATTTTGTCATTGATGAATTCGGCAGCGACTCCTCCGTTGACTCCAATCGAAGAAGGCGAAACATTCGGAGTGCCGTCGGTGTAATTGTTGAAAAAGTAATTGTATTGGTGTTGATAGAAGCCATAGACCCCGGCTTGCACGTCATTTTTCCAGAAGTTCGCGCTCACGGCCGATTGCGCGCCGACATAATGGGCATCCTGTTTCACAGTCGAGATGACTGGAGTATCGTTTGGCCCACCGTTATAGTCCGCGCCGTTATAGTGATAGAACGGGGAAACAGTGATGAGTGTTTTGGGATCGAAGGTGTGAACCCATGAAAAAGTCACATAGCCGTCGGGCTCGGTTTCTGAATCATGCAGGCCGGAACTGGGATAGTACGCGTTGGTAATAGAGTTGGGATCGGGATCGATGGGAATCTGGAAATAATCGCGGCGCAAAGAAGTCACGACCCGGTATTGGTTCTTGGGATCGGGATTGAAGATGAAGGAGGCAAATCCTCCAACCCCATTCGCTGCGTCGTTCACAACCTGCTCAATCGGAGCCTGCAATCCGTAGTTGCTGCGATTGCCGTTCAGGCTCGCGTAATAAGCGAAGCGCTGCGTGTGGCCACCGCAACTGATCTGATCGTTGGTCTGATAAAAGCTTCCGAGGCTAAGCACCAAATCGCATTCGCGATAGCGCTCGAATCCGGTTCGCGGGACGATGTTGAATATCCCGTAGGTGCGATCGCCATAATCGGCGTCGTAACTGCCTCGTTGGATTTCAAGGTAGTCGATATCCTTGGGATCGATCTGCGGCCCGAGATTAGTCGCGATGTTCGTGTTGGGAATGGGAATACCGTCAATCAACCACTCGACCTGGTGGCCGCCGCGCATGTGCAGCATGTCATGGGTCACGTAAGCGGCCGGAACGTAGTCGGTAATCATCGCCAGACTGTTGGTGCGGTCGGCGCCTGGCGTTTGTTGGATATCAAGGCGACTCAGCATTGTTGTCGGCGTGACGCTCTGCGTGGTCGCTTCCACGGGAATTTCAGAGACGGCAACCGTCTCCTTCACTCCGGCAACAGCCAGTTCGAAGTGGAGCACCGGGCTCGTATCTGACTGGACGATCACATCCTGGTGCATTTGTTGGAAGCCCTTGGAGACAACCGTTACCGTGTAATTGCCGATGGGCACAGAGCTGAATCCAAATTGGCCGTCCACGCCGGTATTGGCGCTCTTCGACCAATCCGACGAGGATGACTTGAGCATGACCATCGCGTCAGGGACGGGACGATGCTGCGGGTCGTGAACCACGCCGCGGACTGATCCAAAGATGGTGCCGAATGCGGCGGAGGGGGCGAGTAGAACGGCAGAGGTCAAGATCGAAGCAGTAAAGATCAAAGCGATTCTGAAACGTGTCATTTTCTCCTCGATGTACCTTCCCGATGTACTGACGTTCGTTCTTGCATCGGCACAGCTGGCTG
>Ga0335076_10001564_pt1 | contig 22196 bp, 19 predicted proteins | sample Lox_Sample_25_FD_206717 | JGI IMG/M metagenome (GOLD analysis project Ga0335076, IMG submission 206717) | Soil microbial communities from Loxahatchee National Wildlife Refuge, Florida, United States - Lox_Sample_2.5 | ecosystem: Environmental > Terrestrial > Soil > Wetlands | place: USA... | reverse complement strand
CTGATCGGCCGGAAAGCCCGGGCCGGTGTCGCTGATCTCGATCAGCGCCAGTCCGTCAGTGCGGATGGCGGCGAAGCGGATCGCTTTTGGATGGCCGTCCTCCGCGCCCTTGGCCACCAGCGCCTGGGCGGCGTTGCGGCTCAGATTCTCCAGCACCCGTTGGATGTGGTCCTGGTCGGCGTAGAGGCAGAATCGCGGCGGGATGTCGATGCTGTAGTCGATCGCGTCGCCGCCTTCGGCCTGCGCAGCCTCGACCACCTGCCGCACCAGCTCCCTCAGGTCGAAGCGCCGGCGCGACGGCGGCAGTTCGCGGCCGGCGCCGTAGGTCAGCGTCGACTGGCAGAACTGGATCGCCCGATCGAGGGTCGCGACCAGCCGCGGCGCCAGCCGCTGGGCGAGCGGATCGGGGATGGTCGCCAGCCGGTCCGAAATGAGCTGCGCCGCGCTCAGCATGTTGCGCAGGTCGTGGTTGATGCGCGCGACCGCCATGCCGAGTTCGGCCAGGCGCTTGCGTTGCGCGAGCTCATGCGCGAGCGACCGCTGCATGACGGAGAGCGCCGCCTCGGCGCGGCCGATCTCGTTGCGCCGCCCGCTCGGCGCGATCACCCGCGAGGCGTCCTGCGGGCTCTCGCCGAAGGCGACGATGTTGGACGTCAGGCGGCGCACCGGCCTGAGCACCATGCTCCACAGCGCCGCCCACAACACGCAGGAGACCACGCCCGAAATGATGAGCGATATGGTGAGGAAATTGCGCGAGACGCGCCACAGCCCCTCGATCAGCGGCGTCTCGTCCAGCGTGATCTCGATCGTCGCCGCGTCGGGAGGCGCCGTCGAGCCGACCTTGACGATCCTTCCCGGCGCGGCGAACAGCGCGTGGAGCGTCGCCTCGATGCCTTCGAAATACGAACTGTCGTCGGCGGCGATCGGCTCCGCGGCGTCAGGCGAGAAGCCGGGAAGAACGAGCTCGCGTCGTCCGGCCGGGGTGGCGAGCGCGATCGATTTGACTCCGACGCTGTCGAGGATCTTTCGCGCCAGCTCCTCGGGCAGGGGAACGGGACCGGCGGCGTCGAACACATGGACCGCCGTCCGCGCCTCGGCGATCTTGTTGTGGAGCCACATCTCGCGATAGGCGGAAAGCCGGGTCAAATAGAAGAGACCCATGGCCAGCAGGACGAACCCGATCGTCACCGCCAGCACCCGAGCGGCGAGTCCCAATCCCTTCAGCGGCAGAGGAACGCCGGTGATCTTGGCGTGGCGGGAAAGCGCTTCGGCAAGCGCGGAGGTTTGCACGCTTTGGCCTTTGGCCGGGAGGTCCAGCATGATCGGCTCGGGCTGCTTCAGGCGTTCAGTTCGTCGTCTATATAAGCCTTGATTATAGCAGAAAAGTTGGCGTCGGCGTGAAATCCGAGGCTTTTCGCCCTCGCGGGGTCGAAGTTTCGCGGCCAGCCGGCGACGATGCGGGCGATCGTCTCGTCGGGCTGGCGGCGGATCAGGCTTACCGCCTTGTCGCCGGCGATGGCGCGCAGCGCCTCGATCTGCTCGCCGACGGTGACGCTGACCCCCGGAAGGGTGATCGAGCGACGGGCCCCCAGCTTGGCGAGGTCGAGTTCGGCCGCGCGCAGCAGGAACCCGATCGCGGCGCGGGGCGAGGCGTGCCAGTGGCGCACCTCGTCGCCGACCGGCAGGATCGCCTCCTTGCCGTTGAGCGGCTCGCGGATGATGCCGGAAAAGAACCCTGACGCCGCCTTGTTGGGCGCTCCGGGGCGGACGCAGATGGTCGGCAGGCGCAGGCCGATCCCGTCGAAGAAACCGCGGCGCGAATAGTCGGCAAGCAATAGCTCCGAGATCGCCTTCTGGGTTCCGTAGCTGGTCAGCGGCGCGGCGAGGAATTCGTCGCCGATCTTGTCGGGGAACGGCGCGCCGAAGACGGCGATTGATGAGGTGAAAATGAGGCGCGGCCGATAGGCGCCGCCGGCGAGCGCCTGCTCCCGCCGGATCGCCTCGAACAGGGCGTGGGTCCCGCCGAGATTGATACCATAGCCCTTGTCGAAGTCCGCCTCGGCCTCGCCGGAAACCACCGAGGCGAGCAGGAAGATGACGTCCGGGCGCCCCGCAATGAGCTTCGGCGCGACATAGGGCGCGGCGATGTCGAAGGCGTCGAGCGCGACCGGAAACGGCGCGTTGGCGAGCAGCTGCGGCGCGACAATGTCGACGAGATGGGCGTGGGCGATGGTCTGGCCGGCCAGGCGTCCGTCTCCGGCGAGGCGCGCCGTGAGCTTTCGGCCGATCATGCCTGCCGCGCCGATGATGAGCACCTTCATCCGAAGCTTCCTCCCTCCGCCGCGCCCCAACCATCGCCAGCGAGCCGGGGCAATCTAGGGCGGATTCTCCGCGCTGCATATCCCGGCGTCGTTGTCAAGTTGTTCTAAACAGCTCCGCAGTGAAAACGATGCTGCCTTGTTTTCGCCCCAACTGTCCTCCAGACGAACCGCGCAACGTTCAGAAGAAAAAGGTGGAGTGAATGCGGAAGATTGTGTTTGCTTGTGCGATGTTCATCGGATTTACAGGTATGGCGACCGCCAGTGAATCGGGTATAGCCTCCTTTTATCAAAATCCATATTACGGTGGCCTCATCGCCGCCCACAAGACGCTCCCCTTCGGGACCCGGGTGAAGGTCATCAATCTCGACAACGGCAGGACCGCGATCGTGAAGATCGTCGACCGGGGCCCGTTCATCCGCGGGCGCATCATCGACGTCTCGCCCTTCGCCGCGACTGTGCTCGGCTTCCGCCAGGCGGGTCTGGCGCACGTGCGGATCGAGCGGATCTGACGAGGGGGGCGCGCTGGCGAGCCCTCGCGCGCCCCACATCCGCGCTGGCCGCGGCCGGCAAATCTCGAAGCCGCCGATCGCAGGGTGTGAGCCGGATCACAGCGGGGAGGGTCCGTTCCATGCTTGGTAGGCGGCGGGAGAGATAAGCGATGTTGTACGAACAGACTGTTGAGGGATGGCGCGAAGCCGAGTGGATTGAGGAGCGCAACGAGCGCCCGCTGCTGGCGGCTTTGGTCGCGGTTGTGGCGGCGTGGTCCGTCACGCTGCTGCTCGCGCTCCTCTGACGGGAGCTCGATCCTGACACATTGAGATTTGGGTTCTCCCCGCGCGGCCGAGGCGGTCGGGGACCGCGGTTTCTGCGTACGCCGAGGAGGACCCTAGCCCGGTCCCTACATCCCCGGCATCGGCATGATCTCGACCACTTCCACCCATGCGCCGGGCATCATCTGCAGATGGGGGTGGTCCTTGCCGAACAGCTTGGCGGCGGCTTCGTGCGAATCGGCCTGTACGACCGAATAGCCACCGATCCCGTTCTTCGCGTCCCTCGCGCCGTTGGCGTCGACCCGCTTGGCCTTGCCCAAGGGCGCGCCGCCGTCGACAAGCGACGCCTGATGCGCGCCCATCCACTTCATCCACGCCTCCATCCCCTTCTTCTGCATTTCCGGGGTCGCGTTTCGCATCGCGGTTTCAAACGCGGCCGGATCGGCCATGTAAAGAACGAGGAATTTTTTCATGGCATGTCCTCCCTTGTTAGGGACGCGGCTCTTACCATGGGCGCGCCTTGAGCTCAATTTGGCGTTGGCTGCGAAAGGATCGGGTCAGCGGCCTCAAGCCTCAGGCCGCGCGGTCAACTTCACCCGGGCGCGCTGAGGTTCGCTTCGCCGAGGAGAGCGCGTCGACGTTTATTGGAGAGGCGACAAGCCTGACATAGGATGCCGTGAGCGGGCCCTGGCCGCCGGGTTGGGCGGCCGCCAGACAAGAGATTTTCGCCTGCGGCTTGGTTCGCCCCGCGAGAACGAGGGAGGAAACCATGCGTTCGACTTTGACGAGAACGCGCGCTGCGAGCAGCCTTCGATGCCGGTTGGGAACGCGGCTTGTCATCGTCTCGACGCTCGCCTTCGCCCTTGCGCCCCTCAGTGGGTCGACCGCGGGCGAAGTCTCGGTGGAAAGGGGACTCAAGGTGTCGATCGTCGGCGCCTGTCACGACTGCCACACCGAAGGATACCGCGAATCCGAGGGTAAGATCGATCCGGAAAAGGCGCTGAAGGGGAGCAAGGTCGGCTGGCGCGGGCCCTGGGGCACGACATACGCGGCCAATCTTCGGCGGCTCGCCCAGAGGCTGGACGAAGATGGATTCCTCCTGCTCCTGTCGAACTTCCGAACGCGGCCTCCCATGCCGTGGTTCAACGTTCGGGCGATGGAAGAGGCGGACATGCGGTCGCTCTACCGCCACATCAAATCGCTCGGCGATCCGGGCGAGGAGGCTCCGGCCGCGATCGGGCCGAACATCGAGCCGAAAACCGTCTATGTCGTTCTGGCGCCGCCGCTTCAGCCGAAGGGCTGCGAGAAGGATTGGGATTGCGGCGTCGGACAAGTGTGCGGCGCGCAGGCCCGCTGCGTTCCGAAGTAGAGTCGGCCGCCATTTATTCGGAACCAGGAAGCGGATACCGCCTCTCCGCCAGCAGCGGCAATTGTTCGATCAGGCCGCCGATGTCGCCGGAGGTCAGCAACAGCACCGCGTCGTCCTTACGCAACTCGGCGCCAATTTTGGCGAGGCCCTCCTCGCAGGAGCGTATCGGCGTGGCGTCCACTCCGGCGGCGCGCACGCGCTCCATGATCTCGTCGAGGCTTGCCTGTTCATGGGCGCCAGCCCCTTGAGTCGCCGGCTCGAAGATGAAAACACGATCGCAGCCGCCAAATACGTCATCGTACCATTCGAGCTTGTTGCGATTGCGCCACGAAAATGTGTGCGGCTCGAACACGACGAGCAGCCGTCGCTGCGCAAAATGCCTTTTCATTGCGGCGATCGCGCTCTTCGCCTTGTCATAGGACGATCCAAAGCCTTCGAACATTTGCACGCTGGTGCGATCGGATTTGCGGTCGAGCCGGCGCGTCACGCCGCGAAAGCTCGCCATCGCCGCCGCATATTGCTCGACGCTGACCAGCCCGCGGGACAGCACGAACGCGCCGACGCCGACCATGTTCTCGATGTTGTGGGCGCCGAGCTGGGTGGTCCTCACCCGGGCGACCTCGCGGCCTCGCTCGGCCAGTGTGAACTCGGAGACCGCGCCATACTCGATATTGTCGGCCCGCCAGTCGCCCTTTTCGAGCCCGAAGGTCACGACCTCGCGCTTTTCGTCGTCGAGAAATCGCTCGCTCAAGTCTCCCGAGGTCGCGGCGACGATGAGCCCGTCGCGCGGGACCAGATGGAACAGTTGATGGAAGGGCGCGAGATAGGATTCGACCGTCGGAAAAACGTTGACGTGGTCATGCGCCAGCGGCGTCAGCAACACGTGCGCGGGACGGTAATGCAGGAATTTCGAGCGATTGTCGGTGTTGGAGGACGGATATTCGTCGCCTTCGAGCAGGAACAATCGTCCGGCGCCGGCATTGGACGCCCGGGCGGGCGACAAAGGCACGGCGCCGATCATCCATGAGGGATCGAGCCCCGCGCTCGCGAGGCAATGCGCCAACATCGAAACGCTGGTCGTCTTGCCGAAAGATCCCGCGACCACGACGTTCTCGCGCCTAAGCGAAAGAAGCGCGAGCACTTCGGCGAAGGACAGGATTTTCGGGCCGCCGGGTCTCGCGGCGCGCACGAAAGCCTCCGCCACCTCGTCATTCTCGCTCGGAACCAGCCGCGCGTTCTTGCCGATGACGATGAGATCGGCGTCGTCAGGGATGTTCCGCGCCGAGTACGGCGTCCGGCACGCGAATTTCTCGCGCGCCAGCACCTGCGAGATCGGCGGATAAATGGCCTCGTCGGAGCCGGTTACGGCGACGCCGCTGTCGCGCAGCAGGATGGCGGTCGCGCTCATGCCGACGCCGGCAAGGCCGATGAAGTGAGCTCTGCGGAACGGAAACGGGGTCATTGTCGCCGTCTGGAAGCTCCCGGATCATGCGCCGCTCATCGAATCAGGGCGGCAGGCGGCTACGAAGAGCAGGGTTATGCCAGCGACCCCGGCGACAGGAAATGCGCGCTGCGTCGCCTCGTGCGGCCAGGGCCATTGGCGGCGCCCGCCAACCTCGCCGGAGAAGCCGGAGAGCTGAGGGGTGATGGGCCGAACGGCCGCGATCGGAAAAGCCGGCGCAGAAAACATTCCCTTGCCAAAAACCAGAAACCGTGCTATGCTGGCATACAATGGAAAATCGGATCGAGCGGCGGCAAACGGAGGGGGCGCAAGGGATGCGGCCTGCGGGACGAAAAAAAGCATTTGAATCGCTCATAACCCTTTGAAAAGTCCCGATTCCGAAAAATAAAGTAAAGCAAATGGAGGCGCTTCGTCGGCTTTCGTCGATTTGCGCGAGTTTGGCCGACGGTCGGATGCTGCGTTCCGGGTCCGCCCCACTCGCGGGAGACGCGGCGAGACGAGACGATCCGCGCGGCCCGCCGCCGCGAGACCGCGGGCGGCTCTAGTTGCCGCCCTCGAGCAGCCGGCGCGCGATCACCTGCGCCTGAATCTCGGCCGCGCCCTCGAAGATGTTGAGGATGCGCGCGTCGCACAGCACGCGCGAGATCGGATATTCGAGCGCAAAGCCGTTGCCGCCGTGGATCTGGAGCGCATTGTCGGCCGCCGTCCAGGCGACGCGGGCGGCGAGCAGTTTCGCCATTCCCGCCTCAAGGTCGCAGCGCCGGCCCTCGTCCTTGGCCCGGCCGGCGAAATAGGTGATCTGGCGGGCGATATGGATTTCGGCAGCCATCAGCGCCAGCTTGTCGGCGACGCGGGGGAAATGAATGATCGTCTTGCCGAACTGCACCCGCTCGCGGGCGTAGCGCAGGCCAAGCTCGAAGGCGCATTGGGCGACCCCGACCGCGCGCGCCGCGGTCTGGATGCGCGCCGATTCGAAGGTCTCCATCAATTGCTTGAAGCCCTGGCCCTCGGCGCCGCCGAGCAGCGCGTCGGCGGGCAGGCGGAAGCCGTCGAAGGCGATCTCGTATTCCTTCATGCCGCGGTAGCCGAGCACCTCGATTTCGCCGCCCGACATGCCCTTGGCCGGAAACGGCTCAGCGTCGGTCCCGCGCGGCTTCTCGGCCAGGAACATCGACAGGCCCCGGTAGCCCTTCTCTTCGGGATTGGTGCGCGCGAGCAGGGTCATGAGATCGGCGCGGACCGGATGAGTGATCCAGGTCTTGGCCCCGTTGACTACATATTCGTCGCCCTCGCGCACCGCGCGCGTCCGCAGCGATGCGAGGTCGGAGCCGGTGTTGGGCTCGGTGAAGACCGCGGTCGGCAGGATGTCGCCGCTGGCGATCTTCGGCAGGTATTTCTGCTTCTGCGGCTCTGTTCCGCCGACCAGTATGAGCTCCGCTGCGATCTCGGAGCGGGTGCCGAGCGAGCCGACGCCGATATAGCCGCGCGACAATTCCTCCGACACCACGCACATCGCCACCTTGCCGAGCCCCATGCCGCCATAGGCCTCGGGGATGGTGAGGCCGAAGACGCCCATCTCCGACAGGCCGGCGATGACCTCGAGCGGGATATAGGTGTTGGCGCGGTGCCAGTTTTGCGCGTGCGGCGCGACCTCGGCGTCGGCGAACCGGCGCATCTCCGCGCGAATAGCCTCGAAGGTGTCGTCGAGGCCGGGATCGCCGACAACCCCGTCCGCCTTTGCGATCAGCGCGGCGAGGGCGGCGCGATTTTCCCGCGTATTGCCGGACGCGATCAGCGTCTCGATCACCTCGGTCTTGAACGGCGCGACCTCGTCCGGCCCGAGGCCGAAGTCACTGAGGCGCACGATCTCGCCCTGGTTCATCGGGACGCCGCCGAAGAGCTGCGCGAGATATTCGCCGAGGCCGATCCGGGTCAGAAGCTGCTCGGTCTCCCCGAACCGGCCTTCCTCCCGCATCCGCCGGGCGTAGGCGGCCATTTCCCTGATCGCTTCGACATACGTCGCAAGCCAGGCGAGGCCGTGGACGGCGTGCTGCTCGGCCTCGATCCGGGCGGCGCTGAGCTTGCCCTTTTCGCTCACCCTCTCGCGCACGGCGCTCAAGGCGCAGTCCAGGAGCCCCTCGGCGGAGAACTGGGCCTCACGGGCTTGGTCGTCGAGCGTCACGGGGCGTCTCTCCTTCGGGCGGGCGCCGTTGCTGCGCTGCAGCATGCGTCGCCGCTCACGCCGTTGCAATGCGTCTTTTTGGCGCCGTGCGCCCCGAATTCAGGAACCCACGGGTGGCGTTCATCGTTGCGCCGCGCCACAATGGCGCTCGAGTGCGGGAGGTGAGAGACGAGGGTGGGCGCGGCCTTCAGAATTGTCTGGCAGGCAGGGGAGAAGTTCGCGGCCGACGACGGCTGGGCGATCGCCAGCTATATCGGCCTCACCCTGCTGACCTCGTTGTTCCCGTTTCTCATTTTTGTCGCGGCGCTGGCCGGATTCTTCTTCGGCTCGGGCGAACTGGCGAAGGAAGCGGCGAAGCTCGTGTTCGCCGAATGGCCTGAGGTGGTGGCCAAGCCGATCGCCGAGGAGGTCGAGCGGGTGCTGACGACCACACGCAGCGGCGGCTTGCTCACCTTCGGCGCGGTGTTCTCGTTCTATTTCGCTTCGAGCGCGATCGAAGCGCTACGGGTCGGGCTCAACCGCGCCTACGGCCTCGTCGAGCAGCGGCCGTGGTGGCTCTTGCGGCTCCAGTCGCTGGGGATTGTCCTGATCGGCTCGTTGGCGCTGTTGACGCTCGCTTTCACGGTCGTGCTGGGACCGCTCATCGTCGATACGCTGGCGAGCTACTTCCCGGTCGTCGCCGAGGCGCACGAACTGCTCACCTTCGTGCGGATCGCGGTGGCGGCGGCGATGCTGGCGACGTCGCTCATTCTCGCCCACGTCATCCTTCCCGCCCACCGGGTCGGCTTCCTCGATATTCTGCCCGGCGTCGCGCTGACCTTCGTCGCCAGCATCGCCTTCGGCGAGGCGTTCGGCGTCTACTTGAGCGAGTATCTGCGCAATTACATTTCGACCTATGCCGGCCTCGCCTCGGTGATGATCGCGCTCGTCTATCTCTACTGGGTGGCGCTTCTGTTCGTGTTCGGCGGCGAACTCAACGCGGCGATCATCCGGGCGCGGCGGCCAAGGGAGGCGCCCGGCTGAGGCAGAAAAAGATCGCGACGTACGGGTCGCCTGCGGCTCCTACAATCCGCGCGCCTTGAAGTACTTGAGCAGCGTCCAGACCGCGGCTTGCTGCTCGTCGTCCATCTCGTTCGGATCCAGGCGCTCGAGCAGCATTTCCGACGGCTTCCTCTCTTCAAGCGCGGAAGCGGCGGGCCCCGGCTCAGGCGCCGCCGGTTCGGTCTCCCTGGCCGGACGAGGCGCGGGGAGGGGCTTTCGGCGCGGAGTGAGAGACCGGGGCTTGCGGCCCTTGAGCACGCGGCCGCTTATCTTCACGCCCGCATCGCTGGCGGCGTAGAGGAAGAAGGTCACACATTTCTGGACCACCGCGTCGGCGGCTGGGAAGGCCTTGCGAAACGCTCCGTTGAAATGGGAGGGGGTCGCGGTCTCCAGGTCGATCGCGAATATCGGCGCGTATTGCTCGCGCAGCAGCGCGAGCAGCGCCTCGGGCCAACGCCCGGCGCCATCCGCGTTCACAAGTTCCTTGAGGCGCTGGGTAGGGCGCCCGTCCTCCTCGATCAGACCGAGGAACCGAAGTCCGTGCGTCAGCTGGGTGCCGACCACGCCTGAAAAGCGCGTCAATACGCTGCGGTCGACACGCGAGGGAACGCCATGCTCCCGCAGATCCTCGATGAATGTCTTGAACGTCCGATAGGACGTGTAGGGCGGCGTTCTCGCCGATCTTGCCCGTTCCGCACCACCGCCTGGCATCACGGTCTCCCGCGGGTTCGGAACGCCGCTATCGGCATTCCAAGCCGGATTGACAGTATACCGTATAATTAGCCCTAGCCGGACAATTCCAAATATGCGATTGCGCTGCTTTCCGGTTTCTTAACATGTTCAAAAAACTAGAAATTCTTTCCCAGGTAGGCGCGTGCTTGTCGCATCAAGTCCGAGAGTGAGCTTAGGAGAAGAATGTTCCCTGTAAAGCCGTTCTGCGCGGTTGGCGGCGCTGCGGGCGGCTAGTGGAGTGTTTGAGATGCGGTGGACTGAAGAGGCGATCGAGGATCTAAAGAGGCTCGCCAGCGAAGGCAGAAGCGCAAGCGTCATCGCGACCGAGCTCGGCGCGGCCTCCCGCAACGCGGTGATCGGCAAGGCCAGCCGGATGGGAATAAGACTGAACGGCGACGGCCGCGCCTCGACGCCCGGCCGGACGCGCGGCGCCGCGCGCCCGGCTCCGCTGGCGGGCGCGGCTCGGCTTCGCGCCGGCGACCGAATTCATGGCGGCGCGTTCGCGCTTGCCATGTGGGCGAGGCGCAAGGACGGGGGCAGGTCCGCATCGGCCTTTGGCGAAGCGGAGGTCGGCGAGATGCTGCGGGTGAGGTTCGACGAAATTCGCCAGCCCGCCTGCCGATGGCCGCTCGGGGATCCGCGAAGCGGAGAGTTCGCCTTCTGCGGACTCATGCCGCTTAACGGGCGCTCCTATTGCCCGGGTCATTGCCGGATGGCCTATCGGCCGCCCAACGCCGCGGCGGGGCCGCGCGAGCGGCAGGGGCTGCGCGCGCTCTCCCGTTGCTGGCTGTTCTGATCGTTTCAGGGCCCGGCCGGCTCGGCGATGCAGATCAGGCCCGGCGCATCGCGTCCCGCTTCGCGCCGCGCTGACGCCTCCCGGACGAGGAGCAAGCGCAAACCCGCGCCGCGGGCGGTTGCCTCGACATAGCGGCGCGCGTGAGCGAACCGTATCGTCGGCTCGAGCCTGTATCCGTCGCCTTCGCAAGTCTCAACCGAGAATGCAAAGAGGCCATCGGCGGCGAGAACACTCGCGATGGCGGCGAAGAGCGGCTCAAGGTCGCCGATATAGACGAGCGTATCGGCGGCGAGAACAAGATCGAACGCCGCCTGCGGCAGGCGGGTCAGAACCGCGGCCGCCTCGCCGAGGATGAGCGCGTCATAGACGGCGCGCTGACGCGCCTTTTGGATCATTCCCGGGGAGAGGTCGATGCCGGTCAGATGGCCGACGCGGGCGCGCAGCGTCTCGCCCATGAGCCCCGCGCCGCAGCCAAGGTCGAGCGCGCGGGCGAAGCGGCGCGCGGGCGCCGCTTCGGCGAGCGCCTCGACGATTTGGGCCGGGGCGCGGTAGCCGAGCGCCTTCGTCAGATGCGCTTCGAAGCGCGGCGCATATTGGTCGAACAGCCGCGCGACATAAGCCGGCGGAAGGGCGGGCGGCGGGTCGCCGCCGTCGACCAGCGCCAGCCGCGCGCCCGCCCCCTGCGCATCGGTGGGGTCGCAGCGCAGCGCGGCGCGGAACGCGTCGGCTGCCGCGTCGATATCGCTGAGCTTCTCGCGCACTTCGCCAAGGGCGAACCATGCGGCGGCCCAGTCCGGCGCGCGCTCCAGCGCCTGTTCCAGCACCTCCGCCGCGGCGGAAAAATCGCCCTCGCGGGCGGCGGCGCGAGCATAGGCGAACCGGCGCTCGGCCAGCGGGTCGCCAGCCGCGAGCGGATCGGTCAATCGACGGCGCTCAACCCTTCCGGCGCCTCAAGCTGTCGAAATAGACCACGATGATGATGAGCGCGCCGGTGATGATCGTCTGCCAGAACGAGTTGACGTTGAGCAGGTTGGCCCCGTTGCTGATCGTCTGCAATATGAGGGCGCCGATCACCGGACCGTGGACCGAGCCGACCGCGCCGAAAAGGCTGGCGCCGCCGATGACTGACGATGCGATCGACTGCAGCTCGTCGCCCTGGCCCTGGGTCGGATTGCCGATGCCGATCCGGGTCGCCAGCAGCACGCCGACGAAGGCCGCGAACAGCGAACAGAGGACATAGGCGATATAGGTGATCGCCTTGACGTTGACGCCGGAGAGTCGCGCCGCCTCCTTGTTCGAGCCGATTGCGAACAGATAGCGTCCCCAACGGCTGTGATTAAGAAAGACGTGAGACGGAACGGCCACAAGGACCACCATCCACACAAGGGAGGGAATCTGGAACCAGGTCCCGTCCGTCCATGGAAAGCCGAGAAACGACGTGCGCGAGAAATTGGTGAACGCGTCGTTGGTGATCGAGATGGTCGCGCCGTTGGTGATCAGAAGACCGATGCCGCGCAAGGCGTACATAGTGGACAGCGTCATGATGAATGGCGGCAGGCCCATCTGCACGACGCCGAACGCATGGAAAAGGCCGATGAAGATGCCGATGCCGAGTGAGATCGCCACCGCGCCGGTAATCGTCGAGGCGAAGCCGAGGTCGTTGGTGAGCAGCAAAGCGACAATCATGCTGATGAAGCCTTCGACCGCGCCGACGGAAAGATCGATGCCGCCGGTAATGATGACGAAGGTTTGTCCAATCGCCAAAATGGCGATGAAGGCGGTCTGGCGCAGCAGATTGGCGATGTTGTTGGCGGTCCAGAATGTCGTCGTTTCGACCGACAGCGCGAGCCACATGATGGCGAGGAGGCCCAGCAGGGTGAGACCAAGAAAGACGCCGAGCCCAGCGCCGACCGGGCGCGTTCGCGCAATTGTCTGATCGCTCATTCTCGTTGCGTTCCCCTTGCCCTAGACGCCGATCGCCTCGCTCAGGATTGTTTCGTGCGAGGCGTCTCTATGATTATGACTGGCGACGATGCTGCCGGCACGGAAGACGTGCAGCGTGTCGGCCAGCTCGTAAACCTCGGGAAGATAGGATGAGATCATAATGATGCCGGCGCCCTCCCTAAGCAGACTGGCGAGCAGTCGGTAGATCTCCGCCTTGGTGCCAACGTCGACGCCGACCGTCGGCTCGTCGAATATGAAGAGCTTGGCGCCGTGATTGAGCCATTTTCCGATCACCACCTTCTGCTGATTGCCGCCAGACAGACTCGAAACAAGCGCGGTCTGCGCCGCCGTCTTGATCTGGACGTCGCGGATTTGCTTGTCGGCGGCCCGGACTTCTTTCGATCCGTTGATCAAGGGGCCAAGGCTGAGGCGCTTGAAGATCGGCAAGTTGAGGTTGAAGCCGACGCCGAGATTGAGGCACAGTCCCTGGTCCCTGCGGCTCTCCGGGGCGAGCGCGACCCCGAGGTCCATCGCCTGGCGTTCGTTGCGGATCGATACGTCGCGGCCCTGCCAGCAAATGCGGCCGCTCGAGGCTGGATGGCGGCCGAAGAGGCTCTGGACGAACTCGCTGCGTCCCGCGCCTATGAGGCCGTAGAGTCCCACGATCTCGCCTTCGCGCACATTGATCGAGATGTCGCGGAAGCCATCGCCCGAAAGCTTTTCGGTCTCGAGAATCGGCGCGCCAATCGGAATCGAATCCTTGTAGTAGATTTGTTCGATCGTGCGGTTGATCATCAGCGCGATAAGGTCGGCCTCGGTCGTGTCGCCGATCGCGCGCGTGCCGACGAGCGCGCCGTCCCGCAGCACCGACACGCGATCGCAGAGCTCGAACACCTCTTCCAGCCGATGGCTGATGTAGACGATGGTTACGCCGTTGGCTTTGAGCCGGCGGATCAACGTGAACAGGGCTGCGGCTTCTTGGCGGGTTAGATATGCGGTCGGCTCGTCGAAGATGAGGAACCTCGCACCCCGGCGTTCGGCGCGCGCGGTCGCAACGAGCTGCTGCTGCCCGATGGTCAACGACGACAGGATCACATCGGCCGGCAATGAGAATCCGAGGTCGTCGAGCAGCTTCTGGCCGTCGCGCACCATCCGCTTGTGGTCGAGGAGGCCTGCTCGCATTTCTTCGTCGCCGAGGAAGATATTCCCGGCCACGGTCAGATGCGGACAAAGAACGACTTCCTGATGCACTGCGTTGATGCCCAGGCCGATCGCCTCGTGCGGGTTCGCGAGAGGGACCGACTTGCCGCGCCAGTACACCGCTCCCGACGAGCGCGGATGGACGCCAGTCAAGAGCTTGATCAGCGTCGACTTGCCGGCCCCATTTTCCCCGACAATCGCGTGGATTTCGCCCTCTTCGAACGCGAGGTCGACCGCCTTCAGGGCGTGGGTTCCGCCAAACCGCTTATCGAGCTTTTCGAGCACCAGGATCGGCGCGCTGCCGGCGGGCTCAACTGCGGCGGGACTATCGAGATGTGTCATCGGCCATTCGGCAAGGCGACAGCTTCAAGGAGACGGCATCTTCGCCGTCCCGCGGGGCCCGCGCAAGCCCGCGCCCGAACCCCGACTTGGCCGCGCCCCCCGGCGGATTTGGCGGAAACCCCCTTTCCCGCAGGCGGCAAAGGGGGCCTCAGAGCCGCGACTATTTGACTTTCGGAAAGAGGAGGGCGTGCTGCTTCTCGCCATCCATGTTGGTCTTGGTGATGAGGTTCGCGCCGGTGTCGACGAATTTCTCGACTTTCTCGCCCTTGGAGGCGGCGAGCGCGGTCTTGATGCCGTCGTAGCCCATTCGATAGGGGTCCTGGACGACGAGCGCGTAGATCGTTCCGTCCTTGAGGAAGCCGATCAGCTTGTCGTCGCTGTCGAAGCCGACCAGCTTGATCGTGTCAGCCTTCTTGTTCTCGGCGATCGCCTGACCTGCGCCTTGGGCCATGATGAGATTTGACGCGAAGACGCCGCGCAGATTCGGGTTGGCGGTGATGAGATCGGTCATGATGTTGAGCGCGGTCGTCGCCTTGCCGTCGGCGACTTTGTCGGCGACGAGCTTGAGGCCGGGATATTTGGCGGCCAGCTCCTCCTTGAACCCTTTGGCCCGCTGGTCGAGCGAGCCGACGCCCGGCAGCGAAGTGATGAGGGCGACATCACCCTCGGCCTTGCCGTACTTCTCTTTGATCGCGTCGGCGAGGCCATCGGCGGCGATGCGCCCGCCCTGAACGTTGTCAGTGGTCAGGAACGAGGTGAAGGCCTTGGAGTCCGCGGCGGAATCGATGCCGATGACCGGCACCTTCTTCGCTGCTTCGTCGACCGGCTTGCCCAACGCCTTGAACTCGGTCGGGGCGATGACGACAGCGGCCGGTTTCTCGGCGACGGCGTTTTCGAGAATCGAAATCTGGCCGTTGATGTCGGATTCGGACTGGGCGCCGAGTTCGGGAACCTTGACGCCGAGATCCTGGCCGGCCTTGCGCGCGCCAGCGAGCACGATTTGCCAATAGTTCGATGTGGTGTCCTTGACGATGATCGGGATCGTCGGCTGATCAGCGGCGTAAGTCGGCGCGCTGAGCGCGGCGGCCATGGCGACGGCGGCAGCGATAAGCATTGTCTTCATGAGGCTTCCTCCATTGATGAGAGCATGTCCGCCCTCGTCTCCATTTGCATCTCCGGTCGCCCGGGGGGTGCTTCGTTTGGATGATTGCGGGGTCATCCAGTGATGGGTACGCGATTTCCGAATTCGGAGGCAAGCGCCGCCTTTAGCCGCGGCTGTTTGATGTGGACGCCGTTCGCGCGGGCGAGTTCGATCACGCCGCCGAAGCGTCGGCGCTTCTTGGCGTCGTGATTGATGAAGATCTCGGCAAGACGGTGATCGAGAAACGGATTGGAGAACCTCTCGACCACGACCGCCCGATAGGCGCCGGCCTCGGCTCCCATTCCGATGCCTGCGAACACCGGCAGCACTTCTTCGTCATAGAGGTCGTCGAGCTCGGCGCGCAGCGCCGGAACGGCCATCGCCTCGCGGACGGTGAGCGCCGGCGCGCCGCCGCCGCGCGACCAGATCTCCGCGAGGTAGGTGTGGCCGAGATTGAGGATGAAAAGCTTCAGCCGTTCGTAGGGCCTGAGATCCGCGGTGAGCTTGATCGAGTCGTGCCGGCAGGGAACCTCGAGGCCGGGCTGGTCTGCGATCGCCCATAACGCATAAGGTTCGGCCACCGCGCCGAGCGGTTCGAGCGGCGCCGAGACAATGCGATCGACCAGCGAATTGACCCATCGGCACTCGTCCGCCGCCCAACGGCGCGCCTCCGCCGGCGTGCCCCAGCGGTCGAGCACGCCGAGCACTGTCTCTCGCAGCACCCGGCCGTTGGCCGGCGTCAGCTCGCAGGGGAACAGCGCGATCGGCTCGGCGCCGGCGCGATGGCGGGCGATCAGCAACCTGGCGAGCTTGGCCGGAAACGAGCGGGGCGGGCCGCCGTCCGGCCGGTCGGCGGGATCGGTCTCGTAGCCGCGGTCGGCGGTGTTCGACACCGCGCAGCGGGCGGCGATGAACCGGCGCTCGACCTCGTCCCATTGCGATGCGGCGTCGAAGCCGGCGCCGACGCTGGTTACGTTGACGCTTTCGTCGACGACGGCGCCGTCCGCGAGACCCTTGACCTGAACGACATAAGGCTTGCCTTCGGCGAAGGCGTCGAGGCGCTTGCGGCTCTCCGGACTGGATGTCGTCTGCACGACGGCGATGCGGCCGATGGCCTCGCCGCGCGCGAGCGCCTCGCTGACGAACAGATCGACATGCGCCTGCAGGAAGCGGCTGGTGCCGAACTGGAGGATCGGGAATTCGGTCAAGGTCCTAAATCTCGATCAGGGCCTTGATCACGCCCGTTTCGGGCCTGATCCAGGCAGGAAAGCTCGACGGCGCCGCGTCCAGGGAGACGCGGTGGGTGATGAGCGCTTCGGTCGGCACAAGCCCCTTGCGCATTGCGTTGAACACCCTGACGAAATCTTCCGGAACGGCGTTGCGGCTGCCGAGCAGCGAGGTCTCGCGCTTGTGGAATTCGGGGTCGGGAAAGCAAATCTGATCGAGCACGACGCTGACCAGGACATAGGTCCCGCCGTGGGCGACATAGTTCAGTCCCGCCATCATCGACTTCACGTTCCCGGTCGCATCGATGACGACGTCGAAAAAGTCGCCGGAAGTCAGAGCCGACAACGCTTCACGCGCGTCCGGCCCGGCGGCGACTGCGTGATCGACGCCGAGCGAGTCCCGGCAGAAGCCGAGCCGGTCCTGTCGCATGTCGAGCGCGGTGACCTCGCCGCCCTCGAGCTTGGCGAACAGCATACAGCCGATGCCGATCGGTCCGGCGCCGACCACGAGAATGCGGTCATGCTTGCGCGGGCTCGCGCGACGGACCGCGTGGGCGCCGATGGCCAGGAATTCGACCATCGCCGCCTGATCGAGGCTCACGCCGTCAGCCGCCGCAACATTGGCTTCCGGCACGCAAACGTAATCGGCCATGCCGCCGTCGATGTGGACGCCGAGCACGCCGATGCGCTGGCAGCAGTTGGTCTTGCCGCGGCGGCACGCGACGCACTTCCCACAGGCGAGATAGGGGATGACATAGACCTGCTGGCCGACTGCGATCGCGCAGCCGGGCCCGGTCGCCTCGACCTCGCCGGCCAGTTCGTGTCCGATGACGCGCGGATATTCGAGAAAGGGATGCGAGCCTTCGAAGATGTGCAGATCTGTGCCGCACACGCCGGCGCGGCGGATTCGGACCAGCGCCTCGCCCAGACCCGGCGAGGGCCGCGGTCGCTCCGTCAAACTCAGCTCGCCTGGGCGGCCGCAAAGAAGCGCCCGCATCGCCGCCTCCCAAATCGGGGTTCTTGTCTCTTATCGACAAAAGCCTCTTGCATTCCGGCGCGTCAATCTGTTTTTTATTATAAAACAGCCACAGATCAAGGACAGGCCGGGGAGGGGTCGCGGGGTGAAGACCAACACTGTCTTCAAGCGGGCCTATAACCAGTCGCTGGCGCGGCTGGAGGGGTTGGCGATCGGCGCCGACATTGGCTCGGAACCCACCTGCGCTCGAGCGCTCGGGGTCAGCAGGACAACGGTCCGATCGGTCATGGCGGCGCTCGCGGCCAAGGGAATCCTCGCTCGTGACGGGAGGCGCAAGGCGCTCGTTCGCCGCCCCGCGCCGTCCGACCGCTACCCGGAGCTCGAGACCGAGCCGGTCGGCGAGATCGTCGAAAAGCAGTTCATGAAGTGGATCCTCGACGGGGACTGCAAGCCCGGCCAGCAGATCAACGGGCTCGAACTGGCGCGCCAGTTCGGCGTCTCGACTTCGGCGATCCGCGACTATCTCAACCGGTTCAGCCAGTTCGGGTTGCTCGAGCGGCGGCCGAGCGGCAGCTGGACGTTCAAGGGCTTCACCCGCGAATTTGCCGAGGAGCTGTTCGAAGTCCGGGAGATGTTCGAACTGCGCTCCGCCGAACGGTTCGCCGCGCTGTCGCCCCACGACCCGGCGTGGGACGCGCTCAGCCTCATCAAGCAGGAGCATCTCGTCCTGCTCGATCAGGCGGACAGCCGGTTCGCGGACTTTTCCGAGCTGGACGAGCGGTTCCACCGTCTTATCAACGACGCTTCGCGCAACCGGTTCTTCGTCAGCTTCTACGACCTGATCTCCCTGATCTTTCACTATCATTACCAATGGAACAAACACGACGAGAAGGCGCGCAACATCGCCGCCATGCGTGAGCACCTGACCTATATTGACGGGCTCGAGAGCCGCGACCGGACCAAGGCGATGGAAAGCTGCCGCGCCCATATGGCGACCGCCCGCAAGACGCTGATGGCGTCGATCGGGGAACTGGGGCGGAAGGGCTGAAGCGGGGGCCAGAGCCTGCCAAAGCGCCGCGGACGCCAACAAGCCGGTTGATTTTTGCCCGCCTCTCTGGTTGAAAGGGACCCATGCGAATGTGGTCGACGACCCTGCTCCTTAGCCGCCCGGCGCGCTAGACGCGCCGGGACGTATAGCTTCGCCTCCATTTTCTTCAAATAGCGACAGGCTTCACGGCCGGCTCATCGAGCCCGGGGCCGCCGCACCGCTTCTGCAAGAGTCAATCCCATGACTGAGATGCCCGTTCACAAATACCGCGCCTACGCGCCGATCGTCCTGCCCGACCGACAGTGGCCCTCACGGGTGATCGAGAAAGCGCCGATCTGGTGCTCTGTCGACCTGCGCGACGGCAATCAGGCGCTGATCGAGCCGATGGGGGTCGAGCGCAAGAACCGCATGTTCGCCCTCCTCGCCGGGATGGGGTTCAAGGAGATCGAGGTCGCCTTTCCCTCCGCCTCGCAGACCGACTTCGACTTTGTCCGCTCGATCATCGAGACCGGCGCCATTCCCGACGACGTCGCGATCCAGGTGCTGACCCAGTGCCGGCCGGAACTGATCGAGCGCACGTTCGAGGCGGTGAAGGGCGCGAAGAAGGTCATCGTCCACTTCTATAACTCGACCTCGACCCTCCAGCGCGAGGTGGTGTTCCGGACCGACCGCAAGGGCGTGACTGAGATCGCTGTCGCCGCCGCGAGGCAGGTCAAGGCGCTGGCGGGCGCCGCCTCCGGCACGGAGTTTCAGTTCGAATATTCGCCCGAGAGCTTCACCGGCACCGAGCTCGAATTCGCCCTCGAAATCTGCGAGGCGGTCAAGGACGTCATCCGGCCGACCCGGCAGAAGCGGCTCATCCTGAACCTGCCGGCGACGGTCGAGATGGCGACGCCCAACACCTACGCCGACCAGTTCGAATGGTTCGGCCGCCATATCTCGGATCGTAAGAGCGTGATCCTCTCGGTGCACCCCCATAACGATCGCGGCACCGCGGTCGCGGCGGCGGAGCTGGCGCTGATGGCCGGAGCCGATCGGGTCGAGGGGACGCTGTTCGGCAATGGCGAGCGCACCGGCAACGTCGACATCGTGACCATGGCGTTGAACCTGTTCACCCAGGGCGTCGATCCAAAGCTCGATCTTCGCGACGTCAATGCGATCCGGGACGTGGCCGAGCATTGCACGCAATTGCCGGTGCACCAGCGCCATCCTTACGTCGGCGAACTGGTGTACACCGCCTTTTCCGGCTCGCACCAGGACGCGATCAAGAAGGGCTTCGAGGCGCAGGAGAAGCGCAACGAGCCGCTGTTCCTGGTGCCTTACCTGCCGATCGACCCCAAGGACGTCGGGCGCGACTACGAGGCGGTGATCCGCATCAACAGCCAGTCGGGCAAGGGCGGCATGGCTTACATCCTGCGCGCCGACCACGGGCTCGACCTGCCGCGCTCGCTCCAGGTCGAGTTCTCGAAGATCGCCCAGGAACGGATGGATTCGGAGGGCAAGGAGTTGACCTCGCCCGAGCTCTGGACGCTCTTCCGCCGCGCCTATCTCCTCGACGACGCGCCGATGACGCTCGTCAAGCAGCAGGTCATTCCAAGCAGTCCCGACAACCGCGAGCTGTTCGCGGTCCTGCAAAAGGCCGACGGCTCGACGATGACCATCGAGGGTGAAGGCAATGGGCCGATCGACGCCTTCGTCGACGCGCTGAAGAAGGCGTTCGGAATCGAGTTCTCGTTCATCGACTATCACGAGCACGCGGTCGGCCGCGGCGCCAACGCGACCGCTGCGAGCTACGTCGAGATCCAGGACGCCGAGGGGCGCACGCTGCATGGCGTCGGCATGGATCCGAGCATCGTGATGGCGTCGCTCAAGGCGACGCTCAGCGCCGTCATGCGGCTCATGCGCCGCGAGGGGAGGGTCTGAGAACGCGCGCAGACGAGGGCGGCGGAGGCGCGAACAGCCTTTTTTCGCGGCTCAGCCCCGGCGTCGGCGACAAGAGTCCGGGCGACAGCCAGAGCCGATCGTATGGCGGGCGGCGAGGCTGAGATACGCCTTGCCCTAGTGGTGGAGCGGCTTCTTGTTCTCCGACTGCGAGGCGACCTCGAGCTGGGAGGCTATGTTGCCGATTTTGCCCGACACTCGCCACAGGAACGACGCAACCTTCATTTTCGAGTCCGCCTCAGAGTTGCCCATCGCCAGCCGCCAGCGGGTCTTTGTTCCGTTGTGGGCGCGGGCCGGCGGCTGCACGCTGTAATAATAAAGGGCCAACGACCGTCTCGACATATTCGGCGGGCAGGCCACCGGCACCGGATGGCCGTGAAACGACGTCGTGTCGGTCGTGAAGATCACGGCGCGATTGGCGACGGGTAGGACCGACTTGATTTTCTCCTTGCCGTCCCGACTCCAGAGTTCGAGGGAGCCGCCAAAATCCTCTTTCCACCCCTTGTTGAGGTAGATGATCAGGTTCAGGCGCCGAAAGAGGGGCAGATGCCTGGGCCTGGCGAAATCCGAGTGAATCGCGAGATATCCGCCCGCCTCTATCTGATGCATGCCGCCGCCGTCGAAATAGGGATCGGCGATCAGCGGACCTTCCCCGGTCAGAGTTTCGAGCGACTTGAGCACGGTCGCCGAGTTCAATTGATACATCAAATCACGAATGGCGGGCGGCGCCCTGTCGACGTTGTTTGACGCCAGCTTGACCTGATAGATTTCCTTGATTCGCTCATTCCAGATGTCTGAATCCGGCCGAGGGAAGCATTCTATCACCTGGTCCAAGACCTTCTCCGGCAGAAAATTGTCAATGACAATGTGCGGGAAAGGCTCGGCGGAACGATAGACCTCAGGACCCTTGTCGAGGGTTGCCTGTATGGCTGGCAACAGATCCATCACACGTTCCATCGTTAGATCCATCACACGCTCCATCGTTGATATGAGCCTGCCGGGCGAGTCTGGCCGACCGCGGGGCTCGGATTCCCCAAGCAGTATACGCCCGTTCTTAAAAATCGAGCCTGGGAGCCCCGACTCACTGCTCAGGATCCGCAGCGAAAACCTCAATGCGATAGCCTGGGTATAGATATATGAACCATGCGTCACGGTCCACAAAATTATGGCCTCCCGGCGCGGCCCAAGTTGCGGATAAGGCTAATGGAAGCAAAGACTAGCCGCTCCGCCTCGCCGATTGGGCGCCCTTTCCTTCGCCGTGGGCGCATCCGCGCCGGGCCGCCGCCACTAATTTTCGCCCGTTCACAGACGAGCGGCCGCAAGCTCGTTGCCGCTGCGGATCGAAGCCATGTATAGTGATGAGGATCGATCCCGCGAAAAGCCGGGCAAAGGAAGGAACCGTCATGACTCGCTGGGCATGGTCGCTCTTGGCCGCAGTCGTCCTCATTGCTCTCGGGCTGTTCTACTGGCCGATCGGCCAACAGAGCCCGCCGCCGCCCGCGCCTGCGCCCGCGGCCCAGGCGCCGGCCGCGACCCCGGCGCCAGCGGCTCAAGCGACGGCGTCCGCGACTTCGCCCGCAACACCGGCTCCAGCGCCCGCCGCCCCGGCCCCCGCTCCCGCACCGGCAGCCCCGGCCCCCGCCGCTGCGCCGGCAGCGGATGCGACCGCCGCCGCGACTCCGCCCGCCGCGCCGGCAGCCCCGGC
>Ga0335076_10001563_pt1 | contig 22197 bp, 22 predicted proteins | sample Lox_Sample_25_FD_206717 | JGI IMG/M metagenome (GOLD analysis project Ga0335076, IMG submission 206717) | Soil microbial communities from Loxahatchee National Wildlife Refuge, Florida, United States - Lox_Sample_2.5 | ecosystem: Environmental > Terrestrial > Soil > Wetlands | place: USA... | reverse complement strand
CCGAGGGTCAAATTCTGTTTCGCGGGGAAGATGTGACCGAGGCGGCGCCGGATGAGCGCGCGCGGATGGGTTTGTTCATGGCGTTCCAGTATCCGGTCGCGGTTCCGGGTGTCACTGTCACCAAGTACCTGCGGACCGTTCTGAATGCACACCGCGAGGCCGAGGGTAAGGAGCCGATTCCGCTGAAGGAGTTCCGGCAGACGGTCGAGGCGGCGATGAAGCTGACCGACGTCCCGCGCGAGTTCTCCACGCGGTATCTCAACGAAGGGTTCTCGGGCGGCGAGAAGAAGCGGATGGAGATTCTGCAGCTGGCGCTCCAGCGACCGTCGATGGCTGTGCTCGATGAGACCGACTCGGGTCTCGACATCGATGCATTGCGGGTTGTGGCGAACGGTGTCAACTCTGTCGCCGGACCTGACATGGGCGTGCTGATCATCACTCACTACCAGCGCATCCTCCACCTGGTCCAGCCGTCACACGTGCACGTGATGTTCCAGGGCCGGATCGTCCGCGAGGGCGGCCCGGAGCTGGTGGAGACGCTCGAGGCCAAAGGCTACGGGTGGATCACCGACGGGATCGAGGCGGCCGCCTGATGACCGCCACGTCGTCGGAGGTCCTCGCGGGGGTCGCCGAGCAGTTCCCGGTGCTGCGGAACCGGCGGTTCAACGGGCGGCCGGTCGCCTACTTGGATTCCGCGGCGACGTCGCAGACGCCCGACCCGGTGATCGACGCCATGACGTCGTACTACACGGAGTCGCGGGCTTCCGTTCACCGGGGCGTGTATCCGCTCGCGGAGGAGGCCACCGATCTGTACGAGGGGGCTCGGGGCCGGATCGCCTCGTGGCTGGGGTCGACTCCGGAGGAGACGATCTTCACCGCGAACGCGACGGCGGCGATCAACATGGTCGCGTACACGTGGGGCCGCCAGAACGTCAACCGGGGCGACCTCGTGGTGCTGACCGAGATGGAGCATCACTCGAACATCGTCCCCTGGCAGTTGCTCTGCCAGGACCGCGAGGCTGAGCTGGCCTATGTGCCGGTGGGTGGGGACGGGTTGTTGGATCTGGACGCTCTCGACACCTTGCTTGCGCGGGGTCCGCGCCTGGTCGCGGTCGTGCACGTATCGAATGTTTTGGGGACCGTGAACCCGGTGGCTGACATCGCGCGCCGGGCACACGCCGCCGGCGCGGTCGTGCTGGTCGACGGGGCACAGGCGGTGCCGCAGATGCCGGTTTGGCTGCCCGACCTGGACGTGGATTTCTACGCCTGGACCGGTCACAAGGCCTACGGCCCGACCGGGATCGGCGTCCTCCACGGTCGGCGCGCGCTGCTCGAGGAGATGCCGCCGTTCATCGGTGGCGGCCACATGATCCGCACGGTCGCGGCGAACGAGTCCACTTGGACCGATCTGCCGGGCAAGTTTGAAGCCGGGACGTCGCAGATCGCGGAGGCGATTGGGTTGGGCGCCGCTGTCGACTGGATCCGCGCGCTCGGGATGGAGACGATTCAGGATCACGAGCAGGCGTTGGTGGCTGAGGCGTTGTCGCTGCTCCTCAGTGCGGTTCCGGGTCTGACCGTGCAAGGCCCGCTGTCGGCCGCGGACCGGGGCGCGTTGGTGTCGTTCACGTTGGACGGAGCACATCCGCACGACGTCGCAGACATCCTCGGCGGGCTCGGCGTGTGCGTCCGAGCCGGTCACCACTGCGCGCAGCCGCTCATGCGATGCCTGGGCGTGCACGCGACGACGCGGGCGTCGTTCGCGGTGCACAACTCGAGCAACGACGTGCAGAGGCTGATTGACGGCCTCGGCGTCGTGCGCAAGACGCTCCAGCTCGACTGAGCCTTCAGGGCAATTTCTTCCCCGGTCAACCTCTATAGCGACACCCAGACCCGTCCTTCTGAGGGGATGCGGGAGGCGATTGCCCGCGCCGTCGTAGGCGACGAGCAGCGCGGTCTCGATCCGACGACTAATGCTCTGCAGGAGCGCGTGGCGGAGCTGCTCGGGTTCCCGGCGGCGGTCTTCCTGCCCAGCGGCTCGATGTGCAACGAGATCGCGCTGCGTCTGCACGCTCGACCCGGCGGCGATGAGCTGTTGCTGGATCGCACCGCGCACCCGGTGAACTCCGAGGCCGGCGGCCCAGCGGTGCTGTCCGGGCTCATGATCCGGACCTTGGACGGCGCCGGCGGCGTCTTCACGCCTGAGCAGGTCGAAGCCGCCGTGCGAACGCGCGGGACTCGCTACATGCCGCGGTCTCGGGTCGTGTCGGTCGAGCAGACCACGAACATTGCGGGCGGCCACGTATGGCCGCTCGAGACCATCCGTGGCGTGCTCTCGGTCGCTCGCCGGCACGGGTTGCGGGCACATATGGACGGAGCGCGGCTGATGAACGCCGTCGTGGCGTCCGGCGTGTCCGCTTCTGACTTTGCCAGCGGATTCGACACCGCCTGGATCGACTTCACCAAGGGTCTGGGGGCGCCGGTGGGGGCGGTTCTCGCCGGCTCGCGCGAGCTGATCGACGAGGCCTGGCGGTGGAAGCAGATGCTCGGTGGGGCGTTCCGGCAATCGGGGATCGTCGCCGCCGGCTGCCTGTACGCGCTCGATCACAACGTGGACCGGCTGGCCGAGGACCACTCAAATGCGCGCCTTCTGGCTGACGGGCTGGCGTCATTGCCGGGTGTGCGGCTCGATCCGGCCGATGTCGAGACCAACATCGTGGTCTTCTCCGTGGACGACGCCCCGGGGCTGGTGGCGCGGATCGCCGACCGCGTCGAGCTCCAGGCGTTCGATGAGCACCGCGTGCGGGCTGTCACGCACCTCGACGTCTCGCGCGCCGGCGTGGAGCTGGCGCTCGAGGCGTTCGCGACTGAGCTCGGCTGACGCCGGCCGGCGTTTGTCGGAGCGCGCCAGAATCGAGAGATGACCCAGCGAAAGCCCCCCGGCGCCCGCTGGGAGAGCTGGATCGACCGCCAGATCCGCGAAGCGGAGGAGCGCGGCGAGTTCGGCGATCTGCCCGGCGCCGGCAAGCCCATCCCTGATCTCGACAAGCCCTTCGACGAGATGTGGTGGGTCAGGGACAAGCTTCGTCGCGAAGGTCTGACCTACATGCCGCCGTCCGTCGCCCTGCGCAAGGAGGCTCATGACGCCCTGGAGGCGGCCTCGCGCGCTGGTTCCGAGCGTGAGGTGCGGCAGATCGTCTCGGCGATCAACGAGAAGATCCGCGACGCCAATCGGAAGACCATCGCGGTGAGAAAACCTGCGTAGCACGACATTCGAGGAGATCCGGGCGGACCGTGGCGTACTACGCATGTGGGGCATGGGCAGTACGCCACGGTCAACGCTGAGCGAGTCGATTGGCGTGTTATGCAGGTTGGGACCGTCCCACGCCCCCCGCACGCCGAGGCCACCCCACCCTCCAGGTGCCCGCCGTTGTTGGGCACGTGCTCGGTGCGGCTCCGGCGGCTGAGGTTTGCTCGCTACGCTTGATGGCGTGGACGAGCTCTACCGCGAGAACATCCTCGATCACTACAAGCACCCGCACAACTGGAGTCCTCCTGCGGAGGAGATCGCCAGTCCGGATCTGGAGTTCCACGATCTCAACCCGCTGTGTGGGGATGAGTTGACGGTGCAGCTGGCGGTGGATGGGGAGGGCCGGATAGAGGACGTGCGGTTCTCGGGGCATGGGTGCGCGATCTCGCAGGCGGCGGCGTCGATGGCCTCGGACGAGGTCAAGGGGATGCAGGTGCAGGAATTGCTGGCGCTTGACCGGTCGTTTGTGCTCGATCTGCTCGGGATCGATATCTCCGCGACGCGGATGAAGTGCGCGCTGTTGTCGCTGAAGGTGCTGAAGGGCGCTTCCCTCGGTCACGCGGCCGATTGGGAGTCGGCGGCGTAGTCGCTGCAGCCAGCGCCCGGCAAATCCTATCTACGCGCTAGGATTTAAAGCCGTGTCTGAAGTGATCGAAGTTTGTCCTGCGAATGAGCTCGGCCCGGGCGAGCGACGCCTGGTCGAATGGGAGGACATGGAGATCGGCGTGTTCAACTGCGGCGGCAGCCTGTATGCGATCGAGGACCGTTGCTCGCATGACGATGGTCCGCTCGCGGAGGGCGAGTTCGATCCGGAGCGTTGCACGGTCGAATGCCCGCGGCATGGATCGCTGTTCGATCTGAAGACCGGCAAGCCCATGACTTTGCCCGCGTACGTGCCGGTGGAGACGTACCCGGTGATCATCGAAGACGAGACGATCAAGCTGGAGGTGGAATAGGTGGCCGTAGAGCTCACGGAGAACCAGCAGCTGGCGGCGATCAACGCCGATTACGAGGAGCGCTACGGGTTTCATGACGCGGAGAACTACCTCTATAAGGCTCCGAAGGGCCTGAATCGCGAGATCGTCGAGAAGATTTCGGAGTTCAAGAGCGAGCCGCAGTGGATGCGGGACTTCCGGATGAAGGCGCTGGAGCACTTCCTGTCGCGGCCGCAGCCGACTTGGGGCTCGCCCATGCTGGCCGAGGTTGACTACGACGACATCCACTACTTCGTGCGGGCGTCCGAGAAGCCGGGCCGGAGCTGGGATGACGTGCCCGAGGACGTCAAGAAGACCTTCGACCGGCTCGGGATCCCTGAGGCCGAGCGGAAGTTCCTCGCCGGCGTCGGCGCGCAGTACGAGTCCGAGGTCGTCTACCACCAGGTGCGCGAGGACCTCGAGAAGCAGGGCGTGATCTTCATGGACATGGACTCGGGCCTACGCGAGCACGAGGACATCGTGCGCGAGCACTTCGCCAGCATCATCCCGCCGAACGACAACAAGCTGGCTGCGCTGAACTCGGCCGTGTGGTCGGGCGGGTCGTTCGTGTACGTGCCCGAGGGGGTGCACGTCGAGATGCCGCTCCAGGCCTACTTCCGGATCAATACCGAGAACATGGGCCAGTTTGAGCGGACGCTGATCATCGCTGAGCCCGGCTCGTACGTGCACTACGTGGAGGGCTGCACCGCCCCGACGTACTCGTCGAACTCGCTGCACTCGGCGGTGGTCGAGCTGATCGCCAAGCCGGGTGCGCGGATCCGGTACACGACCGTCCAGAACTGGTCGACGAACGTGTTCAACCTGGTGACCAAGCGCGCGGTGGCGCATGAGGACGCGACGGTTGAGTGGGTCGACTGCAACCTCGGGTCGCGCCTGACCATGAAGTACCCGAGCGTGTACCTGCTCGGCGAGCGCGCACACGGCGAGATCCTGTCGATCGCGTTCGCGGGCGCCGGCCAGCATCAGGACGCCGGCGGAAAGATCATCCACGCGGCACCCAACACCACAAGCAATATCTTCGCCAAGTCGATCTCCAAGGACGGCGGGCGCGGGTCGTACCGCGGCCTGCTCGAGATCGCCAAGGGCGCCCACGGGGCCCGCTCGAAGGTCGTGTGCGACGCGCTGCTACTCGACGAGCACTCACGCTCTGACACCTACCCGACGATCCGGATCGGCGAGGACGACGTCAATGTGGGCCACGAAGCGACCGTGTCGAAGGTCGGCGATGACCAACTGTTCTACCTGATGTCGCACGGCATCCCGGAGGACGAGGCCTCGAAGCTCATCGTCAACGGGTTCATCGAGCCGATCACGAAGGAGCTCCCGATGGAGTACGCGGTCGAGATGAACCGCCTGATCGAGTTGCAGATGGAGGGCTCGATTGGCTAGCGCGGCGCCGGCAGGAGTGGGGATGCCGGCCGGGCTCGAGCTCCCCACGTTCAAGGGGCGGCCGGGCTGGGAGTTCACGGACATCTCGGACTTGGACCTGGCCGCGTATGAGCGGGTGGGCGCCGACGGTGCTGAAGCTGGCGAGCCGCTGTGGTCGGTGCCGGAGGCTGCCGCGCTGCCGGACGGAGTGATCGTCGGCATGCTCGATGACGCCGAGCACCAGGAGCTGGTGCGGCGCCATCTCGGATCGCTGGTCTCGGACGAGGACGTGTTCGTGGCGCTGAACGACGCCGGTGCGCGGGCCGGCGCCTTCGTGTACGTGCCGCGGAACGTAGTCCTGGAGGAGCCGATCTCGCTGATGAGCGTGCAAGCCCGCACCGGGACGCTGCTTAATCAGCGCACCCTGGTGGTCCTCGAGGAGGGCGCGCAGGCTGAGGTGTGGGAGCAATTCCTGTCCGGCGACGAGGACGTCGACGGAGTGTTCAACACCGTCACCGAGCTTGTCGTCGGCCAGGGCGCGCGGCTCCGGTATGTGTGCGGTCAGGGACTCTCAGAGAAGAGCTGGATCTTCGGCGCGCAGCGCGCGGAGGTCGGCCGGGACGCCGCGCTTGACTGGGTGGCGCTGGGGTTCGGGTCGGCGCGCGGGCACGTTCGGATGGAGACGCGGCTCGTCGGCGAGGGGGCCGAAGCACGGGTCACCGGCGCCTACGCCAGTCATTCGAAGCAGCACATCGACTTCGACACCACGCAAGAGCACGCGGCGCCGAACACGACCTCGGATCTCGCGTTTCGTGGTGTGCTCACGGGGCGTTCGACCGCGGTCTGGAAGGGCAACATCATCGTCGACCCCGGCGCGCAGAAGACCGACGCGTTCCAGGAGTCGCGCAATCTGTTGCTGTCCAAGCGAGCTCACGCGGACGCGATCCCGGGGCTCGAGATCCAAGCCAACGACGTGCGCTGTACGCACGCGGCGGCAGTGGCGCAGGTCGACCCGGAGCAGCTGTTCTACCTGCGCTCGCGAGGGCTGCCTCTCGAGGTGGCCAAGCGGCTCGTGATCGAAGGGTTCCTGTCGGCGCTGGTCGAGCGCTTCGAGCAGGGCCCGGTGCGAGAGCGGCTGAGCGACGCGCTCGAGCGCCGGCTCGCCCAGATCCTGGGCGACTAGGGCCGGTCCGGCGGCTCTCAGGCGGCCGGACGCCTCAGGGGGCGGCGAGGTCGTCGAGCATTGCGAGCTCCTCGGGCTCGAGTTCGAGCCCGGCGGCGTCGAGATTCTCGTCGAAGTGGGCGATCGTGCTCGTGCCCGGGATCGGGATGATCGCCGGTGAGTGCGCGAGCAGCCACGCCAGCGCGACCTGACGCGACGAAGCGCTGTGGGCGCGTGCTATTTCTTCCACCGCCGGGCCGTGAGCGGCGACGTCGCGGCCGCTTGCGATCGGCGCCCACGGGAAGAAAGCGAGCTGCTGGCGCTCGCACTCTCGAAGGACGTCCTCTGACTTCCGGTCGATGACGTTGTAGCGGTTCTGGACCGAGACGACGGTGGCGATCTGCTGTGCCCGCTCGAGATCCTCGAGCGATACGTTCGACACGCCGAGATGGCGGATCTTCCCCTCCTCCTGCAGTTCGACGAGTGCACCGATCGAATCCTCGACCGGGACCTTGGGGTCGACCCTGTGCAGCTGATAGAGGTCGATTCGTTCGACCCTCAGACGTCGGAGCGACCCCTCGCACGCACGCTTGAGGTGGTCGGGGCGACCGTTGGGCCCCCAGCGGTTGGGGCCTGCGCGGACGAGCCCTCCCTTGGTGGCGATGACCAGGTTGTCCGGGTAAGGCCGGAGCGCCTCGGCGATCAGGTTCTCGGACACGTCCGGTCCGTAGGAATCGGCGGTGTCGATCAGGTTGACGCCGCGCTCGACGAGGTGGCGGAGCAGCGCGCGGCAGGCGGCGGGATCGGCGGGCTCGCCCCAGATTCCGTCGCCGGTGATCCGCATGGCCCCGAAGCCGAGGCGACCGACCTCGAGGTCGCCTCCGAGGAGAAAGGTGTCGCCGTCGGGCATCGAGCGCGAGCTTACCGGCATCCCGCAGGCGTACGATCCCGCGCACGACCATGGCCAGGCAACCCCCGATGTTGATCCCACTCGGCTACGGCAAGTTCGTGCGCGCCGACCGCGTGTTCGCCCTGGTCCCGCTCGAGGGCACGGAGCGCGGCGACGGACGGCGAACGCTCGTTTACGTCGAGGGGATCGAGACGCCCATCATCGCGTCGCGTTCGGAGGGAGCGATCGAACGCGACGTCGCCGCCGCACTGGGACGGGGCGCGGGTCGCCTTCGGGACGGCGCCGAGGTGCCCGGCCAGGAAGCCCTCTTCTGAGGACTGCGCCGGTCCGCGACAGAGGCCGCAACGGCTCTGTCGGAGGATCTTGAGCGGCTCCGTCGACGGATCTTGAGCGTTCCCTACCTCGATGGACGGATGTTCTATTAGGGCTGTATACAGATGTGCCGATCACGAGAACAAACGATTGCGAGGGGTGTCGCTCGGGGGGCGAAGTTCGCCGGGGCGCATGCCGAGACGAAGCGAGGTAGAGGAATGCGTGGAAACATCTACCGTTCTGGAAGGCGGCGGGCCGCCTCAGTTCTGCTGGTAGCGGGGGCGACGCTTGCTTTCGGGCTTGCAGTCGTGCTGGCGTCGGCGTCGAGTGCGCTCGCGAAGTCGGCGGCGGTTCATGCGCGGCCCTCGGTAGCGGCTTCGCACTCGCCGACCGTGAAGCTCCCGTCCGCGGCCAAGGGCACGTCCGCGGTGAAGCTCCCGGTGGTGATCGCGCGTACGGCCGGCCACAAGATCGCTTGAGCGCCGGCATGGGAGCGATAGCGCGCCGTTTTGGACTCAGCGACTTCGTCGTCTACGTCGTACTAGTCACCGCTCTGGCGGTGGCGTCGCTGGTGGCGTTGCCGTGGGTCACCCAGTGGCAGATCAACGATCCGGTGCTGCTCGTGGTCCTTTCGGCATTCGTGCTCGCGGGTGAGCTGCTGCCGGTCCCGGTGCCGCGCCGGCGCGGGCTCGCGCGGGTCACGATCTCGGCGGCGTTCGCGTTCGCGATCCTGCTGCGGTTTGGTCCCGGCGTGGCGGCGCTCGTGTACGTCGCGAGCTCGGTGATCGCCGACGCCAGCGCGCGCGTGTCCCCGCTCAAGATCCTGTTCAACGCGGCGCAATACCTGCTCGCGATCGTCGCCGCGGCCGGCGTGCTGGCGCTCGCAAACTCGCTCCCGCTCGGGGCGATCACCGGCTCCGAGCTGCCGATCGTGCTCGTAGCAGCAGCGGCATTCTTCGTCACCAACCATGTGCTGGCATGCGTTGCCGGCGCGCTCCTCGCGCGCGTCCCGATCAGCGGCTATCTGCGGGACGATCTCGCCTTCCAGGCGTGGACCGCCGGGTGCGTGCTCGCGTTCGCGCCGGCGCTGCTCGCATCCGCCGACGCGAGCGTCGCGCTCGTGCCGGTGTGCTTCGTGCCGATGCTTGCCGTGTACTTCGGTGGGCGCGAGGCCGCGCTCTCAAGCCACCGCGCGCACCATGACGCGCTGACGGGGCTTCCCAACCGCTCGTCGATGACGGAGACACTCCAGGAGGCGCTGGATGCCGCCGATCGCGGGCACCGGCCGCTCGCGGTGATGCTGCTCGACCTCGACGACTTCAAGTCGATCAACGACACGCTGGGCCACGAGCGCGGGGACCTGACGCTGCAACGGGTCGCCCGGCGACTGTGTCAGGCGATCGGCGACTCGGCCGTCCTCGCGCGGATCGGCGGGGACGAGTTCGCTGTGCTCGTCGAAGGCTCGCGGGAGGAAGCGGAGGCAGTCGCAGAGCGACTGCTCGCGGCGCTCGATGACCCGCTCGAGGTCGATTCGGTGGCACTGCACATCTGCGCCAGCGTCGGCATCGCTTGCTTCCCGCAGCATGGCCGGACGGCGCCCGAGCTGATCCGCCATGCCGACGTCGCGATGTACTGCGCCAAGGACTCCGACGCCGTCTTCCATACCTACGCCGAGGAGGACGACGAGTACAGCATTGACCGGCTCGCGCTGGCGGCACAGCTCCGCCGCGGAATCGCGCGCGGCGAGCTGGCCGTCCACTACCAGCCGAAGGTGCCGCTCCAGGGCGGCGCGACGCTGGCGCTGGAGGCGCTCGTGCGATGGAACCACCCGCAGCTCGGGTGCATCGGTCCGGACGGGTTCATCCCGCTCGCCGAGCAGACAGGCATCATCAAGCCCCTCACCGAAAAGGTGCTGGAGGCCGCCCTCGAGCAATGTAAGCGCTGGCGGCAGGAAGGCCTCGAGGTGACCGTCTCGGTCAACGTGTCGACGCGCAGTCTGCTCGACCACGATCTGCTGACGATCATCGGAACGCTGCTGGCTCGGCTCGACCTGGACGCCTCGGCGCTCCAGTTGGAGATCACCGAGAGCCGTATCGTGGCCGACCTGCCGCGCGCGCGGGCTGCACTCGAGGAGTTGCGGGCGATGGGCGTGATGATCGCGATCGACGACTTCGGGACCGGCTACTCGTCGCTATCGCAGCTCCAGCAGCTACCGGTCGACGAGATCAAGATCGACCGGTCGTTCGTGACCCGGATGGAGACCGATCGCCAGGACGCCGTGCTCGTGCACTCGATCATCGACCTCGGCCGGAACCTGGGTCTGCGCGTAACGGCCGAGGGCGTCGAGACCGAGAACGTCAAGGAGGTCCTCGCCGAGCTCGGGTGTGACTACGCCCAGGGTTTCCATGTCGGGCGGCCGGTGGTCGCGAACGAGTGCACCCGATATCTCGGGCCGCCTCAGTCGCCCGCTCAGGTGATTTCTCTGGCGGTGGCAGGCAGCCGATAGCGGGTGCCGAGGGCCGGCCGCTATGCGGCGACCTGCTGGTACAGCGAGGGCAGATCGGGGTAGCCGCTCGAGGCCCAGCCCGAGGTCTGCAAGGCCGAGATCTGCGTCGAGGCCGGCTGGCCGACGGTTCCGAGGATGGCCTGGATGCCGGAGCTGGCGGTGCCGTAGCCCGGGATCGTGTTCTGGCCCTTGAGCCACCCGGCGGTAGCGTCCGCCGCGGTCGTTGGATCGCTCCAGATCGAGTCGCTCGACCCGTAGGTCGCGCTGTCGGTGTAGCCGATGTTGAGCCAGTCGTTGTTGTTCTGGCTGTCGCGCGACTGGGCGGCGCCACCCGACTCCTCGGCGAGGAGCCACGCTGAGACGACGCCTGGGTCGAGGCCGGTGTCGGCGGCCAGGCGGGAGGCGAACTGCTGCTGGTTTGCGGTCAGCATCGTCTGAGCGCTCGATGGGAGGGCCCCGCCGGTCGAGGGGATCGTGGTCGTCGAGCCGGTGTCCTGCGCCTGCGCGAGAACGTTGGCAAAGCTGCTCGAAGACGACAACGACCCGGCGTCGGCCGACGAGGTCCCGGTCACGCCCGTGGAGGATGTGCTCGCGACCTGAGGATCGAACGCGGTCTGAAGGGAAGTGATCTGCGCCTGGATCTGCGAGACCCGGCTTACGGCATCGGTGTAGCTCATCGACTACTCATGTGATCGGCGGCCGGCCGAGTCCCTTGAACCTGCCGCTGGATGGAGTAGCTTGACGAGCCTCCAACTACGCGAGGAGGGGACGGTGGCGACAGCAGGCACGACACCCGTGGACACGACCCCGCGGCCGGTGCCGGCGCGGCTGGCGCGCGGAGTGCTCACGAGCTTCGATATCTCGGCGGCGACGCTCGCGAACATCGCGCCGGCGATGAGCTTCTTCTTCGGGTTCGCCGGCATCGTCGCGGCGTCGGGCGTGGCCGCGCCGCTGACGGTGCTCGCGGCGGCGATCGCGATTGCGCTGCTGGGCAACACGCTCAGCCAGTTCTCGCGCTCGCGGCCGTCGACCGGGTCGTTCGTGACCTTCGTCGGCCGCGCATTCGGCGGTTATTCGGCGGTGGTGGCGGCCGTCGTGCTGTGCGCCGGCTACATCCTCGCGGTCGCCTCGGTGGTGGCGATCTCGGGAGGATGGACCGAGACGATCATCAAGCACTACCTCCACATCACGATCCCGTGGCAGATCCTGACCGCGATCCTCACCGGCGGCGCGCTTTACCTGATCATCTCGGGCGCCAAGCCGTCGACCAACATCGCCGCGATCTTCTTCGGGTTTGAGGCCGTGCTGCTGATCGTGGTCTCAATCGCGCTGCTGATCCAGCACTCGGGGAGCATCAACCTCAAGCCGTTCGACCCGAGCAACCTGCATCGCGGCTTCTCGGGGCTCTCGCTCGGCTTCCCGCTCGCGGTGTACATGTTCATCGGCTGGGAGAACTCGGCGGCAATGGCGGAGGAGACCCAGGACCCGCGCACAGCGGTGCCGAAGGCGGTGTTCATGAGCATCGCGGTTATCGCGGCTCTATACCTTTTCCTGGCCTACTCGACCGTCATCGGCTTCAACAACAACGCCGATGCGCTGACCTCGGCGGGCGTGCCGATGGTCGACGCGGCGCAGGGCGTCGCCAGCTTCCTCGCGTTCCTCGCCTACATCGCCGGGTTCACGTCGATCTGCTCGAGCCTGATCTCAGCCACGAACTCGCAGGCCCGGATCATCTTCAACTCCGGACGCGAGGGCCTGTTGCCGAGCGTCACCGGTCGGGTGACGGCGAAGACGCACACCCCATGGGTGGCGTTCGTGGTGTTCCTCGGGCTGGCGCTCGGCCTCGTCTACGTCTTCTGCCGGAGCAGCAACCCAGACGGCGTCGTCGTGTTCTTCGGCGAGATCGCGACGCTCGGCACGATCCTGGTGGCGCTCACCTACCTGGTGGCGAACCTCGCGCTGCCGGTGTACTGGAGGCGCTTCCACCCCGAACGCTTCCGCGTGGTCACCCACCTCGTGCTGCCGCTGCTCGGCGTCGTCGCGATCGGCTATCCGCTGTACGAGCTGGTCAAGCCGGGCCAGCCGGCCCCGTTCAACTCGTACGTGTGGATCGCACTCGGGGTGCTCGTGGTCGCGCTCGTGTACGGCGCGATCGTGTACCGGCGTGACCCGGGACTCGGAGAGCGCGTGGGCTCGATCGTGGCCGACGCCGACTAGAACGTCTCAGTCCGCGGCTATGAGTGCCTGACCAGGAATGTCTGTCCCGAGGTCATGTGAACTGGGGTGAAGCCCGCCCCGAGATCCGAGTCCAGGAACTGCTCTAAGGCCAGGGCTGCCCCGACCAGCGCCGGCGTGTGTCCCGCGTCCTCACAGATCATGATGCCTCCGATCTGCATCAGCGGAGCGATCCTGGTCAACGCGGCCGACACCGCCTCGTAGAGATCAACGTCTACGTTCGCGACTGCAATCGGCCCCAGATCATGGGGGATCTCGTCGGTGATGATGTTCAGTTTCTTGACCGTGACCCGGTTGGCACCGGCCTTCCCTTCAAGACGCTGGCGGACGATCGCGTCGCCCTCGGTGGCGTGACTGTGCGCCCAGGTCGCATCAGAACTCGCAAGCGCCTCTTGGTAGTCGAACCCTTGAAATACGTCAAAGAACCAGAAGTGCCTGGGAGGGAGGTTCTTATTCGCCGCGTAGTCGAGCATCACCGACCCGCTGCTCCCGCGGAAGCATCCCACCTCCACGACATCTCCCGACAACCGACGAGTTCGATAGAGGGCCTGGGCCAGGTTGACGAAGTCCTGGTGTGACCCGGGGTCGCAGAACTTCTCGTAGCCGTCGAATGTCTGTTCGAGGAGTGCTTTCTCGATGGTCTCACGCGCGACCCGGTCGTCGTGCACGTAGCCACCGACGTCGTATCCGCCGACGCCTCGATACTTGAACCCCTGGTCGGTGAGCCACTCGATAAGCGCAAGCCCGTCCTGTGCATGCTCGACCGCATACAGGACGAACGGTCGCTTGCCTTCGGCAACCATTTCCTGGAGAACGCCGATAGCCTCGCCTATAACGGTCGTCTTGGTGCCGCTGATCGCCACACCGGCTCCGAGCTTCGTAAAGAAGTCGGCGTCGACCACAAGACACGGAGCTTCGCCGCGCGCCAGCGCTTCGTTGGCGTCTCTGTCGGCCTCCGTCAGGGCAAACAGATGGTTGATCTTGCTAGTGAAGAGGGTCACCTAACGGCTCCAGGCGCGAGGATCATCGAGGTTCACTACGGTTCATCGGCAACCTCGCGCGGGTCTTGACCCCATAACCACGGCGTGATGAGCCCTCAAGCGGCGGCTCAACTGTCGCGCCCCGGTGCCGATCATCTCGCGTGATGTCCCTCGACACGACTCTCGCCCCCATCGCGCAGATGGAAAGCGTGTTCGCCCAAAGCGCGAGTCCGATTGCTGGTCCCAGGACCGTGGACTACATCGTGGTGCAAGCCGGCGGCAAGGGTACGCGCTTGGAGCATCTGACCACGAACAAGCCGAAGGCGCTCGTTCCGGTTGAGAACCTGCCGATGGTCTTCCATCTGTTCCGCAGCTTCCCGGACAAACGGTTCATCGTCATCGCGGACTATCACCGGGAAGTGTTGCGCGAGTACCTCGCCGCGTTCGCCGACGTCGAATATCAAGTCGTCGAGGCTGCCGGGGAGGGCACTTGCGGCGGCGTTGACCAAGCGCTTGCCCTGCTGCCCGATGGCGAGCCGTTCATGCTCGTGTGGTCGGATCTCATCTTGCCGGCAGCGTTCGAGCTACCGGCAGGGGACCGCAACTGGGTGGGGGTTTCTCAGACTTTTGAGTGTCGGTGGAGCTACAGCGACGGCCGATTTGTCGAAGAACGCTCACGTGAGCATGGAGTGGCCGGGCTGTTTGTGTTCCGTGACAAGTCGACCCTGTCGGACATCCCCGCGAGCGGAGAACTGGTGCGGTGGCTCCAGGGGAAGCAAGATGACTTCGACGAGCTGGGGCTCGCGGGCACCCGCGAGTTCGGTTTGCTGCCGGAATATCAACTCCTCGCGCTCGAGAAGACGCGCCCGTTCAACCGCGCCACCGTGGTCGGCGAGAGGTTCATCAAGGAGCCGGTCGATGAGCAGGGGCGGAAACTCGCTCGTCGCGAAGTGAGCTGGTACAGGCACGCGGTCAAGCTCGGCGTCGACACCATCCCCCATTTGTACGAGTTCGAGCCTCTGACGATCGAGAGGATCGATGGCAAGAACATCTACGAGTACGCGCAGCTGCCGTTAGACCGCAAGCGAGGGATCCTGGCTGACCTGATCGCGGCGCTCCGCGAGCTTCACTCGCTGGAGTCGGCCCCCGCCGATTCGTTCAGCATCAGGGAGGCGTACTACGGAAAGACCGTTGAGCGTCTCAAGGCCGTACGTGACCTGATCCCGTTCACGGATCGCAAGACGATCACCGTCAACGGACGGGAGTGTCGGAACGCGTACTTCTATAAGCGTGATCTGGAGCGGGCGCTCGAGGCACTGAGCGTTGAACGGTTCGCGTTCATCCACGGGGACCCAACGTTCTCGAACCTGATGCTGCGCGGCGGCACAGACCCCGTGTTCATCGACCCGCGCGGCTACTTCGGGTACACCGAGCTGCACGGAGACCCGAACTATGACTGGGCGAAGCTCTACTACTCGGTTGTCGGAAACTACGACCAGTTCAACCTCAAGAACTTCCGTCTGAGCCTCAGCCGGGAGACGGTTGATCTGACGGTCGATTCCAACGGATGGGAGAGCCTCGAGGAGGACCTCTTCGTGCTGAGCGGGGCCGATCCCCGCACGATCAAGCTCCTGCACGCCGTGATCTGGCTGTCGCTCACCACCTATGCGTGGCACGACTACGACTCCATTTGCGGGGCGTTCTACAACGGCATCTACTACCTGGAGGAGGCACTGTGAGCCACGATTTTGATGAGACGCTTCGCATCCTCACCGGCGCGGTGAGGTCACTTGATCCAAGTGAGTTCGATGCCCTTGAGGAAGACGCGATCGCGACGCTCGTCCGCGGTAACAAGCTCGTCTTCTCCGGCCTCGGCAAGAATGTTCCGATCTGCGAGAAGATCGTCGGCACGCTCAACTCAGTGGGCCTGGCGTCAGCATTCGTGCACACGAACTCCGCGGTGCACGGCGATCTAGGAGTGGTGCGTGACGGGGATCTCGTCATCATTCTCACCAAGAGCGGCGAAACGGCTGAGTCCGTGCATCTTTCGCGCCTGCTGAACAAGCGCGACTGCACGCAATGGCTTCTGACGTTCAATCGCGACAGCATCCTCCACCGCGAGATTCCCAAGCGCGTCGTGCTCAATCTGGAGCACGAAGGTGACGGTTGGAACATCCTGCCCAACAACTCCACGGTGTTGAACCTCATCGTGTTGCAAGGATTGGCCATGGCCCTCATCGAGCACTTCGCTGTGCCGATTGATGTGCTGCATGCCAACCATCCGGGCGGCGCAATCGGCGCGCAACTCGATGCAGCCGAACTCGATGAGGAGCTGGATGCAGCGGAGTTGGGCGCCCTGGCGGGTGAGCTCGAGCAAACGCTGAAAGTAGCTTCTCCGCAATGAAGGAACTCGTCCTCTCCCCGCTTGGACATACGTGGTTCCTAGATCTTGACGGGACGCTCGTCAAGCACAACGGGCACCTGACCGATGGACAGGACAGTCTGCTGCCGGGAGCCGACGCCCTCCTTGCGCAGATCCCGGCCGATGATCTGGTGGTGATCGTCACCAGCCGGGCGGAGGTCTACCGTGAGGCGACCGAGCGGTTCCTTGCCGACTGCCGAATCCGGTACGACCACATCATCTTCGGAGCCCCGTTCGGAGAGCGGATCGTCGTCAACGACGCGAAGCCGTCCGGACTGACGACCGCCGTAGCTCTCAATGGAACCCGCGATGAGGCACCGAGCCTGCGGGTCCGCGTCGACGCAAACCTATGATCGTCCGGCGACTCACGGCGGCCTGGCGTGGACGTGCTCTCTGGATGCGCCTGCGCAAGCGCTATGACATTGACAATGGTGCGTATGTGGTTGCGTTTGTTGAGGACGACCAAGCCCTCAACGAGGTTGCGCTGGCGCACGTTCGGGATCTGGTCGCTGACCGCCGAGCGCGCGGCGTCGTCGTTGCCACCGACCAGCAGTGGGTGGTCGAACGGGCCGCCGAGGACCCAGATGGGATCCTGGCGGTCGAGGTTCTCGCGAATCGCGACGTCGAGTCCCTGCTCAGCTTCTACGAGCTGTACCAGTTCACGCCAAGGCTTTTCTTTGTGTCGCTCGCGCGGCCGTACGGAAACCGGCTCTGGCAGATGGTCGGAGTAAACGGCCTCACCCTCGATGATCTGGTCTGCCTGTCGATGTACCGCATTCGCGGCTGGGCCGGCCAGGGAGTTACCTGTGCCTAGCGCCGGCGAAGCCCTCCGGCGCCAGGCGCGCCGCGTAAGCCGGCGCCGGGCCCTGCGCGGGAAGAAGGCAGTGCTGTTCGGCGCGTCAGTGCTCGCGGCGCAAGTGAAGGACGAGCTCGAGAAGCACGGGGTTCCCGTCCACGCTGTGGTCGACAACGACCCTGACAAGATCGGCCGGAACTACCAGGGTCTGCGCGTGCAGAGCCCAGAGGAGGTTCTCGTCCCCTTCAGCGACGACTATGTCGTGATCGTGGTCGCTTTTGCCGCGGCGCGGGAGATGCTCCATCAGCTGGAGACGCTTGGCTATCGAAAGCGACGGCAGGCGTTTATCCTCACGACACTGCACCTCGACGAGTCGCTCCCGGCGTTTGTCCGGTTCATCCCGCATCTCCTGCGCGGCCAGATCACCTACCGGAAGCTGACCGGTGGTAACCCTGGGTCAACCCTCTTCATCGCCCCCTACGCCGGAACCGGGGATATGTATCTCATCGAGCTGTTCCTGCAGAGCTTTGTGGAGCGACACGCCATATGTGACTACAGGCTTGCTGTGACAAGCAATGCGTGCGCCCAGGTCGCACGGATGATGGGAGAGAGCGACGTGATCGTTGCCGATCAACATGCACTCAACAGTGTGATCTCCTACGGCAGGCTCATCCGTGCACGACCGACCTCGATCGTTGTGCTCAACGACGGATGGATGGGAGCACCTACAGAGTGGTTGCGCGGATACAAGGGACTGAACTTCGAGAAAATGTTCCGGCACACCGTGTTCGGGCTGGAAGACGAGATCGCCCCGCGGATCCCCGTTGCTTCTGCGACCAACGAAGCAGTGCTCAAGCTGTTTGACGAGCAGGGATTGGTACCTGGCCGCACGGTTGTGCTGTCGCCATACGCGAATACGCTCTTTCATGTCCCGGATGCAGCGTTCTGGGGGGAGTTGGCTGCCCGTTGTGCCGAGCGCGGGCTGACGGTCTGCACCAACTGCGGTCCTACGGAGCAGCCGCTTGCGGGAACCAGGGCCGCCCGCTTCCCTCTGTCTCTCGGCCCGGATCTCGTCGAGACAGCGGGCTATTTCGTTGGCGTCCGCAGCGGCTTCTGCGACGTTGTGAGTGGTACCGCGAGCCGGAAGGTCGTTTTGTATGACCGGGAAGGCCGCTTCTACAAGGGCTCGTTTCACGAGTACTTCAGCCTGAGCGCGATGGGGCTGGGACGCAATCTGCGTGAGGTTGAGTACGGCGATGGCGATAGAGAGGACGTCGTTGCCGAGGTGATGGAGGGTTTGACGTGAGTGCGGTAACGGCCCTCATCTTTGCCGGGGGCACCGGCCAGCGCATGAGCACCAGGGCGACCCCCAAGCAGTTCCTGGAACTGCATGGCAAGCCCGTGATCATCTACACGATCGAGCACTTCGAACGCCATCCTGAGGTGGAGCGGATCGTGGTGGTGTGCCTGGAGTCATGGATCGGAGAGTTGAAGCGCTTGCTGCGTCGGTATGACATCCATAAGGTGACGACCATCGTCGGGGGCGGCGCGACCGGTCACGGGTCGATCTACAACGGGCTGCTTGCGATGCGAGACTCAATCGCCGACGAGGACATCGTCCTGATCCACGACGGCGTCCGCCCGCTGATCGACGAGCAACTACTGACCGACAACATCGCCGTCGCCCGCGAGCACGGCGCGGCCATCACGGTCGAGCGCGCTGTGGAGAGCGTCGTGCGAGTGAGCGGTGACGGTGAAATTGTGGACGTTCCGCCTCGCGATGAGATGCACGTCGCCAAAGCACCGCAGAGCTTCCGGTATGGGCTGATCTTCGACCTGTACTCGTGGGCGGAGGCGGAGGGGGTCGCGACGATCGACTCCGCGCACCTCTGTCACCTTCGCGGAGTTCGACCGCGAGTGGTTGCCAGTCCGCCCAACAATATGAAGATCACCAAGCCTACGGACTACTACGTCTTCCGCGCGCTGTACGAGGCTATGGAGAATCATCAGATCCTGGCAGCGTGAAGTGAGCATGGCTCCTGATGTGCTCAGAGCCGATGTTGAGGCAGCGCTGAACGATCCGACGATCCTTTGGGACCGGTTCCGCGGCGCCACCGTCCTTGTGACGGGGGGGACGGGGGCCATCGGGGGTGGAGTCGCTCGGGTGCTCTCCGCGGCTAACGCTTCGAAGGGCCTTGATCTCACCGTGGTGGCGCAGGGGCGCGACATCGCGAAAGGGCGACTGCTCGAGGCGGAGCTCGACGTCCAGTTCCTCGCGGCGGACGTCCGCGAGCTCTCGTCGGCCACGAGCGGGTTGGACAAGGCCGACTTTATCTTTCATACCGCCGGGGTGACCTCATCGGCGCGGATGGTCGCCTGTCCCGAAGAGGTCCTCGCGACAGCCGTTGACGGCACCCGTAACGTCCTCGACCTCGCGGTGGCGCTCGGGGCAAGCAGCGTCGTCTCCGTGTCGTCGATGGAGGTGTACGGCCAAGGCCTGTCCGGTGTGGTCGCGGAGAGCGACCTCGGAAGCCTCGAACCCGACGACCCTCGCAGCAGCTACCCCGAGGGAAAGCGGCGGGCCGAGGCGTTGAACGCCGTCTACGCGACGAAATACGGCCTGCGCACGACCAACGCCCGCCTCGGTCTCACCTTCGGTGCCGGGGTTCCGAACGATCCCGCAAACACGCGTGTCCCGTTGCAGTTCGCGCGTTCGGCGCTGGCCGGGCGTGACATCGAGCTGCACACCGACGGGGTCGGGGTGACCAACGTCTGCTATCTCGCCGATGCTGTCCGCGCACTCTTGCTGCTCGCGACCAAAGGTGAGGCCGGGGAGGCGTACAACGTTGTCAACCCCCAGGCGACCATGACCATTCGGCAGATGGCGGAGGTAGTTGCCCGCGACGTCGCCGGCGGGACGATCGATGTCGTCGTCAAGCCGCCCGAGGACGTTGAACGACGGGGATATGCGCCGCCGTCCGCCTACTGCTTGTCTGCCGACAAGCTTCGCACGCTCGGCTGGGAGCCGCGCTACGGGATGGCGGAAATGTATGAGCGGATGATCGCCTCCTGGCAGTCATGAAACCTGGAGAACGACCGACTCCCAACCCGGCAGCGCGAAGAAGTCAGCGACCTTGTAGGGAGTGGTGCTGTAGTGCGCGTCCGGGAAGACATGGACCTTCCGGGCGCGAGCGGTGTGAACGACGTCGCAGAGCCCGCTGCGCAGGCTGATGAACGTGCCGGCGTGCTCGACGGCATCGAGCAACTCCGGTATCGGAATCTCGAGCGCCAGCGTCCCGGGTACCGGGTCCTCGTCGCCGTGGACGACGGTAGCGACGACATCTCCCTGCGACACATGGCGCTCGGCGGTGTGCTTCCAGAACGACCACGGAACGGACATGACACTCTTGGCGTAAGGGGTCATCAGCACGGTCCGGCCCCGGGGAATCTGGCCTGCCCACGACGGGTCGGCCTGGCTGGCGTGCGGCAGAAGGTCCCGCAGTGGTGTGTGCGGCCGAGCCCGGGGCGGCAGCTTGTAGACCAGATCCCGGTACAGGTCGGTGAAGGCCACGAACCGTTCGTCGAGAGCGCGGACGGGCGCACCGTCCCCATAGGGGCGGTCGTGGTGGGCGATCGTCGCCGCCGGCGCTCCCCCATCCAGGACGGCACCCACAAGCTCGTCCATCTCGACCTGCGTGAGGCTGTGCACGTGTTCGTGTGCGAAAAGTCTGGCGACCTGCCGGCATCCTTCGCCGACGACGGCAACAACCGCGGGCGCCAGCCGACGGGCAGCGGCAAAGGCCGGGAAGTATGCGAGGGCCCAGTACACGTCGCCCAGGGCGCCGAACGGACACAGGACCAGGTGGCGGTCCGGGTGAGCGACGCGGAGTTGATCGAGCAGCCGGGCGCCGCGACTCCTGTCCCCCCCGGAGGCCGTGTCCGTTCCGATAGAGAGCGTGCCGACGCGGATGATCTCCCCCGCGTATCCGAGATCCACCAGTTGCTGGCGCATCTCGGTGTGGAACCGCGAGGCAATCAGAACAACCGACGGCGCGCTGACATCGGCCACCGCGCTCGGTGGGATAACCGGCACCCCGTGCAGAGAGCTGTCCTGCTTTGCGCGGTTGTTGTCGAGGATTCCGGTGAGAGCGATCTCGTGTCGGCCCAGCCGTGAGCGGATCTGCTCGGTCGCGGCAGTGTGCCCGAACGCGTAGACCGCCACGTCCCGGAGTCGACCGGAGCGCTCCAGTTCGTCGATCGCTTGTTCAACGCCGGAGGACACGGCTGCTCGTCAGTCGATCGCCAGGCAGCTCATCACGTAATCGTGAATGTGCTGGCCCGCGGTGCCGTCAGCGTGCGCGGTGAGTGACGCGAAGTACTCCTGCTGCTCGGGTACTCGACCGCCGGGTTGGCTAAGCATCCGGCGCAGATACTCGATCGCGCCCTCGTAGACGAACCATTCCTGCCGAGCGAACGTGGTCAGGGCCGCGTTCGGGCCGCTGTCCGGAGGTCCCTCGGGCCGGGGCACGTTCGTTTCCACGTTGGCATCCTGAATCACCATCGGCTTGCCGGTGAACCCGAAGAGCTCGACGATCGAACTCCACTGGCCGTAGTAGGCGTGCGTGTTGTGAATCGCCCGTTGCAGGTCCATCGAGGTGTCGACGATGACGCGGTCGGAACGCCTGGCCCGCTCCTCGTACGCTGTGTAGAGAGCCTGGATCTCAGGCACCATGCTGGCGATGGTCGCTCGCTCGAGGGGATGAGGGCGCCACCACAGGATCAGATCGTCGCTCGCTTCCACCGCGTCGAGCACCTCGTTCAGCTTCCGGATGACGGCTTGACGGTCCGCGGCCAACAGGGTCGAGAGCGAAGTCACCTGCAGAAGCGCGGTCCGCCCGCTCATCATTTCCGCCCAGTCACGCGGAAGGGGCGAACCCGGCGTACGGACGTAGTCGAACTTCGGTGAACCGAGCGGCACCACCTTGTTGCTCGTCCACCTCTCGATGACCGGTTGGTCGAGTTCTTCCGACTGCACAATCACCTTGTCGAACAGTTCGAAGCTTGGCGACAGGTAGAGGTGCTCTCCTGGAGGTATCGCCGCTACGTAGTACGGGATGTACACCAGCAGGTCTGCGTGCTTGCGCAGCTCGGAGCTATAGAACTGCGGAGCGACGCTCGTAACTCGGTTGTTGCCGTCGTACGGG
>Ga0335076_10001562_pt1 | contig 22198 bp, 19 predicted proteins | sample Lox_Sample_25_FD_206717 | JGI IMG/M metagenome (GOLD analysis project Ga0335076, IMG submission 206717) | Soil microbial communities from Loxahatchee National Wildlife Refuge, Florida, United States - Lox_Sample_2.5 | ecosystem: Environmental > Terrestrial > Soil > Wetlands | place: USA... | reverse complement strand
CCCTTTCAACGCCGACACACGAGATGACTTTTAAAACTTCTTCTCGAACTCCGTAAAGGACTGCTCCAGCTTCCATTGTTCGCGGGCGCGTTCGTTTTCGGAGAGGAATTCTGAGCAGGCGTGCGTCGGCTTTCCCGCCACATCTCCCGCGCAAACCCCGACGAGACGAAACTCGTCTTTGCTTGATGATCCCGTTGATGCCCACAGGCTTTGTCCGGGCAGGAAGCTGTGCTCGAGACTCTGGCGCGTCATGCGTTTCAGTTGCGAGTACGTCAGCGCGTAGCCTTCGGCGGCTCGCAGGTATTCGTGGGTCATGTCGGAGCGGGATACGCCTTCGTCGTCGCTCGAGAGCGCGACTGGTACGCCGTACTTTATATAACTCGGCAGAGGATGGTCATCGCCGCTCACGTTGAGGATCAGATCATTGGACGTCAGGTTGATTTCGACCAGCACGTTGCGGGCGGCCATTTCTTTCAGCAGGCCGACGGCATCTTTTTCCATCATGACCGAGACGCCGTGGCCGATGCGCTCGGCGTGTCCGCGCTCGATCGACGCGCGAATGTGAAACGAAAGATCCTCGGGCTTGACGAGGCCAATGGCGAGTTCGCCAGCATGCAGCGTGATGTGCACCTTGGGATAAACGCCGTGCAGATAATCCATCATGGCCATGTGTTCGTTGAAGTCGTGAGTGGGGACGTACCAGTCTTCGGGCATGACCAGATTGAGGCCGACGAAGCGAGGATCGGTGGAGGCTAGTTCGAATCCGAGAAGTATCTGGGCGAAGACGGCTTCGTGCGGGAGTCCGCGCAGCACCTGATAGAGATAGCGCAGCGTGATATTGCATCCAGGGGCAGCTTCTGGCGTGCCACATTTCAGGCGGGCGTGGACTTTAGCTTCATCCTCGGTGAGAGTCTGGCTGGTGGCGGTGACGATTTCCTTCAGGCCGCCGGAGAGCAGTTTTTCGCGCAACTTGACATAGTCGGCGTCCCAGCCGAGTTTCAGGCCGAGATCGGCGGCAGCGGATCCGTCGGCGGTGTGCATGAGCTCGATGTATTGCACGTGCTCGCGGGCCGCACGGTCGATCACCGTCGCGATGGAGTTGCCGATGTTGTTGCCGGCGGCGAGTCCGAACTTGTCGAAGGTTGCGAAGAAGTGGTCGTGACCGGATTCGTCGCCGGAGTGCCAGTTGCGCATCGACCAGGCGTCGATCATCTGGTTGTAGAGCACCTGATCGTCATAGGCGCAGCGCACGGCGGGCTTGGCTGTGTATTTCGCGCAAGAATCGCAGGGCGGGCTGAGCAGGTGCGAGGTGGTGCGATCGACGCAGAAATTATCGGTGGCGGCGAAGTCGATGAGGTCCTCGGCATAGATGGCGCCGTAGAGGTGGTTGTGCAGGTCTCCGCCCTTGGGCATGTCGTGCAGGAAGGCTAGAAGTAAAGATGGCTGCTTGCGGATGGAGTCGAGGTAGCGGGCCGTCTTCTGTTCGGGGGTTTGGGATGAGGCTGGGATCGCCAGGGCTAGGGATAAGACCAGATAAGTCAGGCGCACGATGAGTCTCCGGGAACTGAGGATTGTAATGCGGGGATTGGGGTGGGGGCGAGTTTGAAATCCCCACTTCTGGCAACGTCGGCCAGAAGTGGGGCACCCTTCGCGAGAGAGGGGAGGCTAGGGTTGAACTAGACCCGGCGAAAAGCAGGTTCCTCACCGGCGCTTTCGCGCCGGTTCGGAATGACACAGTGATACTCAATGACACAGTGATACTAATGACGCTGCTGACCGAATGACACCAATGACCGAATGACACCAATGACCGAATGAGACCGATGACGGACTGACACTAATGACCGAATGACACCAATGACACCTTGGACGATGTCATTCCGAACGGGCGCGTAGCGCCGGTGAGGAACCTGCTTTTTCGCCTACTCCCTGGCGCAGCTTGCGTCGATCGGCGTTGCTCAAGCGTTCGCCTGATACGCATCTGGCGGGACCCTGGTGACTTCCCTTTGATACATTGGTTGCTTATGCCGCAGGTGCTTGCCAAGTCCACTCGCAGTTTTGCCAGTGATAACAATGCCGGGGTGCATCCGGAGGTGATGGAGGCGATTGGCCGCGCCAACCACGGTCACGTTGTGGCTTATGGCGACGATCCGTTCACACGCTCGGCGGTGGCGAAGTTTGAAGAGCATTTCGGAAGCGGCATCGAGGTCTTCTTCACATTTAACGGGACCGGCGCCAATGTGCTGGGATTGCAGGCGCTGAACCGTCCGTATCATGCGGTGCTTTGCAGCGATTATGCGCACATCTACACCGACGAGTGCGGGGCGCCAGAAAAACATACGGGCTGCAAGCTGATTCCGTTGGCGCATCAGGATGGAAAGATCACGCTCGATGCGGTCAAGCACGCGTATCACGGGATCGGCGACCAGCATCACGTGCAGGCGCGTGTTGTCTCGATTACGCAGTCGACGGAGATGGGCACGGTTTACCAGCCGGAGGAGATTCGAGCGCTTGCCACTTTTGCGCATGAGCACCAGATGTTTCTGCACATGGACGGCGCGCGGATTGCAAATGCCGCGGCCAGTCTCGGGCAAACCTTGCGGCAGGCGACGCGCGATCTTGGCGTCGATGTGCTGTCGTTTGGCGGCACGAAAAACGGAATCATGGGTGGCGAGGCGGTTGTCTTTTTCGATCGCAGGCTCGGCACAGATTTTCTGTACCTGCGCAAGCAGGGGATGCAACTGGCTTCGAAGATGCGGTTCATCGCGGTGCAGTTCGAGGCGCTGCTAACCAACGATCTGTGGCGGCGCAGCGCGGAGCATTCCAACCGCATGGCGCGCGTGCTCGAAGCCGCGGTGCGCAAGATTCCGCAAGTGCGGATTGTGTGGCCGGTGGAGGCGAACGGGGTTTTCGCGCAGATTCCGCGGCATGCGGTGGAAAAGATTAAGGAGCGGTATTTCTTTTATCCGTGGATTGAAGAGGAGTGCATCGTGCGGTGGATGTGCTCGTTCGATACGACGGAAGAGGATGTGAGGGAGTTTGCGGAGGTGGTGGCGGAGGCGGTTCGGTAGGGCTTGCCTTGGTATGGGCACACGCAGCGAAAAAGCAGGTTCCTCACCGGCGCTTTGCGCCGGTTCGGAATGACATCAGAGTTTTGGGGGTGGCGGCGCCGCTCTGGCTTCGCCCCTGATCGAATCCGAGAGGGGCCCTGATCGAATCCGAGGGGGGTGCCAGGTCGCGTGTACCGGCGTAACTATTTGATTTTTGCTGGTCTTTTGATACATTGGCCCTTCCCCGTCGAGTAATTACTTGATAACTCGGCAGCTCGTCCCAGGAGCGATCATGATCCGGAAGTTGGTGGGTTTGGTGGTGCTGGTGTTGGTTGCGACGGCGCTTCTCAGTTTTTCGAGTTGCGGGCGCGATCAGGAGTTGGTGGGGATTTCGATCCAGCCGGGTACCGAGACTTTTGGGGATACAAACACTCCGGTTGGTGCCGATGCGGGATTGAGCGTGCAACTCAGGGCTCTTGGGAGCTATATCCACCCGCCGGTGACAAAAGACATCACGAGCCAGGTGACCTGGGTCTCCAATGACACCCAGATGTTGACCGTCGACTCGTCCGGTGTTCTGACGGTGACAGGCATTAGTTGCGGCTCGTCGCTGATCTCGGCCACTGTCAAGACGGGGAAGAGCGCGGGCGGTATCTCATCTTCCGGAGCGATCGTGACCGGGTATATGACGGGAAGTGTGGTGTGCCCCAACGGAAATGGCGGCGGTAGCGGAAATCCGGCGCTGACGTTGACGTTTACGGGGACCGGGTCAGGCACCGTATCGAGCACCCCGGGCGGGCTTAGTTGCAACAGCCCGAACTTCTGCGCTACGCAGCGATTCACGAGCGGAAGCAGCATCACACTGACTGCGGCGCCAAATTCACCTTCAACGTTTGGAGGTTGGTCCGGTTGCGATTCCGGGATCACAAACCCGTGCACGGTCACTTTGAACGGGAACCGCAATGTGACAGTGATGTTTAACTAACTCACTCCGAGTCTTCCAGCAGCTTCTCCAGCGTTGGTTTGTGCTTTTCCGGCTTCTTCTTTTTCTCGACAACGATCTTTTCGGATGGAGGCGTGCCCACGCGCTCTCGGGCCAGTTCTTTTACGGCGGTCACGGCGCGGAACGGCTTCTTTTTCTTCTTTCTGCTCATTGCCAATCTTCCGGGATGTAGCCCTTGCCAGGTTGCACCGAGTGTAACCCGGGAAGCGAATTTTCGAGGGTTTCCGAATTGGGTGTCCTCCAAGTGTGCAATAATTTGTCACTAGTGGGGTGCTGAGCGCCGGGAACGGACGAAAAACGATGGAAGAACGTGATTTTTTCGACGAGCGTCAGGAAAAGAAACCAGCTTTATTGAATTGTCCCCACTGCCACCAATCCGCGGACTACGAGATCACCTGGATCGTCCGCACCAAGAAGCGACAGCTTGCCGGACGCGCCGACGAGCGCGACCGCGCCCGCTTCGCCAAGGCCCGCTCCTACATGGTGCGCAAAGACGACATGATGGCTTGCAAGAACATGCGCTGCCGCAAGCGCTTTGAGCTGACCGGCCAATCGACCGTGATCACGGAATAGGATCGCCGCACCAGCCACCGGCCGGCGAGGACCGGGCGCTACCTCATCAGGTCATTTATACTGGCAGGTTTGCGTGTGGCCTTCCACAGGTCACAGGTAAGGAGTCATCCTCTTGAAAATCCTGGTTTGCATGAAGCAGGTGCCGCAGAAAGATGCGCCGCTCAAGCTGAACGATGCGGGCACCTGGATCCGCGAAGATGTTTCGTACGAAGTGAATGAGCCCGATGCTTACGCGCTGGAAGAGGCGCTGCGCCAGCGCGAGAAGCACAAAGGCGAGGTGGTGGTGATTACCAGCGGTCCGGCGCGTGCGCAGCAGGTGCTGCGCGAGGCGCTGGCCAAGGGCGCGGACCGGGCCATTCACCTGGAAGACGACAAATTCGTTGGGCTCGACGCGTTCAATACGGCGAAGGCGATCGCGGCGGCAATCAAAGATGAACAGTTTGACCTGATCTTCACCGGATTGCAGTCGGACGATTACGGCTACGCGCAGACGGGTGTGATATTGGCGGAGTTGCTGGGCTGGCCGCACGCGACCATCATCATGCAGATTGAAAAGACCGACGCGGGGATTCGCGTGAAACGGGAACTCGAGGCGGGATATTTTCAGTTCGTCGACATGCCGACGCCCGCGGTGCTGACGATTCAGTCAGGCATCAACAAGCTGCGTTACGCCACCCTGATCGGCATCAAGCAGGCGAAGAACAAGCCGATGCGGAAGGTGATGCTGGCCGAGGTGCAGTCGGCTGTGGGAGACAACCTTCAGAAGATCGAGAAGCTGTATGTTCCGCAGAAAACGAAAAAGACGGAGCACATCGACGGACCTCCGGCTGAGATTGCGAAGAAGCTGGTGGACAAGCTGCGGAACGAGTTGAGGGTTATTTAGAACTTTAGCGTGGAAAAGCAGGTTCCTCACCGGCGCTTTGCGCCGGTTCGGAATGACAGATTTAAGTATGCAGGTTCCATCGTGCCTTCGGCACGGTTCGGAATGACAGGAGCTTATGCCGGACACCATCCTCGTCGTAGTTGAGCAGCGCGAAGGCAAACTGAATCGCGTTTCCTGGGAAACCATTACTGCCGGACAGGCGATTGCCGCCGCGACCGGGTGGACACTTGAAGCCGCGGTCGTCGGCAGCGGGGCAGCATCGATCGCAAATGAAGTCGCGGCGAAGAAAGTCGCGAAGGTGTACGCCGTCGAGTCGCCGAAGCTCGAACCTTATACTCCCGATGCCTTTGCTTTCGCGCTCAAGCAGTTCCTGGGCACGAAGCAGCCGAAGCTCGTGCTCATGCCGCACACGTATCAGGTGCGCGACTTTGTTCCCAAGCTGGCGACGGCAATGGGGCGGACGTGCGTCAGCGACTGCGTTGGATTCAAGAATGAAAACGGCAAGCTGGTGTTCACGCGGCAGATGTTTCAAGGCAAGCTGGCCGCCGACGTGAGCTTCACCACCGACGCTCCGTGGTTCGCGACTTTCCAGAACGGGGCGTTCCGCGGAGACAAGGCGGAAGCGGGCGCGAGTGCGGCGCCGGTCGAGACTGTGAGTGTAGACATCAGTGACAACGTCATTCGCAACAAGCCGCAGGAAGTTTTCAAGGAAGCGAAGCAGGCCGTGGATTTGACGCAGGCGGAAGTGATCGTTGCGGTTGGCCGCGGCATCAAAGAGCAGAAAAATATTGAGATCGCCAAAGCGCTGGCCGATGCGCTGGGTGGCGACCTGGCGGCGTCGCGTCCGATTTGCGATTCGGGCTGGCTGCCGATGGATCGTCAGATTGGATCGTCGGGACAGACGGTCGCGCCGAAGCTGTACCTGGCACTCGGCATCAGCGGCGCAATTCAGCATATCGTGGGGATGAAGGGCTCGCGGACGATCATCGCGGTGAATAAGGATTCCGAGGCCCCGATCTTTGAAATCGCCGATTACGCCGTAGTGGGAAACCTGTTCGACATCGTGCCGCCGCTGACGGAGGAGATCAAGAAGGCGAAGGGATAAAGTTCAAGGTTTCAATGTTTCAGAGTTTCAAGGTTTCAAGGTCTGGCATCGCGGAGTTAGCGGCGTACCGATGCGGCCGAACAACCTTGAAACCTTGAAACCTTGAAACATTGAAACCTGTTTTTATGCTCATTTTTCGCAAACCGATTGAAGGTGTCGAGCGTCCGCAGATGCCCGCTGACGTGGTGATTGTCGGCGGGGGGCCGGCGGGGATGGCTTGTGCGCTGCGACTGGCGCAATTGATTGACGCGCATAACGCCGCGCATCCGGAGGCGCAGCTCAGCAAAGAAAATATTTATGTTCTCGAGAAGTCGCGCGAGATTGGCCAGCACTGCCTTTCCGGTGCGCTGCTCGATCCGCGGGCGATCGCGGAATTGTTGCCGGACTTCAAGAAAGATGCTCCGCTCGACGCTGAAGTCACCAAGGAAGCCGTCTACTTCCTGACCGAGAAATCGAAATTCAAGTTTCCCATCACGCCGCCGTTTCTGCGCGATCACGGCAATTACGTGATCTCGCTGAATCGCTTCGTGAAGTGGCTGGGCAGCAAAGTCGAAGAGACGGGAATCACGATCTTCACCGGGTTTGCGGGATCGCAACTGCTTTTCGAGGGCGACCGCGTAGTTGGAGTTCAGACTGACGACAAAGGCGTCGACAAGGAAGGAAACCAGAAGTCGAACTTCGAGCCGGGCTACGATCTGCAGGCGAAGGTCGTGATTCTGGCCGAGGGCCCGCGAGGATCGCTGACCAAGCAACTCATCGAGAAATTCGATCTCGCGAAGAACGCGAATCCGCAGACCTACGGTGTGGGTGTGAAAGAGTTGTGGGAAGTGCCTGCCGGGCGCATCGCGCCGGGCGAAGTGATTTATACGATGGGTTGGCCGCTGACTACGCGTGAGTACGGCGGCGCGTGGATCTACGGCTCAAAAGGCGAGGGCGCGACCACGATCGTGTCGCTCGGATTCGTCACCGGGCTCGATTACGCCGACCCGCGGATCGATCCCCAACATGTGCTGCAGGATTTCAAGCAACATCCGTTTGTGGCAAAGTTGCTCGCGGGCGGAAAGATGATCCGCTATGGCGCGAAGTCGATGCCGTATGGGGGTTGGTGGGCGATTCCGCCAGTCTCGGGCAATGGGTGGATGATTCTTGGCGACTCCGCCGGATTCGTGAATTCGGCGCGGCTGAAAGGAATTCATCTCGCGATCAAGAGCGGAATGCTCGCGGCTGAGACTGCATTCGAGGCGCTGCAGAAAGATGACTCATCGCCGGCGGTGCTCAGCGGTTTTCAGAAAAAAGTCGACGCGAGTTGGATCAAGGAAGAACTCTGGAAGGTGCGCAACCTGCACCAGGGGTTTGAGCACGGAATGTTTGCCGGATTCTTCCACACCGGCCTGCAGATGATGACGGGCGGGCGCGGCTTGCGGAATCGCTATCCGGGCCAGGCCGGATATGCGCGCATGGAGAAGCTCTCGCAACTGCCCGCCGATGGCGGCGCTGAGGCACATATGCTGGGCGCGGCCAAGGGAGACGGCAAACTCACGTTCGACAAGCTTACCGACCTTTATCACTCGGGCACCAAGCACGAGGAAGATCAGCCGGCGCACCTCGTCATCCACGATACGAACGTCTGCAACACGCGCTGCGTGAAGGAATTCGGCAGTCCGTGCCAGAATTTCTGTCCGGCGAATGTGTACGAAATGATCGAGGACGCGACGCAGCCGAACGGGAAGCGCATCAGCCTGAATCCGTCGAACTGCGTGCACTGCAAGACCTGCGATATCTCTGACCCGTACCAGATCATTACGTGGGTGCCTCCGGAGGGCGGCGGCGGCCCGAACTACGACGGCATGTGACGGCGCATGCGCGGCGTGAGCGACGCGGGAGCCGCGCGCCGTGATCCTGAGCGAGGCGTTCTTTGTCGAGTCGAAGGATCTCTGTGTGGCACAGGCGCTTAGGCCCGCGGGTTTCCCCGACAAGCAGTAGTATTGTGTTTCCAGCCAAATTAAGCTAGACTAAGCTAGATTGACCGGAGTCAGCCCATGGCTGAAATTGGCGCCTTTGAAGCAAAAAATACTCTGGGCACGCTGCTGGACCGCGTCGAGCGCGGGGAAGAGATCGTAATTACGCGGCACGGGAAAGCGGTGGCACGACTCGTCCCCAACACCCGGCGTGTCGATCAGGAACAGGTGCGCGCGGCCTTCGAGCGCATTCGTGAACGTGCAGGCCGCCTGCGCAAGTCGAAGTCAAAGCCAAAGCGAGACGCTTTCGACTGGCCGGCGCTCAAGCAATTGCGAGATCAGGATCGGCCGTAACATTCAGGCGGTTGCCTGATTTTTTCAACCTCCACATGAGCCTCGTCCTTGATTGCTCGGTAACCCTGGCCTGGGTGTACAGCGATGAAACGACCCCAGCGGTGCGAGATGTCTTCGATCGGCTGAGCCAAGGTGGCGCGTGGGTTCCAGCCCTGTGGCGTTTGGAAGTGGCGAATGTTTTGGAGATGAGCGTCAGACGCGGGCGCCACGGTGCTGATTTTCGGGACGCGACGCTTGCCGACCTTGCGCAACTGCCAATTCACATCGACCCAGACACCGACAAGCAGGCATGGGGAGAGACGTTGCGTCTAGCGGAGCGGCATCAGTTGACACTGTATGACTCGGCCTATCTGGAACTCTCATTACGCCGTAATCTTCCCCTCGCCACGCTCGACGAGGACCTTGCCCGCGCTGCGCGTGCGGAGAAGGTGCGGCAGCTCGGGAGCTAGGAGTATCGTGAATCACGGTGATTCATGACGCATCATAAATTGAGAGTTACTTTGCAATTCCTTTGCGCAACGCTTCTTAGTTTTTTGGCCTTTGCTCAGCAGCCTGCGTCGCAGACCGTTTCCACGCCCGGCATCCCCTCCACTGGCTTTCCCGGGATCGACGAATACCGTGCTTCGCGGGTTGCCATTTACACCGACGATTTTGGAGAGTTGAAGCGCAATCGCGAGGCCGATGCTGCGCTTGCGCCGCCGGCCGCGAGCGAGAATCGTGTGGTGTTCATCGGGGACTCGATCACCGACTACTGGAAATTTGCCGACTATTTTGCTGGCAAGGCATACATCAATCGTGGCATCGACGGCCAGAGCACGCAGCAGATGCTGGTGCGCTTTCGTCAGGATGTGATCGATCTTCATCCCAAGGTCTTGGTCGTGCTGGCTGGAACCAACGACATCGCCGGCGTTACCGGACGCACGCGCAACGAAGACATCGAGGCGAACTACGGGTCCATGGGCGAATTGGCGCGATTGCATCATATTCGTGTCGTGTTTGCTTCTTTGCTTCCGGCGAACAATTACACCGAAGAGGCGAAGGAGTCGTACGCATTGCGGCCGCCGGAGCGAATCCTTGCTCTGAATCAGTGGCTGACGGACTACTGCGCGAAGAATGGATTCGTGTATCTCGATTACTACTCGGCCGTGGTCGATGGCAAGGGAATGCTGAAACGCGAGTTGTCGGACGAGGGATTGCATCCGAATGCCGCCGGTTATAAGGTGATGGCGCCGCTGGCGGAGAAGGCGATTGCGCAGGCGCTGGCGGGCAAAGAATAACGATGTATGCTCGACTGTTTTCGCATTGCTGATTGAGGGAAACGACATGAAAGCATTTTGCAGACTTTGGATGGTCGTTGGGATCCTTTGCTCAGGCTTCGCATTGAGCATTGGTGCAATGGCACAGCAGGCGGCACAGGCTACACCGCCGCAGTTGGTGCCCACTCCCGGCATCCCTTCGACCGGATTTACCGGGCTCGATCAGTACCGGGCGTCGCGGATTGCCATGTTCACTGACGATTACGGACAACTGGCTCGCTATCGCGACGCGAATGCGGCGCTGGCCGCGCCGTCGGCGAGTGAGAACCGCGTCGTCTTCTTCGGCGACTCCATTACCGACGGATGGAAACTCGACGAGTCTTTCCCCGGCAAGCCTTACATCAACCGCGGCATCGGTGGACAGACAACGCCGCAAATGCTGGTGCGCTTCCGGCAGGACGTGATCGATCTGCATCCAAAGGTGGTCGTAATTTTGGCCGGCACGAACGACATCGCGGGCAATACCGGGCCGATGCGCAACGAAGACATTGAAGCAGACCTCGCAACGATGACGGAGTTGGCGGGCGTGCACGGGATCCGCGTGGTGCTCTCGTCGATTATGCCGGTGCACGACTACACGGGCGATGCCAAGAACTTTTTCGCGCAGCGCCCGATGTCGCGAATCCTCGCGGTTGATGAATGGATGAAGAAATATTGCGCCGAGAATCACGTCGTCTATCTGGACTACTTTTCGGCGATGGTCGACGACAAGGGGCTTCTCAAGAAAGATCTGGCCAATGACGGGCTGCATCCCAACGACGCGGGACACAAGATCATGGCTCCTTTGGCCGAGGCCGCGATTGCGAAGGCGATGAAATAGTGGGAGCTACGAGCTGCGAGCTACGAGCTACGACTACGAGCTAAAGACCTTTGCTGAATTTTCTGCATTGCTCGTGCGACCTCGCGTCTTCCTCTAGAATCAGAAGAGAAGGCGGAATTGGCTATGCTCCGCTCGTAGCTCACAGCTCATAGCTCACGGCTCAAATGCTGCTTACCGACAAATTCGGCCGCGCCATCACCGATCTGCGGATTTCGATCACGGACCGATGCAATTACAAGTGTGTTTATTGCCGCACGGGAAATGAAGGCGCGCTGTACGGCGATCTGCCTTTTGCCGATTATCTGCGCATGGCGCGGGTGCTGGTCGGAATGGGGATCACGAAAGTTCGCTTGACTGGAGGCGAGCCCCTGCTGCGGAATGGCGTGGTGGAATTTGTGCGCGAGTTGGGGAAAATCCCCACCCTAGCCGCACAAAACGCGGCTAGGATGGGGCACCCGACTTTTGGAGACCAGCGTGTGAATGGAGCCCCGGACGCCCCCGTCCGGGGTGGTGATGGCAAGAGTTTGGCGGACGAGGGCGTCCGCCGCTCCACGAATCGTGATCGGCTCGACATCGCGCTCACCACCAATGGCCATCTGCTGGCTGACCTGGCGCGGCCGTTGAAAGATGCGGGATTGTCGCGCGTCACCGTCTCGATGGACGCCGTCGATCCCGACCGGTTTGCGCGCATCACGCGGGTGCCCGGCGGGTACGACAAGGTGCTGGCCGGAATCCGCGCAGCGCGAGAGGCGGGGCTCGGCCCGGTGAAAGTGAACTGCGTGCTCATGCGCGGGCTCAATGAGGATCAGATCATCCCGTTCGGAATGTTTGCGCGGGAAGAAAACGTGATCGTGCGCTTCATCGAGTTCATGCCGCTCGAGGAAGATCGCGTCTGGACGCCGGCGACCGTGGTCACGCTGGATGAAATCCTGACGCGGATGGCCGAGTATCGTCCGCTGGTCGAGATTCCGCATTCACACTCTGAAACCGCGCGGCGCTATCGTTTTGACGACGGAGTGGGTGAGATTGGAATTATTGCGCCGGTGTCGCATCCGTTCTGCGGCCACTGCAGCCGGATCCGCATCACGTCCGACGGGAAAATTCGCACCTGTCTTTTTTCTGTGTGGGACCACGATCTGCACGCGCTGATGCGGCGGGGCGCGAGCGACGAGGAGTTGGCGCAGTTCATCCGTGGCGTGGTCGAGAAAAAAGAGGAGCGGCACCATATCGGCGAGCCGGATTTCGTGCCGGCGTCGCGGACTATGGTGCATATCGGGGGGTAGGGCGCTGTCAGCTCTCAGCTATCGGCTTTCAGTACTCAGTACTCAGTACTCAGTACTCAGTACTCGGTACTCGGTACCTGGTCGGCGACTATTCTTTACCTTGCCTTCACGCTTCGGGCACAGCTGGGAATGACTGTGCCGATCCTCAGGTAACATTTCTTCTGTGACGCTACTTCTGAGAATCTTGTGTGCACTTGGAGCATTGTCGGCATCGTTGTCGTATGCTCAGACCGGCTACCTCGGCTTCGATCGTAACGAGTATCCTGGCGACGCGAATCTCAAGGCTCTCAAGCAGACTTTTGCCTACACCGGCTATTGGCTGAACAATCCTCCGGGAGGGACGTCAAATTCGTGGGCCGGACACCGCTCTGCGGTGGAGGCAGCGGGATTCGGGTTTCTCGTGCTTTTTAATGGGCGGTTGTACGCCGAATTGAAGAGCGAGACGAATGCGCAGCGGGTGGGCAAGTCCGATGCGTTGATGGCGGTGTCTTCGGCGCGGCGGGAAGGGTTCCCGCGCGGCGCGATCATCTTCCTCGACCAGGAGCAAGGCGGCAGAATGCTTCCCGAGCAGAAAGCCTATATCTACGCGTGGGTCGATGGCGTGACTGCGGCGGGTTTTCGCGCCGGAATCTATTGCTCGGGAACCGCATCGCGGGACGGTCAGAATGTTGTGACTGCCGAAGATATACGGCAGAGTGCCGGCGAGCGAAAGATCGTGTACTGGGCGATCAACGATGGATGTCCGCCGGCCCCGGGTTGCGCTTTTCCGCCGAGGCCGCCGGAACCTTCGAAGAGTGGAATTCCGTTCGCGGAAGTCTGGCAATTTGCGCAGTCGCCGCGGCGCAAGGATGCTGCCGGGCACTGCACGAATTACGCTTCGGATGGGGAATGCTATCCGCCGGGAGTGCCGAAGGGGTTGCATGTGGATGTGAACTCGGCGCTGGCTGAGGACCCTTCTGGGGTAAGAAGCCGGTAGGGTGCCCACATGGCTCGTGCGGGGGGCAAAACTGCGGAGCTGTGCTCCGCGGACAGCCGGGGGCGGCTGTCCCCACAAGAATCAGCGCTCCTGCAGAGGTTCCGCTCCATGTTTCATGCAGTAAAATAGAGGTATGTCGGAACGAACCTTTACGCTGGATGAGGCGCAGACTTTGTTGCCCGTGTTGGAGTCGCTGCTGCGCAGCGCGATCGAGGCCAAGAAAGTGCTGGAAGATTTTGAGGCAGAGCAACAGGCGATGCAGCATCGGATTTTCCTGAACGGGGGAACTTTCCTGAATGTCGTGCCGTTGGCGCGGCGCAAGGCGGAGCGGGCCAAGGCCGAACAGCGCGCGAAAGATGCGCTGGCTGAGATCGATTCCATCGGCGTGCAAGTCAAAGATCTGGATATCGGGTTGCTGGATTTTCCCTGCGAAGTGGAGGGCCAGATCATCCTGCTGTGCTGGAAACTGGGAGAAAAGACGATATCGCACTGGCATGGAATGGAAGAAGGCTTTGCCGGGCGCAAGCCCATTGACGAGCGGATCGCGCGCGCCAAGCGTGTAAATTAGGAAAAAGAGCTTCCCGACCCTGCCTCCGGGCGACGGCCGATCGTTGGAATGGACGAGCTGCCAACTTCATGAAATTCAGATAATTTCTCCCTTCCCAGCAACATACGGCCAAGTTCGGTGTTTAAAAGATAGCAATTAAACTCCGCTGTGCGCTGCTTTCCGCGTGAGAATAGTCCCTGACGCTGCACGTGTGCGAGCGTCGTGAAGGCGATAGAGGAAGGCCATGAACTGGAATCGGTCGGTCATTCATTGGGTGGTGCTGGCGCTGGTCGTGTTGTCATTGTCCGCAGCCTCGTTTGCACAGATCGCGGTAGGTGTTTCTGTGCGGATCGGCCCGCCTGCCTTGCCGGTTTATGCCCAGCCGATCTGTCCGGGCCCGGGGTATATATGGACGCCGGGGTATTGGGCCTGGGGCGATGATGATGGGTATTACTGGGTTCCGGGGACGTGGGTGCTGGCTCCAGTGGGAATGCTCTGGACGCCCGGCTGGTGGGGCTGGGGCGGTGGCTTCTACGCCTGGCACGCTGGGTATTGGGGACCGCACATCGGGTTCTATGGCGGGATTAACTACGGATTCGGATACACAGGCGTCGGCTTCGTGGGCGGAGAGTGGCGCGGAGGTGCGTTTTACTACAACCGGGCCGTCACCAACGTGAGCGTCACGAACGTGACGCACGTCTATAACAAGACGGTGGTGGTCAACAACACGACGGTGAACAACGTGAGCTTCAACGGCGGAACGGGTGGCGTTCACGCCGAGGCGACACCACAGGAAAGGGCAGCGGAGCATGAACAGCATGTCGCTCCGCTGGCAACCCAGACCCAGCATCAGACGCTGGCCAGCCAGAATCGGCAGAATTTTGCCAGCGTGAACCAAGGCAGGCCGGCGGTGGCTGCAACGGCCAAAGCCGGCGATTTCAGCGCTCACTCCGCGATCGCGGCGCGGTCTGCGGGTGGAGAATACCAGGCGCCGAAGATGTCGCCGAGAGAAGCGCGTGGACCAGCGGCGCCGGGGAATCGTCCGTTCTCGCCGTCAAACACCAATAGTGCGAACCGGAACCCTGGGACCTCGACACCGACTCCTCAGGACAAGGGATTCCGGCCTTTCACTCCTCCGTCGAATAATCCGAAGAACACGACCGGGAGCAGTTCTGGCGGCAATCAGGGAAAGTCGAGCCAAGGCTTCAAATCGTTTACGCCGCCCTCGAACAATAAAAGCGGGACTGGTTCTGGCGGCGGCAATCAGGGAAAATCGAACGACGGCTTCAAGTCGTTCACTCCGCCCTCGAATAACCACAAGACGTCGCAACCGACGACAACGCACAATTCGCGGCCCGCGACGCAACATAACTCGCAGCCGCATACTCAGAGCGCCCCGGCGCATCACAATCCGCCGCCTGCGCGCCAGAATCATCCTTCGAGTCCTCCGAAGAACGAACATCATTAGGTAGGAAATGTTGATCTTTGGGGCATTTTTTGTAAGCCATCGCGGGCGAGGCGCACGCGCCACATGGGTTAACCCGTGCCACAGTTCTTTACAATCAGTTTTGCTGCAAGCCGGGCTGCGGGGAGCGTTCTTACCCCGAACGGAGTTCCCGGGGGATGAGCGGAGTTCGTGATTAGCAGAGATGGTTCCGAGACCGCCGGGCCTTGTACTGGAGTGTGCTTGAGCTGAAATTTTCTCTGCTACAATTTCGCCAGAAGGGCTCCCAGATTGACGGTCGAACCCGAGGAAGCGCAAGGAGTTCCCAGAAAACCTATGCTGAATGTGAAGTCCAAACTTCGTGCAATCGGAGCCTGTGCCGCGGTCGCCGCCTTAGCCCTGGCACTCAGTTGCCGCGGGTTCTTCATAAATCCGACGGTGACTTCGTTGGCCATTGGGCCAGCCAATCTCTCGCTGGTACCGGGGCAGTCATTTCAGATGGTCGCTACCGCGACCTATAGCGATGGAAGCACCGGAGACGTTACGGCCAAATCCATTTGGACCTCGTCCGCCCAAAATGTGGCGACCTTTCCTTCTCCAGGGATGCTTCAGGCGGCTCAACTCGCCAACCTCACTACGTTGCCCGGGCAGACCACTGTCAGCGCTTCGGACGGAACGGTAAGCAGTTCCACACAGACGGTCAATGTGTGCCCGGTGGTCCAGACCCTGCAGCTCACTGTTAATAACAGCACGAGCAGCGCCACAGTGACGGCGCCGACGCAACCGCAATTCGATGTGCTGGCGACCTTCAACGGGGTGACGGGAACTACGGATGTGACACAATTCGTAACGTGGAACATCGCCAATAACACAATCGTCTCAATCGATACTACCGGCCTGGGCACGACTGTCTCAGGGACCGACGGGACGACGACAGTTTCCGCGACCGTATGCGGGGCAACGAGCAATACGGTAAGCCTCACCGTGAACGGGTAATAGCTTTTAGCCTAATTCCTCTCCTCCTGCTTCTGTGAGGGCGGAGTTTAGTCTGCACCGCTGCGTCCTCACCACCTCAATCCGAACGTCGCCGGCACATACTCCAAGTCCGCGCCGTGCATCGTGAACATTCGTGAGTAGCAGGGCTCGCCGATGCCTTCACACATCTTTGACCGAGGGAAAATTCCAGTCCAGCACCGCAACTCGCGCACTTCACAACGACGAGCACGCGGATTCGATCATCAGCCAAGCGACCAACGACGAACGACAGCCGTTCTTACTCCTTCATGATCGTGTCGATGGTCGAGTAGAGCTGGCTGTTGTCTTTCACTTCGATGTAGGGATGGCTCGGATTCCTGCTGCTCACGATGTACACGGTAGGCGTGTGATCGAGCTTAATGGCCCGGCCCAGATCGCGGTCCGCATTTACGAGCGCGGCCAGTTTCCCGCCTGGATCGTAGACGAACGGAAACTCGACCTTGTGCTCTGAGGCGAACTTTTCCGCGTACGAGTGCAGATTCTGCGGATTGATTTCGAGCTGGTTCTGGAAGATATAGTCGCGGAATTCGTTGCCGAGCCCCTTGGAATGAGTCTCAAAGTAGCGGGCCATGACTGCGGCTTCATAAGACCAGTTGTGCATGGGCAGGGGAAAGTCATGCCACACGACCGGAATCTTGTAGGTTTTTGACGCCTGCTCCACCAGCGGCGTGGTGCGCCTGCACATGGGGCATTGCAAGTCCTCAAAAACTACGATGGCGACCTGCGAACCTTTGGGCGGACGCAGAACGGTCTCGGCGGTGTCCTGCGCCGAGAAACTGACAGCGAAGATCAGCGTGCATAAAACGGCGAAGCAGACGATGGAAAGCTTTTTCATTGGCGTATTCGACGTTTCCCCAAAAGCCCCGAGAATCCGGCCCTCAGAGGCGCTGCGGCACGTGATCCAAGGCTTCCGGATATGTTAACCGAATGAGGCGAAGGATGTCTTGCCTGGCGATGTTCCTCCAGGTGCATTGGGCGTAAACCTTCGTGCCGCGAAATGAGGGCATAAGCCGCGCTATAGTAAAAGGTTCGGCTCTCTTAAAAAAGTGAACTTGGTACTATCCCGTCTTCGTAGGGTTTGGGCGTGCGCGGCGATAGCAGCTGTCCTGGTGTTCTCGTCCTGCAACCGAGGACATCACCGCGTGCTCGAGGTGGCTTACGTTTCGGCTCCGCAGGCTGCGTTGCGCGACCAGGTGGCAGCCATCTACAACCGGGTCGGGAATGTGAAGAATGGCGAGCGCGTGGAAGTGCTCGACCACGAGAAGCGCTTCGCGCGCGTGCGCACGTCGACTGGAATCGAGGGCTGGATCGAGCAGCGTTTCCTGGTCGACCAGAAGGTCTTCGATGGACTCCAGAAGCTGACGCAGGATAACCGTGACACCCCGGTGCAGGCTCCCGGAGTTCTGCGCAACGAGACAAACCTCCACATCACGCCCGGGCGCGAAACCGAGCATCTCTACCAGTTGAACTCGGGCGCGAAGGTCGCGATCTTGAAGCGAGCTACGGCCGAGAAGCAGCCGGGGGCAGCCGTCCCCGCGAAGCCAGCGTTGGTGAAGTCACCGGGCAAGGCTCCCGCCGGGCCCGCACTGGAGGACTGGTGGCTGGTCCGCGATGAAAGCGGCCGCGTGGGATGGGTGCTGGCGCGGATGGTGGATGTGGACGCTCCCATCGAGATCGCGCAGTATGCCGAGGGCCAGCGCTTTGTTGGATTCTTCATGCTGAACGAAGTTCAGGACGCGGACAAGAAGGTTCCCCAGTACCTGTGCATTTTCACCGAGCCGCATGACGGCGCACCGTACGACTACGATCAGATTCGGGTGTTCACCTGGAATGTGCGCCGGCATCGCTACGAGACTGCGTACCGGGAACACGGCCTGGACGGAGTTCTGCCGGTCACGGTGACGACAGAGAATTTCGACAAGGAAGGCACCTTGCCAGTATTCATCCTGAGAGTTCGGGATGACGACGGAAACGTCACGGAGCGGAAGTACAAGCTGAATAATCCCATCGTGCGGCGCGTTCTGGCTCCGGGAGAGGCGCCGCCACAGCACACAAAACGCAAGCGGCACTGAGTCATCCCTTGACTTTGTTGTGGCCGCAAATTTCCAAATACAGTAACCTGTTGGTTCTAAATCTACTAAATTTGGTATGCGTTGTGAGTCGCTCAAGACTAACCGCTTGAAAACAAAATGTTTGTATCGGCAATGTTTTGGATTGTTAGTTGCACTTAAGGCAACGGTTCGAGGTGTATGCAGGATCGATTTTCCTGTGCATGGAGCCCGCGAAAGACGGGCGAAGACGTTGGTTAAAAGTAATTCCCAGCTCAAGATTTGAGGGGTCTCAAAGTTCTGCAGTCCATCGGATCGCGCGATTGTTCCCCCGAAACGGTCAAAGCGCTGGAATCCGAACCTGATCGACGAAATTCTAAGGAGGCAGGAAATGCGTTTTGAACGTTTTCCTATTGTTCTAACTGTGTTGTTGACTCTGTGCCTTGCCACGGCGCCCATGTTTGGTCAGACGCTGACCACGGGCAGCATCTCAGGCACGTTGTACGACCCGTCCCACGCGGTCGTGCCTGGTGCAGTAGTAAGTCTGAAGAGCCTGGATACCGGCCTGACAGCCTCGGCGACAACGACGAGCAGCGGCGGATATACCTTCGGCCTGCTCAAGCCGGGACGTTATGAGCTCAGAGTGAAGCAAGGTGGCTTTGCGGAAACGATCCAGACCACAGATGTCCTGGTCGGCAATATTTCGAAGGTGGATATCGATCTGGTGGTGGCGAAGGGAACAGAGACTGTTGAGGTCTCAGGCACCGTGCCTCTGATAAGCACCGAACCCAGCCAGAACACAGCGTTCACGGCACAAGAAGTGGCGCAGTTGCCGAGCGCGGGTGGCGACATCACCAATATCGCGGATACGGCTCCTGGCGCGGTCGTGAATGGTACGGGGGGCTACGGAAACTTCACCGTTAATGGACTGCCTGCAACGTCAAACCTGTTCACGATCAACGGCGAAAACGACATGGACCCGTACTTCAATATCAACAACTCGGGTGCATCGAACCTCACGCTGGGCCAAAACGAAATCAGTGAGGCGACCGTCATCACGAACCCCTACGGCGGACAGTACGGCCAACTCGCAGGCGCACAGGTCACGTATGTGACCAAGTCCGGTACAAACCAGTTCCACGGCAATGCAATGTATTGGTGGAACGGGCGTTTGCTGAACGGCAATAACTGGATCAACAAGGAAGCACAGGAATTTACGCACAACGTCATCGACCCGACGCAACCGGCGAACCAAGCTGCGTTCTCCAACGCGAATCAATGGGCCACATCATTCGGTGGTCCGATTCTCAAAGACCACACGTTCTTCTTCGTGGATTTCGAGGGCATGCGATTCCTGCTGCCAAACGTTGACAACGTTACGGCGCCGTCGCCGCAGTTTATTACGGCCGCTGAGGCCCAGGTGGCCGCTGTCCATCCAAATGAAAGCCCCGATTACAACAAGTTGATGAGCTTCTGGCAGAATGCGCCCGGGTATTCGACTGCTGTTCCGATCCCGGCGAGTCAAGGGGACTGCTCTACATTGACTCTACCCGGCTTTAATGCTGGGACTGATCCTTGTGGGGTGCAATACACCACAACGCCGAAAGCTCTTGCTCACGAGTACATTCTCGGCGTCCGTGTTGACCAGAAACTGAGCAACAGCGACAACATCTTCGCCCGTTACAAACTGGATCACGGCCTGCAGCCGACTTCGATCGATCCGATCAATTCCTTATTTGACGCCAACTCAAATCAGCCGTCCTGGGATGCTCAGGTGTCGGAGACCCACATTTTTAGTCCGACCACGACAAACCAGTTTACGGCCACACTCAGCCACTATGTGGCGATCTTCTCATCGGCGACGGCGGCTTCGACATTCAACTACGGAGAAGCATTCGCCAACCTCGATCCTTACAACTTCACCAGCCCGAACTCGGGCGCTGCTAGCTTCCCGCAAGGCCGGAATATCACGCAGTACCAGTTTATCGATGACTTCTCGTGGACAAGAGGCAATCACACCTTCAAGTTCGGTGAGAACTTCCGGCGCTACGACGTGAGCGACCACAACTTCTTCTTCAATTCACCGGTCGTCTACTGGGGCTACGGAGCTACGACCTTGCAGCAGTTTGCCCAAGGTGAAGCTTACCAGTACCGCAAGGCCTTCATACCGCGCAACAACAACCCGATCGCATTTTGGGGAATTGGTGGCTATGCGCAGGACGAATGGAAAGTGACGCGCAATTTGAAGTTGACCTTGGCATTGCGTCTGGAACACAACTCCAACCCGGTTTGCCAGGACAATTGCTTCTCGAACCTGTTTGGTCCGTTTGCGGATTCTGCATCCGTTCAGGCTGAAATCGCCTCGGGCGGCACCGGCGGGTCCCTGGATGTGCCTTACAGCGATGACCTGCACTATGGCCAGCACAAAGGCTATCCTGGCGTTGACTCCGTTCTCTGGTCTCCACGGCTCGGTTTCAGTTGGGATGTGCGTGGCACCGGCAAAACCGTCGTGAGTGGTGGCGGTGGGCTGTTTTACGATAACCCTGCTGTGGGCATGGTTGACAACATCCTCGGCTTCGGCGGACAGGCCCCCGTTTCGGTTATGCTGCGGGTACGCAACTCTCCAACCACTCTAGGAGTTCTGCCTTTTGATCCCGCGGGCGCGCCCGCAACCTGGGCAGCATCAGCAGCTGCCTTCAACATTACGGAGAGCTATAACCAGATCCAAGGCTCGCTGCCCACCGGGGTGGTCTTCGCGCCTCCGGCCGGGAACGGAATCATCGGGACGATCCACTCTCCGGAATGGCAGGAATGGAACCTTTCGATTCAGCAGCAACTTAATCGCACCACAGTGTTCGTCATCAACTATGCCGGTAACCACGGAGCGCGCATCAGCTACTCCGATGCATGGCCGAATGCATTCGATGGATATGGGCTGTATGAAGGTACTCTGCCGAGTGCGCCAGCGGCCTATGATTACTCGAACGTAACTGAATACCGGCAGGGAGCAATCTCAAGCTACCATGGCGTCACATTCAGTTTGCACAAGCAGTTCTCGCACTGGGTTTCCGGCCACCTGAACTACACCTGGTCGCATAACATCGACGAGACCTCGAACGGCGGCTTGTTCCAGTACGGATTCGAGGGTAACAATACGATCCTTGGGCAGATCTTTCCCGGCAACCTGAGAACGAGCAACTACGGGAACTCGGATTACGATATTCGTCACCTAGTAAATGCCGATTTCGTCGTGAACCCGGAGTTCCATAAGACTGGCGGTCTGAAATATCTGACGGAAGGATGGCAACTCTCGGGCAAGATGTTCTGGCGCACCGGGTTGCCCTACACCCTTTCTGACGGCAATCTCGCCGGAACCGTGATCGACGGTGGCGATACAATTCCAGCCACGATCATCGGAAACGCACAACCTACGAGCTGCGGCAAGGCTAACGCGACCTTTGACGCAACCTCGATTCCAGCGGCACAATGCTTGGCCCCGTCCGCGGTTCTAGATGCTAACGACGTCTCATGGCTCGGCGAACCGTATCCTGTCGAGCGTCGCAATCAATTCCGCGGTCCTCACTACTTCGATCTGGACTTGAATTTGTTCAAGAATTTCAAGATCGCAGAGCGATTCAACCTGGCGATCGGCGCACAGGCATTCAACGTGTTCAACCACCCGAACTTCGGTCTGCCGAACGCGAGCTATGCCAGCACTTTTTGCCCAACCTGCGCTGGAGGCATCGCGATTCCCGATCCTTCCTATGGCACGATCGGGTCCATGCAAGGGACGCCAACAAGTC
>Ga0335076_10001561_pt1 | contig 22199 bp, 18 predicted proteins | sample Lox_Sample_25_FD_206717 | JGI IMG/M metagenome (GOLD analysis project Ga0335076, IMG submission 206717) | Soil microbial communities from Loxahatchee National Wildlife Refuge, Florida, United States - Lox_Sample_2.5 | ecosystem: Environmental > Terrestrial > Soil > Wetlands | place: USA... | reverse complement strand
GGCGAGCCACGGCCTAGCCGTGCTCCGCGCCCTCGCCGTAGCGGCGCGCCTCCTCCTCACCGCGCAGCACCCGGAGCGCCCCCTCGGCCAGGGCCCGGCACTCGTCCTCGCCCGGCTGGACGTCGATCGGGGCGATCCAGGCCACCCGCCGGCGCACCCCCTCGACCACCGGCGCGAGGTGGGCGAGGCCGCCGGTCAGCACCAGCGCGTCCACCTTCCCCTCGAGCACCGCCGCCATTGCCGCCGCGCTCTTCGCCACCTGGTAGCAGAGCGCCTCGACGAGGAGCGCCGCCCGGGCGTCGCCCGCGTCGGCCCGGCGGAGGGCCTCCCGCACGTCGCGGGTGCCGAGGTGGGAGTAGAGCCCCCCGTCCCCGAAGAGCCGCCGCCGGACGCCCCGGGCGTCGGCCCCGGGGGCGAAGCAGAGCTCCACCAGGGCGGTGGCGGGGACGCCCCCCGCCCGGTCGCCGGAGAAGGGCCCCTCGTCCATCGGGTTCACCACGTCCACCATCCGCCCGCCGGCCAGGGCGCAGAGGGAGACGCCCGTCCCCATGTGCACGAGCACCAGCCGGAGCTCGGCGAGCGGCCGGCCGGCTCCCCGGGCGTGGCGGCGCGCCACCGCCCGGAGGTTCAGGGCGTGGGAGAAGGCGCGCCGCTCGACGCCCGCCAGGCCGGTCACCCGCGCCACCGGTGCGAGCTCGTCCACCGAGACCGGGTCGACCACCAGGGCGAGGGCGCGATGGGGCGCCGCCAGGGCCCGGGCCATGGGCGCCCCGAGGTTGGAGGCGTGCTCGCCCCGCTCGGCCCGCTCGAGGTCGTCGAGCATCTCCTCGTCGACGAGCCACGCCCCCGCCTCGAGGGGCGGGAGGAGGCCGCCCCGCCCGGCCACCGCCTGGAGGTCGCCCGGCCGGACGCCGGCGAAGGCGAGGAAGGCCTTCGCCGCGTCGACGCGGTCCGGGAGCTCGTCGAGCACCCGGCCGGCGGGGCGCGCCTGCAGCTCGGGGTGGAGGAGCTTCTCCTCGCGCACCAGGGTCTCGCCGCGGTAGAGGGCGAGCTTCGTCGAGCCCGCCCCCGGGTTCACGGCCAGCACGAGCGGCTCAGGCACCGGTGCCTCCCGGGGCGGGCGCGGGGGGCGCTCCGGACCGGCCGGCGGCGGCCAGCACCCCCAGGGCGATGGAGTAGAGCTTGTCCTCGGCCTTCTCCACGCGGGAGGGGATGAGGATGGGCGCCCGGGCCCCGACGATCACGTGGGCCACGTGCCGGTGGGCGAGGTAGGTGAAGGCCTTCCCCAGCGCGTTCCCCACCTCGATGGTGGGGGCGAGGAGGACGTCGGCCCGCCCGGCCACCGGGTGGTCGATCCCCTTCTCGCGGGCGGCGTCGAGGGAGAGGGCGTTGTCGAGGGCGAGGGGGCCGGAGACCAGGCAGCCGGGCAGCTCGCCCGACGCGTTCATGGCGGCGAGCGCCTGGGCCTCGCGGGTGTGGGGCATGGCGTCGGTGGCGTTCTCCACCGCGCAGAGGCAGGCGACCCGCGGGCGCTCCACCCCGAGCTTTCGGAAGAGCTCGACCGCGTTCAGGAGGATCTCCTTCTTCTGCGCCAGGGTGGGGGCGACGTTGACGCCGCCGTCGGTGCACCCCACCAGGCGCGGCTCGGAGGAGATGGGGTGGTCGGCCACCAGCACGTCCGAGAGGAGGCGGCCGTCTCGGAGGCCGGCGGTCCGGTCGAGGACGGCGCGGAGGAGCTCGCCGGTCTGGAGGCGGCCCTTCATGAGGACGGTCGCCTCCCCCGCCCGGACCATGGCCACCGCCCGGCGGGCCGCCTCGGCGTCGTCCGGCACCGCCTCCAGGGCGAAGAGGGCCGGGTCCTCCCCGAGCGCCGCGAGGCGCGCGCGGATCCCTTCCTTCCCGCCCAGGAGGACCACGTCCGCGATCCGCTGCCGGCGCGCCAGCGCCGCCGCCGCGAGGGCGGTGTCGCTCTCCGCGGCCGCCACCGCCAGCCGGAGCGGCCCCCGCTGCCTGGCCTCGGCGAGCAACCGGTCGAGTGTCGGGATGGGAATCATCTTGCCCGTTCCGGTATCATGCCCCGTCCATTCGAGGGAGCGCCACGGCCGGCCCGCTTTTAGCCCGGGCCGGGACGGCATGCACGTCCCCCCGGCGCGGGGCCGGCTGCCCCCGAGGAGAATCGAACGCGATGGAACGGCGGCTACTCTCCGGCGACGAGGCGGTCGCGGCGGCGGCGCGGGACGCGGGGGTCCACCTCGGCACCGGCTACCCCGGCACCCCCTCCACCGAGATCCTCCAGGCGCTCTCCGAGCTGGGCGGGCGGGCCCAGTGGGCTCCCAACGAGAAGGTGGCCCTCGAGGTCGGGCTCGGGGCGGCCTTCGGCGGCGGGCGCGCCCTGGTCACCATGAAGCACGTGGGCGTGAACGTCGCCGCCGACCCGCTCTTCACCGCCGCCTACACCGGGGTGAGCGGGGGGCTGGTGGTGGTCACCGCCGACGACCCGGGGATGGCCTCCTCCCAGAACGAGCAGGACAACCGGCACTACGCGGTCGCCGCCGGCCTCCCCATGCTCGAGCCCTCGGACTCGCAGGAGGCCTACGACCTCGCCCTGGCCGCCTTCGAGCTCTCCGAGCGCTGGCAGCTCCCGGTCCTCTTCCGCATGACCACCCGGGTCTGCCACTCGAAGGGGATCGTCCGGCGCGCCGGGGGGCTCGCCGCCCCGCGCCCGCCGCGCTTCCAGCGGGACATCCCCGGGCGCGTCATGATCCCGGCCCACGCCCGCCCCGCCCACCGGCGCCTGCGCCAGAAGCTCGAGGGGCTCCGGGTGCTGGCCGAGTCCTCCGCCCTGAACGCCTGGACGACCGGGGACGGGAAGCTCGGGATCGTCACCGCCGGCGTCACCGCCCGGCACGTCCGGGAGGCCGCTCCCTCCGCCAGCCTGCTCGAGCTCAAGATCGTCTACCCGCTCCCGCTCGAGAAGATCCGGGCCTTCGCCGCCTCGGTCGAGCGCTGCGTGGTGGTGGAGGAGGGCGACCCCTTCTTCGCCGACGCCATCCGGGCGGCGGGGATCGCGGTCGAGTCGAAGCCCGACGCCTACCGGTTCGGGGAGCTGGACGTGCAGCGGGTCCGCCGGATCCTGGCCCGGGACACCGGGCCCGAGCCCGAGCCGCCCCGGGGGAAGCCGCCCGCCCTCTGCGACGCCTGCCCCTACCACCCGGTCTACGCCACCCTCCGCAAGCTCGACTGCATCGTGGCCGGCGACATCGGCTGCTACACGCTCGGCGTCCTCCCGCCGTACCAGGGAATGGACACCTGCGTGGCGATGGGGGCCTCGCTCGGGGTCGGGCTCGGGCTCCGCCACGTCCTCCCCGAGGGCGAGGCCCGCCGGGTGGTCTCGCTCATCGGCGACTCCACCTTCGTCCACTCCGGCCTGAACGGCCTCGTGGAGATGGTCTACAACCCACCCCCCACCGGCCACGTCCTCCTCGTCCTCGACAACGGGACCACCGCCATGACCGGGCAGCAGGAGCACCCCGGCACCGGCCGGACCCTGGACCACGAGCCGACCGGCAAGGTGTCGATCGAGGGGCTGGCCAGGGCGCTCGGGGTGCCGAACGTGGACGTGGTCGACCCGGTCGCCGACCCGCCCGGCTTCGAGAAGCTGCTCTCGAGCCGGCTCGCCAGCCGGCAGCTCTCGGTGATCGTGGCCCGCCGGCCCTGCATCCTGGCGGCGGCCGACATCCGGAAGTTCGAGAAGGCGGCGGAGGAGAAGCGGGCCCAGCTCGCCTGCGCCGCCTGCGCGGAGGCCGAGGATGCCTAGCGCCGGCGGGGTGGTGAACGTGGTCGTGGCCGGCCTGGGCGGGCAGGGGGTGATCAAGGCCTCCGACATCCTCGCCGACGTCGCCTTCCGGGCCGGGCTCGACGTGAAGAAGGCCGAGATCCACGGGATGAGCCAGCGCGGCGGCTCGGTCACCTCCGACATCCGCTTCGGGCCGAGGGTGCTCTCCCCCATGATCCCGGCCGGCGAGGCCGACTACCTGCTCGTGCTCGCCCCTTCGGAGGTCGAGGTCACCCGCCCCCTGCTCCGGGCGGGCGGGCTCCTCGTCCCGCCCGATGCGGTGGACGAGGCCCGGCTCCCGAACCGGCGGAGCCTCAACGTCGCCCTGCTGGGCGTCCTCGCCCGCGAGCTCGACCTCCCCGAGGCGCAGTGGCTGGCCGCCATCCGGGCCGCCCTCCCGGAGCGCCTCCACGTCGTGAACGAGACCGCCTTCCGGATGGGGCGGGAGGTCGTCCTCCCCCGCCCCTGAACCCCTCCCCGAGGAGCCCCGCGTGAAGACCCAGTGGAACGACGGCCAGAGCGGCTTCCACCCGGCCAGCGCGCCGGACTTCCTCCCCCGGCGCGAGCTCGCCGAGCTGCAGCGGGCCCGGCTCCGGGCGGTGGTGCGCCGCGCCCACGAACGGGTGCCCCTCTTCCGCCAGCGGCTCGAGGCGGCGGGGATCGCCCCCGAGGCGGTGAAGGACCTCCCGGACCTCGCGCGGCTCCCGTTCACGGTGAAGGCCGACCTCCGCGACACCTACCCCTTCGGCCTCTTCGCCTCGCCCATGGAGGAGATCGTCCGGCTCCACGCCTCCTCCGGCACCACCGGGAAGCCCATCGTGGTGGCCTACACCGAGGCCGACCTCCAGGTCTGGACGAGCGTGATGGTCCGGACCTTCGCCGCCTGCGGGCTCTCCAAGGGCGACGTGGTGCAGAACGCCTACGGCTACGGGCTCTTCACCGGCGGCCTCGGGGCCCACTACGGCGCCGAGGCCCTGGGCGCCACGGTGATCCCCATCTCCGGCGGGAACACCGAGCGGCAGCTCATGGTCCTCCAGGACTTCGGGGTGACCGCCATCTGCTGCACCCCGTCGTACATGGTCCACCTGATCGAGCGGGCCAAGGAGTCGAAGATCGGCTTCGGGAAGCTCAAGGTCGGGCTGTTCGGGGCCGAGCCCTGGTCCGAGTCGATGCGCCAGCACATCCAGGCGGAGAGCGGGATCCGGGCCCACGACGTCTACGGGCTCTCCGAGATCATCGGCCCCGGGGTGGGGATCGAGTGCCCGCGCCGCGACGGCCTGCACCTCTTCGAGGACCACTTCTACCCGGAGATCGTCGACCCGACGTCCGGCCAGGTCCTCCCCGACGGCGCCGAGGGCGAGCTGGTCCTCACCACGCTCTCCAAGGAGGCGATGCCGATGATCCGGTACCGGACCCGGGACATCACCGCCCTCCTCCCCGAGCCCTGCCCCTGCGGCCGCACCCTGCGCCGGATCCGGCGCATCGGCCGCCGCTCCGACGACATGTTCATCATCCGCGGGGTGAACGTCTTCCCGTCGCAGGTCGAGACCGCCCTCCTCCAGGTGGAGGGGACCCTGCCGCACTACCAGATCGTCCTCACCCGCGAGAAGGGGCTCGACGAGATGGAGGTGCAGGTGGAGGTGACCCCCGAGGTCTTCTCCGACGAGATCCGGCGCCTCCAGGGACTGCAAGGGCAGCTCGAGGCCGCCATCGAGCACGTGCTCGGGATCCGGGTGAAGGTCACCCTGGTGGCGCCGCGCACCATCGCCCGCTCGGAGGGGAAGGCGAAGCGGGTGCAGGACAAGCGGAACATCTAGCGGGAGACCCCATGAAGATCCGCCAGCTGTCGCTCTTCCTCGAGAACCGCCCCGGCCAGCTCCGCGTCCCCTGCCAGGTCCTGGGGGAGGCGGGGATCGACATCCTCACCATGTCCCTCGCCGACACCCAGCAGTTCGGCATCCTGCGCCTGATCGTGAAGGACGTGGAGCGGGCCCGCGCCGCGCTGGAGGGGGCGGGGATGGTGGTGAACGGCACCGACGTCCTGGCGGCCGACGTCCCGGACCGGCCCGGCGGGCTGGCCGAGGTGCTGGCCGCCTTCGAGCGGGCCGGCCTGGGGATCGAGTACATGTACCCCTTCGGCGTCCGCGAGCGCGGCCGCCACGCCACCCTGATCTTCCGGCTCGAGGATCCCGACGGGGCGGCCGAGCTCCTCGCCCGGCAGGGCGTGAAGCTCGTCTCCGCCGGCGAGCTCTTCTCCCGGGCCTGACGCCGCGGGCGGCGCAGGCTCGGATCCGAGACGGGTGCCCCGACGGGCCGGCGGGGCGGGGCGGCGGCACGCCCCCCGTTCAGAAGGTGTTGAGCGAGGCGAGCTCGAGCTGGGTCGAGTTCCGCTGGTAGAGCGCGGCGGCGAGACGAGAGCTCATCGTTCCTCCGGACGGAAGGGCGGCCCGACGGTACCCGGCCCCGGCGGGGGCGCCAACCGGGCCTGCGCCGTCGCCGCCCGGGGCCCCGCGAGCGCCGCCGGAAGGAACGCAGCGCGTCATGCGAACTCGCAGGGGCCCCCTGAGGGCGTGGGGCGCGGTGCTTGCTTGACTTCCCGGTCAGGTGGACCGAGAGAGAGGTGTCGTCTTTTTTTCCCTGCACCGCACCGCGTTCCGTGACCCGTGGAGGCCGCATGTCGCTTCGCCTCAAGGCCATCCTGACCGCAGCGCTCGCCGTCTTCGCCGCCGGCTGCCACAGCGTGAAGCAGCAGGAGCCGAAGCAGAGACTCGTCATCGCGACGTACGCCTCGCCCGTCATCCCCACCCCGAACGACCTGGCGCTCCAGGCGGTCCCCACGCTCCCCCCGAGCGCGCAGCGCGACCTCCTCCAGTCCTTCGTGGACGCGGGCGGGTTCCCGTACGACCAGGCCCCGACCTTCACGATCCCGATCCAGGCCCTCAAGTACGACCCGGCCCAGGTGAGGTACGTGCCGGACACGCCCCCGACGGTGGACGTCACGACCATCACCGCCAGCACCTTCGTCCTCCTCAAGCTCGGGGCGCCCGGGCCGACGGTGGTCCAGGTCGAGCCGGCCGGCGCGCAGAGCCCGGGCGTGATCACCCTCGTCAAGACGGCGGACCCGACCACCGGCAGCCGGCGCCTCCCCTCCGGCCGCTACGTCTTCGCCCTGCGCGGCGGGCCGAACGGGGTGAAGACCATCGACGGGCAGCCGATCTCGGGCGACAGCGCCATCGCCCTCACCCTCCCGAACGTCGACCTCGCGAACCCGGCCAACCAGCCGCCGGGCGGCCTCCCCGCGGCGCTGGTCACGCAGCTCGAGGGCGTGCGGCTCGCGCTCTGGAACCCGATCAACTGGCAGGCGGTGAACCAGGGCGGGACCAACTACTGGACGCCCTACGTCGATCCCGACATCCAGCCCGCCTACACCGCGATCGACGCGGCCTTCCCGCACGCCGAGGTGGCGAGCCTCGCCGCCTTCGCCATCGCGCCCTCGCCCGGGCCGGTGGTGCTCGTGGACGCCGGCTCCGGCCAGGCGCCGCTCCCCATCGACCTGCTTCGCACCGGGCCGGTCGATCCCACCACCGGTGAGAAGACGATCGCCTTCAACGCCGCCTTCGGCCCGATCGCCGAGGGGCTCACCACCCTCTCCGGCTTCTCCACCACGGCGATGATGCTCGCCCAGACCTCGGTCCCGGTGGACGCGAGCACGGTGAACGGCGTGAACGTCTTCGTCTACAAGCTCGGGGCCACCCCCACGATGCTGGGCGAGCTCAAGGCCCTCGCCGACACGGGCGGAAACCCCTTCACCGCCCAGTACGTGGCGGAGCCGGATCCGATCGTGGTGGCGCAGGGTGACCCCATCGTGCCGGGGCTCCTCTGCCCGGTCGCCGGCGGCTGTTCGCTGGTGATCGGGCTCCAGCCCGGCGTGGGCGCGCCGCTCGCCGCGCTGGCCCCGCCCGGCACCGAGCCCCAGCAGATCCCCACCGCCTACCTCCCGCCGCTCGAGGAGAGCACGAGCTACGCGGTCATCGCCACCGACCGGGTGAAGGACATCACCGGCGCACCGCTCGCCAAGTCCACGGTGACCAAGATCCTGGTCGACTTCCCCCACCCGGTGGCGTCGAACGGCGTCTCCCTGGTCCAGGGGATCGACGACACGACGGCCACCGCGCTCCAGGCGATGAAGGACGAGCTGGCCCCGGTGCTGGCCGCGCTTCCGCCCGGCACCACCACCGCGAACGTGGCCGCCGCCTACACCTTCAAGACCCAGTCCATCACTCCGACCGCGCTCCAGATCGCGGCCATCCCGTACCAGAGCCCTGGCGCCGCGGTGGTGGCCGGCTTCACCCCCTTCGACACGGCCACCGTGGCCGCCGACTACGGGATCGGCGCGGCCTTCCTCCCGCCGGCGCCCGCCGGGCCCATCCAGGAGTTCCTGGAGGTCCAGCTCAACACCCTGAGCCTGCTCCTCGGCAGCCAGAACCAGGGGGCCTTCGATCCCGCCCACCCGACGCCGGAGATCGTGACCGCCCTGGTGGCGGTCCCGAACCCGCTCCTCGTCCCGCCCTGCCCGGGCGGCGTCCCCACCGCGCACTGCGCCCCGCTGGTCGTCTTCCGCCACGGGATCACCCGGGCCAAGGGGGACGTCCTCCCCATCGCCCAGGCCCTCACCGCCGCCGGCTTCGTGGTGGCCTCGATCGACGCCGAGAAGCACGGCGACCGCTCCTACTGCACCTCGGACGCGCAGTGCTGCTCGGCCCAGGTGGCGGCCCTCACCGGCTGCACCCCGTCCACCTGCGCCTTCAAGGCGAACTTCACCACCGCGGTGGACGTCGTGCCCGGGACCACCACCCCGCTCCCCATCGGCGTGTGCGAGTCCGCGCCGGGCGTGCGCGGGAACTACCTGAACAAGCGGATCGACTGCGCCACGCCCTTCCTCCCGGACGGCGTCACCCCGAACCCCGCCTGCCTCTCGAAGAAGGGCGTCCCCTACGTCTCCGGGAACGTCCTCCTCACCGAGAACTTCTTCCGCCTGCGGGACAGCTTCCGCCAGGACGTCATCGACGAGTCGGCGGTGATCGCCGCCCTCGCCCCCCCCGCCCCTCCGGCGTCCTACGCGGCGCTCGCCGCGCACCTGGCCGGGTACGCGGCCGGCGGGATCGCCATCGACCCGACCAAGGTCTACTGGGTGAGCCAGTCGCTCGGCTCGATCAACGGGGCGCTCTCGGTGGCGGTGAACCCGCGCATCTCCCGGGCGGTCTTCAACGTCCCGGGCGCGACCTTCACCGACATCGCCGCCAACCCCGACTCGCACTTCCACCAGACCCTGCTCGACCTCATCGCCCCGATCGCCGAGGGGAGCCCCGCCTACCTGCAGCTCCTCCAGGTGGCGAAGTGGGTCCTCGACCCGGGCGACCCGGCCAACTTCGTGCGCCACGTGATCCCGGGTGACCTCACCGGGCCGCTGCCGTTCCCCATGCCCACGAACCGGCCGGTCCTCACCCAGATCGCGCTCTGCGACAACACCATCCCGAACGCCCAGAACCAGTACTTCTCCGGGATGCTCGGGCTGACGGTGCCGCTGGCCGGGGATCCGGGAACCGGGCGGGTCCAGTGGTACGTGAACTCGGCCACCACCGCGTCCTGCCCGACCGACGCGGTGACCCACGGGTTCCTCCTCGACGGCGCCATCCCCACCCTCACGGAGCAGGGGCAGGTGAACGCGGCCACCTTCCTCGCCGCGCCCGGCGACCTCGCCTCCACGGTCCGCCCCTAGAAAGGAGCCCACCATGCGCACGCTCAAGTCGCTGCTCCTCCTGGCGCTCCTCCTCCCCGCCCTCGCCCTGGCGAACGGCTACGACGTCCCGAACGTGAACCCGCGCGACCTGGCGATGGTCGGCTCGCTGGTCGCCGCCCAGAACGACGCCGAGGCCACCTACGCCAACGCCTCGGCGCTGGCGCGGATGGAGGGGTTCTCCCTCTCGCTCGCCGGGTCGATGCTGGATCTCAAGACCAGCTGGTCGGCGCCGGCCGGCTCCTACATGGAGGGCTCGCCTCCGGCCACGACCAAGTTCATGCCCGCTCCGCCGGTCTCGCTCTTCGCCTCCTACAGCGGGAAGCTGGCCGACCGCGGCGCCGGCGTCGGCTTCGGGATGAACATCCCGGGCGGCGGCAACGTGTTCTACGACAACGACTGGGCGGGCCGCGGCCGGATCATCACCGTGGACCGCAAGCTCTACGGCTTCTACCTGAACGGCGGGATCGAGGTGATCCCGCACCTCCGCGTCGGCGGCGGCGCCACCTACATCCACACCGAGGAGTACCTGAAGCAGGGCGTCCAGCCGAACGTGGACTGGTACGGCGAGCTCGCCACCTCGGGCGGCGGCTGGGGCTTCAACCTCTCTGCCGAGGGGGAGCCGATCCCCAGCATCCCCCTCACCATCGGCATCGACTACAAGCACAAGGTGCCGATGCACCTCACCGGCAACGCCCACTTCGTGGTGGGCGACCCGCTCCTCCAGCCGAACCCGGCCAACCCGAGCGCCGCCCCGCCCGTCGACCAGGGCGCCACGCACGACCTCACCTACCCGAACGTCATCAACGTCGGGGCGGCCTACCGCGTGATCGAGCCGCTGCTCGTCGCCTTCACCTACACCTACAACCGCTACTCCATCTACCAGTCCGACGTGTTCGTGGGCGACAAGGGCACGACCATCGAGGTGCCGCGCCACTACAAGGACGGCTACACCTTCCGGCTCGGCGGGGAGTACGACCTCACCAAGGAGGTCCAGCTCCGGGCCGGCGTGCTGCGGGACATCAGCGGCATGAACGTGGACTACTACTCGCCGACCTTGCCGGACGGGAACGTCTGGGCGGGGGCGCTGGGCGCGGGTTGGAAGATCCAGCCGGACCTCACGCTGAGTGGCGCCTTCTTCTACGCCTGGTTCGACACGGTGAAGCAGACCGGTACCCTGGAGCTGCCGGGCATCTACGACAGCCGCGCCTACATCGTCTCCCTCGGCGTGACCTGGCGAACGGACTTCGGGAAGAAGTAGCCGCCCGCGGCCCGAGGCCTCTCGCGGCCCCCGCGCTCCCCGGCGCGGGGGCCGTCTCGCGCGAGGGGCCTCGTCTACCAGCCGGCCCCGCGCCAGAGCTCGTCCGCGAGGAGCGCCTCGCGCTCCACCGCGCCGAGCTTCGGGAACGCCTCGAGGAGCGCGGCGAACGCCTCCCGGCGGAGCCCGTACGCCCGGGCCACCGCCACCTCGACCTCGGGCCGCTCCCCCCGCGCCCGGAGCCGCGCCGCCGCCGCCGCGCGGATCCGGCCGGCGATCCGCGGCGCGCCGAAGGCCGGGGCGGGGACGGCGCAGCGCCGGAGCACCCCCTGGGACACGTGGGCGGTGGCGAGCGAGGCGCGGACCTGGAGCTCGAAGGCGAGGCTGTTCACGACCGCGAGCAGGACCGGGAGCCGGTCCCGCCCGCCCCGCCGGAAGAACGCCACCCCGAGCGAGTTGCCGGTCACCGCGCCCGGGGGGAGCAGGGCGGCGTGCATCCGCCGCCGCTGGTTCGGACGGGACACGTCGCGCCAGGCGAGGCGGCGCTCCCGGACCGTGGCCGGGATCCGCCGGAGGGAGGGATCGACGAAGAGCGGCGGGTCGGGCCGGAGCTCCCAGGGGAAGACGTGGCGCCCCTTGAGGAACGGGACGCCCCGCCCCGCCGGGGCGAGCGCCTCGCCGATCCGGGTCTCGTCGAGCTCGCGCCCGAGCCAGAGGCCGGTGCGGGCGTCCTCCTCGAGCGAGGAGAGCGGCGGGTGCTCGCGGGCGAGCCCCGCGGCGAGCGCCGCCTGCTCCCCCCCGACGGCGAGCGGGAGCGGGGCGGCGAGCGACTCCAGCCGGAGGACGCGGCGCTCGAGGAGCCCCTGGTCCGGCCCGTGCCGGGCGAGCGAGAGCGCCGCGGTCGGGCCCGGGGCGCGGCCCAGGCAGAGGAGGACGGGCTGGTCCACGCCCTCGAAGAGCCGCGCCTCGGCCGGGAACCAGTCGATCGCCTCGACGCGGAGCGCGCCGAGGAAGGCCTCCCGGAACGGGGCGGAGGCCTGGTCGGCGAAGAGGCTCGCGGGGAGGACGATGGCGAGCCGCCCGCCCCGGGCGACCAGCGCCGCGCTCGCCAGCGCCCCCGCCCGGGCGAGGTTCACGCCGTAGCCGGTCATCGCCTTGCCGCGGGCGCTGGCCGCGCCCGGGTGGGCAGCGGCGAGGCGGGCCGCGTAGGCGCGGAGCGAGGCGACGTAGGCGCTGCGGGCGCTCCCCACCCCGTCACGGGCGTCGGGTTTGAGGAGCTCCCAGGGAGGGTTGGTGAGGACGAGGTCGTGCGCCCCCGCCGCCGCCCCGGCTCGCTCGAAGGTGTCGCCGCGCCAGGCCTCCACCCGGCAGCCGCGGAGCCCGAGGGCCGCGAGGAGGGCGCGGGTGCGGCGCGCGGCCGCCTCGACCGCCGGGCCGTCGTGGTCCCAGAGGACGATCCGCCGGAGCCGGGCGAGGATCGGCGGGACGCGCGCGGCCGCCTCCTCGAGGAACGCGTGGACGAGGCGGCCGTCGCCGCAGAACGGGTCGGAGAGCGTCCGGGGCCGGGCGCCGGCGTCGAGGGCGGCGGCCGCCAGCCGGCGGGCGAGGCCGCCCGGCGTGTAGAACCGGCCGGTGAGGCGCCGGGCGAGGTCCTCCCGCTGGCTCGCCCGGGCCGCGATCTCGACGTGGCGCATCCCCGCCGCTCATACCACGGAGCGAGGGGGCCGGCGCCGGCCCGCGGGGCGGAGGGAGGCGCGCGGGCGCGGCCTCGCCCCTGGCCTAGCGGTCGGGCGGCCGCACACCCAGGGCGCGATCGGCGGCGAGGACCCGGGCCCGGAGCCCCGCCAGGCGCCGGAGCGCCCGCGCCACCTCGAGGTGCCGGGCGCGGCTCGCGGCGGCCGCCGGGCGTTGACCGGTGAGCAGGTGGGGCGCGGCCGCGTGCCATTCGGCGTGGAGGGCGTCGATCTGCCGGAGCAGCTCCCTCACGTCCCGGCTCAGGGTGGCGCGGGGTCCGGGGGCGAGCTGGTCCGCCGCCTCGCGGAGCGGCTGGATCCGGGCCTCGAGCTCGGCGCGCAGCGCCGGGCCCGCGCTCCGCCGGGAGCGAGGAGGCCGGGAGCCCGGGGCACCCTTTCGAGTGGCGGAGGCCACGGCTCATTGGAGCCCGGCCCGACGGGAAGGGTGAAGGGCAGACCGTCGAACACCGCGTTCGGCCTATTGTACAATCGATTCCGGTGATCGACCTCAACCAGATGGCGGTCTTCGCCCGCGTGGTCCAGGAGGAGAGCTTCACCGCCGCGGCGCGCGCCCTCGGCCTCCCCAAGTCGACGGTCAGCGAGCGCGTGGCGCGGCTCGAGGCCCGGCTCGGGGCGACGCTCCTGCTGCGGACCACTCGGTCGGTCCGCTGCACGGAGGCCGGCCGCGCCTACCACGCCCGGTGCCTCAGGCTCCTCGCGGCGGCGAACGCTGCCGACGCGGCGGTGATGGAGCGCAACGCCTCGGTCCGCGGACGGATCCGGCTCGCCGTCCCCCACCTCTTCGGCTACGCCTTCCTTCCTCCGGCCCTCTCCTCGTTCCTCCGGGCCCACCCCGAGACCGAGCTCGACGTGATCCTGCGCGACGGCCCGGTCGACCTGGCGGGAGAGGGCTTCGACGTCGGCGTCCAGGTCGGGAAGCTCCCCGGGGGCGTCGTGGCCCGCCGCCTGGGGACGGCCTCTCACGTGCTCTGCGCCAGCCCGGCGTTCCTGCGCGAGCGCGGCGTCCCCCGGGGCCCGCGCGACCTCACGCGCTTCGACTGCATCCTCTACCAGGGGCTGCCGGTGGTCCCCTCCGCCTGGCCCCTCGGCCGCGGCGGCGTGGTCACCCGGGTCCGGGTCCGGGGGCGCCTCCGGGTGGGCTCGGTCCTGCTCGCCCGGGAAGGAGCGCTCGCTGGGCTGGGAATCGCCTCCCTCCCCGGCTTCCTCTGCGCGGAGGACCTGCGGGAGGGCCGGCTGGTCCGGGTCCTGGAGGACTGCCGGACGCTGCAGATCCCGATCAGCCTGGTCTTCCCGAGCCGGCGCCACGTGGCCGGCCGCGTGCGCGCCCTGGTGGAGGCGCTGGTGGCCACCTTCCGGTCGGTCGCCCCCTGGTCGGTCGAGGGCGGCTGACGGAGGCTTGGCTTCGGGCTCAGACGCGGAGCCTCGTCAGCACCTCGTCCCAGAACACGAGCTGCTCCAGGATCCCGTCCAGGAGGAAGCTCTCGATCCGGTCCCGCGCCCACTCGGCCGCCGCCACGAAGGCGAACGAGACCCGCACCAGCCCGCCCTGACCGCGCACGTCGGCGGCCTCGACCGGCACGTTGAGCGGCTCGTTCCCGAGGAGGAGGGTGGCCTCCACCGGCGCGCCCTTGGGCGGCGCGGCCTCGAGCAGGCAGGCGAAGCCGCCCGCTCCGAGGTCCACCGTCATGGTGCGGCAAGTCCAGTCGGGGGCCTCGAGCAGGACCTGGGCGGCGCGCTGGACGCGGAGGGAGCGGCGGAACCGCTCGGAGCCCGCCAGGCGCGCGTTCTGCTCGGAGAGCGCGACCTTGGTGAGGGCATCCCGGGCGGCGCGGTACCAGTCCCGGTCCTCCTCCCTGAGCAGCTCGCCCGACCGCTGGCGCACGTGGAGCAGCTCCAGCCTGGAGATCCACTCGCTCCGGTCCATGCCGTCACCTCCGTGTCCGGGGACGCTTTCGGTCGATCGAGGTGGATCATACTTCCGGCCGCGATGCCGGGGGCTGGCGCATCGCTGACCCCCCTCGTGGACCGCGGCGGGTCCACCGCCCGGCCCATGGACTGGCCGCCGGAGGCAAGGGCACAGTTCTTCGAGGGGGAACCGTCGACCGTGAGTCGCTGAATCCTACCAGCTGCCGTGGACGTGCGGCCGGATGAGCTCATCGTAGACCGCCCGGACCGCGGCCATGGCGTCCGGCCCGAGCGGCGGTAAGCCGGCCGCGGCCGCGTTCTCCCGGGCCTGCAGCGGCGTCTTCGCCCCGGGGATGGCGCAGCTCACCGCGTCGAACATGAGGATCCAGCGCAGCGCGAGCTGGGCAAGGGCGGCACCGGCCGGCACGAGCGGTCGCAGCCGCTCGACCGCCTGGAGTCCCACGGCGTACGGGACGCCCGAGAAGGTCTCGCCCTTGTCGAAGGCCTGCCCCTCGCGGTTGAAGCCCCGGTGGTCGTCGGCCGCGAAGGTCGAGTCTGCGCGCAGCTTGCCGGTCAGGAGCCCGCTCGCCAGCGGGACCCGAGCCAGTACGCCGACCCGGCGTGCCTTGGCCTCGGCGAAGAAGGCCTCGGCCGGCTTCATGCGGAACATGTTGAAGATGATCTGGACCGTCTCGACGTTCGGGTGGCGAAGCGCGCGCCGCGCCTCCTCCACCGTCTCGACGCTCACGCCGTAGTGGCGGATCTTGCCGGCCCGGACGAGGTCGTCGAGGATCCCGAAGACCTCCGGGCGGTCGTACACGGCGGGGTGCGGGCAGTGGAGCTGCAGGAGGTCCAGCGCCTCCATCTCCAGATTGCGCAGGCTCCGCTCGATCCAGGCCGTCAGGTTCTCCCGGGTGTAGCCTTCGGGGGTCTGCCTGGGCAGGCGGCGCCCCGCCTTGGTGGCCACGAAGATCCGGTCCCGGGGGCGCTCCCGGCGCACCCGGGCGACGAGCCTCTCGCTCCGGCCGTCGCCGTAGACGTCGGCGGTGTCGATGAGGTTCATGCCCGCGTCCAGCGCGGCCCGGAGCGCCTGCAGCGACACCTCGTCGTCCACGGTGCCCCAGGCCCCGCCGATGGCCCACGCCCCGAAGCTGATCGCCGAGACCCGCATCTCCGTGCTGCCGAGGCTCCTGAGCTCCATGACCGCTACTGTAGTCCCCCGGGCGAGCGTCCGCCGCGACCTCGCCGACGCTCTCGCGCGGCGCACGGAGCCCGCGGAAGGGGCCCACACTCCGGGTGGTCGATGCCCTCGCCCGGACGGCAGGAGGCGCTTAGTACTGAGCATCCGATGCGCAGGACGCCTGAGGAAGCAGCCCCGGTCGTGACCAAGCCAGCGCCGGAGAACTCGTCCCGCTCGACGGGCGCGCGCTCCTACGAGGTGGGCGGCGTCCTGGTGCAGCAGGCGCTGCGGGCGCTCGCGCAGCGCAAGGGGCGCGCGGCGCTGACCGCGTTCAGCATCGCGATCGGCGTTGCAGCGGTCGTGTGGGTGGTGGCGATCGGGAAGGCGGGACAGCGGCGGGCCGAGGCGCAGCTCGCGGCGCTCGGCAACGGCCTGGTGTGGATCGCGGCGGGCTCGCGCAACCTCGGCGGAGTGCACACCGGCAGCCACGCCGCCGCAACCCTCACCGCGGAGGACGCAGCGGCGATCGTCGCGGAGGTGCCGCGCATTCAGAGCGTCGCGCTGCAGAGCGACACGTCGGTCACGGTCGTGTCGCCGAACGGCAACTGGGCCACCCGCGCTCGCGGGATCTCGGTCTCGTTCCTGGACACCTGGTGGTGGACGATCGCCGAGGGCGCGGCGTTCACCGATCGCGACGTCGACGATGCGGAGCCGGTGGTGCTGCTCGGGCGCACCGTGCGCGAGCGGCTCTTCGGCGACGGCGAGGCCGTGGGGCAGGACGTGCGGATCGGGAGCTTCGTCTACCACGTCGTCGGTGTGCTCGGGGTCAAGGGGCAGAGCCCGTGGGGGCGGGACCAGGACGACGTGGTCCTCCTTCCTTACACCTCGGCGCAGCGCCGGATCCGCGGGAAGGGCTTCCCCTTCGTCGACGACATCATGTGCCGGGCGGTCTCGCCAGCGGCGGTCGGGCCGGCGGCGGCCCGGATCGCGGAGCTGCTCCGCGAGCGGCACCGCATCGCTCCGGGCGACGACGACGATTTCGACATCCGCCACCTCGAGGAGGCAGCCAACGCCGATCTCGAGGTGGGCCGCACGTTCGCCACCCTGCTCATCAGTGTCGCCTGCGTCTCGCTCGTCGTGGGCGGGATCGGCATCATGAACATGATGCTCGCTTCGGTGGTCGAGCGGACCCGCGAGATCGGCCTTCGCATGGCCCTCGGCGCGACGAAGCGGGCCGTGCGGGCGCAGTTTCTCGTCGAGAGCGTGATCCTGTGCCTCTGCGGCGGTATGGCCGGCGTCGCCGCGAGCGCAGCAGGCCCGCTGGCGATGGAACGCATCCTGGGCTGGGACGTCGCCATCCCGGTCGACGCGGTGCTCCTCGCGCTGGGGTTCTCGGCGGCCGTTGGCGTCTTCTTCGGCTTCTACCCGGCATGGAAGGCCGCGCGCCTCGACCCCATCACCGCCCTTCGGCAGGATTGAGCGCGGTCGCCGACGCCGAGCAGGCGGGCTCCGCTGCGCCCAGGGGTGGCTGCAGCGGTACGTGATCGAGGCGACCGCCCTTGGCCCCGTCGAGCTGCACGCCCGCTGGGGGGCGGACGAGACGGAGGCGAGGACGTTCGTCGCTGGCCTGAATGACGCTGAGGCCCAGGGGACCTTGCAGTCCGCTGGGCCTTCGATGTCCGAGCTAGGAAGAGTGCCTGGGGGCGGAATCGAACCACCGACACGGGGATTTTCAGTCCCCTGCTCTACCGACTGAGCTACCCAGGCATTCGCGACCCCCGAGCGCCGGGCGGGCCGCGCGGGGTAGCCGTTTTACGATCGAACGGCGCCGGAACGCAAACCGAAAAGCGGGCGCGACGGGAGCGGACGGGGGAGCTGGAAGGGCGGTACGAACGACGAGGCGCTCGCTACCGGGCGGCAGCCGCGGCGCGAGCGCCCGCGCCGGCGACCGCCGCGGTGGAGGCGGCCGCGAGCCGCGCCTGGTGGAGCGACGACCGCTGGGCCGGCTTCCGCGCCTCCTCCTCCATGAGGCGGGCCATGTCGACCGCGTGCCCTTCCTGCGAGGCGCAGGCGAGCGCGGTGACGTGCTCGTGCTTCGCCCGCATCTCCTGCCAGAAGCGGACGCGCGCCTCGTCGGCCACGAACCGGTCCTCGAGCTGGTCGAGGCTCACGGCGAGGTTGCGGCGCTCGGCGGCGAGCCGCGCCCGCCGGATCTCGGCGTCGCGCGGCGCGCAGCCGACGAGCAGCACGATCGCGATGACGAGCGACAGCCTCACGCCCCCTCCGTTCGCGAGAACCCCCCGGCGCCATCCACGGTGCGCAGGAACTCGCCGCGATGCATCCTCCCTCCGGAGGCTTGCACCCAGAGTGGTGCCTTCGCGCAAGCGCCGTGCGGCTCAGGGCTTTTCGCGCGTGCGGCGAAGCGCGCGCCCATTTGCCCCTTGGGCTCGGGACTCGCTCCGGGGGCTTCGCGCGGCGCGGCGGCGCTTCGTCAGACCTTCGGGATCGCCTTCAGCACCGCGCGCCCGTCCTTCACCTCGACCTTGAAGTCGACCGACTTGGCCTTGTACCGCGTCATGAGCTCGGGGACCTGTTTCGCGACGCTCTTCGCCACCGCGTCGTAGGTGAGCTTGGACACGTCCTCGTTGCAGCGGCGCTTGGCCTCGATGTACGCGTCGTAGAGCGCGCGCATCCGGACCTCTCCCACCCCGCCCGCGGCCGGCGCGGCAGCCGGACCGGGCGGACGAGGCGAAGCAGCGGGACGCGCCGCGGCGCCCGGTGCCTTCCCGGTCGCGCTCGCTGCCCCGGCAGCGGCGGCAGACGGCGCCGCCTCCTCCTTCTTCTCCTTCTCCTCGGGGCGCGCCCGGAGCCGCGCCTTGAAGAGGTCCCGATGGTAGGTCCCCTCCTCCCTCTCGCGCGCGCTCCGGAGCCAGAGCCGCTCGTACGAGAGGTAGCGCGCGTGGAGGGACTGGATCTTGAACTTGAGGCCGGTGTTCCGGGTGAAGGCGGACTTGAGCCGCATCACCTTCCGCTTCACCTCGTCGCGCCAGCGGTTCGGCTCGCGCCGCTCGACGCCGAGGAAGTACTGATCGTAGCGGGCCTTGAGGGCCTCGACCTCCTCCTCGAGCGCCTGGGCCTGCTCGACGAGCTCGTCCTTCTCCCGGATCGCGTCCGGGGCGCCGGGAGCGGGCGGCGCTCCGGGGCGCGCGGGCGGCTTTTGCGGAGGGGGCACGTCGGCGAGTGTAGCGGCGGCGCGCGCCGCGGATCAACGCCGGCGCGGCGCCTAGGCCGCCTCGGCCACCGCCGGCGCCGGGTGCGGCCGCGGGGCGCGCGCCCAGACCGCCAGCCCGGCGGCGAAGATCGCGAGCGAGGTCCACTGACCCACCCCGAGCCCGAGCACCATCCCGCGCTCCACGTCGCCGCGGAAGAGCTCCACCACCGTGCGCAGCACGGCGTAGAGCATGAGCCAGGTGGCGAGCACCTGCCCGTGGAAGCGCTTGCCCGGCCGGACCACCAGGACGAGGAGGAGGAACAGCCCGAGCTCCCCGAAGGACTCGTAGAGCTGGGTGGGGTGGAGCGGAAGGGTGGTGAGGTGGTCCGCCGCCAGGTACCGGGAGGGATCGACCCTCGTGGCGAACGTCTGGTAGGCGAGCGACTCCGGAGGGAACTTCGCCAGCCAGGGCAGGTGCACGTGGGCGACATCGCCCCAGCAGCACCCGGCCCCGAAGCAGCCCAGGCGGCCGAAGAAGTGCCCGATGGCCACCGAGGGGATGAGGGTGTCGGCGTAGGCGAGGAAGGGCATCCCGTGCCGGCGCAGGTACCACCAGGCGGTGAGGACCGACCCGATGAAGCCCCCGTAGAACACCAGCCCGCCCTCCCAGAAGGCCAGGACGCGGGGGATCCGGCCGAAGGGCGTGTCCACGAGGAAGCGCCCCGGCCCGAAGTAGTCGCCGAAGTTCACCAGGATGAAGTAGACGCGGCTCCCCACCAGGGCGGCGAGGAGGATCCAGAAGGCGAGGTCGGCGATCCGCTCCGGGTCCTGGCCCCGCCGCCGCGCCTCCCGCTGCGCCAGCCAGATCCCGACCAGGAAGCCGGTGGCGATGAGGAGCCCGTAGGTGTGGAGGGGGAGGCGGAGCGTGCCGTCGAGCAGGCCGGCCTGCCAGAGCCCGGCCGCCACCGCCGCCAGGCCACCGAGCACCCAGGCGTCGTCCCAGAGCGCCGTCCCGAGGCCGATGGGGTGTCCCTCGCGGCGGCAGCGGCGCCGGTGGGCGAGGGCCCGGCCGAGCGCCAGGGCGAGGACGACCAGCACCACCAGCGGCTTGCCCAGGCCGGCGGGGACGACGAGCTGGAAGAGGACGGGGAGCATGGAACCTCGTCGGGCGACGACCCGGGCTAGACGCGCGAGGCCGCCTCACCCTCTCCGGCGCTCTCCGCGGCGTTGTTCGGGCCGGGGTGGAGGATGAGGAGGGCGACGCCCACCACGATGAGCGAGTCGGCCAGGTTGAAGGTCGGCCAGCGGAGGTCGGGCCGGTTCCACCAGTACCACTCGACGAAGTCGATCACGTACCGGCGCGCCAGCCGGTCGAGGAAGTTCCCCACCGCCCCGGCGAGGACCATGGCGAGGGCCAGCTGCAGGTAGCGCTGCTCCACCCGGAGCTTCCGGTAGTAATGGAGGATGAAGGCCACCGCGCCGATCGAGACCAGGGTGAAGAAGAGGTTCCGGAACTCGGGGGAGAAGCCGCGGAAGAGCCCCCAGGCGGCGCCCGGGTTCTCCACGTAGTTCATCCGCCAGACCGGCTGCCAGACGTAGAAGGGCTCGGTGGCGAGCGGCTCGAGGTGCTTGTAGGCGTAGAAGCCGCGCACCTTCTCGGAGAGGGAGAGCGACCGCCCCCGCTCGAACGCCACCGTGAGCCGCTCGACCGCCAGGAACTTGGTCCACTGGTCGGCCACCACCAGGCCGAGGAAGAGGACCGCGAGCAGGGTCCACTTCGAGAGCGGCCGCCTCACGAGAGCGCCCCCGCGCACTTGGCGCAGAGGGTGGGGTGCTGGGGATTCGCTCCCACGTCCTCGGTGTAGGTCCAGCAGCGCTCGCACTTCACCCCGGGCGCCCGCGCCACCTCCACCGAGAGCGGACCGGGCTCGAGGACCACCTTCGAGACGATGAAGAGCGCGGGCAGCTCGGCCCGCGCCTCCTCGAGGAGCCGGGCGGTCTCGCCCTCGGCCCGCACGGTCACCATCGCCTCCAGGCCCGCGCCGATGAGCTTCGCGCGCCGCGCCTCCTCGAGCTTCCCCTGCACCACCGCCCGGACCTCGAAGAGCCGCCCGTAGCGGGCCTCGAGCGCCTCGGCGTCGGCCGGCGGCTCCCGGCGAGGAAGACCGGCGAGGAAGACCGAGTCCACCGGCCGCCCGGGGAGGTGGCCCCAGGCCTCGCTGGCGGTGAAGGAGAGGACCGGGGCGAGGAGCCGGATCACGTCCTGGGCGATGACGTGGAGGGTGGTCTGGGCGGAGCGCCGCGGCCGCCCGTCCTTCCTCCAGGTGTAGAGCCGGTCCTTGATGATGTCGAGGTAGAGGGCGGAGAGCTCCACCGCGCAGAGCTGGATGGTGGCGTGGTAGGCGAGGTGGAACTCGTACTCCTCGTACGCCCGGCGCACCTTCTCGTCCCAGGCGGCCAGCCGGGCCAGCGCCCACCGGTCGATGGGCTCGAGCTCCGCGAGCGGGACCTGGTCCCGGGCCGGGTCGAAGCCGTCGAGGGCGCCGAGGAGGAAGCGGATGGTGTTCCGGATCTTCCGGTAGCCCTCCGCCAGGCCGTTCATGATCTCGTCCGAGATCCGGACGTCGTCCCGGTAGTCGGCGGCCGAGACCCAGAGCCGCAGGATGTCGGCCCCGTACTTCTTGATCACCTCCTCGGGGGCGACCGTGTTCCCGAGGCTCTTCGACATCGCCTTGCCCTGGCCGTCGAGGACGAAGCCGTGGGTGAGGACCGCCTTGTAGGGGGCGGCGTCGCGGATCGCCACCCCGGTGAGGAGGGCGGAGTGGAACCAGCCGCGGTGCTGGTCGGAGCCCTCGAGGTAGAGGTCCGCCGGGAAGCCCCGGCCCTCCCGCTCCAGGACCGCCGCCCAGGAGACGCCCGAGTCCCACCAGACGTCGAGGATGTCCTGCTCCCGCCGGAACTCGGTCTTCCCGCACTTCGGGCAGGCCTGCCCCTTGGTGAAGTCGGCCGGGGCGTGGCGGTACCAGGCCTCGATCCCCTCCGCCTCGAAGGCCCGCGCCACCTCCTCCATCACCGCCGGGGAGACGAGCGGCTCCTCGCACCCCTCGCAGTAGAAGACCGGGATGGGCACGCCCCAGGTCCGCTGGCGGGAGAGGCACCAGTCGGGCCGGTTCTCGATCATGTTGTAGATCCGGTCCCGCCCCCAGCTCGGGATCCAGCGCACCTTGTCGATCTCCGACAGGGTGGTCTTGCGGAGCCC
>Ga0335076_10001560_pt1 | contig 22206 bp, 13 predicted proteins | sample Lox_Sample_25_FD_206717 | JGI IMG/M metagenome (GOLD analysis project Ga0335076, IMG submission 206717) | Soil microbial communities from Loxahatchee National Wildlife Refuge, Florida, United States - Lox_Sample_2.5 | ecosystem: Environmental > Terrestrial > Soil > Wetlands | place: USA... | reverse complement strand
ATTCCGTGAGCCGCTACCACGGTGCGTTCTCCGGAATCCTCTGCACGGGAATCCTGGGCGGCGCGATCGTGCCGCTCCTGGTCGGCACGCTGGGCGATTACGTCGGGCTGCGGCTCGCGATGCTCACCGTGCTCGTGACGCTCGGCTACATCCTGAGCGTCTCTCTCTGGGCGCGACCGCTGATCCGCAATGAGACGGTCGGGATCTCTCAGTTGTTCAATCTGCGCAAGAAAAACAGTCAGACCGAGCCAGGCTGACGGGGAGTTGGATCATGAAGACACGGCCCACCACCAGTGTCGCCTCGGCAATCGCGGTTCCCTGCGCCTCGCGCAGGCGCCCCGTGTCAGTTGCCGTATCCATGGCGCTGCTCGCCGCCGCCGCGGCCTCCGCCGTAGCAGCAGAGCCGGCGGCCCCGCCCGCGGCGAGCACGGGGCCAGCGGACCCGGCGCAGCAGAACGTACAGACGGCGTCTGCGTCCGATGCCAGGCAGCAGGCAGCGCTCGAGACGGTGACCATTACCGGTGTACGCGTGTCGCAGGAAAAAGCGATCGAGATCAAGCGCAAGGCTGCGGATATCCAGGACAGCATCTCGGCCGAGAGCATCGGCCAGCTGCCCGACGTGACCATCTCGGATGCGTTACAGCGCATCACCGGCGTGCAGATCAACCGCGATGCAGGCGTCGGCACCCAGGTCCAGGTGCGCGGTCTGGCGCAGGTCGGCACCATGCTGAACGGCGAAGTCTTCATCAGCCCGGACCAGATCGACTCGCAACAACCCGACTTCACGACCATCCCCGGGACACTCTTCAACCAGGTGGACGTCATCAAGTCGCCCACCGCCGCTCTGACTGCGGGAGGCATCAGCGGCTCGCTCGATCTGCACACCTTCCGGCCCTGGGATCTGCCGCACGGATTCACCTATAGCTATTCCGCCGACGGCGAGCGGGGAGACGCCTCCCGCAAAACGGGACCCGAGGGGAGCGGCCTCATCTCCTACAACGCCGATGGCCGTTGGGGTCTGCTGGTCGCCGTTGACTACTCCAACACCACGCGCCAGAACGCCCAGGAGGGCCTCGACCAGTACGGCGTCATATTCCACGGCGAGAATGCCGAAAGCGCGGCTGCCTACAACGGCTTCCTCGGCGCGTGGAACGGTGCGCCTGTTCCGCCCCAGATCCGTCAGAACGCGGACGGCAGCGTCGATGTGAACGGCGACGGCAAGTCGAACGGTGTCTTCATGGGTAGCCAGGACATCAGTCTCTACGACACCACCACGCAGCGAAAGCGCAAGGCCGGAAACGCCTCGTTCCAGGCAGACTTCGGCAGCGGCTTCACGCTCACCAGCGATTTCTTCTATGCGCACCAGGAGCAGCTCGACGACAACATCGGTATCCAATTCAATTCCACCAACTGGCAGGGCGCAACCTACGTGCCGTTGCAGTCGAGAAACACCGGCAGTACGACCATGAGCCAGTACAACACCCCGCCAGCCGACTCGTACTGGGCCGGGTCGCAGATCTACACCACCCAGATCTACGAGAAATGGCCGGGCGATGTCGAGTCGTTCACGCAGGTCACGCGCCAGGACTCCACCGCGCAGGACTTCAATGTGCAGCTGGATTTCAACAACGGCGGCGCCTTCACCGGCAGCGTGCGCGGCATCCGCGAGACGGCCGACCAGCACTGGATCGAGACCGACACCAACATTTCCGATTCCGACGGCTGCCTGTGGGCGGATCCCACCACCAACCTGCCGTGCGGGACTTTCGTTTATCCCGCGCAACTCGGGGGCAATCGCGTCTTCAACGCCAACGGCGTTCCGCAGAACAGCGTGCCGATCACGGCGAATTTCAACGGCCGCTACATCTCGATCGGCCTGCCCGCGACGCTGGCCGCCGATTTCGCCAACCCCAACGGCTGGACGATGAAGACGCTGGAGTCGAGCGACGATTACAACCGTTACACCGCGCTCACCGCGCTGCGCCTGGACGGGCACTACGCCTTCAACGAGGGCTTCCACCTCGATTTCGGCGTGCGTAACAGCATCCGCACTGCCAATAACTACGGCTACACTCTGGAAGTCCCGGTGTACGGCGGGATCGGTGCCAGCGACCCGGGAGGGTGCCTGGTGCGCTACGCGGGGTCGGATGTGATCCTGAGCGGCAATTCGGATGGTAGCTGGTGTACCGCCGGCAACTCGCAGGGCTTCTTCCGCGCAGGTCCCCTGTCGTCGCAGCAGATATCGAAGACCCCGCCGCCGCTCGCCAACAACTGGCAGGAATACTCGAACCTCCTCGGCTCCGGGATCACCTTCTGGGGCATCAATCCGAGCGCCCTCGAAAACCCCATGGCTTTCTGGCAGTCGCTCTATCCCAATACCACCACCCAGGTAGCGCCTGAGATCACCTGGGACGTACGCCTGCGGGAAACGGCGAGCTATCTGCAGGCCGACTTCAGTGGCCAGCTGGGCGGCATGTCGTACAGCGGCAATGTGGGTGCGCGGCTGATCCACACCAACCTCCAGGTCACCCACGACCTGGCCGGCGAGCCGGGCCAATATGGCGATGAGTCCGCTTTTGCCGGCACCCAGTACATCCGGCGTGGCTACAACGATTTCCTGCCGGCGCTCAACTTCGCACTCAACATCACCGATAAGCTGACGATGCGCCTCGCAGCCTCCAAGAACATGATGCCGCTCGACTTGAGCCAGTGGGGCGGCGGCCTGCAGCTCGGCTACTCGCTGCTCGAGACCAAGTCGGGGCCGATATTCGCGGTGTCGCAGGGCACCTCGACCGGCAATCCAAACCTGGATCCGTGGCGCTCCACTAACTATGGTCTTTCATTCGAGTACTACATCGGCCCTGCGAGCATGGTGGGCCTCGAGCTGTTCCATATCGACGTGCAGAGCTTCATCGAGAACGGCAGCGTGATCAATTGCACCCTGCCGGATGAGGACGGCGTGGTCCGCAATCGCTGCATCTCGATCACCGAGCCTCTGCAGGGTGCGGGCAGCAGCCTGCAGGGCGCGGAGTTCGATTATCGCCAGGGGTTCACGTTCCTGCCGGGCCTGCTGTCCAATACCGGCATGGAGCTCAACTTCACCTACGCACCCAGCAAGACGGGCCAATACGATCTGGCCGGCAACGAGATACCGTTCCCGAGCAACTCGACCGAGTCGGGGAATCTCATCCTCTGGTACCAGAGCAAGCGATTCGAGGCGCGCCTCGCATACAACTACCGCTCGAAAGAGGCGTACGCGGAAAATGTCGGCGGCATCTTCGGCCTGGAAGAGTACGTGGCGCCGCAGAGGTACCTCGACGCGTCCGTCTCCTACAAGCTGAGCAAGTACGCCGAGGTGTTCGTGGATGGCACCAACCTCACCAACGAGTACCAGCGGTACTACCTCACGTGGCCGGACCAGCTGGGGCACTCGCAATTCTCGGAGCGCATGTATACGGTCGGCGTCCGCGGGCAGTGGTGATGGTGTCGTGGGAGCGGCTCACGCAACGCGGACCCCGGGCATGACCGTCCGGTTGGCCGCGGCGCTGGTCGCGCTGGCTGGCACGTCGCTCGCTTGCGCCGCAAGCGCCTTCCAGCCCACTCGCGTGTCAGGAGAGGCGGGGTCCGCGACGGCCATAGCCCACTGGCAGATTCAGTCGAGCGCCAAGGCCCAGCAAAGCGGCGTCGAAGTCTCCTCGGCCGGCTATTCGACCCATGAGTGGTACCCGGTCAGCGGCCGCGCGACGGTCATGGCGGGGCTGCTGGAGAACGGCACTTACAAGGACGTGTTTTACAGCGACAACCTGCGTGCGGTCCAGGCGCCCGATGCTGGCGGCAACCAGTTCCTGATTCCCTGGTGGTATCGCACCGAGTTCACCGTGGTCGACGGAGCACCGGGTTTACGCACCTCGCTGCGTACCAACGGCATATTCGACAGCGCGGATGTGTGGTTGAACGGGCACCTGGTGGCCGAACAGGCAGCCGTTACCGGCCCTTATCCCGTTCATGAGTTCGACGTGACAGGCTGGGTACACGCCGGCACCAACACCATCGCGTTGCGCGTGTATCCGGGCGACCCGGCCACGAGCCTGACGATTGGCTGGTGGGACTGGAACCCGGCACCGCCGGACAACAACATGGGCCCGTGGCGGGGCGTGGATATCGTGCGGACCGGGCCGGTCGAGATACGGTTGCCGCAGGTGAGCTCGACGCTCTCGCTTCCCGATCTCGCGCACGCTGCGCTGACCGTGAAGGTGGAGGCGCGCAATCTCGATGCCTCGGCACACGACGCTACGATCACCGGGGTCGTGGCTGGCGTTCCGCTCGAGCGAATGATCCACCTGGCTCCCGGGGAAAGGCAGACCGTATCGTTCTCCCCCAGGAGCGATCCGCGCCTCGACCTCGGGCATCCGCAGGTCTGGTGGCCGGTCGGCATGGGCGCGCATCCACTCTACCGTCTGCAGATGACGGCTGCCGTCGACGGTGCGATCTCCGGGCGGGCCGCCGCGACCTTCGGCATACGCAGCGTCAGCTCGCACCTCACCCCGCAGGGCTATATCCAGTTCGTCATCAACGGCAAGCCCGTCCTGATCCGCGGCGCGGGCTGGGCGCCTGACATGTTCCTGCGCGACAACCCCCAGCGCATCGAGACCGAGTTCAGTTACATCGTGAACCTCGGGCTCAATGCCCTGCGCATTGAGGGCAAGCCGGAGGACGCCGGCTTCTACGATCTCGCCGACCGTAACGGCGTCATGATCCTGGAGGGCTGGGAGTGCTGCGACAAGTGGGAGTCGGCAGCCAAGACGGGTGGCGAGCCGTGGAACGTCGCGGACGAGAGAGTGGCGGCAGCCTCGATGGCGAGCGAGGCGCGCTTACTGCGGAACCACCCGTCCGTGATCGGCTTTCTGATCGGCAGCGACCACGCGCCGCCGGCAGCGGTCGCGAAAATGTATGTCGATACTCTCCACGCCGAAGACTGGCCACTACCGATCATCGCGGCGGCGTCAGAAGAAGGCACCGCCGAGACCGGACCTTCCGGCATGAAGATGCCCGGGCCCTACGCGTGGGTGCCGCCGGCGTACTGGTATGCCGATAAGGAGGGCGGCGCGTTCGGGTTCAACTCCGAAGCCAGCGCCGGCGCAGCGATACCACTCCTGGACGACCTGATCCGGATGCTCTCGCCGCAGGAGCTCGAGGCACTGTGGAAATACCCCCAGGTCCGTCAATACCACGCCTCAGCCTCCTGGTCGGAACTCGCGGACATCGCGCTGTTCGATCCCGCGCTGGCCGCGCGCTATGGCGCATTCCGCAGCCTTGAGGACTATGTCGCCAAGTCCCAGCTCGAAAACTACGACAACGTGCGGGCGCAATTCGAGGCATTCAACGCACACATGGATGCGGCCAGGCCCTCGACCGGCGTCATCTACTGGATGCTCAACAACGCGTGGCCGTCGCTCCACTGGCACCTGTATGACTATTTCCTCAACCCTGCTGGCGCCTACTTCGGCGCCAAGAAGGCCAACGAGCCGCTGCATATTCAGTACTCATTCGATACCCACGCGATCATGGGGGTCAATCACACACTCGCCAGCGAGCACGGCTTGCAGGCGACCATCCGCGTGCGCGACCTCGATGGCAGCGTGCCTTACGAGCGGCATCTCGCGAACATCGATCTCGCCGGCAACAGTGCGCGGGAAGTGGCTAAGCTGCCGGCACTGGCCGACCTTTCGAGCGCCTACTTCATCGAGCTCGAGCTCGATTCCAGGAGCGGCAAACCGGTCAGCCGCAACGTCTACTGGCTCTCCACCCAAACCGACGAGCTCGACTTCCCGCATTCGAACTGGTACCTGACGCCAGTGACGCGATACGCGGACCTGACCCGGTTGCAGTCCCTCCCCGCCGCGACCAGCGAGGTCCGGGCAACGATGCGGCACGAGGGGGCCGAGGACATCACCACGGTCACGCTGACGGTACCCGCATCCTCCGGCACCGTGGCGCTGTTCCAGCACGTGTCGATCCGGCGATCTGCCGGGGGCGAACCGATATTGCCGATCCTCTGGAGCGACAACGACGTCACGCTGTGGCCCGGCGAATCGCTCACCCTGACCGCACGTCATGCCGGCGCGGAGGGAGCGGTGCCGGTCGTCGAAGTGAGTGGGTGGAACGTTGCAACCCGGAGCGTCCCGGTCGCCGTCGAGAGTCGCGCGGCCGCCGTGCAGCAAAGCGCTCATTGAACCCGGCCGGACTGTAGCCCGGGCGGGGTGCCACCCCGCGGTCGGGGCTCTTATACAATTCACCTCACCGATCCACAGGAGAGGGCCCACATGCCTGCGTCACCGCACGTCGTGAAGTCAGCCCGGAAGTTCCACTTCATTTCCGGCCTGCCGCGCTCGGGCACCACGCTCCTCGCCGCCATCCTCAACCAGAACCCGCGCTTTCGCGCGCGCATGACCAGCCCGCTCGCCGACATCATGGGGGTGGTGATCGCGGAGGCGAGCAGCAAGAACGATTTTGCGTTCGACGTGTCGGACGAGCAGCGCGTCGCAATCCTGCGCGGCCTGGTCGAGAACTTTTACGCCGGACAAGGCGATGCCGGCGTTGTGTTCGACACCAGCCGGCTGTGGTGCAGCCGCATGCAGCTGCTCGATGCGCTGTTTCCGCAAGCGAAGGTCATCGCGTGCGTCCGGCAGTTGTCCTGGGTGCTGGACAGCATGGAGCGGCTGGTTCGCAAGCAACCGGTCGGCGTCAGCAAGGTGTTCCGCTTCGACACCAACACCACGATGTACTCGCGCGTCGAGGCGCTGACCGATCCGCGCGGCATGGTCGGGTTCTCCTTCCAGGCCGTCAAGGACGCGTTCTATGGCCAATATGCCCCGGGCCACCTGCTGCTGCTGACCTACGAGAGTCTGGTGCGCAACCCGTCGGCGGCCATGCGCGCGGTCTACCAGTTCATCGGCGAGCCGTGGTTCGAGCACGACTTCGACCATCTTTCCTATAACGCCGACGAGTTCGACGCCCGGGTCGGCATGCCCGGCCTGCACACCGTGCGGGCGAAGGTGGAGCCGATCGAGCGCGCTTCGATCCTGCCGCGCGAGATCTTCGCCCGCTTCGTCAACGAGTCGTTCTGGATGGACCCGAAGAACAACATCAGCCAGGTGCCCGTCGTGTAGCAGCCCGTCCGCGGGGCCCGCGGCAAGGTGTTGATCGGCGCCCGCAACTGACGCGGCGCCGCCCGGTACTTTTGCATTAAGATACGGGGGGATAAGAAGAACCACCCCGTGGCAGGGCAGCAGGTCCCCAAGCATGGCGCGCCAGCGGCTGCGCATCTTTGTGTCCTCACCGGGCGACGTCATGGCGGCGCGCGAGGTGGCTGCGCAGGTCGCTGAGAAGCTGGCGCACGAGTACGCGCGCTTCTTCACCATCGAGTCGTATCTGTGGGAGTACGAGCCGATGCTCGCATCGGGACACTTCCAGGACTCGATCGACCCGCCGAGCCTCTTCGACGTCGTCATCCTGATCCTCGAGTCGCGTCTCGGCACGCCGCTCCCCGAGCGCACCGCGGTGCGCGAGTACCGCGGCATGGACGGCCGTGCCCCGGTGACCGGCACCGAATGGGAGTTCGAGGACGCGCTCGCCGCCGCCCGCGCGCGCGGCACGCCCGACATCCTCGTGTATCGCAGCAGCCGCATGGCATCCGTCGATGCCTGGGATGCGCAGCTGCGTCAGGCGGTGCTCCGCGACCTCGAGGCGCTCGACACCTTCTGGGCGCGGCACTTCGCCGATCAGGGGACGTTCCTCGGCGGCTACGCGAAGTTCACGGGTCTCGATGAGTTCTCGAGCAAGCTCGAGCACGACCTGCGCGGCTGCGTGCAGCGACGCATCGATGCGCTCAAGCCCGATGAGCGCACGCAGCGCGCCGTGCGCCTCTGGCCGGGGGCACCGTTCCGCGGACTCGAGTCCTACCAGTTCGAGCACGCGTCGATTTTCTTCGGCCGCGAGGGCGCGGTCGGTACGGCGCTGCTGCGATTCCTGACCAACGCGCAATCGGGCCGGCCGTTCCTGCTCGTGCTGGGCGCGAGCGGCTCCGGCAAGTCCTCGCTCGTCAAAGCCGGCGTACTGCCGCGCCTGCTGGTGCCGCAGCGCGTATCGGGCGTGGCGTTCCTGCGCCGCGTGATCTTCCACCCGGGCGATGCGCAGGCGGGGGAGGATCTGTTCGATGCGCTGGCGCGGCGCCTGACCACGGGCGATGGCGAGAGCATCGGGCTCCCCGAGATGCTCGGGAGCTCGATGTCCGTCAGCGACCTCGCCCGGCACCTGCGCGAGAGCTCGGCGCATCCCGACATGCCCTTCGCCATGGTGCTCGATCGCCTGGCGGCGAGTGCGCGGGCGCAGGGGCGGATGCTGCACTACGAGCAGCCCAGGCTCCTCCTCGAGGTCGATCAGCTGGAAGAGCTCTTCACCGGCGAGCGCGTGCTGTCCGAGGAGCGGCGCCACTTCGTGCAGCTGCTCGCCTCCCTCGTGCGCTCGAAGCTCGTGTGGGTGATCGGCACGCTGCGCGCCGACTTCTGGCATCGCACGGCCGAAACCCCCGAGCTCGTGCAGCTCGCCGACGGTGAAGGACGGCTCGACATCCTGCCGCCCACCCCCGCCGAGCTCAGCCAGATGATCCGCGGGCCCGCCGAGGCCGCCGCCATTCATTTCGAGGCGCATTCCGCCACCGGTATCCCGCTCAACGACGTGGTCGCGGAGGCCGCCGCCGGCGAGCCTGGGGCGCTGCCGCTGCTCTCGTACCTGCTGGACCAGCTGTATCGCAAGGACATCGAACAGGCGGGCGGCGACACGCTCAGCTACTCGAGCTACAACGCGCTCGGCGGCCTGAAGGGCGCGATCGCGACGCGTGCGGATGCGGTGATCGCCGCGCAACCGGCCGAGGTGCGCGCGGCGCTCCGTCAGGTGCTCTTCTCGCTGGTGCAGATGACCGCGGCCGACGGTGCCGTCGAGCACGCGGTCGCGCGCCGCGCGCCGCTCAGCGACTTCCCCGAGGGCACGGCCAAAGAGCAATTGATCCGAGCGCTGCTCGATCCCGCCGCACGTCTCGTGGTCGCGGATGCGACCAGCGCCTCGGCCACGGTGCGTCTGGCGCACGAGGCGCTCATCACCGAGTGGCAGGCTGCGCGCGATTACGCCGGAGCGAACGCCGAGGCGCTCAAAGTGCGCCGCCGGCTGGAAGAGCGCTATGCGCGCTGGCTGTCACTCGCCGAGGAGCGCGCGCGGAGGTTCGCTTTCCTGCGCAGCGAGCATGGGCTGCTCACCGATCTCGACCTGACCGATGCGAAGCGCCTGCTGCGCGACTACCACGACGAGCTCACCCCCGAGCTGGTCGAATACGTCGACCGCTCGGCGGCCCAGGAGCGCCGCGCCCGCCGCCGTGCCCTGCACATCGCCTCCGCCGTCGCGGCGGCGCTCGGGGTGCTCGCGATCGGCGCCATCTACGAGGCGAGGCTCGCCTCCACACACGAGCGGCGGGCGCAGATCGAAGCCCGGTCCGCGGAGGAGACGACGCACTTCCTGGTCGATCTCTTCCAGGTCGCCGACCCAGGCTCCGGTCGTGGCGCCCAGGTGACGGCGCGCGAGATGCTCGACAAGGGCGCAGACCGGCTGCAGCGCGAGCTCGCGGACGCGCCCACGATCCAGGCGCGACTGCTCGATACCATCGGGACAGCCTACGTGGGCCTGGGGCTCTACGATCAGGCGCAGCCGCTGCTCGACAACGCGCTCGCGCTGCGACGCGGGATCCCGGGACAAACCGGGCCGCTGATGATCGTGGACTCGCTCAACCACGTGGCGCAGCTCGATGCCGACCGCGCCGACTACCCGTCGGCGGAGCGCGCCTACCGGGAGGCGCTGCAGCTCTCATCCGCAGCCAGCCGGAAGGACATCGAGCTCGGGACCTTGCGTGCCGTGAGCCTGCACGGACTCGGCACGGTGCTGGCGCAGGAGGGCCACCTGCCGGATGCCGACCGGAACCTGCGCGATGCGCTCGCGCTGCGGCACCGCCTCAGCCTCGATAAGACCGATGAGACCGCGAGGACGCTGCAGGATCTGTCCAAGGTGGTGGAGGAGAGCGGCGATATCGAGAAGGCCATCCCGCTCATGGAGCAGGCGGTGGCACTGCACCGCCTGCTGCACGGCAAGAACCCGCACCCGGCATTCGCCGAGGCGGTGAACGACCTGGGCTACCTCGAGGAGCAGAAGGGCGACACCAGGGCGGCGAAGGCGGATTTCCTCGAGGCGCTCGACATGAAGCGCCGTCTCTACGGCGACAAACACCCCGAGGTCGCCGCGGGCCTCGCCAATCTCGCGATCGTGGCGAACGACGAGGGCGACCTCGCGCGCGCCGAGGAGCTCGATCGCCAGGCGCTCGTCATGCGGCGCGAGCTCCTGGGCGCGGTGCATCCGGACGTCGCCGACACGCTCAACAACCTCGCCTTCGTGCAGTCGGACCGCGGCAATCTCAAGGGCGCCATCGAGAGCGAGCGCGAATCGCTGCAGATCTACCGCAAGCTCTTCCCGGGCGATCACCCCGAGGTCGCGCGCATCGCCAACCGGCTGGGCTTCTTTCTCACGCAGCAGGGTGCCTATGCGGAGGCCGGAACCGAGCTCACCGATGCGCTCGCCATGCGCCGCCGGCTCCTCGGCGCCGATCACCCGGACGTCGCCAGCAGCCTGACGCATCTTGCGATCCTGCAGGTGGCGACTCACGACTACATCTCGGCGTTGTCCTGCGCCGATCGCGCCGTGGAGATTTACCGGGCGACGTCGAGTGCTGACTGGAAGATCGCGATCGCGGACAGCGTCGCGGGCGGGGCGCTCGCCGGCTTGGGTAAGCTCGATGAGGCGGGAAAGCGCCTGACGCCTGGGCTCGAAGTGCTGCGCGGCAAGGACAGTGCGGCGCCGGCAACGTATCTGCAGATCGCCGAGGGCTACTCGCGAGCGCTGCAGCGGCAGCGCACCCGTACGCGCGTCGCCTCATCGGGCCGCCCGCCGTGGTAATCGGGCCTTGCGCCCGGACGGGCGATTTTACATAAGCCCCTGACCGGCCTTCAGATTCATGAGAATGAGATTGCCCCGGGAACGCCGCGGGAGTTAGATAGCACGCCGACTCAGATCCGGTCGCAACGATAACAACACCGACTGCCGGGATTTCAGACAGCTCAAATACGCGTTCTTGCGCCCGAACGACCCTGCCCGGGCATCCGATGAAGGGAGCCTCCGTATGACGTCACGCCTAATCACTCCTTTCGCGACCCTCGCACTGGCCGCCTGCTGCGGCACCGCGCTCGCAGCCACCGCGGGATCGCCGCAGACCTACACCTGCACCCAGGTCGACGTGCCCGGAACCACCAACACGTCCCTGTGGCGCCTCAACAATAATTCCTACATCGCCGCGGACGCCGATGCCGGCCCTTATCTCTATCAGCCGAATACCGGTACCTTCACGCCGCTGCCGCCGCCGCCGGCCGCGTCGGGTTACGTGCTGGCCGATCTGGGCGCGCTCGATGTCAACGACAACGGCGTGATCGTCGGCGGGGCTCGGGACCCCAACGTCAACAACGGAGTCGAGCAGGGGTTCATCCTGACAAATATCAACGATGCGACGACCTACACCTTCTTCCCCTGGGTCGATCCGCTCAACTCCGACAACAACAACACTGAGTTCCGCGGTATCAACGACACAGGTCTCGTGACCGGCTGGGCGCTCAGCAATGGCACCTACCAGGGCACCGAGGCGAGCGCCACCGCATTCGTGTTCAACCCGACGAACGCGGCGATCGCCAATTTCCCGCCGGGGTTCACCCGCTATCCCCCGCCGACCCTGCCGGATGGCTCGGTCGGAACATTTTCGTTGCTCTCGGGCATCAACGGTGCGGGGCTCATGGCCGGCTCGTCTCAATCGCTCACCAACCCGAGGAAGGGCCTCTTGGTCGGACCGTACTCGTTCGCCACGGTGCAGGTGCCGGGCAGCGGGGTGTCGCTGCGTGGCATCAACGATCTCGACCCCCTCAGCAGCGGTAATTGCGACCAGGGGTCGTGCGTGCGCGCCGCCGGCTTCGCGAACAATGGCAACGGCGGGTATGTCACCTTCACGCTCGACTACGACCAGCAGACGGGCTTCATAGAGGCGCCGCAAGCGGTCGACTGCAGCGCGCAGATTCCGGCGAGCGCCAACGCACTCATCATCCAGGGCATCAACAACGCCGACACACTCACCGGCCTCTATACCGACCCGACGACCGGCTTGCAGCACGGCGTGATCGCCTATGCCGCGACGACCGCGCCCGCTGCCACCTGCAGCGCCAGCGAGGGTGGCTGCAATCTCTCGAGCGGCGCGATCCCGCACTCGGTGGTCGGCGGGCCGAGCTCGCTGCCGGGCACGGTCACGGAGAGCACCTGCGCCGTGGCCCAGGACCCGCGCATCGTGCAGTTCGGAACCTGCACCGGACACACGCTGCCGGTGTCGCAGATCTGCCCTGGCTTCGGCAACACCGTGATTCCGGACACCCTGTGTGGTGGTGCCGGACCTTCCGGGTCGGGGTTCGAGCTGGTCGACACCGCGGCCGAGGGCGTCGACGCGCTGTCCGGCATCTACGTCGAAAGCGAAGCGTTCGCCAACGTCGCGCTCGGCGGCACACCGCCCGCCTGTCCCGCCACCGTGGTCGGGTGGGCACCGCGCTCGGGCTCGGCCGTCGAGGGCGTAGTCCCCGAAGGCAACAACATGCTGGAGCTGACCAACGGCTGCGGCAGCTCCAAGACCGGCAGCCGCGGCCTCTCCATCTACGGCATCGGGCTGACGCTCAATACCGCGGCGCTTCCCGGCCACACGCTCGCCGATAAGCTGCGCAACATGACGGCCGAGAAGTACACCAACCTGTACGAGAGCATCGCCGCGGGCAACATGACGCGCCCCGAGCGGCTCAAGGTGAACGCCTGCGTCGCGGTGAGCGAGGTGCTGTTCGCGCTGCGCGGCTATTGCCCCGCGGCCAGGGCGATCGTCGCCTGCGATGCGGCGGTGGCGAAGGACGTCACGCAGTACTCAGGCTCGCCGAGCGACCCGAACGTCTGGGGTGACATCCGCGGGCGGCTCGCGAATCTCTACCTCACGATCAATACGCGGCTTGCTGGAAATCCGGCGAACACCGCCTGGCCGCCGACGAACCTGCCCTCCTGCCGCTGAGCGGACCTCCGGCGCCGCCTCCGGGGCGGCGCCGGCATTGCTCTGCCGCGATCTTCCCATCCGCCGCGCCCGGCGGCGCGCCGCTCCATTGCCCGCAACACCCGGCGGCGTACACTCGCCGGGCACGGAACGAATCGGGGAGCCGCATGCCTTCGCAGATGGTCGACGTACGCAGCGACACGGTCACCCGGCCCACACCGGCCATGCTCGAGGCCATGATGGCGGCGCCGGTGGGCGATGACGTGCTCGGCGAGGACGAGACGGTCAACACGCTGCAGCGCGAGGCGGCGGAGCTCTTCGGCAAGGAGGCTGCGCTCTTTTGCCCCTCGGGCACCATGACCAATCAGATCGGCATCCGTGTGCATACGCGCCCGGGTGACGAGGTCATCTGTCACGAGCTCGCCCACATTTACCTCTACGAGGGCGGCGGCATCGCCTCGAACAGCGGATCCTCGGTGCGGCTCCTGCGCGGCGGCAATGGCCGCTTCACCGCCCAGCAGGTGAAGGAGAGCGTCAACCGGCGCGATGATGCGCACCTGCCGTGGACTCGCGTGGTGGCTATCGAGGACACGGTGAACAAGGGCGGCGGCTGCTGCTGGGAGCTGAGCGAGATCGAGCGCATCCGCGCCGTATGCGCCGAGAACGGGCTGGCATTACACCTCGACGGTGCGCGGCTCTTCAACGCGCTCGTCGCCCGCAAGGAGTCACCGGGCGACTACGGGCGCCTCTTCGACACCATCTCCGTATGCCTGTCGAAGGGGCTCGGCGCGCCCGCCGGCTCACTGCTCCTAGGGTCGCGCGAGCAGATCGCGCGCGGAGTGCGCCATCGCAAGGTGATGGGCGGTGGCATGCGCCAGGCGGGGTATCTCGCGGCCGCAGGACGCTACGCCCTCCAGCATCACGTCGCGCGCCTCGCGGAGGATCACGCGCGCGCGAAAGTCCTCGAGAAGGAGCTGCGCGCGTTGCCCTACGTCGAGTCGGTGCTTCCCGTCGAGACCAACATCGTGATCCTGAACCTCAACGACTCGGTGAGCGCCGAGACCTTCCTCGCGAAGCTCAGGGATCGGGGCGTGCTCGCATCGCAGATGGGTCCGCGGGCGATCCGCTTCGTGTTTCACCTCGACGTGAGCGACACCCAGGTCGAGCAGCTCTTCAGGGCGCTGCGCGAGATTTCGTGAGCGCCGCTCCTGCGGCGCCGGCCGCCGGCGGCGCCGCCGCCAGGGCGGAGTCCGGCGGCGGGAAGGCTGCCGCCACCTCACGCAGCCAGCCGAGCAGCTGTTGCACCTTCGGCATCGTGACGTACATCTCCGAGCATACGAAATAGTAGGCGCGCGGGCACGGCACGGTGCGCGCGCTCGCGCGCACGATGCGGCCGATTGCCAGGTCCTGTGCCGCGAGTGACCAGCGCGTCAGGGCGAGGCCGATGCCCTGCTCGGCACCGGCGAGCACGGTGAGCGAGTCGTCGAAGGCCGTGCCGCGCTCCTGCCAGCTGGCCGTGCCGCCGGGCCGCGCCCACAGCGACCACTCCTCGTCGGAGGAATGCAGCAGCGGAAAGCGCTGCAGGTCCGTCTCATCGCGCAGCGGTCCGTGCCTCTCCAGCAGCTCGCGCGTACACACCGGCAGAAACCACTCATCCATGAGCTTCTCGCTGTAGAGGCCGGGGCTCGGCCCGCTGCTCATGCGCACCGCCGCGTGAAAGCCGCCGCTCGAGAAGTCGACCGGCGTTCTGGAGGTGTGGATGCTGAGCTCGATCTCCGGGTGGCGGTCGTGGAACTGCGGCAGACGCGGCAGCAGCCACTTCTGCAGAAACGAGGCGAGCGTGCTGATGTTGAGGGCACCGCTCGATCGGTCCTGCCGCAACTGCTGCATCGACTGCTGCAGCGTGCCGAGCCCGCGCCGCACGCCCGGCAGCAGCAGCTCGCCCTCGGCCGTCAGGGTGATGCTGCGTCCCTTGCGGCGAAACAGCGCTACCCGCAGGTAGCGCTCGAGGGCACGGATCTGCAGGCTCACCGCCGCCGGGGTTACGTGCAGCGCCTCGGCCGCCTCGGTAAAGCTGAGATGGGAGGCGACGCTCTCAAACACGCGCAGCCCGTTGAGCGGCAGCCTCTCGAAGCCGGGTAATCGTTTAGCTTTTCTTAATAATCTCTTAGACATTGCGTTTGCTGATCCCGTGCCTCCGGCCGACACTGCAGGCCATCAAGTAGGAGGTATTTGTCATGAAAACCAGTCATTTAGTAGGACTCATCGTAGCACTCCTGATCTCGGCAGCGGGATTCGTAGGCATCAATTTTCTCTTCACGCAGGTCGCAGGGGCGAGCGAGCGGCCGGCGGCCACCCTGAGCCTGAGGGCCTGAGCCGGGAGGACTGCCATGGAAGTCAGCGCCGCAATCGAGTTCCTCACCCCGGGGGTCGAGCGTCCCTTCACCTATGCGCATGAGCGGCCGTCCGGTGCCGAGCCGCCGAGCGCATGCTTCTCAAGCCATGCGGTGCACATCCATGACGTGCGCGGCGCTGCGCCGCTCGCGCTCGATGAGCATGGCGGGATGCTCGGGAGCTGGCCGACGCGCGTGCGCCGCTTCGAGGAGTCGGAGCTGCGCACCCGTTACTACCCCGAGAGCGCCGAGCTCATCAGGGGCGTGCTGAGGGCCGAGCGCGTCATCGTCTTCGACCACAATCTGCGCCGCGGCGGCGCACGCGATGCGGGTATTAGCCCGAGCGACTTCGACCGGCCGGTGCACCACGCACATACCGACTACACCCCGCGCTCCGCGCACGAGCGTCTGCGCCGCGAGCTCGGGCCGCAGGCGGAGGCGGGACTGTCGCGGTATCTGCTCATCAACCTGTGGCGGCCGATTCGTGGTCCGGTGCGCGATGCGCCGCTCGCCTTGTGCGACGGGGCGAGCGTGGCGCAGACGGATCTGCGCGCCACCGAGCTGCGCTACCCGGAGCGCGCCGGCGAGATCTACTACCTCGTGCACCAGCCGCGGCAGCGCTGGTATTTCGCCTCGGACATGCAGACCGACGAGGCATGGCTCTTCAAGAACTTCGATTCGGCCTCTCCCGGACCGGCACGCGCCGCCCCGCACAGTGCGTTCATCGATCCGCGCCACCCGCACGCCACGCCGCGCGAGAGCATCGAGGTGCGGGCGCTGGCGATCTTCACGTGAAGCAGCTGCTGCTCGGGGGCATCAGGGCCGTGTGGGCGACCTGCAAAGGCCTCGCGCCGTATGCGCTCATCGAGCTCGTGCTCCCCGGCGGGTCGGTCATCGCGATCATCTGCTGGCTCTATCGCAGGAACCGAAGCCGCAGGTCCGCTGAGAGAAGCCGGGCAGCCTCACCGCTGCGGCGCGCTGACCAATGGCAGCTCGATGAAGCTCGCGTGGCTGCGGCTGTGATAGATGCGTTGCGTCGCCGCCCGGTAGTCCTGCGGTTGCGCGAAGAAGATGTTGGGAACGAAGGTCTGGGGATTGCGGTCGTAGAGCGGGAACCAGCTCGACTGCACCTGCACCATGATGCGATGTCCGGGCAGGAACACGTGATTGAGGATCGGGAGATCGAAGCGGTAGAGGAGCGGCGCATTGGCCGTCACCGGCTTCGCCGTCTCGAGGCTCTCCCGATAGCGCGCCCGGAAGATATCCGCCGACACCATGAGCTGGTAGCCGCCGAGCTTCGGCGATCGTGCAACCTCGGTCGGGTATACATCGATGAGCTTCACGACCCAGTCGGCATCCGTGCCCGAGGTCGAGGCGATGAGGTTCGCGACCGGCGTTCCGGCAAGCTTCATGGGGCTCTTGAGCTCCTCGGAAACGAACACCAGCACATCGGGGCGGCCCGAGGCCTCTCGCTGATCGTCCGTGAGCCAGTCGGGCCAGGTCAGCCCGTTGGAGTATCCGACAGGCTGGATGGGGCGCGCGCGGAACGGCACGGGCTTCGCGGGATCCGAGACGTACTGCGTGTAGGGTGAGCTGTTCGCGGGCGGCTCGAACGACAGGCGGTGATCGGCCGCGAGATAGAGCGGCGTCGGGCGCAGCTCGCAGCCTTCGCTGCAGCCGGCGGGCCAGCCCGGGAGCCGGCGCCATTCGTTGGTGCCGCTCTCGAAGGCGGTCACCGGTGCGAGGTGGTGCGGCGGTGCGCCGTCCTTCAGGTACGCGTCGAGGAAGGGACGCAGGATCTCGCGCTCGAAGTAGAGCGAGGTGTCCGATCCCCACTTGATCGTGCCAATCCCGTTGCCGTCCTCGATCTCCCCGCCGTGATGCCAGGGACCGATGACGAGGAACAGCTTGCCCTTCGCGGCGTCTTTCTGTTTGAGCGCCCTGTACACCGCGGGGGCACCGTAGATGTCTTCGGCGTCCCACAGGCTGTGCACCAGCATCATCGGCACTGTGAAGGGCTGCGCGGCGAGCACCCGGTCCATCGCCTGCTCGCGCCAGAAGGCATCGTAGGAAGGATGCGCGATGAGCTTGCGCCAGAAGCCGAGCTGCTCGAGTCCCCGGCGGCGCCCGAGCTCCCCGGACGAGACCGCGTCCATGTAGGTGTCGTAGTCGTCGAAGTCGCTGGTCCACCATTTCGCCTTGTTGTCGCGCGTCGCCTCCTGCTCGAGGATGTAGGGCAGGTTCTGCGCGCGGAAGGCGCCGTTGTGGAACCAGTCATCTCCCATCCAGCCATCCACCATGGGGTTCATGGGGACGGAGACCTTGAGCGCGGGGTGCGGATTGATCACCGCCATGAGGGGCTCGAAGCCGTTGTAGGAGATGCCGAGGGTTCCCACCTTGCCGTTGCTCTCCGGCACGTGCTTCACGAGCCAGTCGATCGTGTCGTAGGTGTCGGTGGACTCATCCACCGGCGCCGGATTCCACCGGCCGTGCAACGGCTGGTTCATCACGTAGTCGCCCTCGGAGCCGTACTTGCCGCGCACGTCCTGCACGACGCGGATGTAGCCGCCGCCGACGATCACCTCGACCGCGTTGTCGTAGCCCTCGAGCATCGGCGCCAGGTGCGAGCTGTGCTCGTGGCTCGTGAGCTCGTTGGCGTCATAGGGCGTGCGCGTCAGGAGCATCGGAGCCCCGCGCGCATTGCGCGGCACGAAGATCAGCGTATGCAGCTTCACGCCGTCGCGCATCGGGATCATCTCCTCCCGCCGCTGGTAGTCGAAGCTGTCGGTGACGTCTTTGAAGGTCGCCGGCGTCTCGTCGTCGGGGGCGTGGGCCGCCGGCGGCGGATCGGCCGCCGCCGGCATCGACTGCCACGTCACGAGCGCCGCGAAGACAGTGAGGAAAGACACGGGAAGAGGAGTTGCTCTTGTCATGGCACTCAAGCTCATCGCAGGGAGCGTAGAGCGTCAGAGCATACCCTGACTCTCCCGACTCAAGCCGGATTTTGCGGCAGCGTCGCGATGAGCTCGCCCAATGGCTCATCAGCCGCTCGTAGACGGTATAGTAGCGCCCGAGGTCCCTGAGGTCGTAGCTGAACGGGTACCCCGCGGCAAAGACCTGCGGCAGGAGTCTCGCGGTGGGCTACGTCGCGAACTCAGCCCCTTCGGGAGTTGAGCTCGAGGTGACCATCGTCGGCGAGCGCCGCGCCTGCCGGGTCCTCGGCGCGCCGCCGATCGATCCTACGGGCGCACGGATGAGAAGCTGAAGTTGACCGCGATCGACAAGCGCCGACGCCGGCAGCCCAAAGTCCGCGCGACCCACCCGGCGGCCGCGACCTTCATCACGCGCGCGATTCCGCCCTACGAGATGCTCGACGAGGAGGCGCTGGCGCTCATCGAGCAGCGGGCGGATCAGCTGCTGGAGGAGATCGGGCTCGAGATCCGCGGCGATCTCGATGCAATCCGGCTGTGGCGCGAGGCGGGCGCGCAGATCGAGGACGACTGCCGCATCCGGGTGCCGCAGGGGCTGGCGCGCGCGATCGTCCGCCGCTCGGCGCCCGCGAGCTTCACGCAGCACGCGCGCAATCCGGCGCGCAGCGTGACGATTGGCGGTCGCGCGACGGTGTTCGCGCCGGCCTACGGCTCGCCGTTCGTCAGCGATGCGGATCGCGGCCGCCGCTACGGGACGCTCGCGGACTTCGAGAACTTCGTGCGCCTTGCCTACCTGTCCCCCTGGCTGCATCACTCGGGCGGCACGGTCTGCGAGCCGACGGATGTGCCGGTCAACAAGCGCCACCTCGACATGCTGTACGCGCACATGCGCCTCTCCGATAAGCCCTTCATGGGCTCGGTGACGAACGCGGCGCGCGCCGCGGACTCGATCGAGATGTGCCGCATCCTCTTCGGCCGCGAGTTCGTCGACCAGCACTGCGTGATCCTCGGCAACGTCAACGTGAACTCGCCGCTGGTGCTCGATGGCGAGGCGAGCCGCGTGATCCGCACCTACGCCGCGGCGAACCAGGCGCCGGTGTGCGTGCCGTTCATCCTCGGCGGCGCGATGGGCCCGGTGACGACCGCGGGAGGCCTCGCGCAGTGTTTCGCGGAAGCCATGTTCTGCGTAGCGTTGGGACAACTCGAGCGGCCGGGGTCGCCCGCGATCCTCGGCAATTTCCTCTCGTCCATGTCGCTGCGCAGCGGCGCGCCCACTTTCGGCACCCCCGAGCCGGCGCTCGCTTACTTTGCGATCGGCCAGCTGGCGAGGCGCTTAGGGGTGCCGCTGCGCTGCGGCGGGAATCTGTGCGCCTCGAAGGTGCCCGACGGGCAGGCGGCGACCGAGAGCGCCAACTCGCTCTGGCCCGCCATCATGGCGGGCGCGAACTTCGTGCTGCACTCGGCGGGCTGGCTCGAGGGCGGCCTCGTCATGAGCTACGAGAAATTCGTCATGGACCTCGACCAGTGCGCGCTGATGCACGTGATCGCCGCCGGCATGGCACTCGATGAGAACGGCTTCGGCCTCGATGCCTTTCGCGAGGTGAGCCCGGGGAAGCACTTCCTGGGCTCGGCCCACACGCTGCGCAACTACGAGACCGCATTCCTCGATGCCGAGCTCGCCGACAACAACTCCTTCGAGCAGTGGCAGCAGGACGGCTCGCACGACATCCTGTGGCGCGCGAGCCGCCGCTGGCAGAGCCTGCTCGCCGGCTACGAGCCACCGGCTATCGATGCGGCGCTGGATGAGGCATTGCGGGCCTACATCGCCACGCGCAAGGAAGTGCTGCCGGACACGGCTTATTAGCGCGCCGCAGGCCTCAGCCGCCGCGCGGCGTTGACAGGGGCAGAGCGCCACGGCATCGTCGGCGAGTCCTGCAGCATCGACAGGCTATTCCCAGCGCTGCGCGTTCTTTGGAAACCCGGGGCGCTGCACGCGTACCACGCAGAATCGCTGACCCGTCGGCGCCTCCATCACCACCCAGCGCTCGAGGCGCGCCACCACCTTCGCGCCGAGCTTCGCCAGCCGTGCGACTTCGGCCGGGATATCGTCGGTCTCGATATCGATGTGGACGCGGCTGTCGTGATCCACGCGCTGGATCTCGACGATCGGCTCGTCGGGCGGTGTCTGCAGCATGCGGTAGCGGCCGCGGCTGGCCGGATGGCCGGGATCCACGGGGCGGCCGAGCGCCTCGCCCCAGAAGCGCGCAGCCGCGTCGACGTCGGCCGTGTTGCAGTCGATCAGTACGGCGCACAGGCGTGAGTGATGCATGGGCACGTTCTCCGTCGCGAAAAGTCCCTGCCGCGCAAAATCCTAACCGTCCCGGCGCCGGAGCGCCACGCGCCGGGGCGAGAGACCCGGGCGACGAGCGGCTGGAGGAGCAAAGGCATCGCGCTCGAGCGGGTAGTAAGGTAGCGACCCATGACATCCCTCAGGCAGACCGCCTCCATCATCGTGGTCGCCGGGCTGGTGGCCGGGACCATCGACATCGGCGCCGCCTGCGTCATCAACTCGGCGCATCCGGTGGTGATCCTGCATGCCATCGCCAGCGGCCTCATCGGCAAGTCCGCGCGCAGCGGCGGGATGTCGAGCGCCGCTCTCGGGCTCGCCCTGCAGTGGGCGATGTCGATCCTGATCGCCGCAATCTACATGGGCGTTACGGCCGCGCGCCCCGCCTGGCGCCGGCGGTGGGTGTCGACCGGCATCCTTGCCGGGATCGTGATCTTCGCCGTCATGAGCTACCTCGTGGTGCCGCTGTCGGCGGCGCCCTTCAGGCCGCCGCTCACCGTGCACGGCCTGCTCACCGCCTTCAGCGCCGCGAAGCTCCTCGCGAATCTGCTGGCGATGGTCCTCTTCGGACTGATCATCGGCTACTGCGCGCGCGGGCGCGGCACGTGATGCGTCCTGGCGTGGCGATCGCACTGCTCGCTCTGCCGCAGTGGACTCTCGCGGCAGCGCCCGCGGCGGCGGATACGGCCACGGTGCTCGAGCGGGCGACCCAGGAGCTCGCGGACGCCATCGCACCGGGGGAGAGGACCGTCTGGGAGCATTACACCGACCCCAGGTTCGTCATGGTCACGGAAGACAACGAGGTGAAGAGCCGCGCACGCACGCTGCAGGATCTGCAGCCTCTGCCACCCGGCTCCAGCGGCTGGATCGTAGTGCGGGAATTCCGCTGCACTGATTTCGGAGCGTTCGCCACCACGACCTACATCGTGGATGAGCACGAGACGGTCGAAGGCCACGAGCTGCACGCGTTCTATCGCGAGAGCGACACGTGGCGCGCCACCCAAGACGGCTGGCGCGTGGTCGCCGCGCAGGTGTGGGCCATCCCGCAGGATCCGCCGCGCGGCGCTTCCCCGGCGGCGCGGCTTGGCGAGTACGCCGGAACCTACAGCCTGAGCCCCAGGACGCGACAGCAGATCCGCATCGTCGACGATCACCTGGTCGCCGAGCGCGAGGGGCGCGCGCCGCAGGTCCTCCTTCCCGAGAGCGGCGATGTGTTCTTCACTCCCGGAAGGCCGCGCACGCGGCGCGTGTTCACCCGCGCCGCAGACGGTACCGTGAATGGCTTTGCCGACCGCCGCGAAGGGATCGATCTCGTGTGGTCGC
>Ga0335076_10001559_pt1 | contig 22218 bp, 26 predicted proteins | sample Lox_Sample_25_FD_206717 | JGI IMG/M metagenome (GOLD analysis project Ga0335076, IMG submission 206717) | Soil microbial communities from Loxahatchee National Wildlife Refuge, Florida, United States - Lox_Sample_2.5 | ecosystem: Environmental > Terrestrial > Soil > Wetlands | place: USA... | reverse complement strand
ACTCGCCCAGCGGTGGTCTGATCGGCGACGGGACGTCGAAGTGGAAGGCCGTTGCGGAGGCGTCCGGCTTGGTCAAGTGGGAAAGGCGGCGGGCGAGGAGTCTCTGGCTGACGACTTGCCTCGCGCCGACGTATTCGTCCGCGAATCTTGGGTCTTCAAGGCTGTCGACGCGGACGAACGAGCCGGTATGCGGCGCGTCGATGAAGTAACCGTCTTCGACGTAGATCCCGACGTGCCCAGGCGCCTTGCGCGTGCCGTCGGAACCGGTGAAGAACACCAGGTCGCCAGACTGGAGCCGGTCCGGCGGAATCCAGACGCCGCCAGAGGAGTGCCACTGCGCAGCCGCATAGTGCACCAGAGGAACGCCGAGCTGCCCGAACACGTACTTGACGAGACCAGAACAGTCGAACCCGGTCCGGGGACGCGCGCCGCCCCACTGGTACGGGACGCCGAGGTAGCGCATCGCGATCGAGACGACGGGGTTGTCTCGCGCGGCGTCCGTGAAACCGCCGCTCTTCGCGAACGGGGAGGGCGACGCCGGAAAGTCGGGCGGTGGCTTCGAAGGCTGCCGCTGCTTCTTCGTCTCACTCGACCTCTGCGCCTGTGTTTGCGAGCCGTTGCTGTCTGTCTTCGCCGTGGACTTGCGGGCGAGCTGCGGCGACGCGCCGAAGGCGAAGGCGATCGTCGTCCCGGCGGGCAACGAGTGGTGTGCCTTGAGCAGCTGCACCACGAGCGGCGCCGTGAGCCGTCCGACCGTCCTCTGGAGAAACACCTCTCCCCAGCCGCCGATCCGCACTGAATGTCCCGGTCTAAGCGCCACCGGCCCGCCGTAGATCTCGAAGCCGCTCACCGTCCCCTTGCCGTGCGTCGCCGCGATGCCCTTGGCGGTGATCGCGCCTCCGAACAACGCCACGGACCCGAGCGCCACGTGCGCGGTCTTGCACGCCGACCCGGTCGCGGTCGCGGAGAGGAACCGGACGATCGGGGCCTTCGTCGGATAGGCGGACGGGCCGCGGCTGGTCGCGGGCGTGCCGAGCGTGAGCACCGGCCGTCCCGGCTCTGCGATCGCCGCCGCGCCCGCGCCGATGCAACCGGGGTGCAGGTGGGACGGCCTGAGCCGCGAGTAGGGCGGTGACGGTGGCGTCGTCGTGGTCGTGCCGGTGGTGGTCGTCGTCGACGTGGTGGTCGTGGACGCCGTAGTGGTCGTGGTGGTCGTGGCGGTCGTGGACGTGGTGGTGGTCGTCGTCGTGGTCGTCGTCGTGCTCGTGGTTCCGGCCGCGTACGCCGACCCCGCGCCGAGCGCAGCCGTGAGAACGACGAGAACGAGGAGCCAGATCCCGTGCCGCATCGGGACAGTGTGACGAAGCTCGCGGCCCACCGCCCGCTCGGCTCTCGCTCACAGGTTCCGCGGCGAGGCGAGCGACGTCGACGAATACGAGACCTCGTCGAGGCGACGTCGAGGGCCGCGCCTCTCTACGTCCTGCAGGAATACGGCCCGCCCCGGGGGATACCGGTAGCCGGGCATACCCCCAAGGGGCACGACGGTACTTGGATCTACGGGGGCGCGGCCGCCTAGCGGAGCCCGCAGGTGGGCCGCGCCCAGAGGTCGGCCTCCGACGGCTCCATCGCTCGTTCATGTCCGGACCCCGCCGCCGAGTTCCCGAGAATCCTCACCCGCGCAATGTACGACCGAGGCCACCAATCAACCCAACCCCGCCCAACCGCGACCTCAGGGGTCATTCCAGCTCAGTAGATCGATGCACTCAACCTCGGTAACAGCCCCGATGGCAAGGCTCGGGGCGTCTGCCAGGGTGGTCGTTAGGCGGACGTTGGTGTGTCTTGCTTTGCTGGGAGTGCTGGTGGGTTGGTGGGGGTGAAACGGATGAAGAAGTTTCCGAAGACTCTTGTCGTTCTGGCTGTTGGGGTCTCTGGTATGGCGTTGGTGGCGGGCGCGACGGGAGCTTCCACGGGCGGCGTGAAGGTCATACGGCCTCATGGACTGGTGGCTGCGCTGGCATTCGACGGAGGCCGAGTCGCCTACAGCGCTGGCTCCATCGTGGTCTGGACTCTGCGCAGCGGCAAGACGGCGAAGGTGAGCGGCAGGCAGACCGCAGGGGACGGGAACGTCCTTGAGCTTGCGATCGCGGGGTCGCAGGTCGCCTGGCATATGAATGCGTTCGGGAACAGCGAAAGCGACGACTACCTCTTCACCTCGTCGCTGTCGAAACCGAAGGAGCGGCTCGCCGCGAAGGCGTTCCGTTATGGCGACGCTTGCGGCGCGGCTACGGGCCCTGGGGCTTGTGTGGGGCCGTGGATTAGTGGAGTCGTAGCTTCCGGGAACCGGATTCTGGTCAATCGCTGGAGGACCAACAGCACCGGCTCTATCACCCACGCCGGCCTGTACGCACTCAACGGAACACGGTTCACGCCGGTTGCAACAGGCGCCGGAACGGTTCGGGCCGTCGCAGCAGATCCAAAGCATGTGGCGGTATTACACCCCGACGGAACTATCGGCCTCTACTCGACCGCAGGCAAGCCGCAGGCCGAGGTGACGCCGAGCGCACAGGCGGAGCGCGTCGCCCTCAGCGGCCACAATCTCGTAGTGCTCGAGCCCCACGGCAAGCTCGCCCTCTACGGCACTCGCACCGGCTCGCTTCGAAAGACCTTCACCCTGCACGGAAACCCGGACTTGCTGTTAGGGCAGGCGCTCGCCGTCCAGGGGAACATCGCCGTCTACTCCACGCCCGCACGCTTCTCCAAGAACACCGACGGCGAGTCGATAGTTAGCGAAAGCGCGATTCGCGCCCTCAACCTTTCTAACGGCAAAGACCGCTCAGTCGGCCGACTCCCCGGCCAGATCAACCTGACCCGGATCAACTCCATCGGCCTCGTCTACACGAACAACAACTGGACCGACAAGAACGGATACGAGAACAAGCTCGTCTTCGTTCCCTTCAAGCAGGTCGCCGCCGCGGTCTCCTAGACGTTTCGCCCACCAGCAGGCCCGCAACGAAAAGCCAGCACGCTCGGCTGGGCCAGTGTTCCGGAATGACCCTTGAGCGAAGAGGAATCCTCGTCCAATCCGGTTCTGTCGCTCGTCAGCTCCAAGACGGCCGCGGATGCCATACGCCCCAGCGAGTTAGGGTCGTCGAATGACGAACGCGGAGATCGCGCGGGCGTGGTTGGATGCGGTCATGGCGCGAGACTACGAGGGCGTCGTGTCCCTGCTGGCAGACGACTACCGGTTGCGCGACCTGAGCCCACCGGGGTTCACGGAGGTGAGCGGCTCGGTCACGGTTGTTTCTCGCATGCGAGAGAGGCTCGACACGGTTGATGCGTGGCGGCTCGTCGAATCAGACGTGTACGAGATCGGACCCGTCACATACGTTCGTGCGCGCGTTCACTTCATCCATCCGGAAGCAGGCGAGCTGATGCTCGAACAGCATCATCTCCTGACGATTGCGGATCAACGGATTCGGGCGATCGACCAACTCTGTACGGGTTTCTTCGCGCCCTGATTGTCGATCAGCTCGGGTGAAGGGTTCCTGGCCTGGGCCAGTGTTCCGGAATGACCCCTGAAGTGTGCCTTGGGGGCGTGGCCTCTACACAGGGGTGCTTCGGCGGCGGCGCGTCAGTAGGACTCCCACTGCTCCGGCGACTCCGAGGACGCAAAGAGCGAGCGACAGTGGATCCACCCAGGGGCGACCATCGACGTGGAGACAGTCTGGACGGCTCGGCAATGCGACGTGGGCGGGACGTGCGCAGCTCAAGTAGCCGCTCGGATAGCCGACTGCCTGGAGGATGGCGGCACTGAGGAGGGCTGCGCAGAGTATGAGTAGAGCGGTTGTAAGCCTCCCGCGGTTCGTCAGGAGCACGAGGACCGCTCCCGCGGCGCCGAGTAAGCCGACAGCGAGTGCGGCTGGGCCAAAGACGAGCGCCGGTTGGCTGACCTGGACGAGCCCGTGAAACCACCCAGCATCCAAGGGGCCGCTGCACACAACGCCGCCGCTATGTCTGTATGGGCACGACTCAAGTTGGCTGTGGAAGTGGAGGATCGCCGCGCCCCCGAGCCCCACGCCGAATACGAGTACTGCGGCTGCAAGCCGCAAAGCGGAAGGCGGCCAGTAGGAGGTACGGCCAGCCGCCACCAAGACGCCTGCGGCTAGCGCGAGTCCGAGCAAGGAGATACCGACCACCGTCGGCCCCACCCAGCTGGGCACGAAGTAGTCGACCCCAGGGGCACAGGTGACAGGAGCGTTAGGAGGGCATCCGTGGCTGTAGGCGAAGCGATGCCCGTAGTAGACGACGGCCGCCCCCGCGAACGCTGCGCCGAGAACGACTACTGCGAACGCGAGCCCCAGCCGGAAGGGCGGCCGGGCGACCGCCTGCCGTAGCGCAACCACCGTCACCTCGTCTCCTTATACGGCATCACGTGGCAATCCGCCACAGACCGAGGCGACAGGACGTTCGGCTGGGCCAGTGTTCCGGAATGACCCCTGAGCTAGGGGACTAGATTGAGTGAGATGCGAACGCTGGGTGACGTGATCATGGCCGCCGCGGCGCTCGGGCTCGTCGCTGTGGTGATCGCCGCCGGATACTCAATGTACGACCGGCCGGTGCGTGAGCCATTACGGTCGGGTGAGTTGCCGGTTCGCCGCCCGTCGCCGTATCTCAAGTTCTTCGACGAACACTCAGCGTGGACAGTCCTCCTCCCGCTCTTCCTGGTCCTAGGAGTCGGGTGGGTGCTCCGCCACTACGGGTGACAGCCCGCTCGCCTGGGCCAGTGTTCCGGAATGTCCCCTGACGGCTAAGGGTCGCGACGACGCGGAGGAGGCGTCCTACCCGCAGCTGAACGAGCCGGTAGTCCGGACGCCCCTGGTGCTCACTCCGGAAAAGGTGCCGCTCGTCCGTCCGTGCGCGAGCTTGATCGTTGCGGGGATTAGGTCGCCCTCTTCGCGCTTCGAGTAGTGCCAGACCACGCTGCGGTAGTTGCCGTGGTCCTTCGGAGTCCAAATTAGGTGGAGGTAGACGCCCTCTCCAGCGATGGAGACGGAGAAGTCACCGCCGACCGTTTGACAGCTCCCGTTCAGGAATTCGTAGATGTTGGCGCCAGTCACGACCTGCGCGGATGCGCAGTTCTCACCGGTGCACTTGTGGGCTCCGGACGCGTGGGCCACGGCGACAAGCACTGCCACACCGACGACAACCGCAAGCAGAGCGGCCCTCTTCTTCATGGCTTCATCGTAAGGCGCTCCAGATCGGTCAGTCAACCAGTTTGCGGAGAGTCCCTGGGCTGGCCCAGTGTCCGGGAATGGCCCCTGAGTGGGCGTCTGTCGTCGTGCGGGCTACGCTCGTTGCAATGTCAAGGAGCGTCATCGTGCCGAACCAGATCTACCGGGCGTGGAACATAAGCGGAGGCATCGCGTTCGGGTTCTGGTGCGCGGCAGTCTTTCTCAGCTTGGCGCTCGCGATCGTGCCCGGCTTGATCCTCCTCGGTTGGGGGGTTGCAGTAGGCGCGAACTGGCGTGGCGCAGCTGATGCGTTCCCCGCGATGTACAGGTTCCCTGGTGTCAAAGTCAGGACACTGCTGGTCCGGCGGATCTTTGGCCTTGTCGCTGTTACCGGTGTGATCTTCCTGATCATTGGGATCGAGCATCTCGCCCGGTAGCACTCGCCTGGGCCAGTGTTCCGGGATGACCCCTGAGCTCGGCGCAGGTTTCGCCGCTCACCTATAACACCCGTGTGGGAAGATGGGGCATCGCGGTCGTTGCTGTTGCACTTGTCGCCGCGGGCTGCGGCGCGGGAAGCAAGCGTCCCGCCACCGGCACCGCCGGGCAGAAGTACACGCTCCAACAGGTCAAGGCGGCGTTTGCGGCCGAGGGGATCACGCTCGACAAGATGTCGCACACCCGACACCTTGTCGTCCTTCGCCGAGCCGGGTGGTTCGGGCCGTTCGGCTACCAACGCACCACAGGCTGGAGCGGCGTCTCCGGTTCGTACTCGCTCACGCGCCCGTCGGTCACAGAGTTTCTCGTCTTCGTCGGCAGCGGTCCGCATTACGAGCAGCGCAGAAACGTGTTCGTCGGCTACAGCGCCGGTGAGCGGCCGACGGTGGCGGCTGCGCTCCGTCAGCTCGCGCGGAACGCCAAGCAGTAGGGCGCTCGGCTGGGCCAGTGTTCCGGAATGACCCCCGAGGAATACGGCTCGCCTGTCTAGGCTGGGGTCAGATTGACCCGCAACCCGGAGACCAACCAAGAGTTGTTGCGAGTCCGAAGGCACGAGAAGGACCGAAACGTGCCGGGACTGATCAACGATCTCAGTAGCGCAAAGACACTCGCCCGGAACTACGCGGCGAGAGCCCTAGCCCGCCTGGGTGCTTCGGAGGCTGCACCGCACATCGCCGAGCTGGCCGACGATGCAGTCGACTCGGCGCGCACGACGGCCTTCATGGCGCTCGGTGTGCTTCAGGCGACCGAGTTCGAGGGCATCCTCGTCGCGGGGCTCGACGATCCCTCGCCGATTGTCCGGTCAACCGCAGCCGAGGCTCTCGGGCGAATCGGAGCCCACGACGCGATTCCCAGGCTTCGGCGAACCCTCGACTCCGATCCCAACGCGGAGGTCCGGTTGCATGCGGTCGAATCTCTCGTCCTGCTCGGAGACGCACCATCCCGCAATCGCGTTCCGCAGACCTTGAAGGCGATCTCTTGGCGGGTCCGTCTCCACCCACGATGGAAGAAACTCAGGAATGCCGTCGAGAACGACGAACCGCTTACCCCCTGGGTCGAAACCGGGAGTTGGAGTCCTCTCAGCTGACACCCAAAACGAACCAGGAATAGCGGGTTCAGGAGACAACCTCCGTCGCCTGGGCCAGTGTTCCGGAATGACACCTGGCAGGATCCCCTCCATGCTCGCCGTGACGGGATACGACGCGAAACTCATCGCCTACGGCGTCATCGCGGCGGTCGCAGTGCTAGGCGTTGGCCTTCGGAGGCTCAAGAACCGCCGATCCGACCGCCGAGACTGAGCTTCGAGCGAAAGCAACCTCGGCTGGGCCAGTGTTCCGGAATGACCCCTGAGCGTCTAGACGCGCTCGCGGCGTCTTAGCGTGAGTTCGGCCGCGCCCGCAGTGAGAACGGTGAGCCCTCCGAGACCGGCAAGGATGGGTCCTGTCCCGCCTCGGACAGTCATCCCGAGAATCAAGCCGAGAGCCAGCGCACCCCAACCGAGCACGAAAGGCAGCTCCAGACTCCTTCGGATCTCGAAGCCTTTGAAGATCTTCACGCTTCTGATTCTAGGTCGCCTTGGAGGATTGAGCACAGGACCGTCGCCTGGGCCAGCGTCCTCTCACCTGAGGGATTGGAGGCCCGGTCTGACCGCGAGCCCCGGCCCAGCACCCGGTCACCAGCCAGCCACGCCGCCCGAATTCACCGCTTTAAGGCCGAAAAAGGCCGGCCAATACCCGGCCACCCCGAAAAGTGTCCGGGTTTGGTCGATCCCTATACCCCTCCGCCCCTTCTCTCCTAACCCTCCGGCACGCTAGCCTGACCGTTCCGGACGCCCCCATCGACTAGCGGTCCAGGTCGCGGCCCTTTCAAGGCCGTAGCACGGGTTCGAATCCCGTTGGGGGCATGCATGCATGCATCATTCACGTAGGCGTGACGTCCAGCGTCCCGTCCTCCACGCGCTCCGTCCAGCGCCGGTCGAAGGCGTGGGCTCCGGTGAGCGAGAGGCCTTCGAGCCGCTCGCGCACGCCCGAGCCTTCCGAGCGAAGGACACGCTCGGCTCGGTCGGGCACGAGACGGAGCACCGCCAGCAGCAGAAGAACGGGAGTCGCCGCCGCCCAGGCCTGCGGCGACGAGGCGGTCGCATAGGCCACGGGGAAGCCGGTGTGGTCGCGTGCGAGCCGGCGAAGACCTCCCGCAGGCGGTAGTCGAAGTGAGCCGCCGCGGTGATCGGCTTCGACGACATCGAGGTCGCCGCTACATCGGCCTCACGACGGTGCGCCAGCCCCTCCTCGAAAGCAGGCGCCGCGGAGCGGCGGTACTCCTCGAGATGCTGGCCGGGCGTCACGCAGCGCCGCTCCGTGAGCTGCTGCCGCTCGAGCTCGTCGTCCGCAGCACGACGGGGCCGGCTCCGGCGTAGCCCTCGACTCGGCTCCGGCGGCTAGGCTCAGCCCATGCCGAAGATCGAGAAGTCCGAGCAGGAGTGGCGCGCCGAGCTGGCGCCCGAGCAGTACCGCGTGCTCCGCGAGAAGGGAACGGAGGCGCCATTCAGCGGCGAGTACGACCACGTCTTCGAGCCCGGCACGTACCGCTGCGCAGGGTGCGGCGCGGAGCTGTTCGAGTCCGACGCGAAGTACGACTCGGGCTGCGGCTGGCCCGCGTTCTCCGCACCGTCAGGCGACGAGGCGGTCGAGGAGGAGACCGACACGACCCACGGGATGGTGCGCACCGAGGTGCTGTGCGCGAGCTGTGGCGGCCATCTCGGGCACGTCTTCCCCGACGGCCCGCAGCCGACCGGGCTCCGCTACTGCATCAACTCCGCTGCGCTGAAGCTCGACGAGCGCTAGCGGTACCGTTCGCCCCGCGGGCGGTTAGCTCAGCTGGGAGAGCGCCTGCCTTACAAGCAGGAGGTCGCTGGTTCGAACCCGGCACCGCCCATCGCGCGGACTGATGTCCGCGCGCTCCGTAAAGCCTTCGCAAGTTGACCCGTCGGAACCAGCGAACAGGCACGGGGTCATCCGTACGGTGGAGCAAGGCGGCGGCTCTTCGGACCGGATCAAACAATGGGGTTCTCCGGTTCCGGAGCCGCCGTCCCCTCGGCCTGCTTGCGGTGGTTAGCTTCGACGAGATGCAACCGATGCGCCGGATGCTGGTCGTCGACTTCAGCCGGTACCTTCCCGGCGCCTTCGCATCCCGTGAGCTGCTGGAGCTCGGCGCCCGCGTCGTCTGCGTCGAGCCGCCCGGAGGCGACCCGATGCGCCGCAGCGCGCCCGCCTGGGACGCCGCCTTGCGCGCCGGCAAGGAGTCGGTCGAGGTCGATCTGAAGTGCGACCCCGCGCCCGCACTGAAGCTCCTCGGCGAGGCGGACGTCGTGCTCGAGACGTTCCGCCCCGGCGTCGCCTCTCGGCTCGGCATCGGCCCCGAGCACGTCCCGGACGGCACCGTCTACTGCTCGATCACCGGCTTCGGCCTCGGCAACCGCCACGAGCAGCGCGCGGGGCACGACCTCAACTACCTCGGCTGGTCCGGCGCGCTCTGGGACACTGCGCCCGCCTGGCCGCCGGTCCAGATCGCCGACCTCGCGGCAGGCGCGCTCGGCGCCGTGACCAAGATCCTCGCCGCCCTGCTCGAGCGCAACCGCACGGGCAAGGGCGCGCGCATCGTCGTATCGATGACGCACGGCTCGCATCGACTGGTCGCGCACCGTCTCGGGGGCGAGACCATCCCGAGCATGCTCACCGGCGGCCTCGCCTGCTACCGCATCTATGAGACCTCTGACGGCCGCCACCTCACGGTCGGCGCCCTCGAGCCCGTCTTCTTCAGCCGACTGACAGAGCTGCTCGGCCGACCCGAGCTGGCGGAGCGCCAGTACGACGCCGACCAGGAGGCTCTCGCGGCCGAGCTCGCGACGATCTTTGCGGCGCGTCCGCTCGCCGAGTGGCTGGAGCTGTTCGACAGGGAGGATGTCTGCGTCGGGCCCGTCGCCACGATCGCCGACGCGGCGTCCGACCTGGCGTAGGATCGCGTCGATGGCGCACGTCAAGGTCGCCGAACCGTGAGCTTCGACGGCACCGTCGTCCAGAACGCGATCTACGCCGGCGGGGCCGAATGGCCGATTCTGCCTGCCGACTGGAGGGCTCGAGCCGAGGCCGCCCTCGAGCCCGGGGCGTTCGGCTACATCGCAGGTGGAGCGGGCGAGGAGCTGACGATGAAGGCGAATCGCGAGGCATTCATGGAGCGCCGGCTGCGGCCGCGGATGCTGGCCGGCAACGACGAGCGCGACCTGTCGGTCGAGGTGCTCGGCACGCGCTCGGCGGCGCCCTTCCTTCTGGCCCCGATCGGGGTGCTCAGCATCGCGCATGCGGAGGGGGAGCTCGCCTGCGCACGTGCCGCCGCCGAGCTGGGCGTTCCGTTCATCCTCTCGAGCGCCGCCTCACACTCGATCGAGGAGATCGCCGAGGCGATGGGCGATGCCCCGCGCTGGTTCCAGCTGTACTGGATCAACGACCGCGACGTCGCCGCGAGCTTCGTCGACCGCGCCGCCAACGCCGGCTACGGCGCGATCGTGCTCACTCTCGACACCCTGATCCTCGGCTGGCGCCCGCGCGACCTGGCCCGAAGCTACCTCCCCTTCCTCAGCGGCCAGGGCTGCGCGCAGTTCTTCACCGATCCGGTCTTCCTGCCACGTCTCGAGAAGCCGCCGGAGGAGGACGTGCTGACCGCGGCGGCGACCATGCTCAGGACCTTCCCCAACCTCGGCCTCGGGTGGGACGACCTCGAATGGCTGCGCGGACAGGTCGAGCTGCCGCTGCTCGTCAAGGGTGTGCTCACGGCGGAGGACGCCGTCCGCGCCCGCGACTGCGGCGTGGACGGGATCATCGTCTCGAACCACGGCGGGCGCCAGGTCGACGGCGCCGTCGCCGCGCTCGACGCGTACGTCGAGGTCCGAGAGGCCCTGGGCAACGACGCGACCGTCCTTGTCGACGGCGGGATCCGGACGGGTGCCGACGTTCTCAAGGCGATGGCGCTGGGCGCAGACGCGGTGCTGGTGGGCCGGCCCTATGCGTACGGCCTCGCGGCCGGCGGCCGGGCGGGCGTCGAGGCGGTGCTCACGCAGCTGCTCGCCGAGACGGACATCACTCTTGCGCTGCTCGGCGGCCGGGCCGCCCGCGATCTCGACCCGACGTTCCTCGCCGGGTGACTGCCGCGACGCGCCGCGTCCTCGTGACCGGGACCTCCACCGGGATCGGGGAGGCAACGGCGCTTCGCCTCGCCCGCGGCGGCTGGCGCGTGCTGGCCGGCGTGCGGACGATTGCCGACGCGGAGCGTCTGCGCGCCGCGGCCGAGGACCGACTCGAGCCGGTGACCATCGACATCACCGAGCCGGCGACGATCGCCGCCGCGGCCGACGGCCTCGGGGGAGAACCGCTGCATGGGCTCGTCAACAACGCCGGCACGGCGTTCGCGATGCCGCTCGAGTTCATCCCGCTCGACGAGCTCCGGCGCCAGCTCGAGGTGAACCTCGTCGGGCAGGTCGCGGTCACGCAGGCGCTGCTGCCCAACCTCCGCTCTGCGCAGGGTCGGGTCGTGAACGTCGGCTCGATAGCCGGGCGCAGCTCGCTGCCCTTCCTCGGGGCGTACGCGGCATCGAAGCACGCGCTCGAAGCCGTCACCGACGCGCTGCGCGTCGAACTGCGACCGTTCGGGATCGCGGTGACCGTCGTCGAGCCGGGGACGATCGCGACGGCGATCTGGCAGAAGAGCGGCGAGCGGTTCCAGCACATCGCAGCGGAGATGCCGGCAGAGCTGAGCGAGCTGTACGGAGAACGCCTGGCAGCGTTCCGAGAGGCAGCGGCCGCCGCCGGGCGACGCGCCGAGCCCGCGGACGACGTCGCGATCGTCGTCGAGCGCGCACTGACCACGAAGCGGCCGAAGGCGCGGTACCTGGTCGGCCGCGACGCGCGACGGCGGGCACTGGTCGAGCGGCTGCCGACGCGTCTGCGCGACAGCGTGTATCGGCGCGTCCTCCTCGGCTCGTGAAGACCACGGGCAGCGCGGTGCGAGACTTGCGGCCATGAGCGAAGTCCGCAAGGTCGATCGCGAGCTCACCGACGACCTGGAGAAGGGCCTCCATCTGCACCACCACCTCGGCCCGCGGCGGGAGCGCGCCATGTTCGCGACACTCGGCTTCACGATCACGCTCGCGGTGACCCGCGGGATAACGACGCTGCTGCACGAACGCGGCGCCGGCCCGAACGGCGGCGTCATCGTCGGCGGCGTCCACATCCACCACTTCGCCTTCGGGATGATCGGCCTGCTTCTGCTCTCGTACGTCTGGTTGCTGCTGTTCGGGTTCGAGGACAAGGCGCCGCGGCACTGGTTCCGGCTCACGGCGTTCGCGTACGGCGTCTGCTCGGCGCTGATCCTCGACGAGTTCGCCCTCTGGCTGAATCTGCGCGACGTCTACTGGCAGCGGCAGGGCCGGGAGAGCATCGAGGCGATCGCGATCTTCGGCGGGCTCTTCCTCTGGGGAGCCCTCATCGCGCCGTTCGCGCGCGCGGTCTGGTACCACCTCCGCGGGCGTCCTCTACCCGCCGCGAGGCGCTGAGCGGTGGAAGCCGCACAGGTGAGCCTCCTCCGCTGGCTGCGGCGGCAGCTGCGGCAGCCGATCCCGATGCGCGAGCATCTCGAGGCGGCGGTGGAGAACGACGATCCGGCCGAGGCGCGGCGGCTCCTCGCCGGCTTCGAGTTCAGCGACGAGCAGCGGCGGAACGTGGAGCAGCTGCTCGACGCCTGGGAGCGCCAGCGCTAGTAGAACCCCTCGCGCCGCCGGTACCGCTCGGCGCGCTCCTCCTCGTACTCCTCGACGTCGAGCTCGGAGTCGGCGATCGCACGCAGGATCTCGCCCGACCTCGGCAGCTCGGAGCGGTCGATGTGCCGCTCGGGGTTCCAGAGCTCCGAGCGCAGGAGCGCCTTCGGGCACTGCGTGTACGCCTCCTCGACCTCGACGAGGATCCCGAGCTGCGGCACCTTCCCCTCGACCGCGCTCTCGGCAAGGAGCTCCTGGTCGTCGACGATCCGCGCGCGGCCGTTGACCCGGAAGGTGTCGTTGACGCCCGGGATCAGGAAGAGGAGCGCGATCCGACCGTCCTCGAGCAGGTTCGTGAGCGTGTCGGCGAGCTTGTTCCCCGGCCGGTCGGGCAGGAGCAGCGTCCGCTCGTCGAGGATGCGGACGAAGCCGGCCGGGTCGCCGCGCGGCGACACGTCGAGCCCGCCGTCCGGGCGACCCGTCGCGACGACGACGAACGGGGACTTCTCGACGAACTGCCGCGTGAGCGGGTTGAGGCGATCGGCGATCTTCTTCCGCACGAGCTCGGTCGGCTCGCCGAGCACGGTGCGGAGCTCGGCCTCATTCACGACGCGAACCTCGGCGGCCGCTTCTCGCGCACGGCGGCGACGCCCTCGCGCACGTCCGGCCCGGTCATGTCGAGGAACTCGAGCTCGAGGGACGCGTCGAAGATTGGACCGGCTCTCACCAGCCACTCGTTGAGCGCGAGCTTCGTATGCGAGATCGCCGCGCGCGAGCCCGACGCGAGCCGCCGCGCGATCTCGAGCGCCCGCTCCTCAAGCTCCTCCTCGGGCACGCAGAGCGACACGAGCCCGATCCGCTCGGCCTCGGCGCCGCTGAGCTCCTCGCAGAGCAGCAGGTGGTACTTCGCCTTCGCCATCCCGCAGAGCAGCGGCCAGACGATCGCCGCGTGATCGCCTGCAGCGACACCGAGCCTCGTGTGACCGTCGACGATGCGCGCGTGCGGGCCGGCGAGCGAGACGTCGGCGAGAAGGCCGACGACGAGCCCGGCTCCGACGGCGGGTCCGGTGATCGCCGAGACGATCGGCGTCGGACAGGCGAGCATGTTGTAGACGAGGTCGCGGGCCTCGTGGAAGACGCGCAGGCGGGTGTCGGAGTCGTCGGCGATCGCGAGCACGAGATCGAGGTCGCCGCCCGAGCTGAAGGCGCCGTCCGCGCCGCGCACGAGGACGGCCCGCGTCTCCTCGTCCCTCCCGATCGCCTGCCAGACGCGTGCGAGCTCACCGTGCTGCGTCTCGCTCACGGCGTTGAGACGGCCGGGCGCTCGAAGTGTCAGCCGCAGGATCCCCGGCTCCGGCCGATCGAGGTCGAGTGACGGAAACTCCGACTCGTAGGGGTAGGACGGCACGACCAGATCCTACGAGCCAGCGCGCCTAGACCAAGCGTTCGGACAGGTTTAGCCTCACCAGCATGGCGCGGGCCCTCCACCGGCTTGGACTGCTCACCGCGCGCCGAAAGTGGGTCGTTCTCGGTATCTGGATCGTCCTCGTCGCCGGCCTCATCGCCCTGGCGCACGGCTTCGGCAGCAACACGAGCAACAACCTCGACCTGCCGGGGACCGACAGCCAGGCCGCGACCGACCTGCTCGAGGCGCGGTTCCCGCCGCAGCAGAACGGCAGCAACCCGCTCATCTTCCACACGAACACCGGGAAGGTCACCGACGCGAGGAACAAGCAGGCGATCGAGGCCGCCTACACGCAGCTGAAGAAGCTCCCAGACGCCGCGACGGTCGTCAACCCCTTCTCCCAGCAGGGTCAGGCGCAGATCAGCAAGGACAAGAGGACGGCGTTCATCGCCGTCGTGCTCGATGTGGGCGGCAGCGAGCTCACCCAGGACGTTGCCCAGAGCGTGCTCGACGCGGGCAATCCCGGCGTGAAGGCGGGAATGCAAGTGGCCGTGGGCGGCTCGGTGGGAACCGAGCTCTCCGAGCCCGACACCGAGAGCAGCGAGGTCGTCGGTCTCGTCGCCGCGATGATCATCCTCGCATTCACGTTCGGGACGCTCGTCGCGATGGGCCTTCCGATCGTCTCGGCGGTGTTCGGCCTGATCATGGGGCTGTCGCTCATCGTGGTGCTCGGCCACGTCGCGACCGTCCCGAGCATCGCTCCGACCATCGCGACGATGATCGGCCTCGGCGTCGGCATCGACTACGCGCTCTTCCTCGTCACGCGCCACCGCGACAACCGGAAGGGCGGCATGGAGCTCCACGAGGCGATCGCGATGGCGGTCGCAACCTCGGGCAGCGCGATCGTCTTCGCGGGATCGACCGTCGTGATCGCCCTGCTCGCCCTCCTCGTCGCGGGGATTCCTCTCGTGACGGCGCTCGGCTATTCGGCCGCGGTCGCGGTCATCACTGCGGTGCTCGCCGCGCTCACACTGCTGCCGGCGGTGCTTGCCATCGTCGGAACGCACATCGAGTCGGTTCACGTCCCCGCGTTCCTGCGGCCGACGCAGAAGGATCTCGAGGGCGGATTCTGGGGTGGCTGGGCGCGCGCGCTGACGACCAAGCCCTGGTGGGCGATCCTCGCCGTGTTCGCGTTGTTGATCCCGCTCATCGTTCCGTTCCTGTCCCTGGATCTCGGTCAGGAGGACATCGGCGCGGCGCCGAAATCGACCACCGAACGCCAGGCCTACGACATGCTGACGGCAGGCTTCGGCGTCGGGTACAACGGCCCGCTCCTGGTCGCCGTCTCGCTCGGAACCCCGGCCAAGCAGAGCAGCGAGTACACGAGCCAGTACGACCAGGCGACGAGCCTGCAGAAGCAGCTGAAGCAGGAGCAGAAGTCGGGAAAGAGCCAGCAACAGCAGCTGCAGACGAAGGCGAACTCGCTCACGGCGGAGAGCAACCAGCTCACGGCGCAGCAGAAGCAGCTCGAGCAGCAGCAGGGGAGCTTGGAGGCGCAGCAGGCCGCGCTCGAGAAGCAGGCCAAGGCGGACAAGCAGGAGCAGGCGCAGATTCAGTCCTCCGCGAACAATCTCGAGGCCGAGCAGGTGGCGCTGAACAAGCAGATCGCCAGCGGCAGCGCGCAGGCGAAGAAGCTGGTCAAAGACGGCGCGAAGACGACGAAGCAGCTCAACACCGTCCTGAAGAAGCTGACGAAGAACCTGGCCGAGCAGAAGAAGGTGGAGAAGCAGATCGAGCACACGACGGACCCGAGCGAGAAGAAGAAGCTGGAGGCGAAGCTCGCCTCGCTACAGAAGGAGGAGGCGGAGCTCCAGAGTCAGCTGGAGAAGCTCGTCCAGGAGGACCAGGCGAACCGCGAGGCGTCCCAGGCCTTCCTCGCCCAGTCGCAGAATCTGCGCAAGCAGGAGGTCAGCGTCGCGAACCGCGCGATCGCGCTCGCCGGCCAGTCGGCAACGCTCGCATCCGATGCGGTGGCGCTCGTGCAGCAGAAGCAGTCGCTGATCGTGCAGGCCTCCAAGCTGCAGGTGCAGGCTGCGAACCTCCAGACGCAGGCGGCGAACCTCCAGACGCAATCGGCGCAACTGCAGACGCAGCAGGTGGAGCTCGAGAACCAGCAACAGACCGCACAGAGCCAGCAGAAGCAGGCCGAGCAGCTGCAGACCGAGCTCACGAACGAGCTGACGCAGGCCGGCGGCGATCCGCGCGGCACCGACACCCGGCTCGTGAACCTCCAGGAGGCGCTCGGCGGCACAGAAGGCGTGAAGGTCGTCTCGCCGCCGCGGATCAACAAGGCCGGCGACGCGGCCACGTTCAGCGTGATCGCCACGACTGCGCCCGCGGCTCCCGCCACCGCCGACCTCGTGAGGACTCTCCGCACCTACACCATTCCGCAGGCGATTCAGGGCACGAATCTGGAGGCGCACGTAGGCGGGCAGACGGCGAGCTACGTCGACCTCGCCTCCGCCATCTCGTCCCGGCTCTTCCTGGTGATCTTCGTGGTGATCGGGCTCAGCTTCTGCATCCTGCTGGCCGCGTTCCGGTCGTTCCTCTTCGCGGCGCAGGCGGCGGTCGCGAACGTGCTGTCCGTGACGGCCTCGTTCGGCGTGCTCACGGCCGTCTTCCAGAAGGGCTGGGGTCTCAGCATCGTCGGGCTCGAGAGCTCGAACGGCACCGTCCCGATCGCGAGCTACGTGCCGCTGATGATGTTTGCCGTCCTGTTCGGGCTGTCGATGGACTACCAGGTGTTCCTGATCTCGCGGATCGAGCAGCACCGGGCCGACTCCGAGAGCGACCGCGACGCGGTGCGCCGCGGTCTCGCGAGCGGTGCGCGCGTGATCGTCGCGGCCGCGCTCATCATGATCTCGGTCTTCGGCAGCTTCGTACTGAACGCCGATCCGACCGTGAAGCAGTTCGGCGTCGGCCTCTCGGTGGGCGTCGCCCTGGCCGCCTTCTGCGTGCTCGTGTTCTCCCCGGCCGTCCTGGTCCTGGCGGGAAAGGGCAGCTGGTGGCTCCCCGCCTGGCTCGACCGCACCCTGCCCCACCTCGACGTCGAGGGAGCAGGCGCGAAGGCGGACGCTCCGGTCGAAGCGATGCCTTCCGGCACGACCGCGGGGTCTTGAGCGCGTCCGCTTCAATAGCCCGTACGTCGGGCCGGTAGCTCAGTCGGTAGAGCAGGGGACTTTTAATCCCAAGGTCGGAGGTTCGATCCCTCCCCGGCCCATCTCGCCGCCGGAGTCGGGCGTGGAGAACTGCGAGTATCCGCGCATGGCGCCCTACACCTGGACCGTCCGCGAAGGATCTCTCCATGGCCCTGTAGTCATGAGGGAGTACATCTATGACGTTCCCGGTAAAGAGCCGGTGGAAGGCCAGGAGCTCTATCTGCCCAACGGGTCCGGCCTGTGGCGTATCAGCCTTCGCGAACAGGTGCCGGACATACCTCGCTCGCCGTACAACGTCCTCGTCGTCGAGCGCGTCGGCTAGCGGAACACTGCGAAGCCCTCGTCGACGCTTCACGCTCCAGTACGCGCCGCCCTCATCCGGGCGTGATCGTCGGTGGGGCAGGCGCTTGGGCCGCGAAGGCACCGCGCACCGTCGTGCTCAAGGTGACCGTGACCGGATCGGGGACCGCCTCGGGCGATGCGGGCGCGCTCCTGCTGAGCGGCCGGTCGTCGATCGCCGGGGTCTCCGGGCCGTCGGTCCGGTTCGCGCTCGGCTGACGACGCGTTCGTCGACCTACTGCAGGTCGAAACGATGCAGGCCACCCGGCGCGAAACCGGCGGAATCACGGCCGGATCCGGCGCAGAGGTGGCGCCGACCATCGGGATCGACCGCGAAGTGACGCCGGAAGAGCCCGTCGCGGTTGAGGTAGACGAGCCGACCGCAGGTGGCGCAGAGTCTCGGACGGCCGCGCCGGTGCGTGGCCGTCTGTAGACCGCGAAGTGCCGGAAGGGTGATCACCACCCGAAGGTAGGCGCCGCCGAGGGAGCATGGGTTGATCCGTCTAGGTCAAGTGACCGAAGGCCTACGATCGCTGTGATGGCGAGCCTCGAGGTGCCGGGCGGCGAGCTCTACTACGAGGTCGAAGGCGACGGGATCGCGGTCGTGCTCGTGCATGGGCACGCCCTCGACACGCGGATGTGGGACGACCAGATACCTGCGCTCGTGGATCTCGCGACCGTGGTGCGCTACGACGCTCGCGGATTCGGCCGCTCGACCCGCGACTCGGACACTCCGTACTCCCACGCAGACGACCTCTGGCACCTGCTAGACCACCTCGGGATCGACGGGGCGCTTCTCGTGGGGCTCTCGATGGGCGGCCGCACCGTCGTCGAGGCGACCCTGGCCGCTCCCCGACGCGTCCGCTCCCTAGTCCTGCTCGACGCCCTGCTCGAAGGCGTGCCGTGGGATCCCGCCTCCGAGGACAGCTCCAAGGAGATCGGCCGGGAGCTCCGCGCGGGCGGCCCGGACGCGGCCAGGGCGGCGTTGCTTCGCCACGGCTTCTTCGCGCCTGCCCAGCGCGATCCGGAGGTGGCACGCCGGATTGCCGAGATGGTCGGCGGCTACTCCGGGGTGAACTGGACGATCCCGGACCCCCATCTGCCGCATCCGCCGAGCATCGAGCTGCTCGAGACGATTACCGCGCCCACGACCGTCGTCTTCGGCGAGCTCGACGTCCCGTGCTTCCTCGAGATGTCGGAGATCCTGGCCGAGAGGATTCCCGACGCACGCCGGGTCGAGATCCCGGGCGTCGGCCACATGTCCAACATGGAGGCTCCCGAGGTCGTGAACGCGCTGCTGCGGGAGATCGTGCTCGACGCCGGGGCCTAGACAGGGTCTCTCGGTGCAGAGTCCCGGCCGCGCTCTCGAGCGGCGGGGAGCTGGGTCTGGCGATTTCGCTTTAGCCCCCGCTTCTGGTTACGATCGCCGCATGCCGTTCTTGGTCCGCATCCTCCTCGGCTGGGCGGTGGACGCCGCCGCACTCGCGATCGCCGCCTGGATCTTCAGCGGCATATCCGTCGGCGGATCGGCCGGGACGCTCATCTTCGCCGCGCTCGTCTACGGGATCCTCGCGACGTTCGTCAAGCCGCTGCTCAAGCTCCTCACTCTGCCGCTCGCAATCCTCACGCTCGGCATCGCCTGGTTCTTCGTGGCGATGTTCATCCTCTGGCTGACCGACGTGATCGTGAGCGGCATGCACATCGACGGCTTCTGGGATCTCGTCGGCGGCACGATCGTCGTCTGGGCAGTCGGCGTGGTGGCCGACTTCTGGCTGTTCCCGGAGCGGCGGCCGAAGAGCGGTTGAGCCGCGCCACATCGCGTTTCGGCGACGCCTGAGCGGCCGCGATGCGGATCTTCCTCGTCGCGCGGCACGGGCAGTCGCTCTTCAACGTCGACAAGATCGTGAACGGCGACCCGGCACTCGACCGGGGGCTCTCGGAGCAGGGAATCGAGGAAGCGCAGCGGCTCGCGGGCCAGCTCGCCGCGCTGCCGCTCGAGCTCGTCGCAGTCTCGCCGTTCCCCCGCGCGCTCCAGACCGCGAACATCGCGCTCGCGGGGCGGGGCGTGCCGCACCTCGTGGACGAGGAGCTCGGGGACGTCCGCATCGGCGAGCTCGAGGGCAAGTCGCTCGACGCATATCGCGAGACGCCCGCCCACTCGAACCGCAAGGAGCGGTTCCCCGGTGGGGAGAGCCTCGACGAGGCGGCGCTCCGCTATGCGGGCGCGTTCGAGCGGCTGCTCGCGCGCGGCGAGCAGGTGACGCTCGTCGTCTGCCACGAATTTCCCGTCCGCTACCTCGTGAACGGCGCCGCCGGCAGCAACGAGCTGGACGGGCCGCTCCACTACGTCGCGAACGCGACGCCGTACGGCTTCGACGAGGCTTCGCTGCGTCGCGCCGTCGAGCGCATCCGCGAGCTCGCCGGGTAGCGTCGGGCCATGGCTGTAGCCGACACGCTGGCGCTGCTCGACTGGAAACGACGCGTCTTCGACCTCTACGCCGCTGTCCGAGCGATTCAGCCGGAGCCCGGCTGGGAGCTGTGGCGGGATACCCGGGACGAGCTGTTTCGCTCGCATCCGCAATCCCCCCTGCCGGCCGAGCGCCGGGCGGCGTTCGAGGGGATCGAGTACTGGCCCTATGACCCCGACGCGCGTGTGCTCGCCGCGCTCGAGGACGTCGAGGCGCAGCCGCAGCCGATCGAGTCGAGTGGCACAGAGCCGATCCTCTTCCGGCCGTTCGCCCGCGCGAGCTTCGAGCTCGGCGCCGAGCAGCTCTCGCTCGATGTCGCGTGGCTCTGGGCTTACGGCGGCGGCGCGTTCCTCAGCTTCCGCGACGCGACGAGCGGCACCGAGAGCTACGGCGGCGGCCGCTACCTCCTCGACACCGTCAAAGGCGCCGACCTCGGGGAAGACGACGGGCGGCTCGTGCTCGACTTCAACTTCGCCTACAACCCGTCCTGCTCCTACGACCCCGGTTGGGTCTGTCCGCTGGCGCCGCCGGCGAACCGGCTACCGGTCGCGGTCGAGGCGGGAGAGCGGTACACGGCATGAGCGAGCTCGAAGCGCTCAGAACCGAGATTTCCGAGCTCGACCGGCGCCTGCTCGAGCTCCTGAACCGGCGGCTCGAGCTCGTCGCGGCGGTCCGCGACTACAAGGACGCCTCCGGCGAGCGCTGGATCGACCCGGAACGGGAGGCCGAGCTGCTGCAGGCGCTCGTCGCGGCGAACCCCGGCCCGCTGACCGAGCGCGGCGTCAGGTCGATCTTCTCGGCGTTCCTCGACGTCCTCAAGCAGGAGGTCGCGGCCGACCGCCGCGCGTTCGGGTCTCCGGAGGCAGGACCGGAACGGCCGCGCGCCGTCGAGCGCCTCGCCGTCCTCGGCACGGGGCTCGTGGGGACGTCGGTCGCGCTCGCCGCCGGCCGTGTGGGCACTCGTTGCCGCGGCTTCGACGCGGACTCGGGCGTGCTCGAGCGCGCCGCCGCGCGGGGCGCGGTTGAGCCGGCATCGTCGCTCGCCGAAGCGGTCGCGACTGCCGAGCTCGTCGTCGTTGCGGTTCCGGTCGGCCCGGCTCCCGCCGTCGTGCAGGAGGCATTGGACGCTGTGGGCGAGGATGCAGTCGTCACGGACGTCGCCTCGACGAAGCGGCCGCTCGCCTCGATCGCAGACCCGCGCTTCGTTCCCGGCCATCCCGTCGCCGGAGGGACGACCGGCGGCCCGGCGCGCGCCGCAGCCGACCTCTTCGACGCGGCGACGTGGTTCCTGGCGCCGACCGACAGCTCCTCCGCGCAGAGCATCGGGCTCGTGGAGCGGTTCGTCGCCTCGCTCGGAGCGCAGGCGGTGCGGACGGACGCCGCAGCCCACGACCGCCTGCTCGCGCTGACGAGCCACCTCCCCCACGCCCTGTCGAACCTCCTCATGCTGCGCGTGGCGGAAGCGGCCCGGGAGGACGACGCCCCACTTGCCTTCGCGGGCGCCTCGCTCCGCGAGATGACGCGGCTCGCCGGAGCGAATGCGGCCGTGTGGAGCGACATCTTCCTCGGCAACGCCGACGAGATCGCCGCCGCGCTCGGCGGCCTCCGCGCGTCGCTCGACGAGCTCGAGCGGGCACTGGGCGACGGCGACCGCGATGGGATCGAGGCGACGATCGCCACGGCCGCAGCGGCTCGCGAGCGGCTCGAGTCGTTCGCCTACCGCACGGCGCCGGCGCAGCTCAACCGGATCCGCATCCGCGTCCCCGACCGTCCGGGGGTGCTCGCGCGGATCACGCAGATCCTCGGTGCGGCGCAGATCAACCTCGAGGACTTCGAGCTACGCCACGTCTCGCCGGAGTACGGCGGCGTGCTCGTCATTCTCGTCGCGGGAGCCGACAATGCCGCGCGCGCACGTGAGCTGCTCCGACGAGAGGGATTCGCCGCCGCCTAGGTGCGAAGCGCCCAGCCGGCGGCGGCGAACGTGTGGCAGAGCTCAGTGCCGATGGCGCGTCCGAGGTCGTCGTAGACCGCAGCTGCCAGCCGGCCGCGGGAGAGCGCGCAGACGCGGCCGAGGTTACGCGGATCACCGCTGTCAGGCGCCAGCAATCGTGTGTTGTCGCGATACGCCCATGCATCTCCCTTTGACGAGAGCGTCTCTGCCTGCGCGCGGCAGAAGCGGATCGCGCCGACGCCGGAGACGACGAGGTTCGCGTCGGCCGTGAACGGCGAGACCGCGCACCGGGTCACGGCGGCGCGA
>Ga0335076_10001558_pt1 | contig 22219 bp, 23 predicted proteins | sample Lox_Sample_25_FD_206717 | JGI IMG/M metagenome (GOLD analysis project Ga0335076, IMG submission 206717) | Soil microbial communities from Loxahatchee National Wildlife Refuge, Florida, United States - Lox_Sample_2.5 | ecosystem: Environmental > Terrestrial > Soil > Wetlands | place: USA... | reverse complement strand
TCGGTGATCGCGTTGTCCGGCTGCAGCATGGAGCCGTGCCCGGCGGTGCCGTGGGCGGTCAGCCGCATCCAGGCCATGCCCTTCTCGGCGATCTGGATCACGTACAGGCGGCGGCCGGCCAGCGTGACGCTGAACCCGCCGACCTCGCCGATCGCCTCGCTGACGCCCTCGAACAGGTCAGGGTGGTTGTCCACCAGCCACCGCGCGCCGTAAGACCCGCCCGCCTCCTCGTCGGCCAGGAAGGCCAGCACCACGTCGCGCGGCGGCCGCCGGCCGTCGCGCATCCGCTGCCGGACGACGGCCAGCATCATCGCGTCCATGTCCTTCATGTCTACGGCGCCGCGGCCCCAGACGCAGCCATCCCTGATCTCCCCGGAGAACGGGTCCACCTGCCAGTCCGGCGCGTGAGCGGGGACCACGTCCAGGTGGCCGTGGATAAGGAGTGCGGTCCGGGTTGGATCCTCGCCCGCTATCCGGGCGATGACGCTGGCCCGGCCCTTGTCCGACTCCAAGATGGTCGGCGCGATGCCGACGTCGGCGAGGAGCGCGGCAACGTGTTCTGCTGCCTGGCGCTCGCCAGGGCCGGAGTTGTCGCCCCGGTTGGACGTGTCGATCCGGATCAGGTCGCTGCACAGGTCGGCGACTTCGTCCTGGGCGGTCGGGCTGGCTGGGTTCTGCGTCATCAACCCATGGTCGCATCTGCCCGCTGATCGTGGCCGGCCGGTGCCAGCTTGCCTTTTAACGCCAGTGCGTGGCCGGTGCCGTCCGGTGTGGTGCGTTGTGGTGCTCGGTACGGCTCAGGCGAATGCTTCGGCAGTTGGCGCTGGTGTGCTTGGGACGGTGTGGTGTCGTGCTGTCGGGTGGCTGATGTGGTGCGGGTGGCGTTGCATGGCGGGTCGCTGGGGGTGGGGTTCGACGGCGGTCGGGTGGCCGGGCCTGCGGGCGGTCGCCGGAGCGGCCGGTGACTGGCTAGGAGGTGGCAGGAGCATCGACTCTCTTCGCCGGAACGGGCCGGATTTGCTATCGTGAGGCGGCCGGTCCGGTGGATACCGTGGCCTGGCGAACGTCCGGGTGGCGGAATAGGCAGACGCGCTAGCTTGAGGTGCTAGTGCCCTGAAAGGGGCATGGGGGTTCAAGTCCCCCCTCGGACACAGTAATTCCCCATGACCGGGTGAATGTGGGCATGCGTGACCGTCGCCCGGGCCCGACCTTGGCCGGTAGCGGGCGCTGAGCCTGCTGGTCTGGCCTCCTTTCCCGCTTACTGGCCTGGGTTAGCCGACGCTGATGACGGCCGCGTCGCTGGTAGTGCTCAGGGTGTTCGTGTCTGGGTCATAGATGAGGCTGACGCCGCTGGACCGTAGCTGGTCGATCAGTTCCGCTGCCTGGGTGGGCGCCGTGATCTCGCTGGATGGCCGCTGCTTCCCAGGCCGACGGCTCTCGCCTGCGTGCATGATGGCCACCGCGACCAGGCGGGGCAGGATCTTGTCCTCGCTGACGTACAGGTTCTTCGGCCGGGCGGGGTGAGGGTGGGTGGCGCTGGTGTAGCCGTGGCGGCACCGGTAGGCGGGCTTGCCGTTGGACCATGCTGATTCCAGCCGCCGCCCGCACCTGCCGCAGCGCAGCAACCCAGCCAGCAGATACTGCCGTGCCGCCGGCCCGGCCGGGCCACGCGGCGCGCTGGCTCCCTGGGCGGCGATGTAATCTGTCTCGCTGACCAGCGCCGGGTGGGCGGGGCGGGCGGAGATGACCCAGCCGGCGGGCAGGTTCCACCGCTGCACCTGCTTGTGGCCCAGCCCGGTGTTGGCCGGGTCGACCAGGTCGGCGTCGGTGCGCTGGCGGTTCCACACCTGCCGGCCGGTGTAACGCGGGTTGGCCAGGATCGACGCGACCGTCCCCAGCGTCCACGCCGCCCCGGTCCGGTGCGGGTTGCGCTTAGGGTCGGCGGCGGAGGGGCACGGGATGGCGGCGTCGTTCAGGGCTCGGGTGATCCGGGCGATGCTGTGCCCCGCAAGGCGCTGGGCGAACATCCACGCCACGACGGGCGCGGTGGCTGGGTCGGGTTCCAGCCGGTGCGCGCGCCGACCCCAGGCGGCGTGCGCCTTGTTCGGGTGCGGCCCGGCATCAGCGAGCCGGTAACCGTAGGGTGGCCGGCCGCCGAGATAGCGGCCCTGCTCGCGGGTCTGGGTGGCCATCGCGGTACGCACCCGGATCCTGGTGCGGGTGATCTCCCGCTTGGACTGCAACCCAAGGGCCAGCATCGCCTGCTCATGATCCTCAGCCCCAGCGTCGACCCGCCCGCCGACCTCCGGGGTCCACAACTGGACGCCGTAGTGCTCGAACAGCGGCGCCATCGCCGTGTACTGGCCGCCGTAGAACGCCCGCTCATACTCCCCGATCACGATCGCATCCCACCCACGATCCGGATCAGCCAGCGCCGCGACCAGGGCCGCGGCCTGGGGGCGGCGCGCCCACGCCAGGGCCCGGCTCTGCCCGATATCGAAGAACTCCGCCACGATCTGCCCCCGGCCGGCCATCAGGGCGGCTGCCTGCTCCCGCTGCCGTGCCCGCGAAGTCACCGGGTCCTGATGATCCTCGGTCGACACCCGCCCATAGAACGCGAACCGCAGCCCGCCGCGGCCCTGCCCGCCGGCGCTGCGGCGGCCGGTGCGCTCCGCCCACACCGCCAGCGCATCCCCCCCCCCCCCCCGCCCGGTATGACCTACACCGCGTGCAGCGGCCACAACTCTCACCCCCTCCCAGCATGATGACCCGCGACCCTCCACCATCTGTCTCACTTCTAGACAAACACCGCGAAAAGGCAGATACCGGACGACCCCCGGGCGCGGCCTGACAATCGGCCCGCACCCAGCTGACAGCCAGCACCCCAGACACAACGCCAGCCACCGCCAGAAAACCCCGCCTCACCCGGCGACCAGCAGCCCCGCACAACAGCCCCGCACTTAACTCTCATGCCGATGAGCGCACGTGTGTTCGGTAGCGTCGAGGCCCTGGGAGACGTCGTTACGTCCGGCCACGATAAGACCGAAGGATACTATCCATCTGCGGATCGGCCAGAAAGTTTAGCTGGCGCCTCAAACTTGCCTCACTTGCACGACCCTCATCCCGTGAAGACTGGTGTGCATCGATAAAGAGCAGGTCTCCCAAGTCGAAGATTCCCTCAGTGCTAGCATCCACACCGAAAATGTTGCTTATTCGCAGGTCAGGTGACCCAAGATGGTCCTCTCCATGTTCGACCTCAAAAAGATCAGCGAAGTCTGCCCATGAGTCCAAGGACGGAAATTGCGACCGCCAGAGGCTAGTATGCCTACGCCATGAATCCAACGGTTCGGGATCATCAGAGAAAAGCGAAGAAACTGCAATAGGATCCCGGGAACCGAGGGCTATTAGCAGGAAGAGGTTCGCGCTGTATACGGCAAGCCTCGAGGTGGTCGAGGTAATGCTTGGACGGTAATCATGGTAGCCGCGCGATTTGTAGTCATATAGGGCACGTCGAAATATCAGTATGAGCTGCCGGTCGATTTGGTTACATTGAGTTACGCTCATTGAGGAAAAGCTTTGCGCCAGAAATGCCACGATGGGCCTACGGGAAGATAGCGGCTGAAATGAAGTCAATGCAAAGAGAAGCCCATCGTCAATAAGAGCGTTCGGGAGAGCCAAAGCTGACGACGCTACAGCACCTTGGGAGGCAATGTCGAGAAGTGCTCTCATTACGACGCGGGCAACAAGGTATTCCCCGAAGGTTGAATGCATAAATTGATATGTATGGTAGTTTCTGTCTCCGGACATAAGTGACTCATGAATAAAGAAAAAGCGTCCTACTGCTATGTCGGCCCGGTTCAGTTCTTGACGGAACCGCACTGTAGCGGGCAGAATTCCGCCACTTTCGTCAGGTATCAGCCCCAAGAGGTCAGAGTCCAGTTCCTCTGAGTTTACCCATTGGCGCCCACGGTTGAACATGGCAATAGCAATCACAGATAGTCTCTGCAGCTCACGTTCAAGAAATTCTGCTAGGACATCTTCTGGCAGATTTCCTGCGCCGTCTTTGGTAAGAACTTCGCGGCGAGCAAAGCGGGTGAGCAGTCCCTCATACAACTGCCCAGTATCAATCGAAGTCCGATGTTGTAGAGTGTTATCAACTGCATCGTAGAGGGCCAACATCGTCAAGAGCAACGGTTGCTTGGCCAAGTGTCGGTATGAAAGCGCGACGTCGGGAGACAGGGGAACAAGCCTGGATTCCTGGAAGTACCTCCGATTAGCACTCTTCCAGGTGGACAACCATTGGGTTATCTGGTGATCATTGAAGGGCTCCAGACGTAGGACAACGGTTCCTTCGGGAAACCGGATCCGTCCAGCACCGACACTGCGGCATGTGACCACAACCGCTGTTTCCCGGCCAAGGGAGGCCTCTCGCCGCTGGAACTCACTAATGAGCTCCAAATAATCCGATTGGCTGACTCGGGAATTCTGCAGAAGCTCATCAAGCCCGTCGAGGAAAATAGCCCGAGGTGCATCAGCGGCAGATCGAATAAGCTCGGGCCATGATATCTTCTCACCGGTTGCAATCTCAATGCCTTCCTCAATCTGACGTTGAATTGGCGCATCCGGATGGACCTTCCTCAACTCTATATGGACCGCAAGAAATCCAGCTTCTGACAACCGCGCTACCAACGCCCGGGTAAGCATTGACTTTCCGGCGCCGGGATGGCCAAGAACGAGAATTGGCAGGTTGGTGGCGTCAGGGTCGATAAGCAAACCGCCGAGAATAGTCTGTATATCGTTGATAATGCTCTGACGCTCCCACCATGATTCATTACCCGGTAGTGCCGGACTTGCCGGATCGGCGGAATTAATCTCTGCTATTCTAGCAGAAGGGTTTATGTACGCAGCTGCCAACAGGGGGAACTTCAGCCGTGGGGAGGCGCCAAAGGTCTTGATATCAGCAATCTGCTCGTCCCACTCGCTGCGCCCAATGACCGCTAGGCTTGATGCTGTATAACCCGAGCTGCCGATATTCCCCCGTGAGTACAGGTATTCGAGTCCGGCCAGTCCGGTCTTCAACTGATCGACTGTGGTGTAAAACTCTCGTAGCTGATGGCCAGTTTCATCCATCATGCTTTGGACAACAGCCCGAGTGGCCTGATGGTCCTGTAGATTAGCCCAGAGAAAAAAATCTACACAATCAGCGGCAAGTCGACGAAAGTTGGTATCATACAGGTCGAGCGCCTTATCAGGTATCTCTTTCCTTAGCCTCTCAGTTAGCAGTTGAAGATCTCGAAGTTGTCCCCCTTGGGCTGCTTGCAGCGCTGCGATTAGACCTATGATGCGCTCAGAAAACTGACGATAATATGCCCCAATTTCTTCTCGAGTAGACTCATATGGCCGAGCAGGTGTGGGCGCCGGTGCTGGTATGGTCGAGAGCATCCCAGTCAGACCACGGTGGGCACCTTCAAATGAGGAACCGCCTGCGAGTGCCACCTTCTGCTGGGTGGTGCGATTAAATTGCTTTGTCGTAGTTGGCAGCTTGAGGCCGTCCAAAGCCTCGAAATACGCAGTAACTACGAGGATTGTATGCGCCGCAGCAATTCGTTCAGAGCGACTGACGCCAGACGCTTTCTGAAGCTTGGAGCGCACTGTGTGAATGAGCTCACCTCCAAGCCGCACCGCTTCGGCCCTCAGGTCAAAGAAAGCCAAAATTTGAAGATGGCCCGTCGCGACACCAGCAATCAGCGCTGTCGCTGTCATCTTGTCGAGGACTTCGACCAGTCTGCTCCTGTCGCTACCCAGGAGACGAACTGCCTCTGCATAGGAGAGCTTGGATCGCATACGTATCTCCTACTGGTTACACGAATGCTCTGCGGTGCGATAAGCCCATCCCACTATAACCGGGAAACTCATACCAGGGCACTACAACTGAAACTCGCACAGCTGCGCGAGGCCCCAGGGTCCCGGCATAGTGGTGTTATGTCTGTTTCGGTCATCGGGGGCTGAGTCCGAGGGTGGTCAGGGCGCGTGTGGCGTCCCGGGCGTGGCGGCGGCGGCAGGCGTCGGCGATGTTGCGAGCGCCGGAGAGCTTGAGGATTCTTATCGCCAGGTTGCGCAGGGCGGCCATGACCTGGGGTCCGGTGCCGGTGCGGATCTGGGAGGCGTCCTCTCCGTAGCTGACGTCGCGGATGTGGTGGAGCACCTCGATGTGCCAGTGACCGCGGATCCATTCCGCGAGCTGGGCGGGTGCGGCCTGGCGGGCGTCCATGCTGGTGATCGCGTAGACGGTGATGGTGCGCCATTTCCCGGCGGACAGCGGCCGGATCCGGCGGGTGAGGCGGATGGCCTGGGCGGCGTGCGGGAAGGCGATCCCGGCTGCAAGGGCGGTGACCTGCAGGGTGCGCCGCTCGTCCCGGCCATGGCCGCGGTCGCGCTGGGTGTGACCGGCCGGGATGTGCCGCCAGGCAGGCTCTTAACCTGCGCATACAAGCCGGGCTGGTTCTTCTTGAGGACCAGGATGTAGTGCGCGTTCTTCTTCGTGACCAGGAACTCGGCGTGCTCGCGCTGGGTGTGCTGTTTCTGGCAGTTGCCGGATGCTGGCGTCATCACCAGTTGGCTAAGTGCTGGGAGACTTGACGGATGTCAGTGACGCCCTTGCTGCAGAAGGTAGATGCGGTCTAGGTCCCGGTGCCAGACCTTGACGTGGGCCTGCGCTTCTACCGCGATTGTCTTGGCCACCAGTTGCGGTGGCGCAACGACCCGATCGGCCAGGCCGGCCTGGCCATGCCAGAGAGCGACACCGAGATTGTCCTGACGACCGAGCAGAAGTATGAACCGAACTGGCTGGTCACCTCCGCCGACCAGGCAGCCGCGGTTGTGGTGGCGGGGCCCTTGGACATTCCCGCCGGCCGTGTGACGGTCGTGGCGGATCCGTTCGGCAACATCCTCGTGCTGGTCGACTTGCCCAAGGGTCGCTACGCCACGGACAGCACAGGGAATGTAACCGAAGTGAACCCCTAGCCGGGACGGTTTCCATTCAACTGTCCTGGCGCCCTGTCATAGCCGCGATGGGGGAAGCTTGGCGTATGAGCTGGTGGATTCCCAGCGACCGGTCTGCCTGAGGATCCACCGGGATGGTCAAGGAGGCGGCGTCGGCGTCCATCGGGGCCGGAGGCCGGTGCGGTTCGCAGACGTCCTTGCCCGGCAGTCCCTTCAAAAGTTGCTGGGCATGCTTCACCATGCCATTCTCGCTAGCGCTTAGACTGCGCCTTCGCCACAGGTCGCTCAGTTCGCGCACGACTTGAGTACCCGGCCGTGCTCCCCCTGCCGAGCTGCTCAACATTCGTCTTGTACGGCGGCTCCAGGCTGCGAGCTACCTTCGCCCGTTCCCACATCACCATCATGAGGGACGAGATCAGTCCTGCTCAACGTCGGCCTCGCGAACATCAGCCACGCCTGGCAGCGTCAGTTGACAGACAGCTTAGTTTTGTGCTGTTGGCGTCAAAGTCCTGGTCGCAAGCCTGGAAGCGCTGCATACGTCATGCGGGAAGGGGATCCTGTAGCCATGAGTGTGGATGACGAAGTTCCGCCAGCAGGCACTGGCGGTCGTGAGCCGAAGCGCAAGGGCTTCCTGGCATGGCTGGGGGCCAGAAGAGGAAGGGCTCTTTACAAGGTGGTTGATCCGCCGGCGCAATGGACTAAAGCCTTTGTGCAGATGCTTATTGGAGTCGGGACCTTCATCGCACTAATTGTACTGATCTGGTTCCCCCACATCAGAAACGGAGGGGTTGCCGAGTTTGCGCTGCGTATGGCTGCAATCGGGTTGGCGCTGGCCGCCGTCGCCGAACTCATGTATACACTCTTCACGGATGGCCCCGATGAGGCACTTGATCCGCTAATCCTGGGCCTGTCTTCTTTCTTGCTGCTCAAGATTAGCGATCCAAAGACTGGCCTAACTCTAAGCAATGCCGGGACGATAATACTCTTCATCGTTGCCCTCGCGGCGCTGTTTATAGTGCGTGAACTCTTTATCGAGAGGCCGAAGAGATCACGCGAAGAGATGGGCCGAAGTTCAGAAGAGCAAGATGCTTGAGAAGCGGCGATTACGCATGCAAAGTAAGTCTTCCCGTTGCACAGCCAGCTTTCCCTTGTATGATGCCAAGTTCGGCTATCTCGCACATGATCGCCTCGGGAACGGTCCGGATCATGCATAAGTATCTATAGCGATTCGCCATGCGAAGCTGGGAAAGGGCAGCCCCGCCGGGCCGCGCGGACCGCGGTGAGCCGCCAGCACAGCGTGGACATCCGCGCCTGGGCCCTGGGGCAGGGGATCACGATCAGTGAACGAGGCAGGATCCCGGCGAGCGTAGTCGCTCAGTACGAGGCCGCATCCGGGGGCCGTTGACCACATCCGCCGCCCTGCACGGCACTTGGGCGGAGAAGTGGCGTGCCTCAGCTGCGCTGAGGCGGCCGGTCTGGTTGTTCACACCCTGACCGGCGACCGCCCTATCGTAGCCGAAGAGCGAGCGTTGCTTAAGTGCGTGTTTATGAGCTGGCTCGGGTGGTCAGGCCGGTTGCTCAGCCCTGCCTCGGCGGCTCCTGGCGGCGCGTGCGCGCCAAGCAGCGACGCGATCTTGCGGCGCTGCCCCTCGCTTGCGGTCTGCGCGGCCCGGGTCGCGTCCGCGTTGACCTGGTCGAGTGATCATGTCGCTGGTGTCCCGGTCGTGTTTCTTCTGATCACGCGATTGTCCTGGAATCTCGTCGAGTCGCGAGGGTGCTTACCGTGTGTCTGGTGCCGGCAGGCGGGTCGGCCTGGATGCCGCCCAGGCCGAATATCCGCAAGCCACGACAGTCCGTACGGACTAGCGTTCGGTGCGTGACAGAGTCGGTGCCTCCGATGCCGGAACTGGGTGAGTACGCCCTGGCCGCGGGAAAGAACGCGGCCGATCTCCTGGATGAGGCTGAGCTTTTGCTCAGGAACCACCGCTGGGCGCGGGCGTACTCGCTGTCCGTCCTGGCGTTCGAGGAGATGGGCAAGGCGTGGATGACCGTCGTCGCCATGATGATGCCGGATGACATCCGGCCTGAATGGCCGCTCACCGAGCTGACGGCTACGCACACTGACAAGCTGGTCGCTGCCCTCTTTCTGGGCCGGTTCCTGTCCTCGGCAGCGGTCGGCGAGGACCCGTTCGGCGCCGTTGTCGCGATTAGTGAGAACGTCGAGACGCTCGCTCGCGAGCACAACAGGGACAAGCAGCGAGGCTTCTACGTCGACCTTGTCGGCGGCGAGGTCCGCGAGCCCAGGACGGTCAGCAAGGCGGAAGCCAGCGGGGTGACCGCCACCGTGCGGGCGCTCGCCGATTACGGCGGCTACCTGACGGAACTGGGCTTCATACAGTGGCTCCTCGACGGCGACGAGGAACTCCAGGCCTTCCGCGCGAAGTTCTGGGACTGCATGGTTGCCGGAACGCAGGACGACACCGGCGAGACCATGGTCACAGGTATGCGGGGCCTGATGGACGATGTCGGCGCCACCGAGGGACTCCCGCAGATGCTCCGTGAGATCGAGCAGGAGAAGGCCCGCGAGCGCGCCATGCGGAACAAGCGCAGCCAGCCGAAACGGCCCCCGCCGCGCGGAACACGCCGGAGGCGGGCGCGGTGAGCGCGGAAGAGGACTGGGATGCCTGGCGAGAGCGCTTCGACCTGACGCACAACGGCATCGTCCGGCTGTTCCACGACCGGGCGATATGGCGCTCCATCCTCAGCATGCTCGACTCCAACCCCGCGGTGCGCAGGGGCGGCTTCGGCGAGTACTGGCTTGGATCGTGCTACACGAACTCGCAGCTCATCGGAATACGCCGCGAAACCGACGGCGACAAGGACGGCGTCGGGCTCAGGCGATCGCTCGGGCAGCTGGCCGGGTGCCCCCGGATCGCGACCCGTGACTGGTACGAACGCGAGCTGGGCAAGGAGCACGCCGGCCGCTCGGCCAGCGACCTGGCGTGGCTCAGCAGCGGGTTCGACCGGTTCGCCGCACCAGGAGCCCCGTTCATCGACAGCGAGCGGGTCAAGGAAGACGTCGCCGACCTCGAGGTCGTCATCATCAAGGTCAACGAGCACAGCAGCAAGGCCATCGCCCACCGCGACGCGGCAATTGCCCGCGGGCAGGTCGCGCCCATCCCGGTGACCTGGGGTCAGATGGACAAGGCCCTCGACCGCATCGGTCTGGTCCATGCCAAGTACTACCGCCTATGCCACCCAGGGGAATCACTAGGCGGACTCACGCCGCTGGTCCCGCCCGAATGGCTGATGATGTTCAGCACCGCCTGGATGACCCAGAACTTCGTCATGCCCGACCACATGGACTTCGAGCCGGAGGCCTATTCGGCAGCTAGCGACGGTCAAGTCTCGCCACTCAGGCCGAAGCGGCGGCCAGCGGGGCCAGGAACCAGGCTCGCGGAAGCCGCCCAAGCACATCGAACTGCGGGAGCGGGGTTAACTCGAGGTCCGCGCCAGCCAGGATCAGCGTGTACTTCTTCACAAGATCGGGCGCCACGGACCAGCACGTGGCGCGTGCGATCAGCGTCGTCGGACGCATCCTCTTTTGCCGCCGGGGGGGCGTTCCTGACTTGGGCCATGTTCTGGGATCGTGTAGGTCAGGGGCTGACCTGGGGTTTCGCCTGCCAGTGTGTGGTTTTGCGGCCTGATTCTGGTCATAGCGCTGTCCGGGCGTCCCGTGACTGGGTGACGGATGGTGGCGGGGGGAATGACCACGCTGGACAGGGCCGGGCCGGGGCCCGGCCTAGGATCGGGGCCGTGAACGGTGAGTCCGGCTCCAGCGCTGCAGGGTCTGCGGTGGGCGAGGTGCGCTCTGCCGACGGGACGGCGATTGGCTACCAGCGGGCCGGAGCCGGCCCAGCGGTCGTCCTGCTGCATGGAGCGGGCCAGTCATCAGCGAATCTCATGCGGCTTGCCCGTGCCCTGTCCGGAGCGTTCATGGTCTACGTACCCGATAGGCGCGGCCGTGGCAGGAGCGGGCCGTACGGTCAGTTCCACGGGCTGAGCACCGAGATCGAAGACCTCAGCGCCCTGCTGGACGCCTGCGCCGCCAGCCGGGTCTTCGGCCTCAGCGCCGGAGCGGTCATCGCGATCGAGGCGGCTCTGGTCCGCCCGGATATCACCAAGCTGGCGCTTTATGAGCCTCCGCTGACCTTCGATAGCGTCGTTCACGGTGACTGGGCCCCTCAGTACCAACGGCAGCTCACAGCGGGTAAGCCCGGAGCCGCGCTCGTAACGGTGCTCAAGGCCACCGCCGACCGGACGTCGGTGATCCGCTGGATCCCCCGCCACCCCCTGGAAGCCGCCCTGGACTTCGCCATTAAGCGGACGGCTGACCGGCCAGCGCCTGAGGGTGTGATGTCCCCCCGCGAACTCATCCCCACCCTGCCCTACGACGCGCAGACCGTTAACGGCGCGGCCGGGGCGCTGGAGCGATTCGCGGGGCTCTCGTGTGAAATTCTTCTGCTCGGCGGCTCCCGGAGTGCCCGCAACCTCACCGCCTCACTCGACGGGCTCAGCCGGGTCCTGCCAGACGCCAGACGAGTAGTGCTGCACGGCACCGGGCACACCGCCCCAGACAACAGCCAAAAACCCGACCGGGTAGCCGCAGAACTGCACCGCTTCTTCTCCGGTTAGGACAAGCGGACCCGCCACCCCGCCACAGTTCCCCGGCCGGCAGTTCACGGCAGACCAAGCCAGGCTGAATTATCCAGCCTGCCGCATGACGGCACGAGGATCAACTCGACCTCATCTTTGGGTCTACCCTCCAGCGGCCATAGACCCCCAGCGCCGGCAGCTTGGCCAGGGCTTGGGCTGCAAGCTGGATTGCGCTTCATGCCCTACCCGAGAACATACTCATAGCCGCCGTGAGAGCCACGCATTCGGCACGAACAGGTAGCGAATGCGTTCATCCGCGACCATACGTTCCGCTAAGGAATTTTCTCACGCGAGTGGACAACGTCTTGGGTGTGAGAAGATCGCGTACATCCAGGAGGTAGCCGACCGGGGAACCCGCGCGGGCACGTGCGCGGATCGATTCGACCTGCCACCATGCACTCCCGATAGCTGCCAGCGTCCCCGTGCCGGCGACGGCGTGAGGTGTCGCGCCAGCGGCTTCGAGGGCCACGGTTGCCGCCAGGGGAGTTGCGAAGGATCCGGCCAGAAGTAGAGAGCGGGTCGGTTCAAGCTTGTGCAGCCGAAGGCCCCTCTCAAGTTTCTGCAGAGGTTCCTGCACCGTATGCTCTACGTGTTCGGCGAAGGCTTCGAGCTTTCTCCCCTGAATGGGGATGGTAGCCAGTTCGGCCAGCTCAGCTCGCTGTGAATCGACGTAGTCGCGGAAGGTCTGCAGATCCTCCTGCAGGTTCTCCCGGCACTGAACGATCTTCTCGGCTGGGATGCCGTCGAGGTTTTGTGGGCGTGCGTACTGAAGGGCCAGCATGACGTACGCTTCGACGCCAGTCTCAGCGGCGCCCTCGGCAATCTCCTCTCTGGCATGCTGACGGCCGAGCAGTAGGTTCATGGCTGCCTGAACATCGCTGGATGGAGTAGCGATCCGTAGGTCCACCTGGTCGGTGAGGGGCTCGAAATGCGCACGCACGCTCAGGCGCTGTGCGAGCACGGTCATGTATGCGCCAGCCAGCGCTGGGTGAAGTCCAACCCAACTATCGGACGATCCGCCTCGGCCAAGCTTGGCCAGGTCACTGCTTACTAGGTAGTCCAGCACATCGGGTGGGAACTTCGTAACGTGGATCCACCCGAGCTGCGGGTCACCCTCCACGGTCCTCTGCTCGCTCCACAGCCTGCCGTCCCACTTGTGGTACGCCTGCCCAATGCTGTAGTTCTGCGTTAACAGATTGGCGTTCTCTCTCAGCGTCATCAGTAGGTCCCATGTGGTAGACCCGATCAAGTTACCGGGCACTTCGTCCCGCAGAATGGCCGCGTCGAAGAATATCTGCGCGGTCGGGCTGTCGTGCTTGGGATAGCCGCGAGGGACGAGGCGCCGGACGGAAGGCCAGTACAACGCGGCCATCTTTAGCCAGTCGTCATCACGGATATGGATGAACGGAAAATAAAGACCAGGCTGCTGCATCATTCCTCCCACATCAAGCTTTGCGGCTTGTGTCTGTTGTGCACAATATCTCTCCCTCATCATCCAGGGGTTCGGTTGCTTGCTTTCCCTGACTCGCTTTCCCTGCATCCGCCGCGAGTGGGACGTTGGCTCATCTCCGGCAGCTGTGGGCAGAAGCGTAGGCTGCGCCTGTGACTGACCAAGCGGCAAGCCAGGCTTGGCTAACTCCCTCTCCCGCGGCACGTTTGGGTGGCGATGAGCGCTTCAGCGGGCTCGATGCCACGGTTGCTGATTTCTGGCGCTGGGCGTTCAGCGATCTGCGTGATAACACCACGCGGGGGATCCTCGCGGAGTTCCTAGTCGCTAGGGCGGTTGGCGACCAGCGAGCCCTGCGGATCGGGTGGGACAACTTCGACGCCCAGGCACCCGACGGGACAACGATTGAGGTGAAGCGCTCGGCCTTCTTGCAAAGCTGGGTGCAGAAACAGCACTCGGAACTTGTCTTCGGGCGGCTGGGCGCCCGGGAATTTGACGCCGGGTGCAACGAGTACAGCGTAGATGCCCAGGTCCGGGCTGACGTGTTTGTCTTCGCGGTGCAGACGCAGCGGGACCCAGCGGCCTATGACGTGCTCGACATTTCTCACTGGGAGTTCTGGGTGGCGTGCGCAAGTGTTATCCGGGAGCGGGCCGGCAAGACCGTCGGGATCAGCTGGGTCCGCCAGCACGCCACCGGACCGCTCCCATATGAGAGGCTTGGCGACGCCATCCACGCCGCGGCGCAAGAACGCTGAGCTGACCCGGGTATCAGGCCACGCAGCGAACACATCCGCACATGCCGCGACGGGCGATCTCGGATTTCAAACTCAAGGCTCGACACCCACCCACGACACTGGACTCCACGATCTGCGATCAGGACACGGTGAGGGCACGGTCCTGCAACGGCACCCCCCATGCTCCGTACTTACTTCGGCTCCTCTCCAACGTCCTGGCTCAGCTTGACGACTTGGAGGCCAACGTTGCGTGCCCGCGTGGACTGACCGGTGTCGTAGGTGAGCAGCGTGACCTTGCGGTTCGCCAGTGGCTCGATAGCCAAGGCCCGGTCGATGATCTCGTCGTCATTGCCCGGCAAGCGCACATGCCCCGGCGTATCAAAGACCAACTCGATCGTGAGCTCACTCCGCGTCAAACCATCCGGCCCTGGCACCACGTCCCCGGCCCGCAGTCGCGCCCGGCCCAGACCGTCTGCGAACAGACGGTCCAGGACCGCCAAGGTATAGCCGGCACGCCATCGAACCCTCTTGTCCTTGCTCTCCTTCAACCGATCGAGCTCATCCACGATGACGATCGGCACGAGCACGGTGACCTCTGACTGCCAGACATCGATCAGAGGACCGAAGTCAACCTCCGTCAGCTTGTCCTTGTGATGGATATAGAAGCTGCTATCTGGAACGACGTAGTGCCCGTATGCGGACCACCGCGCAATCTGTCCTTGCAGCGACTTGATCGCGGCTTCGAAATCCGCTAGCCGTTCGTCGAGCTCCAGCGAGACCAAGCCGTTTACCACTCGTTGCACCGAGCGCTCCGCACTCGTCATGGTGCCAACCAGCCCAGCCAGCAGCAGTCGATACCGTTCGGTCAGCACCAAGCGCTCGAGATCATCGTTGCTGATCTGGTTGCCAAGCATCCGGACAGCCCCACTGGTCCACTCAACGTAGGCCAGCAAGCGCTCGTACGCGTTCTGCACAGCCCCGCCACCACCGCGGAGGTTGTAGGCATCGGTATAGACCGACTGCAAGGTCTTGAGCAGGTTCCCCCTGTTCACGCCAGGACGCACGGTGACGAGCACGATGCCATCATGACACTCATGCCCGTCGAACACCGGCATGATGAGCGCCCCGGAGTAGCACTATGCCGCGTGCCGCTTCACATCGAGCACCGCCGTCGAGGCGACTCATGTCAAGACCGCAGCCGCACTCATGCCGATGAGCGGGCGCAGGTCTGAGCCGTCCGGAGCAGCGCGAAGCCGCAACGCCGCCTTCCAGTGAGACTCGCATTATCCACATATGCTGGACGGCAGCACTTCAACCGGGCTCGCTTTGGCGCGAACGGATGACTACCTCCTGCCGCACTGAAGACACCAACGCTTGGGGGATGGCATGCCGGTTTCGGTCTGGATCGCCTTGATTGGCGCTGTAAGCGGCCTCAGTGGCGCCATTATCAGCGCACGTTACGCTCGCCGACTGGCACGCATCCAGAGCACCCTCGATGAGCAACGTGATATCAGCAAGGCCCGGCGTGATTACGAGTATGAGGCCCGGAAACGCTTGTACGCTACGTACGAACCGATCAAGTTCCAACTTGTCGACCTCATTGGCCAGGCGCTGCGTCGAATCTCCTTGCTTTCACTCGCAACTCCCGCGCCTAGCTCGCTAGAAGAAAAGGCATCCATCTACGAACTCCTTGCCCCTTCAGCGCTCGTCCGTATGATGGACCGTAACCTTACGCTTGCCGATATGAACCTGGAGCCGCAGGTCTCAGTTGAGTACGGATTGATAAAGGCTGCATATCGAGTACTCGCGGACTCCTCCAGCGTCGCCTCGATTTACTCTGCGATGTCCGGCAGAAGTCGCACTGATGCTCATAATGAGGGACTCTTGCCGTATCAACTTGATGAAGCCGCTGACGCACTTCTAGGGATTAGACCTCAGGGTAGTAGCACAGCAAACGCTGCCGAACGGCCCGTCAAGCTAATGACGTTCTTTCAATTTAGAGATGTCCTTACAGATGCCAAGACCATGCAGGATGAATACGGGTTGCACGCGATTGGCAAGCTCCTTGATGGGTTCACCCCTACAAAAAGGCCAGTGTTCTGGCGTTGCCTTGTGACACAAGTTCTCCTGTACGGCTGCTACCTCGATCTCGTTCTGCGAGGCACGCCCATCCAGAGTGACAGGCTCCAAAACCTTGCCGCTTCGCTGCTTCCACAGATCGAACATGCCCTCACTAACGGGCTACGTCTGGACAAGTTCTGGATGTCGGAAGAGCAACCCTACCAAGCCGAGGTCGATGCGAATGCGGTCCGTAATGCACTTGCCTGTGCCACACGCTATTACGACGTTCGGGTGCTTTCAGCGCTTGACCTTCGAATAGTTACATCACAGCAAGACCGCGACCGAATACCCGACGCCTGATCGCCACGCACGGCGCAGACAATGGAGAGCATACCTTTGCACGGTGACGGCAGTCGACCCCGTGTTGGATAGTCAGCGCGGCGTATGTCTACCTTTGGTAGACATACCTGGATCTAGTGACAGACCTAACGTCCGGATCTGCCGCTTTGAGGTACGTCATGCCACAGCGGTGCAGGGGCCAGGTCGCGCGTAACGAAGGCGGCCCAGGCGCCCGCGTCCAGGCGGTCCGCTTCGAGTTGATGCGTCTCGTCCGTCCGAGCCGGTCGCGGAGCGTGATCGGACTCTGCCAGCAGGCGCGCGAAGAGCCGCCGTTCGGCGTGGCCAGGACTGTCTCGATGCTCATCGGCTCAGGCGCGCCGATCAGGGTCGCTCTGGGCGCCGAGGTCGAGCGGATCTGCCGACGTGAGCGAGGTGGATCGCGGATTCTTGTACGTGCACCACCATGATCATTCGCTGTAAGTGTTCCGCAGACGAGTTATGCCGGAAGTGGCACTGACGGCGTGGAATTGTGCGAAGCTTACTGACAACGGTGCGAGTGCCTGGCGCGTCTAGTTGCCAGCGACGTGGCGGCCCGGGGGGGCAGCCTGAGGTGGTCTGGGGATCGCAGTGCTGAGTTCAGTTCAGTTGGCCCGCACGCGGTCTATGATGCGTGCGCTTGCCGTAGCAACATCGGCATCGCTGCGACTTCGGCGGTAGACCTGATCATGTCGTTGAGTGATGGTGGGTCGTCGTTTGTAGCACAGCAAGATTCGGGAGCGAGTTCGGCGCCGAGCGGCACTTGGACCTTGGCGATGCGCAGTACCGGCACTTCAGCGAGTGCGGGCAACACCCACATCGTGTTCTCGGCCAGCGGAACCAACGGCGCCCTCTTGCCCAGTTCGGGGTCGGGCTGGAGTTGCGCCGGCACCGGCAACCTGGAGCGGACGTGCACCAACGGTGCCGTCGTGCGAAAGGGCGGGCTGCTGCCGCCGACGACGTTGCCCAGCACGGCCGGCCACGGCGACGCTCACCAATCTCAGCAGCAGTGGCGTCGGTACAGCCGCCTGTCGATCGTCACGCCTCTTGTGCAGGATCCGGCTGTCGATCTTCACCGGCCCGCATAAGAGGGTCATTCACATGTAGGGAACGATGGAGTATGGGACTATTTTCGAAGCTGCTGGAGAATCCCTCCAAGCGGCCGATTCTTACCATCAACGGCCGTCCTCAGAGCGAACCCGAGTGTCCGGGATCGCTAGAACGTCGTAGCCGCCTCTTCGTCGAGTGCACCAGGCGACTAGCAGATGACCCGCTCGCCAGAGAAGACGCGCAGGGAACGCCGATCGGCGACGGCCTTGGAATGGAGGGACTCGTCGCAAAGATCGCGCCTCTTTTTGAGAAAGAACGGTCGCTGCTCAGGTGGGTCGCCCTGCGCGGCGCGTTCACTGATCTATACATTAACACGATAGATCCGACGAGCAGGGTCTTCCCGTTCTTTCCAATGGTGGAAAGAGTAATGGGTGTCGGTCATCTCTCGGAGCCGGGTGCCCCCGAACAGGTAATCGATGTCGGTCCCGACTGGGCGCCACGCCTAACCCAGCAGCAGCGCACGGCAGCAATTCAGGTCTTTTCGGCTGTCCAGGTAAGAGCTTATGATTACGACCGATACTCGAGGATCGGCGTTGACGAAGTCAACCGGGACCGTAAGTGTTACCTGAATGACGCGATGGCCCTTGACTTCATCGCCTGGTCGGCTGTCGCGCTTCTGCGCACGGGCATCGCCCGGCAGCAGATGGATGTGCCTGAGCCCGATGCTCTTGACGTCCCTGGCTGGTACACCGATCCCCTGTTCGCAAAGGCAAAGCGGTACTGGGATGGCGCTGACTGGACTGACCGGTGCCTCTCGCTTGGCGATGAAATCTCAACGCCCCTTCGCCCCAGTATCCAGTTCGATCCAGAAGGACCCGAAGGCGCACTGAAAGAGGCAGAGGACGCAGCGGCGCGCCGCCCGCAGGATTGGGCGACTGCGTTTGAGCGTTGCGTGACAGCTGTAGGGCGGTTGCATGACGTTTACGTGCTGGAGCAGTTCCGTAACCGTCAGCCGTCGGCCGCTGACAAGCCAATCATCTCTGCCCTGACATACTCGCTACGCGCTCTACGCGGGAACGATGCCCGCCGAGATGTCAGTGATGATGTTAGGGGGGCAACGCACCGACTCCGGACCATCTCCACCGCCGCTGACACAGCTGGCCTGGACTCATCTCTTTACCGAGAAGGCCTGCAGCGACTGGCCCAGGTCGCCCCGGATGTCGATGTAAGCAACGTCCCCTGGGACTGGCAGGATCCTGCGGAGCCGCAGGCGACACCATCGGGTGTCCCGCCAGAGTTTCCGACAGTCGAGGAGATCCTGGCTGAATGGAGGGCGGGGAGCGCTGCTGAGGATCTTGCCAGGTGGCGGGAGGGGATGGCGCGTTATGATGCCGCTCCGCTCGCGAACAAAGCAGAAATGCGGGCATCCGCAGAAATGATGTGCGCGGCCCTGCCTCACTACCTTCGGGGGAGCAACATACTGGCCGTATCTCCAGACACAGAGGGGCAACTCGCCCAGACAGTCTGGAACGTGCTCGTCGCATCGCTGCTCGGCAATGATCAGACAACCTGGGATGCGGAGGTCGAGCGGCACGTCCGGCTCGCTCTGGCTGCGGCTAGGCGCGCGGGCCTGCAGCCCGAAGCACTAGGTGGACGGGGGACACTCGCCAAGATCTTTGATGATAAAGGCAACCAGATGCTGATGGAGGCCGCGCTTTGGTACCTGTCAACTTCTGGGCCCAAGTCCTTCAGCCTGGCCGACTGGTTCGCTGCCGCGCCGCCAGAAGAAGAACGCGCATGGAAATTGCCGTGACAAGAACGGCGCCAGCCAGGCCATGCAACTCGTAGTCAGAGAATCAGTACTTATCAGCGGCTCGCTCAGCACCCACGAAGCGCTGCGGGCGTTCTTCGAAGTGGCCGACGAGCAGGGGCACGCCGCCCCTGTGTGGTGGTCAGTGAGCGCGGGGAGCGGCTAACCTGCCTTGACTTCATCGACCGGATGGCCACCTCTCATGCGGAGGCAGGTGCGCGGGCTTTCTGCCGGCAGCCGGCCGCAGAGGCCCTCGGCCTGCCTGCGGGAACCGATAGGGTGCGGAGGCGTGACCCGCAGTTGAAATTCCGGGCAGGATCGCCGTATCTCGCTCAGCCGCACCTGCATGTTCGGGTCAACATCCATCGTTTCGGGGAAGACTGGCCCTTCCCGTGACGCCTGTTTCTAATTAGCGCGAGTCCAGTCAATGCCACTAAGCAACTTAACACGACGAGAGAGTGACTGATGGCGTACACCGGTGACCGCCAAATGTGGTGCGGCAAGGAGAAAAAGAAGACCAAGCACACGCGGTGCCCGCACTGCAAGGGCAAGGGTGACGGACAGTGGTCGCAGTGTGGCTGGCACTGTCAGAGTGGCTACTGGTGCTCCAATGGGCTCGGTGACCGCTGGCACAAGTGACAACTCGGTGACTTGGCAGCCACATACAGCTCGGCCAGACGGCCCCGGTAGTTCCCGTCGAAGCAGCGGCGCAGCGTCCGTTTGCGCGTGGACAGGCTCGCCGGCACCTGGCCCAGCTCCGCCAGCACCCGGTCGGCGTCCAGCAGGCTAGTCGGCTCCACCACCCGGGCGATCACCAGATCCCGGAACACCTCATCACCCAGCGCACCGAACCCGAGGCCGGCATACACCCCGGCCAGCACCTCATACAGCAACCTTGAGGCGGTCTTCAGCGTCCGCGCCCGCGGCACCACCCGCCGCGCAGCGGGTGCCGGCCCGCCGCCGAACAGTGCCGGCTGCCTGGGGCCAGGGATCATCCCGGCCTGCCTGGACTGCGGGGTGATGCCGAGGTCGAGGACACCCTGCCGGTCGTCCTCCAGCAGGCGGTGGGCTTCCTCCATCAGCAGCCCGAGCTCGGCCTCGTCGCGGGCTGAGCCCACATGCCGCACGATCCTGCGCCGGCCCGACACCGACTCCGCGATCTGCACGGCCGTCGACCCCGATGCTGTGCGAACCCGCCGGACCCAGGCCATCACCCGAGTCTATGAGCCAGATTAGTGCCTTAACAGCACACTAAGCCCGTACATCACCCCAGGTCAGCCTGCTCCACACCTCCGGAACTGGCCCAAGTGACCCAACTCAGGTTCCGGTGCGGGGCTCTCCGGCCCGGGGTTAGCTTGCTTCCCGGTGGCAGTCTTGATGGGTTCGGTGGCGCCTGCATGCAGGGTGCCCGCGGCCGGGTCCCAGGTGAGGGTGATCCCGTGCTCGCGCAGGTACCCGATCACGTCCTCGGCGCTGGCCGGGGGTGGCACGTCGAGCCCGCGGCGGGTCCGGCGCCTGCGGCGCGCCCCGGGGTCAGCACTGGTCAGCAGCAAGTACATGGCGGGTAGCTGCGGGAGGATGCGGTCTTCGCGGACGTGGGCGTTCCGGCGTCGGCCCGGGCTGGGCGGGGCGGCGCTGGTGTGGCCGTGACGGCACCGGTAGGCGGCCTTGCCGTTGGACCAGGCTGATTCCATCCGCCGCCCGCATATCCCGCAGGCCAGCAACCCGGCCGGCAGGTACCGCCGCCGATGCGGCGCGGCCGGGCCAGAGGTGGGCGCGGGGCCGCGGGCGGCGCTGATGTCCTGGGCGGCGATGAAGTCGGCCTCGCTGACCAGCGCCGGGTGCGCGGGACGGTTAGAGATGACCCACCCCCCGGGCAGGTTCCATCGCTGCACCTGCTTATGGCCCAGGGCAATGTCGGCCGGGTCAGCCAGGTCGGTGTCGGTCCGCTGGCGGTTCCATACCTGATGGCCGGTGTAGCGCGGGTTGGCCAGGATCGTCGCCACCGTGCGCACCGTCCACGCCGCACCGCTCCGGTGCCGGTTCCGCCCGGGGTCAGCAGCCGAGGGGCACGGGACGCCCGCGTCGTTCAGCGCCCTGGTAATCCGTGCCACGGAGTGCCCGGCGAGCCGCTGCGCGAACATCCACCGCACGACATGCGCGGTGCCCGGGTCGGGCTGCAGGCGGTGCGCCCGCCTGCCCCAGGCGGCGTGCGCCCTGTTCGGATGCGGCCCCGCGTCGGCGAGGCGGTACCCGTACGGCGGCCGCCCGCCCAGGTACCGGCCCTGCTCCCGGGTCTGGGCGGCCATCGCGGTGCGGACCCGGATGCTGGTCCGGGTGATCTCCCGCTTCGACGACAACCCGAGCACGGTCATCGCCTCCTCGTGGTGCTCTGACGCGTAATCGACCCTGCCGCCCGCCTCCGGCATCCACAGCTGCACGCCGTAATGCTCGAACAGCGGCGCCATCAGGCCGTACTGGCTGCCGTGGAACGCGCGCTCGTACTCGCCGATCACGATCGCGTCCCAGCCCCGGCCCGGATCCGCCAGGGCAGCGACCAGGGCGGCGGCCTGCGGGCGCCGCGCCCACGCCACCGCCCGGCTCTGCCCGATATCGAAGAACTCCGCCACGATCCGCCCGCGCCCAGCGGTCAGCGCCGCGGCCTGCTCCCGCTGCCGCGCCAGTGACGTGACCGGATCCTGGTAATCCTCGGTCGATACCCGCCCGTAGAACACGAACCTCAGACCGCCACCACCCGGCTCCGCCGCACCGCCGCGGCCGGTGCGCTCCGCCCACGCCGCCAGCGCACCTGCGACCGCGCCCGGGCCGGCGCCAGGTTCCCAGCGACGCGCTGCGGCCACGGCACTCACCTCCTGCCGCCAGGACGGCACAGGAATCCTGTCATATACCCAGATACTCACCTATTCATGGCTGAATCCCCGATTAGGCCGATACCGGGCGCGCCAGGCTGCTTCCTGCCAGCAACCTGGCTCCGCTGCCGTTCCAAATCGTGATCATTTAAGC
>Ga0335076_10001557_pt1 | contig 22229 bp, 20 predicted proteins | sample Lox_Sample_25_FD_206717 | JGI IMG/M metagenome (GOLD analysis project Ga0335076, IMG submission 206717) | Soil microbial communities from Loxahatchee National Wildlife Refuge, Florida, United States - Lox_Sample_2.5 | ecosystem: Environmental > Terrestrial > Soil > Wetlands | place: USA... | reverse complement strand
CGCGCCCTTGCCGTGCACCACCTCGTCGTGCGAGAGCGGCAGCACGAAGTTCTCCGTGAAGGCGTACCAGATGCTGAAGGTGAGGCGGCTGTGGTGGTACTTGCGGTGCAACGGGTCCTGCTGGAAGTACTTGAGGGTGTCGTGCATCCAGCCCATGTTCCACTTCAGGCCAAAGCCGAGCCCGCCGAGGTAGGTCGGGCGCGACACCATCGGCCAGGCGGTCGACTCCTCGGCGATCGACTGCGTGTCGGGGTGGTCGCGGTACACGGCGAGGTTCAGCTGCTTCACGAACTCGACCGCCTCGAGGTTCTCGTGGCCGCCGTAGCGGTTCGGGATCCATTCGCCGGCGCGCCGCCCGTAGTCGAGGTACAGCATGGAGGCCACCGCGTCCACGCGCAGCGCATCGATGTGGTACGCGTCCAGCCAGAAGAGCGCGCTGCTGGCGAGGAAGTTGCGCACCTCGCTGCGTCCGTAGTTGAAGATCGAGCTGCTCCACTCCGGGTGGAAGCCCTGGCGCGGGTCGGCATGCTCGTACAGGTGCGTGCCGTCGAAGCGTGACAGCCCGTGCGCATCGGCCGGGAAGTGCGAGGGCACCCAGTCGAGGATCACGCCGATGCCGCGCTGGTGCAGGTAGTCGACGAAGTACATGAAGTCCTGCGGCGTGCCGTAGCGGGACGTCGGCGCGAAATAGCCGGTCACCTGGTAGCCCCAGGAGCCGTAGAACGGGTGCTCCATCACCGGCAGCAGCTCGACGTGCGTGAAGCCGAGCTCGCTCACGTAGTCGGCGAGCGCGTGGGCGAGCTCGCGGTAGCTGAGCGGCCGGTTGCCCTCCTCGGGCACGCGCCGCCACGAGCCGAGGTGCACCTCGTAGATCGACCAGGGCGCGCCGAGGGAGTTGGCGGCCGCACGCCGGGCGAGCCACGGCGCATCGCTCCACGGGAAGTTGAGCTGCCAGACGATGGATGCCGTGCGCGGCGGCACCTCGGCGTAGAAGCCGTAGGGGTCGCACTTGCCGACCGCGGCGCCATCGGCGCCGACGACGTGGTACTTGTAGAGCGCGCCGGCGCCGACGCCCGCGATCTCGCCTTCCCAGATGCCGGAGGAGTCGGCGCGCGGTGTGAGCGGGTGGCGCGCGCTCGCCCAGCCGTTGAAGTCGCCGATCACCGAGACCGCGCGGGCGTTGGGAGCCCAGACCGCGAAGCGCGTGGCGGACTCGCCCGCGGGGTGCGCGCCGAGCTTCTCGTAGGCACGCACGAAGGTGCCCTCGCGGAAGTGATAGATGTCGCGGTCCGTGAGCAGCACCCGCAAGAGTCTAGCAAGACGGGCGCCGCTGTGCTTCGATGCCGCCATGAGCGCGAGCCGCATCGTCATCGGCCACCGCGGCGCGGCCGGCTATGTCCCCGAGCACACGCTCGAGTCCTACTTCCTCGCCATGCAGTACGGCGCCGACTTCGTCGAGCCGGACCTGGTCATGACGCGCGACGCGGTGCTGGTGGCGCGCCACGAGAACGAGATCGGAGGCACGACGGACGTCGCGCAGCACCGCGAGTTCGCCGCGCGGCGCCGCCACGGCCGCATCGACGGCCACGAGGTCGAGGGCTGGTTCACCGAGGACTTCACGCTCGCGGAGCTGAAGAGCCTGCGCGCCCGCGAGCGCATCCCGCAGCTGCGCCCGGCCAACACGCGCTTCGACGGGCAGTTCGAGATCCCGACGCTGGAGGAGATCCTGTCGCTGGTGGCCGGGGTCGAGCAGGCGCGCGCCACCCGCGCCCGCCAGCTCGGCCTGCCGCCGCCGCCGCGCATCGGCGTGTATCCGGAGACCAAGCACCCGAGCTACTTCGCCGAGCGCGGGCTCGCCATGGAGCGGCCGCTGCTGGCGACGCTCGCGCGCTATGGCTACCGCGACCGCAGCGCGCCGATCTGGCTGCAGTCCTTCGAGGTCGGCAACCTGATCGAGCTCGCCCGCCTCACCGACATCCGCCGCGTGCAACTGCTCGAGGCCACTGGGGCGCCGGCGGATTTCGGCGCCGCCGGCGAGCAGCGCACCTACGCGGACCTGGCGACGCCGCAGGGACTTGCCGGCATCGCGCGCTACGCCCAGGCGATCGGTCCCGCGAAGACCCTCGTCATCCCGTGGCGCGCCGACGGCACGCTCGGGGAGCCGACGCGCCTCGTGGCCGATGCGCATGCCGCCGGGCTCGCCCTGCATCCCTGGACCTTCCGCGCCGAGAACCGCTTCCTGCCGCAGGACTACCGGCGCGGGGCCGGCGAGGCCGAGCACGGGGACCTCAAGGGGGAGATCGTGGCCTACCTGCGCGCCGGCATCGACGGCTTCTTCACCGATCAGCCCGACATCGGGGTCGCGGCGCGCGCCGAGTTCCTGGCGCCGCGCTGAGGCAGCGCTGCCGGCGCTAGGGATTGCGGCGCCGCGGCGCGCCGCCGACGAATACCAGCGAGTCGGTGTTCTCGCGGCGCGCCGACTGTCCGTCCTCGAGCGCCGCGCGCGCCCGCGAGCTCGCTGCCTGAGCCTCGCGCGGGGCCGCGGCGGCTTCCACCGGACGCCCGAGCAGGAAACCCTGCACGCCGATCGGCCCGCAGTTGGCGAGGAACTCCAGCTGCGCGGGGCGCTCGACCCCCTCGGCGACCACCTGCAGGCCAAGTCCGTGGCAGAGCGCGACGATCGAGCGCACGATCGCGCCCGAGCGCGGGTTGCTGTCGACGCCGGCGATCAGCAGGCGGTCGAGCTTGACGCGCGTGATCGGCAGCTGCTCGAGCGAGGTCAGCGAGGAGTAGCCGATGCCGAAGTCATCGAGGGCCACCGCCACGCCGAGGGTTCGCAGGCGCCGCAGCGACTCGACGGTCGCCGGTCCGGTCTGGAACACGGTCTCGGTGATCTCGAGCTCGAGCGCGCTCGGGGGCAGCCCGGTGAGCTCCAGCGTGCGCACCACGTGCTCGACGAAGTCGCTCTCGAAGAACTGCTGCGGCGAGACGTTGATCGCAACGCTGGCGTGGTGCCAGCCGGCGTGCCGCCAGGCGGCGGCGGCGGCCGCCGCCGAGTGCAGGATCCAGCCGGTGAGCTCGTGGATGATGCCGGTCTTCTCGGCGGCGTGGATGAACTCACTCGCGGTGGCGACCGTGCCGTCGGGCTTGCGCCAGCGCAGGAGCGCCTCCAGCGTCAGCGCCTCGAAAGTGTGCAGCGACACCTGCGGCTGGTACATGAGCAGCAGCTCGTCGCGCTCCACCGCGCGCCGCAGCGACTGCTCGAGCCGGAAACGCTGCGCGGCGGCGTCGAACAGCGCCGGGCTGTAGAGCGTGAAGCGATTGCGCCCGAGCTCCTTGGCGCGGAACAGCGCCACGTCGGCGGCCCGCAGCAGCCCCTCGGCATCGGCCGCGTGGTCCGGGTAGAGGCTGGCGCCGACGCTGGCGCTCGTGGCCAGCACGCGCCCGTCGATGCTGATGGGCTGCTGCAGCGTCGCGACGATGTTGGCGGCGTGCGCCTCGACCTGCTCGCTGCAGCTGACGTCCTCGAGCAGCACCGTGAACTCATCTCCGCCCAGGCGCGCCAGCAGGCTCGAGCCGGCGGCGGTGCGCAGCCGCTCGGCGATGTGCTGCAGCACGCGGTCGCCGAAGCTGTGGCCGAGGGTGTCGTTGATGGACTTGAAGTTGTCGAGATCCACGAACAGCAGCGCCACGCGCTGCTCGGCCCCGGCGCGGGTGAGGGCCGTGGTGAGGCGCGCGGCGAGCTTGCGGCGGTTGGGCAGCTGGGTGAGCGGGTCATGGTGCGCGAGGTGCTGCAGCTGGCGCGTGCGCTCGGCCACGTGGCGCTCGAGCTCGGCCTGGTGGGCACGCAGCTCCGCCTCGGCGTGCTCGATGCGATCGGCCATGGCGTTGAAGGAATCGGCGAGCTCGGCCACTTCGCGCGCACCGCCCCCGGGGGCGCGCGCGCTGCGATCGCCGGCCGCGAGGCGGCGCACCGCCGCGGTCAGGCGCCGCACCGGCAGGCTGATGCTCACCGTGAGCAGCACCGAGACCACCAGCAGCAGCGCCAGCACCACCCCGGCGCCGGTGCGCAGGGTCTTCTCGGCCGCCGCGGCCGCGGTGGCCGCATACGAGGCGGCATCCACCAGCCCCAGGCGCGCGGGCTTCTGCAATTCCTCCTGGATCGCCGCGGCGAGCGCCGAGGAGTCCTCGAGCACGCTGTGCCACTCGGCTCCGGCGCCCTCGTCGTAGCGGGCGATCTCCAGGCGCAGCCGCACGGCTTCCGCGAAGTCCTGGCGCACCATGGTGAGCCAGGCGCGCCCCGGGGAGTCCGCGAGCTCGTCGGCATTCAGGTCCAGCAGCGCGCGGAAGTCCTCCTCGCGGCGGCCGATGACGCCGGCCCTGCCGGCGTTGCCGCGTACCGCGTTGATCGCAGTCTCGAGCTCCGAGAGCGAGCGCCGGCCGTATACCTGGGTGCCGTCGATCGGCACGCCGGCGCCGCCGGCGGAGATGATCAGCTGGTAGATCTGGTTCAGGGCCGCCTCGCGCGCCTCGGCCGACTGCGCGCGCTGCGCGGCGCGCGTGGCGAGCGCGCGTGCGCTGCCGATGTGGCGGGTGAGCTGCGCGCGCAGGGCGCGCGTGGCGTCCGTGTTCGGCGGCGGCGGCTGCATGCCGAAGTAGGCGCTGACGGCGGACTCGAGCTGCTCGCCGGCGCCGTTGATGGCGGTCAGGTCGGTGCCGGCGCGCGCCTGCACGAAGGCGCCCACGGCGCGGTCATAGGCGACCAGCTTCTCGAGCACCGCGTCCGCGGCCCCGGCGAGGGGCTCGTGCTCGTTCTGCATGGAGCGCACGGCCCGCAGCGCGTCGCGCGTGGTGCGGGTCATGAGCACCTCGGCCAGGATCAGCACCCCGGCCACGGCGGCGAGCCCCAGCCCGAGTCGCCAGGCAATGCCGAGCAGCGGCGAGCCGGCGCGCCGGGTCGGCGCGCGGGCGGCTCGCGCGCGGGTCGCGGGGGCTGTCGGGTCGCGCTTCATTTGTCTGCATGCGACATAAGTCGCGCACGTAAAGACGCAGCTCTCACTCAGTCCGTGGCTCGTTCCATGATGCTCGCCGCGCCCGCAGCGCTTCCGAGGCCGGCATCGCATAAATGCCGCGAAGGCCGCGGCTGAGCCGGCCGGGGGCGAAGAGCTGAGCTGGTGCGGGTGGGCCGCCGCTGGTCGCGGGCGCTCGCGCCCGGCCGCGGGTCGCCGGTGAGCGGCCCTCGATGCCCTATACTATTGGCAACGATGAAGGGCGGCGGACGACATGAGTGAGCTTGCGGACACTTTCGATGCGGCCTTCTCCAAGGCGGTCGATCTGGGCAACCGGATCGCCGACAAGGACAAGGACGCGGACCTCTGGGACATCGCCGACGGGCTGCTCGCGGGAGCGATCCAGTACTGGCTGTACTCGCGTCAGCCGTGCGGGGATCCGCGCTGTCAGGACTGCATGCCCATCAGCACCGCGCAGGGCCGGATGGCCGAGCTCAAGCGCCTGATCGAGCAGCTCGCTTCCGAGAGCGAGTACTTCCACACGCCCACCGACGCCAACGCCGGGCGCGCCTGAGGCGCGCAGCGCGGCGCGCGCGCCGTTGCTTCAGCCCGCGGCCTTGGCGGCGAGCGTGCCGCCGGTGACTTCCTCGAGTGCCACCTCGAAGAGGTGAAAGCCTTCCTTCAGCAGCGCCTCGGATATGGTGAGGGGCGCGAGGAAGCGGATCACGTTGCCGTAGCTGCCGCAGGAGAGGATGACCAGCCCGTGGCGGCCGGCGGCCTGTACCAGTGCCTTGGTGAGCTCGGCGTCCGGCGCATCGGCGCGCGAGTTCTTGACCAGCTCCACCGCCACCATGGCCCCGAGCGCCCGCACCTCGCCGAGGCAGGCGAAGCGTGCCTGCAGACCCTTGAGGCGCGAGCTCATGAAGCGGCCGATTTCCTGCGAGCGCTTGAGCAGTCCCTCCTCGCGCATCACCTCGAGCACCGCGAGACCGGCCGCGCAGCCGAGGGGTGAGCCGGCGTAGGTGCCGCCGAGGCCGCCGGGGACCGGCGCGTCCATGATCTGTGCCTTGCCGATGACGCCGGCGAGCGGCACGCCGCCGGCGACGCTCTTGGCGATCGTGATCAGGTCAGGCTCGATGCCGCTGTGCTCGATGGCGAACATGCGCCCGGTGCGCCCGAAGCCGGACTGGATCTCATCGGCGATCAGCACGATGCCGTGCGTGTCGCACAGGCTGCGCAGCCGGCGCATGAGCTCGGCGGGGGCGGCGTAGAAGCCACCTTCGCCCAGCACCGGCTCGATGATGATCGCGGCGACGCGCGCCGGATCGACGTCCGCCTTGAACAGCGCCTCGAGCGCCTCGAGGGAGTCCTCGACCGTCACGCCGTGGTAGGCCATGGGGTAGGGCAGGTGATACACCTCGGGCAGCATCGGCCCGAACCCGGCCTTGTACGGCTGCACCTTGCCGGTGAGGCTGATGCAGGCGAGGGTGCGGCCGTGGAAGCCGCCCGAGAAGGCGATCACCGCCGAGCGCTTGGTGTGGTAGCGGGCGATCTTGATGGCGTTCTCGACCGCCTCGGCGCCGGTGGTGAGGAAGAGGGTCTTCTTCGGGGTCGCCCCGGGGGCGAGCGCATTCAGCTGCTCGGCGAGGGCGATGTAGCTCTCGTACGGGGTCACCTGGAAGCAGGTGTGCGTGAGCTTGCCGAGCTGCGCGGCGATCGCCGCCTGCACCTTCGGGTGCACGTGCCCGGTGTTGAGCACGGAGATGCCGCTCGCGAAGTCGATGTAGCGGCGGCCCTCGACGTCCCAGATCTCGGCGTTGCTGGCGCGCTCGGCGTAGACCGCCAGCGAGTTAGAGACCCCGCGCGGCACAGCTTGCTGGCGGCGGGCGTGCAGTTCGGCGTTGGAGCTCACGATCGGTTCCTTTGGCGGCGCGTCGGGCGTCGCTGCGATGCCTGGGGTCGGCCCACCCCCTCGGGGGCGGGCGCGGCGCGAGTGCGCAGCTGCCTACTATACGGGGCTTTCGGCGCGCGGGGCGCACCCGCCACCCCTTTCGGGGGAAGGCCCATGCGATCGGCAGTCGGACCCTCTACAATGCCCTGCCGCAATTGAACTTTTTCTCAAAGAGCAAGCACCTTGAGCGAATCCTCCCCGGGGGCGGGCGCGCCCCCCGTTTCCGCTGAAGTCGTCATCATCGGCGCCGGCCCCTGCGGGCTTTTCCAGGTCTTCGAGCTCGGGCTCCTCGGCATCAGTGCCCACGTGGTGGACTCCCTCGCCCACCCCGGCGGGCAGTGCACCGAGCTCTACCCCGACAAGCCGATCTACGACATCCCGGCGCTGCCGGTGTGCGGTGCGCAGGAGCTGGTCAACCGGCTGCTGCAGCAGATCAAGCCCTTCAAGCCCCAGTTCCACCTCGGCCAGGAGGTCGTGCAGTTCGAGCAGCTGCCGAGCGGACGCTTCGAGCTCGCGACCAGCACCGGCACGCGCTTTGATGCCGGCACGGTGGTGATCGCCGCCGGCGTCGGCTCCTTCCAGCCGCGCCGGCTCGGCGTCGAGGGAATCGAGGTCTTCGAGGGCGGCGCCATCCAGTACCGGGTCAAGAGCGCGGCCGAGTTCGCCGGCAAGCACCTGGTGCTCTTCGGCGGCGGCGACTCCGCGCTCGACTGGACGCTCGAGCTGCTGCCGCGTGCCAGGAGCCTCACCCTCGTGCACCGCCGCAGCGAGTTCCGCGCCGCTCCCGCCCAGGTGGCGAAGATGCGCGAGCAGGTGGCCGCCGGTCGCATGCAGGTGTACGAGGCGCTGCCGCAGACGCTCATCGTGCGCGACGGCAAGCTCGCCGGCATCAACATCAAGAGCCCCGACGGCAGCACGCGTGCGCTGGAGGCCGAGCAGCTCCTGGTGTTCTTCGGGCTGCACCCGAAGCTCGGGCCGATCGCCGAGTGGGGGCTCGCGCTCGAGAAGCGCGCGCTCAGGGTCGACACCGAGAAGTTCCAGACCAGTCTGCCGGGGGTGTACGCGGTCGGTGACATCAACACCTACCCCGGCAAGAAGAAGCTGATCCTCTCGGGTTTCCACGAGGCGGCGCTCGCTGCGTTTGCGATCCAGCACCACCTCTACCCGCAGAAGAAGCAGTTCCTGCAGTACACCACCACGAGCCCGGTGATGCACCAGCGCCTCGGCGTGCCGGACTGAGGCGATGGACCAGCGCCTCGCCGACCTGCTGACCCTGCTCGAGCTCGAGCAGCTGGAAGTCAACCTGTTCCGCGGCGAGAGCCGCGACATCGGCAGCCCGCAGGTCTTCGGCGGCCAGGTGCTCGGGCAGGCGCTCAGCGCTGCGGCGCGCACCGTGGATGACGGGCGCGTGGTGCACTCGCTGCACGCCTACTTCCTGCGCCGCGGCGACTGCAACGCGCCGATCGTCTACCAGGTCGACCGCAGCCTCGATGGCCACAGCTTCAGCAACCGCCGCGTGGTCGCCATCCAGCACGGCGCGCAGATCTTCAACATGGCCGCCTCCTTCCAGGTGGCGGAGTCGGGCTTCGAGCACCAGGTGGAGATGCCGCAGGTGCCCGCCCCTGAGGCGCTCGCCGACTACGCCGGACCGCCCGCTGAGCTGCTTGCACGGCTCCCCGAGCGCGTGCGGCGCTTCTTCGAGCAGCCGCGGCCGTTCCAGTTCCGCATGGTGCAGCCGATCGACTTCCTGCGCCCGCGCCGCGAGCTGCCGCTGCGCCAGATCTGGTTCCGCGCCGTCGGCCGCCTGCCCGATGACGAGATGCTGCACCGGCGGCTGCTCGCCTACGTGTCCGACTTCTTCCTGCTCGACACCGCCATGCTGCCGCACGGCACCTCGTTCGTCCGCCCGAGCATCGTCATGGCGAGCATCGACCACGCCATGTGGTTCCACCGCCCGCTGCGCGTGGATGACTGGATGCTGTACGCCATCCAGAGCCCGAGCGCCTCGGGTGCCCGCGGCTTCGCGCAGGCGAGCGTGTTTGCGCGCGACGGGCGCCTCGTGGCGAGCGCGGCCCAGGAGGGCCTGGTGCGCAACGTCAAGGACTCCTGACGGCTCGTAAACGGGGACGCCGCGGATGAGCGCGCTGCTTGCAATGTGGCTCACCGCCGCCGGCGCGGCGCTCGGGGAGCTCACGGACGTCGCCGCCCTCGAGCAGGCGTGGTCCGGGGTGCGCGACAGCAGCGAGCAGGTGGTGGTGAGCGCGGAGGGCGGCGCGGTGAGCTGGCCGCAGCTCGGCGAGCGGCGCGTGCGCACCGTGGTGGCGCCGGTGCAGATACCCTGGCTCGGCAGCCACGTGCTGTATCTCGAGGAGTTCCTCGAGGATGACTCCGAGCACCCGCGCCGCCAGCTGCTGCTGCAGCTCTCGGACGCCGCCGGCCTCGAGCACGGCGTGCACGTGCACCTCTTCACCTTCGCGAGTCCACCCCGCTGGGTGCACCTGAACTTCCGGCCGGCGCTGGCCGCGAGCCTGGTGTGGCGCGACATCCTCTCCTCGGCCGGCTGCGACTTCACCCTGCAGCGCTTCGGCGACCAGTTCCGCGGCGGCACGCAGGGGGACCAGTGCCGCGACGACAGCTCCGGCACGCCTGAGTACCTCGACTACCAGCTCCTGATCGGCGCGGACCTCTACTGGTACCGCCGCCGCGCCTTCCGCGAGAGCGACGCGCAGCTGCAGCAGGAGATCATCGGCTTTGACCGCTTCGAGCCGAACCAGGCGCGCCTCTACACCTGCCGCATCGCCTGGTCGGCGAGCGGCGCGCCGCAGGGCCTCAAGCCCCTGGTGAATCTCGACCTGTACGAGGCCGGCGGGCGCGCGCGCTTCAGCACCCCCGACGGTCACGCCTACCAGATCATCCTGCACGGGCGTGACTGGCCGTTCGCCCCCGATCGCGACGCGCTGCTGCTGCTCCTGCGCGAGGAGGGACGCGAGGCGGCGCTGGCGACCGCCTGGTCGCAGATGGACTCGCAGCAGGTGAGCCTCGCGCTCGGCTGGCTCGAGGTGCGCTGCGGGGCGATCGCCCCGGATTCCGACGAGCTCGCTCAGTGAGCGGCGGCGAGCGCGGCGAGGTCCTTCAGCAGCAGCGGGTTGAAGTGCGCGGGGTCCTCGAGCATGAGGAAGTGGCCGCTGTGCGGTAGCACGTCGAGGGTGAAGTCCGGGAGTGACTTCCTGATGCGCGCCGCATCCGTCGGCAGCAGGTCCGAGTTGATCGCGTAGACCGGCACGTGGATCGCCGGCAGGAGCGGCGCGAGATCGAGCCCCAGCAGGCTCTGCAGCGAGGCCACGCCGATCGCCGGCGGCTCGAGCGACATGTCGTAGGCGACCTTCTGCACCAGCACGCGGTTGGCGCCGCGCTCGAACAGCGAGTCCGTCACCAGCTGGCGCGTGGCGCCGACGAAGTCGGCGCGAAACGGCGCCACGCGCCGCTCGATCTCCGCCGGCGGCAGCGGCGGCTGCCCGACCGAGCGCAGCGCGTCCACGGCGATGATGCCGCGCAGGCGCGCACCGAGCAGCGGTGCCGCCGCCAGCGCCACGGTCGCTCCCATCGAGTGTCCGACCAGCACCAGCTGCGAGTTGGGCAGTTCCTTGGCGACCGCCGCGACGTCCGCGGCGTAGTGGGCGATTGACCAGTCCGTGCGGTTGGCACCCGAGCCGCCGTGGCCGGCGAGATTGACGGCCACGACCGTGTAGCGGGCCTTGAGGTCCGCGAACTGCTCGTTCCAGTAGTTGGCGTCGCACGCCCAGCCGTGCACCAGGATGACCGCCGGCTCGCCGTGCCCGAGCACCCGGTACTCGAGGTGCACGCCGTCGGGCGAGAGCGTCAGCCGCGGTCCCTCGCCGGCCTCGCCCGCGGCTGCGGGGGCGGCCGCCGCTGCCGGCGCGGGAGCGGCGGCGGGAGCGGGCGGTGCCGCCTGCCGCGCGCACGACAGCAAGAGGGGCACGAGCAGCGCCGCGAGCGCCGCCTGCCGCGCGCTCACCCGCGCACCTGCGGGGCGGCGCGCAGGACCTTGCCGGGATTCATGGTGTTGTGCGGATCGAGGGCCTGCTTGATGGCGCGCATGAGCGCGAGCTCGACCGGCGAGGTGTAGCGCTCGAGCTCGCCGACCTTCAGCTGCCCGATGCCGTGCTCGGCACTGAAGCTGCCGCCGCAGGCGGCCACCAGGTCGTGGATCACGCGGCGTACCTCCGCGGCGCGCGCGAGGAAACGCGCCGCATCCACCCCGGGCAGCGCGCTGATGTTGAAATGCAGGTTGCCGTCGCCGGCGTGGCCGTAGGCGATGAGGCGCCCCTCGGGCACGTGCGCACCCACCCAGGCGCCGGCCTGCGCGCTGAACTCGGCGAGCCGCCCGACGGGGACGGCGATGTCGTGCTTCAGGCTCGCGCCCTCGCGGCGCTGCGCTTCGGGGATGTGCTCGCGCAGTCTCCAGAACTGCGCGCGCTCGCGCTCGCTGGCGGCGAGCGCCGCATCGCGCACCTCGCCACGGGCGAGCCCCGCGCCGAGTGCCTGCTCGAGCATGCCGCCAAGCTCATCCGCGGCGCGCGCCGAGGTGAGCTCGCACAGCACGTACCAGGGGTGCGGGGCCTGGAACGGGTCGCGCACCCCCTCGATGTGCCGCAGCGCCAGCTCGAGCGCGCTGCGCGGCATGAGCTCGAAGGAGCTGACGCGCTCGCTGCCCGCGCCGTCGCGCACGCGGTGAAGGAGCGCCACCGCGGCGCCCACGTCGGGGACGGCGATGAGGGCGGTTGCGCTGGCGCGGATCTTCGGGAACAGCTTGAGATTCGCGGCGGTGATCACCCCGAGTGTGCCCTCGGCGCCGAGGAACAGCGCCTTCACGTCGTAGCCGGTGTTGTCCTTGCGCAGGCCCGAGAGCGCCTCGAGCACGCGCCCGTCCGCGAGCACGACCTCAAGTCCCAGCACCAGCTCGCGCATCATCCCATAGCGCAGCACGCTGGTGCCGCCGGCGTTGGTGGCGAGGTTGCCGCCGATCTGGCAGCTGCCCTCGGAGCCGAGGCTGAGCGGAAAGAGCCGCTCGGCGGACTGCGCCGCCGCCTGCACCTGCGCGAGCACGCAGCCGGCTTCCGCGATCAGCGAGTCGTTGGCAGCATCGAGCTTGCGGATGCGGTTCAGCCGCGCGAGCGACAGCACCACCTGGCGGCCGCTGTCATCCGGGGTGGCGCCGCCGCAGTAGCTGGTGTTGCCGCCGTGCGGCACCACGCCGACGCGCGCCGCGTCGCAGGCCGCGAGCACCTGGGAGACTTCGGCGACGCTTGCGGGCCGCACGACCGCGAGCGCCCGGCCTTGGAACAGGCCGCGGTGATCACTCAGGTAGGGGGCGCAGTCGGCGGCCGTGTTCAGCAGGGCGTCCGGGCCGACGATCCCGCGCAGCCGGCTGCGCAGGTCCTCCGCGCTCGCGGTCAATTGATGTTCAGGGTCCGCAGCGCCGCGATGCGCTCATCGAGCGGCGGATGGCTCATGAACAGGCGCTTGATGCCGCCCGCCACCGGCCCCTCGGCGATGCCGAAGGCGGCGAACTGCGGCGCCGGCAGCGGCTCGTGCACGCGCTTCAGATCCTCGAGCGCGCCGATCATGTTGCCCTTGCCGGCGAGCTGGGCGCCGCCGCGGTCGGCACGGAATTCGCGCCGCCGCGAGAACCACATGACGATGATGTTGGCGAGTACGCCGAGCACCAGCTGCAGCACGATCACCGAGAGGAAATAAACCCCACCACCGCCGCGCTCGTCGCGGCCGCCGATGAGTCCGGCGATCACGCGTGACAGGAAGATGACGAAGGTGTTGACCACGCCCTGGATCAAGGTCAGCGTCACCATGTCGCCGTTGGCGACGTGGGTCATCTCGTGACCGATGACCGCCTCGACCTCCTTCTGCCCCATGCGCTGCATGAGGCCGGTGCTCACGGCCACCAGTGCCGAGTTGCGGCTGGCACCGGTGGCGAAGGCGTTCGGTTCCGGCGAGTCGAACACCCCGACCTCGGGCATGCCGACGCCGACCGAGCGTGCGTAGTTCTCCACCACCGACAGCAGCCAGCGGCCGCGCGGGTCGGTGGTCTGCGGGTCGATGACCTGCACGCCCATGAGGCGCTTGGCGGTGAACTTGGACATCGCCAGCGAGATGAAGGAGCCGCCGAAGCCGAAGAACGCGGCCAGCACCAGCAGCCCGCCGAGGCTCTGACCGTGCTGCGCCAGCCAGCGGTCGAGGCCGGTCACGTACGCCACCACCGTCAGTACGAAGACGACGGCGAGGTTGGTGATGAGAAACAGGAGGATGCGTTTCATAGAGTCACTCTACCCGGACACCCGTATGCTCGCCAGCGTGGGGGCGGTTGGCGCGCTTTCAAGAGCCCGCGGCGGCGGGCCTGACGCTAGCCGGTGACCACTCCGAGCAGGTGTCCCACGAGGAAGCTCACCAGGCCCGCGCCGCCGCCGATCAGCACCATGCGCAGCGCGCTGTGCACTGCGCCGAGCCCGGTAAACAGCGATAGCCCGAGTCCGACCGCGAACAGTGTCACGAGCGTGATCACGCCCGAGACCTTCACGGCATACATGCCGGTGGCGCCGACGATGAAGGGCAGCAGCGGCACTGCCGCGCCGAGGGCGAAGGTGAGGAAGGAGGTGCTGGCGGCACGCCACGGGGAACCCAGCTCCTCGGGGTTGAGTCCAAGTTCCTCACGGGCCAGCACGTCGAGGGCCTGCTTGGGCTGCGCCAGCAGTGCGCGGCTCACGGAGCGCGCCTGCTCGAGCTCCACGCCGCGGGCGTTGTAGATGAGCGCGAGCTCCTCGGCCTCTTCCTCGGGGTACTCCTCGAGCTCCTCGCGCTCGAGCGCAATCTGGTGCTCGTACATCTCGCGCTGCGAGCGCACCGAGACGTACTCGCCGGCGGCCATGGACAGGGCACCGGCGAGCAGGCCCGCGGCGCCTGTAGTGAGCACCACCGCGCTCCCCACGCCCGCCCCGGCCACGCCCAGCACCAGGCTCACGTTCGACACCAGCCCGTCGTTCACCCCGAACACGGCAGCGCGCAGGCTGCCGCCGATCGCGCTGCGGTGCCGGGCGCCGACCTCCCCGAGCGTGGTGGGCATCGGATGCCCGGCCACCGCCGGGGCACCCGCGTAGACGCTCAGGCCGCGCACCTTCATGGCGGCGAGCACCATGCGTAACGAGCGCGCTTCGAAGCGTCGCAGCAGCCAGGCGACGATGCGCGCGCGCAGCGACGGGCTGAAAGTGGGTTCGGGTGTGGTCGCCGCGCCGCTGCCGGCGCCGACGCGCTGCCACTTGCGCGCCTGCTGCTCGGCGGCCGCGGCCAGCTTCAGGAACAGTTCGCGCTTCTTGGGGTCAGCTTCGGCGCTCGCCACCTGGCGGTAGAGCCACGCCGATTCCTTCTCGTGGTACCAGCTGTCCTGGGCGGTCAATACTCATCCCGCTGTTCGTCGCCGTCGTCCTCGTCATCGTCCCAGTCGTCGTCGTCGTCCTCGTCCTCGTCGTCGTCCTCTTCTTCCTCCCAGTCCTCGTCCTCCTCGACCTCGTCCTCGTCGTCGGACTCGGACCAGCCCTCGGGCTCCTCGATGCGATCGAGATCCATTTCGTGCCAGGTCTCGAGGTCGATCTCCTCGATGTCACCATCGAGGTATTCGATCTCCACCAGCTCGGAGTCCTCGTCCACGGACAGGACGCGAAAGGATTCTTCTTCTTCGAGGTTTTCGTACCACTGGCCGGCAACCGGCTCGTAATCTCTGCTCACCGTGACAGCCACCCTGTTGTTCGCTCGCCGAACACAAGTTTAGGGGCTGCGGTGTCCTTGGGCAACGCACCTCGAATGCGTATAGTTTTCGTTCCTATGACACTCCCGGCGGTACAAGCGGCTGCACCCCTGACACAAGCACGGCTGGTGGTCGTGAAGGTGGGCTCCGCGCTGCTCGTGGACGGCGACAGTGGCCGCGTCAACCGCGCCTGGCTCGAGACCCTGGTCGAGGACCTGCTGCGCCTGCGGCGCCGCGGCCAGAAGGTCATCCTGGTGTCATCCGGTGCCATCGCGCTCGGCCGCCGCCGCCTCGGGCTCAAGACCGGCGCGCTGCGCCTCGAGGACTCGCAGGCGGCCGCGGCCGTCGGGCAGATCCGCCTCGCGCACGCCTACAAGGAACTGCTCGAGGGTGGCGATGTCACCGTGGCGCAGGTGCTGCTCACGCTCGAGGACAGCGAGCGGCGCCGGCGCTACCTGAACGCCCGGGCCACGCTCGAAGCGCTGCTCGCGCTCGGCGCGCTGCCGGTCATCAACGAGAACGACACCGTCGCCACCGCCGAGATCCGCTACGGCGACAACGACCGCCTCGCCGCACGCGTGGCGCAGATGGCGAGCGCCGACTGCCTGGTGCTGCTCTCGGACGTCGACGGGCTCTACAGCGCCGACCCCAACCTCGATCCCAAGGCACGCCTGCTGCGCGAGGTGCGCCACATCAGCCCGGAGATCGAGGCGATGGCCGGCCGCGCGAGCTCCCAGGTGGGCTCGGGTGGCATGCGCACCAAGATCCTGGCCGCGCGCATCGCGGTCGCCGCGGGCTGCCACATGTGCATCGCCGCCGGGGCCCACCCGCACCCCCTGCGGCGCATCGAGGAGGGCGCGGACTGCACCTGGTTCGTGCCGAGCGCCACGCCGGCGGCGGCGCGCAAGCAGTGGATCGCCGGCACGCTGCGCCCCTCGGGGGCGCTCATCATCGACGGCGGCGCGTTGCGCGCGCTGCTCGAGGGCAAGAGCCTGCTGCCCGCGGGTGTCACGGCGGCGCGCGGGCGCTTCGACCGCGGCGACACGGTGAGCGTGTTCACCTCCGACGGCCTGGAAGTGGCGCGCGGCATCGTCGCCTACTCGGACGCGGATGCGGCGCGCATCATGGGCCGCCGCTCGAGCGAGATCGCCGACCTGCTCGGCTTTCGCGGCCGCGACGAGATGATCCACCGTGATGACCTGGTGCTGCTGCGGCAGGACCTGGCGGCGCTCGCTCCCGAGCCGCAGTCGAGCACCTGAGGCTCGCCGATGGCTGCGCAACCACTCGGTCAGCTGATGGAGGAGCTCGGGCGCGCCGCCACCGCCGCCGCGGCGGTGCTGGCCCGCGCGCCCAGCACGCAGAAGGACGCGGCGCTGGCGGCCGCCGCGGCCGCGGTGCGCGCCGCGCAGGGCGAGATCCTCGCCGCCAATGAGCGCGACCTGGCCGCGGCACGCGCGCAGCACGTCGGCGCCGCGCGCCTCGATCGCCTGCGCCTGGATGGCCCGCGGCTCGAGGCGATCGCCGCCGGCATCGAGGCGGTGCGCGCGCTGCCCGATCCGATCGGGCGCGTGGCCGCCGAGTGGCGCCGCCCGAACGGACTGCACATTCAGCGGGTGCTGGTGCCCCTCGGCGTGATCGGCATCATCTACGAGAGCCGGCCGAACGTGACCGCGGACGCCGGGGCGCTGTGTCTTAAGTCCGGCAACGCCGTGATCCTGCGCGGCGGCTCCGAGAGCGAGCACTCGAGCCGCGCGCTGCACGCCTGCCTGGTCGCGGGGCTCGCGGCCGCGGGGCTGCCGGCGAGCTGCATCCAGCTGGTGCCGACCCGCGACCGCGCCGCGGTCGGCTACATGCTCGCCGGCATGACCGAGTACCTCGACGTCATCGTGCCGCGCGGCGGCAAGTCACTGGTCGAGCGCGTGCAGCAGGAGGCGCGCGTGCCGGTGATCGGCCACCTCGAGGGCAACTGCCACGTGTACGTCGACCGCGATGCGGACGTGCGCATGGCACGCACCATCGCGCTCAACGCCAAGATGCGCCGCACCGGCATCTGCGGGGCGGCCGAGACGCTGCTCGTGGACGCGGCCTGCGTCGCAACCCACCTGGCCCCGATCGTCACCGACCTGCTGGATGCCGGCTGCGAGGTGCGCGGCGATGCCACCGTACGGCGCGTCGATGCGCGCGTGCAGGCCGCGAGCGAGGCCGACTGGTATACCGAGTACCTGGACGCGATCATCGCCGCGCGGGTGGTCGAGGGGGTCGCGGGCGCGATCGCGCACATCGAGCGCTACGGCTCGGCGCACACCGAAGCGATCGTCACCGACAACGCGGCGACCGCCGAGCGCTTCCTGCGTGAGGTCGACAGCGCCATCGTGCTGCACAACGCCTCCACCCAGTTCGCCGACGGCGGCGAGTTCGGCATGGGCGCGGAGATCGGCATCTCCACCGACCGCTTCCACGCGCGCGGCCCGGTCGGCGTGGAGCAGCTCACCAGCTACAAGTACGTGGTACGCGGCGGCGGCCAGGTACGCCCCTGAGGGCGCGCGGCTTCAGCGGGCGCGCGGCTGCGCGTGGACGTGCTCGTGGGCGGCGCCGGCGCAGCGCTCGCAGTTCACCCAGCCGGAGTCACCGTTCACGTAGTGCTCCTTCTTCCAGATGGGCAGGCGCTGCTTGACCTCGTCGATGATGTAGCGCGCGGCGAGGAAGGCTTCGTGGCGGTGCGGCGCGCTCGCGCCCACCCATACGGCGACCTCGCCGATGGCGAGCTCGCCCAGGCGGTGCTCGCAGGCCGCGCGCGTGACGCCGAAGCGCGCCAGCGCCTCGGCGATGATGTGCTCGCCCTCGCGCACCGCGAGCGCCTCGAAGGCCTCGTACTCGAGGCGCCGCACGCGCTGGCCGTCGTTGTGATCGCGCACCCAGCCCTCGAAGCTGGCGAAGCCCCCGCAGGCGGGATCGGCGAGCGCGGCGCGTGCCCGTGCCGCATCGATCGGCTCGTGCGTGAAACGAAAGGCCGCCATCGCCTCAGCCACCCGCGACCGGCGGGATGAACACCACCGCGTCCCCGGCGCGCAGCGGCGTCGACCAGTCGGCGAACTCGCCGTTGATCGCCACCCGCAGCTGCTCGGCGGCCAGCGTGAAGGGATAGCGCGCGGCGAGCTCGGCATACAGCTCGCGCGCGGTCGCGGCGCTGCTCAGCAGCTCTTCCTCGCGCCGCCCGGCCTGCTCGCGCAGCAGCGCGAAGTACTGCACCGTGAGGCGACGCGCCGCCGAGCCCGGGGTGGGGGGGAAGCTCTTCTGCACCTGGGCATATTCGGCCGGAGTGTTGATGTTGTCGAGCGCCCGCGGGTCGGGCTCGCTGATGAGGTGCGCCTTGACCTGCAGCAGGAACTTGCGCGGGCAGTTGCGGCCGCCGGCGACATAAGCGGCGAGCGCGGCGGCACTGGCGGGCTCGTAGATGGCGCACAGCGGCTCGGGCAGGCCGTCGTGGCTCGAGCGGTAGGCGGTGGCGAGCGCCGCGGGGGCGCGCTCGCGCACCAGGTGTGCGAGCGTGGCCTCGTTCAGCAGCGGCAGGTCGCAGGCCAGCACCAGCCACGCGGCCTGGGGAGCGTGCGCCTGGGCGGCGAGGATGCCCGCGATCGGGCCGGCGTCGGCGAGGCGGTCCTCGATCTGCGCAAAGCGCGCGCGCAGCGGCTCGCTGCGCTGCTCGGCGCGCACCGAAACGTAGGCGCGCTCGACGTGCGGGGCGAGCAGCGCCATGGCGCGCTCGAGCTGCGCGCGGCCCTCGTAGGCGAGGGCCGCCTTGTCGCGGCCCATGCGGGTGCTGCGCCCGCCGGCGAGCACCAGGCCGAGAAGCGGCGCCGCCACGCTCACTTGCGGCCGCGGCGGTAGGCGCGCCGCCCGCCGGACTTCTCGATGAGCCGCACGCCGGTGATCTCGAGCTCGTGCGAGAGCGCCTTGCACATGTCGTAGATGGTGAGCGCCGCCACGGCGGCCCCCGTAAGCGCCTCCATCTCGACGCCGGTTCGGTGGTGCACGCTGACGCGGCAGCGCACGCGCACCTCGCTGAGCGTGCGCTGCTCGATCTCGAGCTGGCAGTTCTCGATCCCGAGCGGATGGCAGAAGGGGATCAGCTCGTGGGTACGCTTGGCGGCCATGACGCCCGCCACGATCGCGGTGTCGAACACCGGGCCCTTCTTGGTGCGGTGCCCGCTCGCCCGCAGCGCGCGGCCCACCACCGCCGGCAGCCGGATGCGCGCCTCGGCGAGCGCGCTGCGCAGCGTCACCTCCTTGGCGCCGACGTCCACCATGCTCGGGCGGTTGCGCCGGTTGAGATGCGTGAGACGCGCCACCCTCAGCCCCCGATGTAGAACATCTCGACCTTGGGCTCTTCGTGCGCCTGTGGCACGTGGCTCGCGCGCAGTTCGCTGTAGCGGTCGGCGCGCTTCTGCCACACGCCGCTGATGAGATCGAGCAGCGTGTCATCGCTCGCCCCGCCGCGCAGCGCATCGCGCAGGCTCGTGCCGTGCGTGGCGAACAGGCAGCTGTAGAGCACCCCGTCGGAGGACAGCCGCGCGCGCGAGCACTCGCCGCAGAAGGGCTGGGATACCGAGGAGATGAAGCCCACTTCGCCCGCGCCGTCGGCGAAGGCGTAGCGCTCGGCGACTTCGCCGCGGTAGGCGGGCGCGCGCGGCGCGAGCGGCCAGCGCGCCGCGATGCGCTGCAGCAGCTCGCGCGAGGGCAGCACCAGCTCCGAGCGCCAGTGGTTGCGGTTGCCGACGTCCATGTACTCGATGAAGCGCACCGTTACCCCGGTGCCGCGGAAACGCTCGACCAGATCGAGCGCCGTGTGATCGTTGACGCCGCGCTGGATGACGGCGTTCACCTTCAGCGGCGTGAGCTCGGCGCGCCGCGCGTGCTCGATGCCCGCGAGCACTTCGGCCACCCCGCCGAAGCCGCCGCTCATGCGCGCGAACACCGCCTCATCGAGCGAGTCGAGGCTCACCGTCACGCGGTGCAGGCCGGCGGCCTTGAGCTCCGCCGCGTAGCGCGCCAGCAGGATCCCGTTGGTGGTGAGTGCGACGTCCTCGACGCCCGGGATCGCGCTCAGGTCGCCGATCAGGTCCGGCAGGTTGGCACGCAGCAGCGGCTCGCCGCCGGTGAGGCGCAGCTTGCGCACGCCGAGCTGCACGAACAGCCGCGCCAGGCGCACGATCTCGTCGAACGAGAGCCGCTCGTGCGAGCCGAGGAAGCGGTACTGCTCGTGGAAGGTCTCGCGCGGCATGCAGTAGGGGCAGCGGAAATTGCAGCGGTCCATCACCGAGATGCGCAGGTCGCGCATCGGGCGGGCGAAGCTGTCCCGCGGCGCGGCTCGCCGGGTGAGGGGCACGATGACTTCGCGTGCGGACATGGCGCCTGCCAGTATGGCCAAGCCTGCCTGGGCTGGCTATCGGCCGAAGGATGGGGGCCGCGAGTCCCCGGGGGGCGCTAGGACCAGCGATATACGCGGGTCACGTGCCCCTTCGGGTAGGTATGGGGGCCCGGAGGCAGTTCCACGAACCCGTCGGTACCGGCGAGCGCGGTGAAGTCCCCGGAGCCGTTGGTGGGCGCAGGCACCGCCCAGGCGCGGCCCCAGTCGTCCTGCTCCAGGCGCACCGGCAGGAAGTGGGTGAGCGGGGGCGTGACGGTCACCGCGGAGCCGAGCGCGATGCGCTCGCTCGGGCCCGCGCTGTGACCGAGGCTGCCGAGCAGTGCCGGCAGCACGTAGCGCGTGAAGCACACGAGCGTCGAGACCGGGTTGCCCGGCAAGCCGAACACCGCCGCGCCCGAGGGCGCGACGCCGAACCACAGTGGTTTGCCCGGCCGCTGCGCGACCTTGTGGAAGATGGTGGTGACGCCGAGCTCCTCGAGCACCTTGGGCACCAGGTCGAAGCGGCCCATCGACACCCCGCCCGACAGCACCAGCACGTCGTGGGTCTCCAGATGGAAGCGCAGCCGCGTGCGCAGCGCGCCGGCAGCGTCCGGGATGTGATCGTCGGCGACGCGCTGGAAGCCGTGCTCGCGCAGCGCGCTCACGATGGCGTAGGCGTTGGAGCGGCGGATCTGGTGTGCGAGCACCGGTTCGCCGGGCTCGACCAGCTCGTTGCCGGTGGAGATCACCGCCAGCATCGGCTGCGCACTGACGCGGATGCGCGCCATGCCGGCGGAAGCTGCGATCGCCACCTCCGGCGCCCGCAGTTTCACGCCGGCGCTGATCAGGAGCGTCCCCTGGCGGGTGTCGGTACCGCGGCGGTGCACGTTCTGCCACGGCTGGGTGCGCGCCTGCGCCGACAGGGTCGCCTCGCCCGCCGCCACGCTGAGCTCCTCGACCGGCACCACGCAGTCGCAGCCGTTGGGCAGCACCGCCCCCGTCATCACCTCGATGCAGTTGTGGGCCGCGGCGAGGGTCAGCGGCGGGTCGCCGGCCGCCTGCGTCGCCTGGATGTGGAAGGCGCGGCCCGCGGCGACCGCCTGGCTCGCGAGCGCGACGCCGTCCATGGCGACTCGATCGAAGGGCGGCTGGTCACGCTCGGCGTAGATGTTCTCGCGCAGCACGGTGCCCGCGCACTGCGCAAGCGGCAGCGACTCGATGGGCAGGCATTGCAGGTGCTGCCCGATGAGCCGGTCTGCCTCCGCCGGCGTGAGCACTCAGTTCTTCTTGTCGGTGCCGCGCGCCTTGTAAGCCTTCACCTGCTCGTTGAAACGGTCGGCGACGCTCTGCAGCTGGTCGATCGCGGCGTTGTGCTTCTGCGCTTCCACGTGCTGCATGTCCGCCTTCTGCTGCGGCTTGAGCGAATCGCCCGCCTTGGCGATGTTGTCATCGAGCTCCTTGTCGATGCAGTCCACGTAGCTCTTGATGGCCGCGTCGTATTCCTTGACGGCCTTCTGGCCGGCGACCATCTCCTCGAGGGTCGCGGTGCGGCCGTCGGGCAGGTTGGTCGGGGCGGCCGGATAGGGGCAGTCGGCCCACGCGGTGCCGGCCGACAGCGCCGCCGCAAACGCAATCGCTACAAGTGCCTTCATGACTTTCTGGTCCCGGGCTGGTGAAAAAGGGGCCGCTATCTTAAGAGGCCCCCGCCGGGGAGGCTACTTCGGCCTGCGCCGGGCGCTCAGGCGGCGCACGGCCGGGGGGCAGCGGAAGCAGCCGCGCGTATGGTCGTTGACCACCCCTACCGCCTGCAGGAAGGCGTAGATGATGGTCGAGCCCACGAAGCGGAAGCCGCGCTTGCGCAGGTCCTTCGAGATCGCATCGCTCAGGGCGGTGCGGGCGGGCACCTCCCCCCGGCGGGGCCGGTTGATCAGCGGCCGGCCCTGCACGAAGCCCCACAGGTAGCGGTTGAAGGAGCCAAACTCGCGCTGCACTGCGAGGAAGGCGCGGGCGTTGCTCACCGTAGACTCG
>Ga0335076_10001555_pt1 | contig 22249 bp, 22 predicted proteins | sample Lox_Sample_25_FD_206717 | JGI IMG/M metagenome (GOLD analysis project Ga0335076, IMG submission 206717) | Soil microbial communities from Loxahatchee National Wildlife Refuge, Florida, United States - Lox_Sample_2.5 | ecosystem: Environmental > Terrestrial > Soil > Wetlands | place: USA... | reverse complement strand
TGCATCATACGGCTTGAGTGAGCAGTCACACCGCGCGACGCGGAGGCCGGCGAATCATTGCGTCCGAATCCGGAAGGAGCGCGGCCGCGGTCAGTTGTACTGCCTTGAGCATCCCATACGCGACCGCTGCTTCTCGATTCCGCAGAGTTTGAGTGCGAGGCCGAACGGCCTGTGGCGGAAGCGCTGCCACGCATTGTGGATTGAGGCTTGTCCGCAGCAAGCTCTCGCTGCCGAGAAGTGATGGCAGACGAATTGTGCTCTTGGTTGAACCGGCCGATATTTGCGGCGTTGGCTGTCTCTGCCGCCCTGCCCATGGCGGGCCGCGACGCCGTTGCAGCGTTAGATCCGCGCTCCGCGGAGCGTACGTTTGAAGTTGGCATGGTACGAACAGGCATCCGCGAAGCTGCGCTCGCAGGCTTGTTCATGGCCACAACCTCACGGCTGCGAACGCTTGCCGGAGGCCTGGCAACATTCCCTCGCCTGCTTTGCGCACCAAAATAACTCTCACGGCCGGGAGTGAAATTTGTCCGATCCGTGACCTGCGCTCCGCGCAGGGATGCTTCCGTCACGTGATAGGCACCACGATTGATGGCCCTTCCCCCGACAAACGCCGAGCGAGACGCAACGGTCACCGCGCGAGCGTTGTGAGCGTAAGCATAATTGAAATTCCGGGAGCCGGTCGTGTTCACAAATCCCGCTCCACGGCGGAACTGTGTGTTGCGGACGTTGATGTTATTGATGTAGGACCGGCTGGCGTGCCACCACGGATGGAACGGCTCACCCCATCCCAGGGGATACCAGCCGACTCCGCCGCCGAAGCCAAAGCCAAACCCAACTCCCCAACCGCCGCCACCGAGGAATCCGACAAAGGCAGGGCCGTAGACTGGACGCGCATAATATGGGCCGGGGCACCAACCCCATCTGCCGCCGATGTATGACCAACGGCCGTAGTGAAATGGCGCAAAGCCCCAAGGATAGTAGTCAACCCACGTCCAACCCCAAGGGCCTACCCAGCTCCAATATCCGTTACTATAGGGGGCCCAATCCGCAGAGACATCGGAGGGATACCAAACTGCGCCGTAGTCGGGCTCCTCGCTCCAGGTTCCGTTGTTGTCCAAATCATCGTATCCGGGGACATCGCGCGAAACGTACTGCGCGGAAGTGGAATTGTCCTCGCGCAAATCCCGGTCCATGGCCCACTGATCGAATTCGTCCGGCGCCGGGGCCTGGCCGACCTGATATTGAGGATTTTCCGCACCTGTGAAGATGGCTCGCTGGCCGGCCTGAATGTCATAGGTCTGGCCGTTGGCAGTCGCCACCCCCTCGCCACGAAGTACGGTCACCTGGGTGACGTCGCCGTTCTCATTTACCTCAATATGGAATGCCCCGGCCTGTTTCACGGTAAAGGCGAGGTTTGGCGCATCCACTTCATAGATATCATTTTGACGCAATTCTCGGACGCGAAAATTGATCGTGCCTTCAGCGAGCCGCATTTGCGTCGTGTTTTCATCCAGGTTTAGAAAAGAGAGGGAGGTCATGCTGTCGAGATGGATTGTTACTTGCCCTGCCTGTAGTTCTGCCCGAGAGTCCTTGTCCACCCAGAGCTTATCGCCGATGGTCATGGGCCGGTTCAGATCCGCGTTGCCCCATTCTGTCGTGCCCGCGGGTTCCATGGAGACGGACCCATCAACGAAACTGATGCGTGCTACACGTGTGGGAGCATCACCTTCGTCCGCACGGACCGAAGGAGAGCCCAGGCAGAGCAAAGCCGTCGCGGAAAGGACAAGCGCTGACCGATGGAGCAAAGACCTGTTGTTCATTACAACCCCCGTTTCCCGGACCAGTCCCGCCGGGCGGGTACCGGCCGAAGGGAGCATATTACAATACCCAACACTACAAACACTTAGATGGCAAAGAAGTTGCCCGCGTTTCGCCTCGCCCTACTTGAAAAAGTACCAGAACTTCTCAACGTAGTACTATTACTGTGAGTAACTTGCCCAAATTCTGGACCTTAGGACAGGCGACCTCCTCCGCGTGAATTCGTAGACTTTACCCCTGTGGGCGCTTCTGCGCTATGGGAGACAAGCATGCTTATCCGTGGCAAGTGGTTTGGGGCTATGGTCTTGGTGTTGGCTTCGAGCGCGCTAACCTACGCGCAGACCTGGCGGCAGGTGGGACCTCCAGGGGGCGACGTCATTTCCCTAGGGTCTGACTCTCACAATTCCCAAAAGCTGTACTTGGGGACCTCCGACGGCCATGTTTTCACATCAAACGACGAAGGTGGGCATTGGCAGCTCCTGAGCCGGATCGGGACGGGCCACGACGACGTGGTCACCCACATTCTGGTTGATTCCCGCGATTCAAACCGTCTCTTTGCCAGCACTTGGACCCTCTATTCGGGTGGCGGAGGCGTTTACGAAAGCAATGACACTGGGCGGACATGGCATTTGATCGGGCTGGGCAAAGAGACAGTTCGCGCGCTGGCGCAAGCCCCGACGAACCCAAATACATTGGTCGCAGGAACACTGACAGGGGTTTACCGGTCTAAGGACGCCGGAAAGAGCTGGGAACGCATTAGCCCAACGAGCAACGAGGACCTGCGAAACTTTGATTCCGTAGCTTTTGACCCACACGATGAAAACATCATCTATGCCGGAACTTATCACCTGCCTTGGAAAACAGCCGACGGCGGCAAAAACTGGACCTCGATCAAGGCAGGAATGATTGACGACTCAGACGTAATGAGCATCATCGTGGATCCCTCAAATCCGTCCAACGTGCATGCGACCGCCTGCTCCGGGATTTACCACAGTGTGGATTCAGGATTGAATTGGAAACGCTACGGAGGGATTCCGTTCGTTTATCGCCGGACGCAGATGATCCGGCAGGATCCAGCGAATGCGGATACCTTGTACGCGGCCACTACGAACGGACTCTGGAAGACAACCAATGAAGGGGCCGAGTGGAAGCGCTTGACACCCGTGGACTGGGTCGTGAACGCGGTGATCATTGATCCGAAGCATCCGCAGAAAGTGATCATCGGCACGCAACGTGAAGGTGTGCAGATCAGTGAAGACGCTGGTGCGACCTTCACAGCCTCTAACAACGGCTTCCATCACCAGCACATTCTGGATATCGCTATGGACCGCGAGCACCCGGAGCGCACACTTGTGGTCCTCAGCTACGATACGAACGCTTTCCTTGCAACCAAAGACGGAGGCGCCACGTGGACGACCCTCGGCCCTGGCTTGCGCCGTGCCGAGCTTCTGCACGTGTTTGCTACGCCATCGGGCTGGTGGGCTTCGGTCAACAAGGGTGGCCTCGAAAAATACGAGGAAGCCCAGGGCAAGTGGGTCAAGACGGGGTTGCTGGAATCGGAAGTTGCGTCGTCCCGACCCAGGGCGTCAAGGACCAGGAACTCGGAAACCTCGCGCCCGCTTCCCTATCAGGTGGACGACCTCGCCTTCAGTGGAAATGAGTGGTTCGCCGCGACAAGCGGCGGTCTGCTCATTTCCCATGACAAAGGAGCAGCATGGAAGCCGGCGGGCAAGGAGAGTTTCCTAAGACAGCCGGCGCAATCCCTGGAGGCTTCGAGAGACAGTTCACAAATCTGGGCAGTTTCCGGGAGGAGTCTGCTTTACTCGGCCGACGCTGGCGCTCATTGGGAGGCCCGCCCGATCACCTTCGCTGCCGCCGGGAATCTTCGGCTCTATGACGTGGACGATGCGAATCTCTTCATTGCCACGAATATGGGGCTCTATGTTTCCCATGACGCGGGACGCAATTGGAATCGCGAAGAAATCCGCGATCTGCAATTTCAATCCGTGGCGGGAACCGGCAAAGCCTTGATTGTTGCGCTGCAACGGCAGGGTCTGCTGGAATCAACGGACTCCGGAAAAACCTGGAACCGGCTGAGCGATCCATTGGCTGACGGATATTTTCCGGTTCTGCAAACGCAACGCAATGGCGCTGTGATTGCCGCCTCGGCGACGGAAGGCATTCTGGCGATCGCGCCCGGAGCACGCTCGGCCGAAAGCGGTGACGGCTCTGGCCTTTTGCCATCCAACGACGCCCAAAAGCCTCGCTAAGCCTAAGTCTCCTTCGGAGAATGGCGTCCAGGTTCTGCATGGACGCCATTTCTCTTTTATATCTGGTCATAACTGGGAGCAAAAGCTGGCGGATTCCACAGATTTCGGCTCAATGCATCACGTGGTTGCCGCCAATTTGATATCCGGTGCCCCGGATCGTGCGGATGAGGCAGCGGTCGTAACCCGCGTCCACTTTTCGGCGCAAATAATTGATGTACACGTCCACGACATTGGTCATGGTATCAAAGTTCAATTTCCAAACCTGCTCGACGATCATGGCCCTCGAGACGGGACTTCCCGCATTGCGCATCAGGAATTCGAGCAGCGCGTATTCCTTTGGACTGAGTTCGATCGCGTGCCCCGAGCGAGTGACGCCATGCGAAACGCGGTCAAGCTCCAAATCCTCCACTTTCAGTACGGTTCTCGCCGGCCGATTGCCTCTACGCAACACGGCTCGGATGCGCGCAAGCAGTTCCGCAAAGGCGAAGGGCTTGGCCACGTAATCATCGGCTCCTTCTTCGAGGCCACGCACGCGCTCCTCCACCAACGCAGAACCCGTGATGATGATCACGGGCAAGTCTGATTGATGGGATCGAATGTTGCGCAGCACGGAATGCCCGTCGGCCCCAGGAAGCTTCAAGTCCAGGAGCAAAAGATCGAATCTCTCTTCCTCCGCCAGGCGTTGCGCGTCATTTCCATTTGGAACCACTTGCACGGCAAACTGCTCCTGCTGCAATCGCTGCTCGAGAAATTGAGCAAGCGGCGCGTCATCTTCGGCGACAAGTATGCGCATCGGCCCACACTTAAGACATAGATTTGGAAGGGGGTAAAAGCATTTTCGGCTCGACTTCGAAGCCTGTCAAGAATCCTGGTCCGAGTGTTGCCCATCTTGCACCTCCGCTTGAACGCGGCACTTCGTCAGGGAGAGGATTGATGGACAGGAGTGTCGGGGCCCCGCTGCTGTTGGACCAGGTCGAGTCGGGGCGGATTCAAGATTACGATGTCCACGCGACGGTTTCGGGCTCGTCCTTCCGCAGTGTCATTGGAAGCGACGGGGTGAAATTCGCCATATCCCGCAGCCGAGAGCCGGGCAGGATCGAAATGATATCGCTCCACGAACAGCTTGATAAGTTCCGAGGCGCGCGCCGTGGAGAGTTCCCAATTGGATGCGTATTGAGAATTGTGAATCGGAATATTATCCGTGTGGCCCTCTATGCGCAGCGACTCGGTCCGAGGGCCCAGAATCGCCGCCAACCGGTCAACGGCCCCCCGGGATGAGGGTCGCATGAGTGCCGATCCGCTTTCATAGAAACCCATCTCCCGCAAGCTTACGACCAGCCCTTCTCGCGTGGGTTTAATCTCCACTACATGGCGCTTAATCTCCGGGGCAAGCGCCTTTTCCAGGTCCGCCTGTATGTCTTTCATTGGGGCGTTGGTAATCGGGGTGAGCACGCCTTTCATTGGCTGAACAAAGCGCTCCAGGTCCGCCGTGCGTTCAGAGTTTTCTACAACTTGAATTTTTGAAAAAGGAATGGCTTCGGAATCGTTCAAGGGAATCTGTGTATTGGAAGTGTCGAACACGCCCAATTGCTGAAATGCGACCTGGATGGCCATCGCCAATTTGCCGACTTTGCGCTTGTCCACCTGGGAGGAAGCATAGAGAACGACGAAAAACGCGAAGAGCAAGGTGATGAAATCGGCGTAAGAGACCAGCCAGCGTTCGCGGTTACCGTGCCCCGCAGCTGCTCTTCTGCGGCTCATGCCGCTTTCTTACCCACTTCCTGCTGGTTCGCTTGCACAAAAAAGCCCCGCAGCTTTGTCTCGATCATGCGGGGATTCATGCCCTCGAGGATGGAAATCACTCCTTCGAGCATCATCTCCCGCCGAACCTGTTCCTGGCGGATTCGCATTTTGATCTTTCCGGATGCGGGAAGAAAAAACAGATTCGCCGCGCCAACGCCATAAATGGTCGCCACAAAAGCCACGGCAATTCCCCGCCCTACTTCGGAGATATTGTCGAGATGCTGCATCACCTGGATGAGCCCGAGCACGGCGCCAATGATCCCGATGGTGGGCGAAAAGCCACCCGCAGACTCAAAAACGGAGGGAATGTGTTCTTCGTGTTCGGCCTGATTGTCGAGTTCGAGCTCCATCATCTTGCGAATCTCCTGCGGCTCGGTGCCGTCCACGGCAAGCATGAGGGACTTTTTCAGGAAGGGGTCTTTGACTTTCTCGAGATCGCTATCCAGGGAAACGATTCCGTCCTTGCGCGCTTTATGCGCATAGCCAACGATTTCCGCGATCATGCTCTGCGGATCGCGCGAGGGATCAATGAACAACTGGCCCAGGCTGCGGAACGCCACCAGAACGACACGCAGGGGAAACTGCAACATGATCGCGCCGAGCGTGCCGCCAAAAACGATCATGGCCGCCGTAGGCTGGAGAATTTGAGCGATCTTCCCTCCCTCCAGGAAAAGCCCCAGCAGAATGCCCCCGACTGCAAGAATGATCCCGCCAAAGCTGCTTTTGTCCATCGGCGCCCTCAGCTCTCGCCCTTCGCCGATTCAGGTTCGAGGATTAGTCTGGGACCGGCGAGCGACGCTCCGGTCTTGCTGATTTTGAGGCCCTCAAGAATGCTCCTGCGAAATTCGACGATTCTTTCGAGGACTTGTTCGGTCGTCTCGCGGATGACAATTTTCTCGCCCGTGACTAGCGTAAGGACGGTGTCTGGCGCTCTCTCCACAAATTTGATCAAGTCGGAGTTGACCACGAGCGGTTGGTTGTTCAGCCGAGTGAGCTGGATCATAAGTCGTGAGAACCGGGCGCACCTCGCCGGAGGAAAACCACGCAGTTCTCCCTCAATGCTAATATCGGCAGGAACTTCATACGGTTGAGCCGCATGGGACGGAGCGGTACGCAATCATAAGAGAACTCCAATGTTGAATTGCAGGATCGTCCTCTCCGCCTGCCGCGGTTGCGGCAACTCACAGAAACCTTACTGTTTGCCGCTTGGCGCAGTCAGGGCGCGTATGCGGGCAAGATACAGAGTTTTCACGTTGTCCCAGGCAAGCGCCTTGCGCACAATTTCGCTTCCCAGAATCCCGCGCCGCTTCGCGTGTTCCCGGTTCTCATACACTTCCCGCAACTTTTGAGCCAAATCGTGCACGTCCGCCTCGAACCAGGTGCAATCCGCTGCCAGGGACCCCAGGTAAGACGGCGGCTCTGGCATGATGACCTCCTTGGCTCGAATGAAGTATGTCGAACCCTCGGGACAAAATTCCCTTGCCGGACCCAAACCCGTCGCGATTACTGGCGTTCCGCATGCGAGTGCTTCGGCCATGGGCATGCCGAAGCCCTCGCCGCGATAGGGCAAAACAAATGCGTTCGCTCCTCTGTATAGCGCCGCCAGTTTTTCGTCTGAAAGTTCGTCCGAAAGCAGGAGCACGCGCGGCCCTGTGTGTTTCTTCGCCAGTGACCGAATCGAACTAAAAAGCTTCGAGTTTCCATAAAAAGTAGCGGAACCCTGGTCCTTTAGAACCAATGTGACATCTTCTCCAGAGCCAAACGCGGCGAGGAATGCTTCGCAAAGGACGTCCAATCCCTTGCGCTCAATGATGCCTCCGACAAAGAGGAAGATGCAGCCGCGGGCCGCGTCAGGAAGCCAGTTGGGTCCGTCAGGCCTGAACACATGCGCGTTCAAGCCGTACGGAATCACTTGAACGCGAGAAGCGGAGACTCCACAACGGATTAGCACGGAACGCACAAATTGGGACGGCACCCAGACTTCGTCCAAATTCGTTTCGATCCTGGTTGCCCAACGCTTGGGAATGGCTCCGAATTCCCAGGGAAAAATGCATGCGAGCTTTCCCCCCAGCGGCCGCTCAAAATCCGGAGGCCAATGATGGCGAACGGTGAGATCGCAGTGCCTTGGGCGCTGGTAGAGTCCCCGATTCGCGAGGCCACCTTCGGGCACCTGCTCTGCGGCCATTCGTGCAAGCCCGTGCGGCTCGAAGCCGACTTCCAGCTCCGGACACGCCAGAAGCGCGACGCCAAGCTCCCGGTTTACACGTGCGAGAGACGACAGGATCAGAAACGGCCCACTCAGCACGACGCCCGTTAGCCCACCACTCTTTTTCTCCGGTACGTACGCCGCCGCCACGTCTTCATAGACCGCTCGGTATTTCTTTCTCAGTTCCTCTTCGATCGGAACCATTCGCACCAGACGTTCCGCCGACTTGAACTGGCGGTGCAAAAGTAAAAAAAAGAATATCCCTTCGAAATAACGCGGCTCGCGCCGTGCCAGGGGACATAGCTCCAGCCGCAGCCGGTACGCCGATTGATAAGAGAGCCTTTGCCTCAATAAACCCACAATCGACGGCTCAAATGTCGGCCGAGCATGAAGACCGAGCCGGTAATGATGCAAAAGCGTTTGTTGCTCTCCCATGGGCTCAAGAGCGCGCGCCATGAGCCAATGGGCCCTGTACGATCGCTCGCCACCGCTTCCGACAAAGCCTGGATCGCCTTCGGCCGTCGCATGGCGGAGGAGGGAGAGAACCTGATTGACCTTCTTTCGGTTGGCCGCAAGCAGCGCAGCTATATAGGAAAGCTCCGCATTTCGTTGGAAGAGTTGCCTCCCTTGTTCCAGCAGCCTCTCCGCCTCCGAAGCGTGGTCATGCCGCAAAAGCAAAACAACTAGGTTTCTCAGAACCAAACTTGCCAAAACCGGATGCCAGCCTTTCTCCAGCCACATGCGGGCGAGGGCTTCACAGCCGGAGCCCGGAGCATTCATTTCGTCAAGGAGCGCGAGATGCAGTCGCGCCCACGGCTCGGCGTTCCGTTCCAGCGCGGACCGCACCTCGAAGGAAGGTTTTGGGTTGCCGGCGATGCGGATGTTGTTGCAGACCCGGTCGGTGGTAGCGCCGCGCATCACCAGTCTCGGTTGCAGGCTGATCAAATCCAGCTCCTCCATGCACGGCAGGTGCACCGGCACCATCCCGCGGCAGGGGGTTCCCACCAGATGCCGCCGGATTCCTGCAGTGTCTCCTTGCAGAAGCCGCTCTCCGGCCAGCCACACGATCATTCCATCCGAGTTTTCAGGCAAGGTTCCATTGTCGAGGAATTCAACGACGTTGCGCTGGATCGAGTCCGAGGCCTCGCGGAGCGGATCGGGAAAACTTGATGCTTCACTTTCTTCGCAAATCAGCGCGATTCTCGTGGATCGTTCATAGGTCTCCAGCACCTTTCCTTCATTCGCAGAGACGACATAGATTCCCACAAAAGGTGCGAGCCCCTTTCAATCGAGCAGTCTGCGAAATTCGGCTACCCACTTAGGGATGACGGCGTCCCAGGAGAACCGCTCTAGCATGTTCTTTCGACCCAGTGCGGCTTTTTCTTTCGCGTCGCGAGCATGGCCAAAAACCCATCTCATTTTCGCTCGGAGATCGTCCACGCTCGGTTCCGCCCACCGGTGCCCGGAGTAATACTCCATGTCCACATCCCAGGGCGCCTCCCGGATTCCTTCCAATTCCACGAGATCGCTGTTTGCTTCATCCAGGAATTCGAGTTGTCCGCTCCATTTCGTGGCGATCACCGGAACTCCGCAACTCAGTGCCTCCATGAACGGGCGTCCGTAGCCTTCGCCACGGCTTGGCAGAACGAAAGCGCTCGCCGCCGCGTACAAGTTGGGCATGCTGGCTTGCGGAATAAAACCGTTCACCAGGATCAGCGGCGGAACATCCTCCAGCCGCAACTTCATTGTGCGCTCGATGAAATACGCCAACCTCGCTTGCAGGTCCGAAGCGGGATCGTTGATCTGGTACGTCTTCAGCACAAGCGACACATCTTCATCCCGTCGAAACTCCTCGAAATAGGCGCGCAACAATATGTCGTAGCCCTTCCGCAGGTGCCAATCGAACACCGACAGAAAATTAAACCCGCGCGTTTGCGGAATCTCCATCGGTTGCACTCCCGGACGGAACAGATTCGTGTCCACCCCCGGATGCACCACCTTCAAGCGCTTCAAATCCACGCCAGCGCCGGAAAAGGTTTGCACGTTGAACTGGCAGGGAACCCAGATCTCATCCATGGTCTGGCAAAGTTCCGTCCACCCGTCCGGGATGCGATCGGTTTCGAACATCGTGCGGCCCACGCGGTATTTCCCAGAGAGCGTCACATCAAACATGTCCGGCGGCGTGCACATATAAAACACACCGCCGCTTAAGTCCACCTGGTTGTTGGTAAGCAGTGTGAGCCGCGCCCGCGCGTCTGCCGGAAGGAGTTTTCGATCGTCCTTGGTTCTTCCTAGTGGCTGGATTTGGAGATTGATTCCCGCGGCGTGCAGTCCGAGCGCTTCCACCCAAGTCTCTTCCGCGTAGCCGCTGCCGTCGAAAATAAATCCCTGAAAAAGGACTCCGGTTTTCGGCCGGTTCAAATTTGCTTTTTTTCGCGCCTGGACGGCCCGCGTGCTCTTCCCAGAGGGGTTAAGCTCGGTGGCATTCTCCGCGAGTTTCACAGGCGCGCGGCTCACGGATTCGTCCCGGAAACATTCAGGCATGAGGCGCAGCGAACTTCGAGGTTCATCGGGCGTGTCCCGCGGGCCTTTGCTGCCGCGATTCCACTGCCGCCAGACAGTCGTCCAGTGATTCGTCCAGCGAAACGTGTGATTCCCAGCCAAGATCGTGCGCCATTTTTTCAAAGCTGCCGATTCGGCGCTTTACGTCCGTTTCCATCACCGGCTTCTCCAGAAACGACAGCGGCCCCGTGTCCGGAATCATTCCGTGCTTGATGGCTCCGCGATAGATGCGGCGGGCGAGCTCTTCCATGGTCACCGGTTCGTCACGGCCCAGGTTATAGGTTTCATTCTCGGTTCGCTGGTCGAAGGAAAATTTTGCAAGGACCTCCGCCGCTTCCCGGATGTGCAGAAAGCTGCGAATTTGTTTTCCATTCCCCAGGATTTCCAGGGGATTTTGCCGCTGCAGCACGATGCGCTGGACCATGTCCGCGAAAACGTGGCTGTACCCGGCCGCGGGCTCCGCTTCTTCCTGCGGATCGAGTACGTTGAAGGGCCTCCAAATCGTGAACTTTAATCCGCAGTGCTGGCTGTAGGCGCGCGAAATACGTTCGTTCACCAGCTTCGAGATGCCGTAGTCCGTCCGGGGAATGCCTGCTGATTCCACATCTTCCTCGCGATGCGGCTCTTTCGCGGACTGTTCATAGACCACAGACGAAGACAGCAGCACCACTCTGCGGACCCCTGCTTCCAGCGAAAGGCGCACCACGTTCTGATGTGCGGCGATGTCGTTCGTCAAAATATCCACCGCGCGGTCGTGGAATCCCACCACTCCGTAGAGCGTGGCCACGCCCTGGATGACGCCTTCCAGGCCGCGAAAGAGCGGGCGCATGAACTCCACGTCGCAGCAATCGCCCACTTTCAGCTGATATTCGAGGCGCCGCGAAGGAATGCCCCATTTCTTGCAATTGTCCACTCCGGTCACTTCGTGGCCCGCCGCCAGCAAATGCGGAATCGACTGTGACAGGATGCGTCCCTCGCTCCCGCAGAGCAGAAGTTTCATGGCTGGTTGTCCCTGGATTTCATCGGCGGACCAGGATCTCCACAGTTCGTGGAATCTCCCGCCCATAAAACGCGCCATTGTCGGATTTCCCGCGCATGGCCTCCCACATGCCCCAAACATCCACGTACCAGCAATCCGCATTGTCCACGACGTCGGCGATCGCCTGCAGGTCGGCAAACTCCCGGTGTGGGGTCATCAGCACGATTGCGTCACACCCGCGTAGAGCATCCAAATCTTCATGTTCGGGAAGATAAGGATCCACCATCGCCACCGAATATCCTGCCGCATCGAGCAACTTCTTCAGCTTGAAGCTCAGCGAATAGCGCGTGTCGTCGTTGCCGGCCTTGAACGTCAGGCCCAACACTCCCACTTTGCGAATCGTCTTTTCCGCCTGGATTTTCTTGAAAATATGCACGGGCATACTCTCGTTGATCTTGAAAGCCGTCAGGATCAGGTCAGGAAACGGAAACCACTGCACCAGAAAAAAACCGTCCTTGAAGAGACACGGGCCAGAAACGTTTGCGCCTGGCGATGGCACGGTAAAGCGTGGGTAATCGCAGGAGCATGCATCCAGAATCCGGTGAATGTTGGCTTTGTACTGATCGGCAACGAGATAAAACTCGTTCGCCATGGCGAACGCCGTGTACCGAGCCATGTTGCACATCAGCTTGGCAAGCTCCGCTTCGCAGGGCGTCAGCGGAATGCAGCGGTTGTTGATGAAAGTCTTGAAAAATTCCTCTCCTTTGCGAAAGCTGAGCTTGTCATAGGCCCCCACGATTTGCGGCAGGCTCTTGATTTCCGCCAGGCTTTTGCCTTGCACTACGCGTTCCGGCGCGTAAAGCAGAAAAATATCCTCGCCGACTCGCCAACCGGTCTCGTGCACCAGCGATGCGCGCACGCTGTCCGTCGTTCCCGGCGAAACCGTGCTGCGAAGGATGATCAGTTGGCCTTTGCGCAGGTGCGGACGCAACGAACGAAACAGTTCATGCAGCGGAGCAACCACCGGATTCAAGTTCTCGTCAATGGGGGTTCCAAGAATCACCACGATGACCCCGCATTCCTGTACGCGGGACGCGTCCGACGTCAACGTCAGCCTTCCGCTCTCCAGCACGCGCTTCAGAACTTCTTCCGCGTTCTCCTCAATAAACGGGACCTTTCCCGACCGAAGCCCGTTCAGCGCTTGCTCATTGATGTCAATTCCGAATACACGATGGCCTGCTTCCACGATGCTGAGCGTCAATCCCAGTCCCACGTGCCCTGCAGCGCCAATCACGGCAACCGCTTCCTGCTTCATCGGAATCGGGCCCCTTCCTCGCGACAATCCACTTACTTTTCTCCTGGTTTGGGATCTGTCCAGCTTCCCCATGCAAGTTCTCTTCCATAAGCTCAATGCGTTTGAAGCTCGACTTCCCAATGTCTCTTCCCCTGATCAGTCAATTGCCGCCAGTTCCCCCCTTTGCCCTCGCCCTCTCTCTTTTCGAGCCTAGATTCTTCTCATGCTTTCCTCGCTGATTTGCACTTCAACGTGCATCACTCCAACGCTCGGTGTTGGGTCCCGGATGAGGAAACTTTAATGTTTGCGCCAAAGCCTGGTTGTTGTGTCAGCTTGCTCAGTGGCGAACTGCGATTTCCACCAGGATTCCAGTTCAATTTGGAAACTGCGTCTTCTCCCATTCCAAATCGGAATCGCCCGCTCGCTTTCGCAACTCGCACCATCCTCACTCCTCGACCTTTGATGGATTGCGAATGATTTCTTACGCCCAGAACCTCGAAGACGTAATGCTTCAGCGGTGCTTTGCTTCTCAGCCGGAAGGATTCTATGTCGACGTGGGCGCCATGCACCCGCTGCTCGATTCCGTCACCTGTTCGTTCTACGAGCGCGGCTGGTCCGGCATCTATATCAAACCGCACCCCAATTTTCATGCGCTTCTTCAAAGGTTCCGTCCCAGGGACGTTAACCTCGAAGCTTGCGGTCCACGGCGGATTGACTTTCTGAAAATTGACGCTGAGGGTTGGGAAGAGAAAATAATTCAAAGTAACGATTGGAACCGCTTTCGGCCCACGATTGCTGTCGTCGAAGCCACGCCGCCCAATTCTCCGCAGCCCACCTGGCAATCCTGGGAACCCCTGCTCCGCAGGGCTTCCTATGTCTTCATGTACTTCGATGGACTTAACCGCTTCTATGCCGCGGAGGAACGTGCCAACCTTGCCGAGTTCTTCGCCGCGCCTCCCAACTTCTTTGATGACTATCGCCGTTTCGTCGAGAAAGCGGCCCAGGATCTCTTGAATGGCGGAGTATGGAGCAGTTGGAAGTTGGCGTATCGCAAGCGTCCAGACGCTTTGGCCCTTCTCGCCGGAAATTCTTTTGACGAAGCGGCCTTCTGTTCTGCATGGAATTCGGGGAAACTCGAAAACCAGGCGCAACCCGCGGATTTGGAAAAATGCTATGAGGAAATTCTCGGACGTAGCCCCGACGCGCAAGGCAAGCTGCATTGGCTCAGCCGAATCGTCTCCGAGAAAATGACGAAAAGAGCTTTGATCCTGGAATTTCTGCGAACCGATGAATTTCTCGCGCTTCGCCTCAAGTCTTCGTGCCTGAGCTGATGAACCTTACGCTCTCCATGATCGTCCGCGATGCTGCCGAAACCCTCGAAGCGTGTCTCGCGAGCGTGCGGGGAGTGGTGAACGAGATGGTGCTGGCCGATACCGGTTCGGTGGACAGCACCATCGCCCTGGCGCAACGCCTCGGCGCGCGCGTCATCTCCATCCCGTGGACAAATCACTTTGCTGAAGCGCGTAATCGCGCGTTGGCGGCTGTGCGATCCGATTGGGTTCTCTTTCTGGACGCCGACGAGATTCTCGATCCTGAGCTCTCTCAAACCATTCCCGCTCTTTTGAAGGACTCTTCCGTCGGTGGTTACCAGGTCACCATCCGAAACTATGTCCTCAGTCTCCAGGATCGCGTGTGGGATCGTTCCGCGGTTCCCAACGATTCCTCGCTTGCCGCCGCGCGGCCGTATCCCGCTTACGTCGAGCACCAAAACGTTCGCCTCTTCCGCCGCGATCCTGGGGTCTACTTTGTCGGCCGCGTCCACGAGAGCGTCGGCCCGCGCCTTCAAGAACTCGGCCGCAAGATCGGCGAAGTTCCCTTCTTCATCCATCATTTTGGCCTCGCCGCATCGGCCGAGGAGCGCGAGCGCAAGAATGTTTTGTACCGTGAATTGGGAAAGTTGAAGATCCGCGAGATGCCGAACGACGCCCAGGCCCACTTCGAGCTTGGCCTCGTCGAGATGGACAATTTCGGCAACCTCGAGGAAGCTCGCGCTTTATTCGAACGCGCCTGCCAGCTCAACCCGCGGTTGGGCCTCGCCTGGTTTTTCCAGGGCGTCGCGCTCGTCCGCCTTGAAAAATACTCGACTGCACTGTCGTGTCTTGCGCAAGCCGAGCATCACGGCCATCGCACGGCGTTGCTTGCGGAATTTCGCGGCGATGCCTATTACAATTCTGGAAATTTCGAGGAAGCAGCTCGTGTCTACAAGACCGCTTTGCAGCGCCAGCCCGAAAATCCTGCCTGCACGAGCAAGCTTGGCTTGGCGATCTTGCGCTCTGGCCAAGCCCCTCGCGGCATCAAGCATTTGCGGGAAGCGTTGGCGATCCGGCCGGCTGAGCCGGATCTACATGACCGCTTGATCGTCGCTTTGGTTTGGCTCGGCAATCTGGAAGAAGCCGCAATTGCCGCAGACGCAAAGCTCGGCGCGGTCGCCCGACCAGCTGCCAATGATTATCTTCGGGCCGCGAGTTTGTGGGTCCAGAAACGGAATACCCAACGCGGAGCGTATCTCCTTCGAGAGGGCTTGCGCATTCACCCACAGGATCAGAGATTGCAAAACGCCCGTGATGCACTTTTCGGGACCCTGCAATCTCCGGAAATGGTAATTAGTGATAAATCAACAACTTAGGAGACCTAAAGCCTTTCCTCCATCCGCCGATAAACAGTGTGAGTACGTTGGCTGATCCGCAGCGAGTTGCGAGCCGCCTGGAACTTGAGGGTTCAAGCCCCTCGCACCCAAAGGCTCCCGGACACCCAACAAACATTCTTGGATGGTAAGGAAAGGAGCCTTATACCATGGCAATCAGCATTCTCAATAACATCGCATCACTGGAAGCGCAGAACCAACTGCAGATTACTCAGGACAACCTGCAGAAAACTCTGTTCCAACTGTCTTCCGGCTCACGCATCAATTCCGGCGCCGACGACGCCGCAGGCCTCGCGATCGCCAACGGTTTGCAAGCGAACATCACCGCGCTGTCCCAGTCCGCTAACAACGCGAACGACGGCGTGGGCGCCTTGCAGGTGGCCGATGGAGCTCTCTCTCAAGTCACCACGCTCCTGAATCGCGCCGTTACTCTGGCGACCGAGTCCTCCACGGGCACGGTCAGCAGCTCGCAGCGAACCGCTCTGGACGCCGAGTTCACTCAAATCAAGGCGGAAATTGACCGTATCGGCAGCACAACGACGTTCAACGGCACTTCCGTATTCACTGCCACCACAACGTCTGTGTTTCTTTCCGATGCGAACTCCAGCAGCGAAATCGGCGTCAACGTCGGCGCGCTCTCGTCTTCCTCGATTGTCTACGGCTCGTCCACAGTGGATCTCTCTGGCGACGATCTGACCACCGACACTACGGCGCAGACAGCTTTGGGAGACATCAATACTGCGATCGCCAACGTTGCCGGTATCCGCGGTTCAATCGGCGCAGGCATCAACCGTTTGCAGTCCGCGGTCAACGTCATCAACAACCAGGTGCAAAACTTGACTTCAGCCGAGGATCAGATCACTGCGGCAAACATTCCGCAGCAGGTCGCGAACCTCTCCCAGTACACCATCCTGAACCAGTCCGGTATTTCCGCTCTGGCTCAGGCAAACTCGGCGCAGCAGAGCATTCTGAACCTGCTTCGCTAACTGGTTGGATCACTTATCGCGGGGGGCGGAGCCGAAGCGGCTTCGCCCCAGCCGCTTTGCGAGGGACATATGAGCGTAAACCTCGATCCCGTTCTTGCGGTTATTGCGGGTGATAACTCGTCGCCGACGCCTGCCCCAAAGTCCATACCGACAGCAGTCTCCAAGAGTTCCGCGACCCCAGTCCCGTTAACGCCTTCCTCGGAGCCATCCGCCCAGCCGGTGCCCGTGGGCTATCTATCGCCAGATGTCTCTTTCCGGCGTGACGCGAACGGACAGGTCTATTACGTGCTCACAGATTCCCAGTCTGGAAAGGAACTCCGCGAGGTTCCGCCAGCCACACTTCGTTCGGTGAGCCAGGGAATTGAAGATTTTTTGAAGGAAGAGGAAACTCGCGCAAGTTCTCACATTGAGGTTAAGGCCTGAGGAGCCGAATCCATGTCATCGTCCATTACGAACTCGCTCGCTACCAACACTACGACCGGTCTCGGCACCGGCATTGATGTGCAACAGTTTGTCACTCTGGCGCTCGCCAACGATCAGGCCAATATCACGAATCTGCAAAATCAACAAACCGCCTTGAATGCGCAAACCACCGCCTTGCAACAAATCACCACGGACCTCAATAACCTTCAATCTGCCGCTTTCGCCTTGAGCGATCCCCTCGGCAGTCTCGCTTCTGAAACCGCCACCTCGTCGAACACCAACATCCTCAATGCTACCGCCTCTTCCGCAGCCCAGGCAGCCACCCACACCATCTCGGTGAATTCTCTCGCGACCACCTCTTCTTACTACACGAACCCCGTCGCTGACGGCAACACCGCCATTGGCACCGGATCCTTTCAAATCCAGGTCGGCAGCAATTCTCCGGTCACCATCACCGTGGATTCCACCAATGACACACTTTCCCAACTCGCGACCTCCATTAACAACGCCAATGCCGGCGTGCGCGCCAGCGTGATTACCGATGCCAACGGCGCTCGTCTTTCTCTGGTCAGCGAAACCACCGGCGCCCCCGGTGACATCAACGTTTCCAACGACACCACTGGCCTGGGTTTCACCAAAGCGGTTACCGGTTCGAACGCCTCCCTCGTCGTGGACGGCGTTCCCATCAGCAGCACCAGCAACACCGTCGCGAACGTGATTAACGGGGTCACCCTGAACCTCACATCGCCCGCCTCCGATTCGCCGGTCACTCTCACGGTTGCCCCTGACACCACCAGCGCCACAAATGCGATCAATCAATTCGTTTCGGCGTACAACACCGCAATCAACGATATCAACGCGCAGTTTCAAGTCAACTCCGACGGGTCCGGCGGCGGCGCGCTTGAATCCGACGGTTCTCTCCGGGAAGCGCAATCCTCCTTGCTTTCCGCCATCTCTTCTTCGATTTCCGGGAACAATGGCATCGTCAATCTTGCCAGTTTGGGAGTCAACCTCAATGACGATGGAACTCTCACAGTGGACCAGGGAGCGCTTTCCACCGCCCTCTCGGGAAACTACTCCTCCGTCCAGAATTTTCTCCAGGGCGGGGCCAACGGGTTTGCCAACAATCTTTACACCACCCTGTCCAATTTGACCGATCCCACTACGGGCGCGCTTGGACTCGATGCTCAGGGCATCACTCAATCTTCTCAGGATCTGTCCCAGCAGATTTCCGATCTTCAAGCCGCTCTTGCGGTGAAGCAGCAGAACCTCACGCTCGTCTATTCTCAGGTGAATACCACCCTGCAGGAACTACCTTTACTCCAATCGCAATTGAGCCAGCAGCTCGCGAGTGCCTAATGCGCGACCGCGATGCCATCTCCGCTTATCACAATGCCGCCGCCGCCGGCTCCTCTCCCGTCGGTCTGGTCGTGGCTTTGTACGACACGATTCTTCGCGATTTCCGCCGCGCCATCGAGGCCCTCGACTCCGGCAATGTCGAATCTCGCGTTTTTGAGTTGAACCATGCACTCACCGTAATTGCACATCTGCAGGGAACCCTGGATTTCACCCGCGGCAAGGATGCCGCGAAAACGTTCGACCGCTTCTACAACGTCACGCGCGCCATGATTGTGGATGCCAACGCCAAAGCTAAACGAAACTCCATTCTGCAGTTGATCGAAATGTACAACTCGCTCCGTCAAGCTTGGCAGGAGGCTGACCGCAAGTCGGCCGCGGTGGGTCAGCCCGCACCACCAGGAGTCGCGCACCCCGCGACGATTCGCACGCCGCATGCCTCCGATTTCTCGGAAAAGCCTTCGCATACGATTCGCTGGAGCGCCTGATGCCTGTACCGCTCAAGGAAAAAATTTCCGCCGTAAATGCCAGGCTCGCGCGGCTCCTCGACGATTCTCGTCGTTCCCTAAAAGGCGAACGAGACTTCAATGTGGAGACGGTTCGCGCGCTCTCTCAGCCCATTTCCGAGATGGCTCCAGTCGTGGCGCAAGCCAAAGAGCTGCGTCTGTTACAGCCGGAGATTGACGGCCAGCTTGACCTGTATTTCGGCCAGATCACCGAATTGCGCGATGTCCTGGAAAACGTCCGCATGATGCTCCTCGCGCGGCGCGCCAGCCTCGAAGCCGGCCGCGGCCAGCTTGAAGCCGTTACCCTTTGGGCTGCTGCGCTCAGCCGCACCCGTTGAACGCAATTCCCCGTTTACCCGCCATTGATTTCTGGTCTCCGGATTGCTCCCACGTGCTCTATGCCCCGCCTTCTCGTCTTCAACTGCCACGAAGCCTGGGTCCATCAATTGCGTCTTCTCCACGTCCCTCTCGACATCATTGTGGATCTGCCCGGTCGCCACATTCGTGGCTGGGACGAGTCCATCCGTCCCCTTCCGCCACTCGCACGCCTCGTCAAGTTGGAGCAAGTCCTCGCCCTACGTGAATCTTACGACTGCATCATCACCCACAACCTTACCGATCTTCTCGACGTCAAGTCCCTGCCCGGCCCGCGCCTCCTTGTCATCCATCTCACCCTCGATGGCATGATCCTCGAGCAGCACTCGCGCACTGATCCCGCTGAATTCCGCCACGCCGTGCACCGTTACATCGAGAGCACTGCAACCCATGTAGTTGCCGTCTCCAAACTCAAAGGCAGCTCCTGGGGCTTCCCCGATCACATCGTTCCTCTCAGTGTGGACCCCTCCGACTATATTCCCTGGCAAGGTGAACTCGCCTCCGGCCTGCGCATCTCCAATTTCATACTTCGCCGACCGCAAACCCTGCTCTGGGATTTTCATCAGGCTGCCTTCTCTGATCTCCCCGTCACTCTCGTCGGCCGCAATCCCGAACTTCCCGCCGTCCAGCCCTCCCGCGATTGGAGTGAACTCAAGCAAATCCTCCAACGCCATCGCTTCTTCATTCACACCGCCCATCCTCTGCTCGAGGACGGCTACAACACCGCCACGCTCGAAGCCATGGCCGCCGGACTTCCCATCCTCGGTAATCGCCACCCCACTTCTCCCATCGAACACGGCGTCAGCGGCTTCCTCTCTGACGATCCCGCCGAACTCCGCTCCTTCGCGCTTCGCCTCCTCGAAGATCGCCCACTCGCGCAGCGCATGGGCCAGGCCGCTCAAGCCACCGTCCGCGCTCGCTTTTCTCCCGCCTCCTTCCGCGATGCCATGCTCTCTGCCCTCCATGCCGCGCGACAAAAAGCCATGGTCCCCCGTCCTGGCAATTGACTTGTCGTCTCTTCTGACGACATCATATCCACGCCCAGTTCCACGCGGTCTTGGTCCAGGCTGTCTAAAGTCCGGATTCCGATCAGGTTTGTTTACCCTGCGTGCGAGCCATTTGCCGACAAGCCATGAGCGCCCCCACTCCTCAACCGGAACCCACAGAGGCCGAACTCCTTCGCCGTGCGAAAAACGCCGACAAGGAAGCGTTTTACGCCCTTGTTCAGCCCAGGGAACGCTCTCTCTTCGCCGCCGCTATGGCCATCCTGAACAATCCCGCCGATGCCGAGGATGCCGTCCAGGATGCCGTTCTCAAGGCCTTCTCCCATCTTTCTGGCTTTCGCGCCGAGTCAAAATTCAGCACCTGGCTCACCCAAATCACCCTCAACGAGGCTCGCCTCAAGCTGCGCAAGGATCGCCGCCATCTCTACGATTCGCTCGACGAGCCGCAATCCGGCGACGAAGGGGAGTACTCTCCCAAGGATTTCGCCGACTGGCGCGAGATTCCCTCCGAATCCCTTCAGCGCGAGGAATTGAAGCAGGCCTTGAACCGCGCCGTGGCTTCCCTTCCGCCCAAATACCGGGAAGTCCTCCTCCTGCGCGATGTCCAGAGTCTCAGCACCAGTGAGACCGCGCAAATCCTCGGCTTAACGCCGGCCAACGTCAAAATCCGTCTCCTGCGCGCCCGCCTGCAGATGCGCGATGCCCTCGCTCCCGGCATTGACGGCTCCTGGAGCAGTGGAAAGTCCGAGTACCAAAAGGTCCGGCCATGGTAACGATTGCCACGCGAGGAGTTTGCAACCAAATGCGTTCGGATGTGTCCTATGAGTGTGCTTGAAATCAGCTGCGTAGAAGTGTGGCGCGAAGTCTCGAATTATATTGACGGCGAGATTACCCTCGATTTGCGCACGCGCATCGAAGCCCACTGCAAGGCTTGTGCCCACTGCACTGCCATCCTCGACGGGACAAAGAACGTCGTTAGGCTCATTGCAAACGGCATCCAATACGATCTCCCCGGGGGTTTCAGCCGCCGCCTCTACGACAAATTGAAAAACAAGTGACTCGCACTTCGCGCCGGCTCCCAAATGCGACGAATTCTTCGCCCGGCTCGAGTGGAATCCTCCCTTGAAAGGTAGAAAGGCATGGCCCCGCAGTCAGCATCGAGGTTCTCCCACAAGCAATGGATCCTGGTGGCCATCGCCATTCTGCTGCTCGTCGCGGCCTGGTGGATGTTTCGTCCCGAAAAGCCGTCGGTCAAGAAGAACGCCAACGAGCCTGCGCCCGCCGTCTCGACCGTGGAACCTCAGCCAATTTATGCGGGTCCTCTCGAGGGCAGAGCCCACCCGACCTCGGGCCGCGCCACCATCTACAGAACCTCCGACGGCGTCGAATTCCTTCGCTTCACCAATTTCTCGACCTCCAACGGGCCCGACGTCCGCGTAGTCCTGGCTCGCGGCGATGATCCCGTTCTCGCCCACCCAATCGTCAAGGGCCGGCTCGACAGTGTTGATCTCGGCCCCCTCAAAGGCGATCAAGGCGACCAGAACTACGATCTCGCTACCCCCGTGGATTTGCAGCGTTATGACACCGTCGTCATTTATTGCGGGCCTCTCCACTCCATCTTCGGCCTTGCCCGGCTCAAGCCATTCTGAGTCGCATGATCCATACGGCAGCTCTCTCCTGAACGCTCGCTGTGTCACAATGAAGTCACAAAATCCCCAGCATCTCAGAATCCGGAAAGGCTGAACCTCTCATGAAGCTCCTCTCCCTCAACGTCGGCCTTCCTCGTGAAGTGCAGTGGCACGGCCGCGCCGTCACGACTGGCATTTTCAAGCGGCCTGTCGAAGGCCGCGTCGCCCTTCGTACCTATGATTGTGTCAACTGGGATTTAGCATCTTCTTCGGATTCTTGGGGTTGAGTCTTTCGTGTGTTGGCCTGGATGCGCGAAGGTGTTTGCAATTCGCGG
>Ga0335076_10001554_pt1 | contig 22272 bp, 19 predicted proteins | sample Lox_Sample_25_FD_206717 | JGI IMG/M metagenome (GOLD analysis project Ga0335076, IMG submission 206717) | Soil microbial communities from Loxahatchee National Wildlife Refuge, Florida, United States - Lox_Sample_2.5 | ecosystem: Environmental > Terrestrial > Soil > Wetlands | place: USA... | reverse complement strand
TGGTGAACACGGTGAAGGGCGCGGCGAACTTCGAGAAGGAGACGCTCGAAGCCGTCATCCAGGCGCGCGCCAGCGCCACCAGCGTGAAGATGGACCCGAGCGTGCTCGACGACCCGAACGCCTTCAAGAAGCTCCAGGAGGCGCAGGGCCAGCTCACCACGGCGCTCGGCAAGCTGCTGGTCGTGTCCGAGCGCTACCCCGAGCTCACGGCCACCGCCGGCTACCGCGACCTGCAGGCGCAGCTCGAGGGGACGGAGAACCGCATCGCCGTCGCGCGCAAGCGCTACGTCGACAGCGTGGCCGACTACAACCGGCTGGTGCGGCAGTTCCCCACCAACCTCACCGCCCGCTACCTCTTGCACGCCGAAGTGCGGCCCACTTTCGAGGCCTCGGCCGGCGCCGACAAGCCGCCCGAGGTGAAGTTCTGAGCGGACGCCGCGCGCTCGCGGCGCTCGCCTTTCTCTGCCTCGCGTTCGCCGCCCCCGCGCGCGCGTTCGAGGTGCCGACGCTCACGGGACGCGTCGTCGACCGCGCGGGCATGATGTCGCCCGGCGCGCGCCAGTCACTCGAGCAGTCACTCGCGCGCTTCGAGGCCGAGACGGGCCACCAGATCGTCGTCCACACCACGCCGTCGCTCGAAGGCCTGGCGATCGAGGACTACTCGCTGCGCGTGGCCGAGGCCTGGAAGATCGGCCAGAAGGGCCTCGACAACGGCGTGATCCTGACGATCGCGCCCACCGAGCGCGAGCTCCGCATCGAGCCCGGCTACGGGCTGGAAGGCGTGCTGCCCGACGCGATCTGCCGCCGCATCATCGACGACGTGATCGTGCCGCGGCTGCGCAGCGGCGACGCCGACGGCGCGATCACCGCCGGGGTGCGCGCGATCCAGTCGTTCGCGACGGGCGAGAAGCTGCCCCTGCCGCAGCACCGCGGCGCGCCCGGGGGGGTGAACTGGCTCCAGCTGGTCTGGATCGTGTTCATCCTGTTCGTCGTGCTCGGCCGGAGCCCGCTGCTCTGGTGGCTGTTCGGCGCGCGCGCGCTCGGCGCGGGCCGGCGCGGCTGGGGCGGGCCCTCCTACGGCGGCTCGAGCTGGGGCGGCGGCGGCTTCGGCGGGGGAGGCTTCGGCGGCGGCGGCTTCTCGGGCGGGGGCGGCGGCTTCGGCGGCGGCGGCGCTTCGGGGCGCTGGTGATGCGGATCGAGGAGCTGCTCGCGCCGAGCGCGCGCGACGCCGTGGAGGCCGCCGTCGGCCGCGCCGAGCGCGTGACCTCGGGCGAGATCGTGCCCATGCTCGTCGAGCGCAGCGACTCGTACCTGGACGTGCGCGGCGTGATCGCGGCGCTCGTGGCGCTGGCGGCGGGCGCGCTCTGGCTGGCGCTGCTGCCCGAGCTGTCGGCCTGGACGATTCCTACACAGATCTGTGTATTTGCGGCGGTGGCGTGGGGGCTGCACTGGGCGCCGCTCTTGCGCCTGCTCGCGCCCGACCCGCTGCTCGCGGCGCGCGTGCACCGCGCGGCGGCGCTCGCCTTCCACGAGCAGGGCCTGGTCGAGACGCGCCACCGCACGGGCATCCTGCTCTTCGTATCGCTGCTCGAGCGCCAGGTCGTGGTGCTGGCCGACCGCGGCATTCACGAGCGCGTGCCCGACGGCACCTGGGACGACGTGGTCGCGAAGGTGCTCGAGGGCATCCGGGCTGGCCGGGCCGACGAGGGGCTCGTCGAGGCGATCCGCTCGTGCGGCGAGCACCTGGCCGCGCACTTCCCGCGCCAGCCCGACGATCGGAACGAGCTACCGAACCGGCCGCGCGGCGCCTGAGGCCTTCTTCTGGCACTTCGGGCACACGCCGTAGAGGATGTGCCGGTGCTGAGTGAGTCGGTAGCCGTGCTCCACGGCGACCTTCTCCTGCTCTTCCTCGATGAGCGCGCGCTCGAACTCGACGATGGCGCCGCAGCTCGTGCAGATCAAATGGTCGTGGTGGTGGCCTTCGCGCTCGTACAGCGTGACGCCGTCGCGGAAGTGGTGTGCGCGCGCGATGCCGGCGTCGCAGAACAGCTTGAGCGCGCGGTAGACCGTCGCGGCGCCGACCTCGGGGTGGTGCGCGCGCACGACCTCGTAGAGCTCCTCGCTCGTCACGTGGCCCTTGGCGCTCACGAAGGCCTCGAAGATCGCCTCGCGCTGGCGCGTCTGCTTGAGCCCGTGCCGAGCCAGGTGCTCCGACAGGAGCTTGTGCATGCGCCGATCGGATTCTCCGCTCGCGGCCATGGGGCGAGTCACGCTATCCGCGGCCCGCCGGGCTGTCAACGCGTGGCGCCACGACGGGGCGCAGCGCGGCATCGATCTCGGGGTCATCGGCGATGCCGAGCGCGACGTAGGTCTCGAGGAGTCTCTCGCGCACCTCGGAGGCGCGCGCCGCGAGCGCGACCTCGCGCGCGCACAGCTCGAGCGCCGAGGCGTCGAGCCTGCGCACCACCTGCCGCATGACGAGCACCGAGAACGGCGCCATGGAGAGCTCCGAGATGCCCATGCCGACGAGGAGCGGCGCGACGGCGGGGTTGCCGCCCAGCTCGCCGCACACGGCGCAGGGGATGCCTGCCAGGCGCGCGCTCGCGGCCGCGTGCGCGATGCCCGCGAGCACGGCCGGGTGGAACGGATCGTACGACGCGGCGACGCGCTCGTTCTCGCGGTCGGTCGCGAGCGTGTACTGCATGAGGTCGTTCGTGCCGATCGAGAAGAAGTCGCTGTGCTTCGCGAGATGCGCCGCGATCGCCACCGCCGCCGGCGTCTCGATCATCACGCCGAGCGGCGGCGCGGGCACGCCGAGCTCGAGGCACACGTCGTCGAGCAGCGCGCGCGAGGCGAGCAGCTCGTCGAGCGACGCGATCATCGGCAGGAGCACGCGCACGTTGCCCTGCGTGTTCGCGCGCACGATCGCGCGCAGCTGCGTACGGAACAGCTCGGGCCGGTCGAGCAGGATGCGGATCGCGCGCCAGCCGAGCTGCGGGTTGGCTTCGGCGATCGCCTCGTTCGGCAGCGCCTTCTCGCCGCCCAGGTCGAAGCAGCGGACGGTGACGGGGTCCGGCGCGACCGACTCCGCCACGCGCGCGTAGCCGCGCAGCTGCTCCTCTTCGTCGGGCAGGCCGCGCGACGACAGCGCCAGGATCTCGGTGCGCAAGAGGCCCACGCCCTCGGCGCCGTAGCGCTTCACGAGATCCAGGTCGAAGAGGCCGCCGATGTTCGCCGACAGGCGGATGCGCCGGCCGTCGCGCGTCTCGCTCGGCAAGTCGCGCAGCTCATCGAGGCGGCCGCGCAGCTTGCCGTGCCGCGCGGCGAGCTCCGCATACTGCGCGCGCTGCTCGCGCCGCGGCTTCGCGATCACCGTGCCCGACACGCCGTCGACGATGATCTCGTCGTCGGCGCGCAGGCTCGACGACACGCGCGGCAGGCCCGACACCGCGGGGATCTCGAGCGAGCGCGCGAAGATGGCCGCGTGACTCGTCGGCCCGCCGTGCTCGGTCACGATGCCGGCGACCTTCTCGAGGTCGAGCAGCACGAACTCGCTCGGCGTGATCCGCTCGGCGACGACGATGGCGCCCTTGGCGAGCGGCGTGTCGCGCACGCCGACGCCGGCCAGCGCGCCCAACGCGCGCTGCAGCACGTCCTCCAGGTCCGCCGCGCGCTCGCGCAGGGTCGGGTCGGCGGCGGCGGCGAGAATGGACGCGTAGCTCTCGAGCGTCTCGACGAGTGCGCGCGCGCCGTTGCCGTGGACGTCGAGCTGGCGGCGCAGCCGCGCGCGGAAGCCCTGGTCCTCGAGGATCATGATGTGCGTGGTGAAGACGTCCGCCAGCTTCTCGCCGAAGCGCTCGCCGACGTGCTCGCGCAGCTCGTTCAGCTGGCGCACGGTCTCGCGCAGCGCGCGCTGCAGCGCGCGCCACTCGGCGCCCTTCGTGCGCGCGGGCCGGTAGTCGACGCTGCCCAGGTCGAGCGGCGCGGCGAGCAGGTGCACCGGGCCCCGCGCGATGCCCGGCGACGTGCCGATGCCCCGGAGCACCTCGCCCGCGCGCAGCGCCTCGGGCTCGCGCGCCGGCCGCACCCGCCCGCCGCCGCGCAGCGCGCGATCGAGCAGCCGCGCCGAGAGCACGATCGAGCCGACCTGCGCCGCGATCATCTCGAGCAGCTCGAGCTGGTCGGGCGTGAATACGCGCACGCGCGCCGTGCGCGCCGTGAGCACGCCGACGCGCTCGCCGCGCACGAGCAGCGGCACGGCCACGAGCGAGCGGAACTTCTGCTCGCCCGAGTACGGGAACGCGTGGACGCGCGGGTCGAGCCGCACGTCGGGCACGGCGATCGCGGCGCGCTCGGCCAGCGCCCGCCCCGCGATGCCCTGCCCCACGCGGATGCGCATGCGCCCGACCGACTGGGGGTTGAGCCCGCGCGTCGCGCGCAAGACGAGCGTCTCGCCGTCGTCCTCGAGCAGATAGATCGAGCACGCCGACGCGCGCATCCACCGCGCGACCAGCCGCACCACGTTCTCGAGCGTCTCGTGCAGATCGTGGCTGCGCGTCAGCAGCCGCCCGAGATCGCGCAACAAGTTCGCCGACGGCCGCGGCATGCCCGCAGTCTAGCGAGTCAGCGCCCGGGCGAAGCTCCCGCGAGTCAGCGGCAAGCCGCTGCCATCGGACCGAGGGTCAGTCCAGAAAGACCTGATCCTTGTCTTCGAAGCGCATCCCGAGGGCCAGGAGAATCTTGCGCTTGGTGTCCATCCGGCAGTTCATGCCCTTCTCCACCGAATGGATGGTGCGGAGCGCAACCTTGGCCTTCTTGGCCAGCTGCGCCTGCGTCATGAGCTTGTTCTCGCGCAGCTCGCGCACCCGGTTCTTCTTCCGGGGCTTGCTCTCGTCCATGTGCTCTTCGAAGCTCGTGTGCTCCATGCCGTGGAGCTCCTCCAGGTCAGTCCGGGAGCCCCCCTCACAGAGGCTCCCCCGTGCTTGGTCGCCCCATTCGATCGGGACCGTGAATCCAGTTCTTTAGCGGGGGCCGACACTTGGGAGCGCGCGTCGCGGGGTCGGCGCGCGCCGGAGACGGGCCCACGCGCGGGTGATTTGCAAAGGTGTTGCGCGTGACTCTGCGCGCCGCATGCCGGCGCGAGAGCCCATCTGAAGGAGCTCTGGCCTGGCCGACGAAGCACCGCCCGCGCCGCCCGCCCCCGACAGAAGCCGCGGCGCGCAGATCGCGCGGCGGCTCGTCGCGGCCGCGGTCCTCGTCGCGCTGGCCTCGTTCGGTCTGCTCTTGGCGGTGCTCTACAGCGCGGACTCGTCGTTCGTGGCGGGCGCCCTCTCGTCGCTCCTGGGCAGGCGCGTGGAGATCGGCCACGTCGCCTTCCACTTCGGCCGCCGGCTCGAGGTCGAGCTCGAGGCCGTGCGCATCGAGGACCCGGCGCGGCCGGCGGGGCCGCCGGCGCTCGAGATCGCGCACGCAGTCGGGGTGCAGGCATGGCCGCGCCTCCTGGCGGGGCAGTACCTGCCGCTGGACTGGACGCTCGAGAGCCCGGTGCTGCGGATCCGCTCCGCGGGCGGGACTGCCGTCGCGCCGCCCAGCCTGGCCGGCCTGCCGCGCCTGGGCTTGCACGTCAGCGACGGGGCGGTCGAGCTCGACACCGCGACCGACTCGTGGTCGGTGCGGAGCCTCGCCCTCGAGGCGCACCGGAGCGCTTTCGGCACGCGCGTCGAGGGCGACGCCAGCGGGCGCGTGTTCCGCGGCGACGCCCCCATCTCGGAGCTGTCGCTGCACTTCGGGCTGCGCCGCGAGCAGCAGGAGCTGCGCGGCACGTGGGCGGGCCTCGACCTGGCGGCGCTGCCGCGCGGGTCGATCTCGCCGCACGGCCGGGCCGAGGGCGACTTCGACCTGGTGCTGCACGACGGCGGCCTGCACGGCAGCGTGCGCATCGACGTCGCGCACTTCGTGCTGCGCGTGCCGAAGCTCTCCGGGCCGGTTGCGCCGGCCGTGGCGCGCGCGTCGGCGGACGTCGACTGGCGCGGCGACTCACTCGAGCTCGCGCTGCACCCGCTCACGCTCGACGACCTGGGCGCGAGCGGCACCGTGAAGGTCGGCACCGGCCCGAACGGCCGCTTCGCCCTCGACCTGCGGCTCACGCCGTTCGAGCCCGGGCACAAGGACCGCGTGTCGGGCCTGACCTTTCTGGCGCTCCGCTTCTCGAGCTGGGCGCGCGTGCAACAGCGCATCGAGGCCGGAGTCGTCGACGACATCCATCTCGCCATCGACGTGCCGCGCGCGACCGCGGCCGAGAGCCTGTCGTTCGACACGCCCATGCCCCAGACCGCGTTCTCGCTGCAGCTGCGCGCGCACGACGGCACCTACCGCACGCACCCGAACGAGCCGCCGCTCGAGAACCTGTCGGGCGAGCTCGACATCCGCGGCAACGTCATGGACGTGCGGCACATCAAGATGACTCACAAGGGCGAGTCGCTGCCCGAGGTGAACGTGCACCTCGACGGCATGCACCGGCTCGTGCACCTGCCCGACGCCGAGGACCACATGACGGGCGGCCCGGGCGTCGAGCTCGTGGGCCTGCCGCCGCTGGCGGCGGCGCTGCGCGCCGGCGACGCGGCCGCGAGCGTGCCCACCGTGTTGCACTTCGACAACCTGGACATGCGCATGCCCGCGTTCATGCTGCCGCTCCGCGGCGCCTCGGGCAGCCTGCGCTTTCCCGGCGGCGGCGTGCTCGCCGATCCGGTGACGGGCATCCTCGGCGGCGCGCCCGCCGACCTGCGCGTGAAGTGGGACCCCGCGGTCGACCGCGTCGACGTCGACGTGCACTACCGCGAGGGCGCCGCGCCCGGCGAGCCCACCACCGGCCCGGTCTGGCTGCGCGGCGACGTCGACTTCGAGCAGCTGTCGCTGCCCGACTGGCCGCTCGCGGGGCTGCGCGCGTCGCTGGAGGCTACCCGCGCGCTGGTCACGTTCGACTCCCTCGAGGGCGCGCTCGCCGCCGGGAGCCTGACCGGAACGGGCACGCTCGAGCTGGGCGTGCCCGACCGCGCGCCGTTCAAGTTCGAGCTGTCGGTATCGGACTTCGACCCGAAGCAGCTGTGCGCGACCTTCGGTCTGCCGGCCGAGAGCGTGAGCGGCCGCGGCTACGCAAAAGTGCGTATGTCGGGTGCGCTGCGGCCGGGCGGCGACTTCGCGAAGGAAGGCCAGCTCGACACGAAGCTCGTCCTGCGCGACGGCACGGTGGACCGGCTGCCCGCGCTGGTCGCGATCGCGCGGCTGCCGTCGCTCTCGGGCGTGACGAGCCTGCTCGGCAAGCCGCTGCCGTACAAGACCGTCGAGGTCGACCTGTCGCTCGCCGACGGCCGGCTGGCGTTCGCCGACGGCAAGCTGCTCGGCCCGCAGCTGCGCATCCTGGCCAGCGGCGAGATGAGCTTCGCCTCGCCGGACAAGCCGACCGACATCGTGGTCGCTTTGCTGTTCCTTCAAACGCTCGACCGCGTGCTGGAACAGGTGCCGCTCGTGCGGAACGTCATGCTCGGCGACGACCAGAACCTGATCGCCGTGTATCTGCGCGTGCAGGGGCCGCGCGCGGACCCCAAGGTGACTCTCCTGCCGCCGACGACCGTGCAGAACGTGGTCGGCTTCGCCTCGAAGGCCGTCGTGAACGGCGTCCGGAAGCTGGGCCAGCTCATCCCCGGGCGCAGCGCGCCGAAGCCCGAAGCGGCTCCCAGCGGAGAGAACCCTTGAGTTAGACTCCGTGCGCGATGAGCGATGCGGTCGAACGAATTCGGAAGGAGATGTCGCGCGTCCTCGTCGGCCAGCGCGAACTCGTGGACGGGCTGCTCATCGCGCTCCTGTGTCAGGGCCACGTGCTCGTCGAAGGGGTGCCCGGCCTGGCGAAGACGACCGCCGTGCGCACGTTCGCGCGCGTGCTCGACCTGTCGTTCCGGCGCATCCAGTTCACGCCCGACCTCTTGCCCGCCGACCTGCTCGGCACGCAGGTGTACGAGCCGGCGCAGTCGACGTTCCGGCTGCACCGCGGTCCGCTCTTCCACCAGGTGATCCTCGCGGACGAGATCAACCGTGCGCCCGCGAAGGTGCAGAGCGCGCTGCTCGAAGCGATGGAGGAGCGCCAGGTCACGCTCGCGGGCGAGACACTCAAGCTGCCCGAGCCGTTCCTGGTCATGGCGACGCAGAACCCGGTCGAGCAGGAGGGCGTATACCCGCTGCCCGAGGCGCAGGTCGACCGCTTCATGCTGAAGCTGCGCGTCGACTACCCGACGCGCGAGGAAGAGGTCGAGATCGTGCGCAGCCGCACCGCACCGGGCGTGATCGAGGAGCCCGCGCCCGCGCTGTCGGCGAGCGACGTGCTGTCGGTGCGGGAGACGGTGCGCCGCGTGCACGTCGAGCCGGCGCTGCTGGACTACGCGGTCGCGCTCGTAGCGCGCAGCCGCTCGCTGTCTGCCGTGGAGCTCGGCGGCTCGCCGCGCGCGTCGATCTATCTGATCGAGGCGGCACGCGCGCGCGCGTACCTGGAGCAGCGCGACTACGTGCTGCCCGAGGACGTGAAGCGCGTAGCGCCGCCCGTGCTGCGCCACCGCCTGCTCCTGACTTACGAAGCCGCCGCCGAGGGACAGACCGCCGACGCGATCGTGCGCGAGCTGCTCGGCGCCGTGCCCACGCCGTGAACGGCGAGATTGCCCCGCTCGCGCGAAGTCTGCGCGTGCGGGCGCGCCGCGACGTCACGACTTCGCTCACCGGCGCGTACCGCAGCGCGTTCCGCGGCCAGGGGCTCACGTTCGAGGAGCTGCGCGACTACGCGCCCGGCGACGACGTGCGCTGGATCGAGTGGAACGCGACCGCGCGGCTGGGCCGGCCGATCGCGAAGCGGATGCGCGAGGAGCGAGACCTGGTGCTCGCGCTGCTCGTCGACGTGTCGCCGTCGCTCGCCGACGAGACCGGCGACGGCGGCAAGCGCGACGCCGTGCAGCGCGCGGCGGCGGCGCTGTCCGCCGCGGCGATCGCGTCGCAGGACCGCGTCGCTCTCGCGCTGTTCGCCGAGAAGCTGCGCCGCGTGCTCGCGCCCGGCACCGGGCCGCTGCAGCGCGAGCGCGTGCTGCACGCGCTCGAGGCCGACGCCGACGGCGCGCGCACCGACGCGGGACCCGCGCTCGACTGGGCCGCCGAGAAGCTGCCGCGCCACTCGGTCGTGGTGCTGATCTCCGATTTCCTGTTCCCCGATCCCGGGGCGCCGCTGCGCCGCTGCGCCAGCAAGCACGACCTGGTCGCGCTGCGCGTGCGCGCCCCCTCGGACGCGCCGCCCGCGTGGCTGCCGCCCGTGCGCGTGCGCGGCGCCGAGGACGGGCGGACGCGCCTGTGGCGCCGCGCAGCGCAGGCGGAACGGGCTCTGCTCGCGCCGGTACCCGAGTCGACGCTGCGCGCGCTCGGCGCGGACTACGGCGAGCTGTGGAGCGGTGCGCGGCTCATGCCGAGCCTGCTGCGCTTCTTCGAGCAGCGCGCCCGGAGACGGAATTGACGCGGAGCCTCGCGCTGGCCGCCGTCCTCGTGCTCGCGTGCGGGCGCGGCGAGCCGCCTTCGCTCGGGATCGGCGCGCGAGTCACTCTGGACCGGAGTGAGACACGCGTCGGCGATCCCGTCGGAGTCACCGTCGAGATCGAGACGCCGCCGGGTTACTCGGTGCAGGCGCCCCCGCCCCCGGCGGGCGGGCCTTTCGCGTCGGAGTCTCTGCAGCTCGTGCCGCCGATCGAGGTGCCGGGCGGGCTGCGCCACCACGTGCTGTGGATCGTGCGCGCACGCGAAGTCGGCGACCAGGCGCTGCCGTGGCTCGACGTGCCGCTCGTGCGCCCCGACGGGAGCGTGCAGCCGCTGCACGTCGGCGGCGTTCCGCTGGAGGTGCGCTCGGTGAAGGCCGAGCTGCCGGAGCGCGCGGCCGTGTTCGACATCCGGATGGCGCCGCCGCAGAAGCCGCTGCCGCTGTGGGTGTGGCTCGCGGGCGCGGCGCTGCTGGCGCTCGGCTGGGCCGGCGCGCGGGCGGTGCGCGCCCGGGCGCGGGCGGTGGAGCTCCGCGCGGCGCAGCTCGCGGCGGCGGGGCGCGCGGCGCTCGACGCGCTCGACGGCGTGGAGCGCGAGCCCGACGCGCGCAAGCGCGCCGCGCGGGTGCGCGCGGCGCTGCTGGGCTTCGTCGCGGGCCGCTGGCGCATCGAGACGCACGCGGCGACGCCGGCCGAGCTGCCGGCCGACGTCGACGGCGAGATCGTGCGCATCCTGGCGGGTCTCGACGCGGCGCGCTTCGGCGCGGCGCCCGTCGCGGGAGCGATCGCGGGCCTGGCCGAACGCGCGCGGGAGCGCGTGCGCCATGTGGCAGAGCTTCGCGCTTAGCGCGCTGTCGGCGCGAGCGTTCGCGCTCGAAGCCCCGCTGTGGCTGTGGCTCGGGCTCGCGTGCGCCGCGGCGCTCGCGCTCTTCGGGCTCCTTGCGGGGCCGCGGCGGCTCTCGGTGGCGAACGTGGGCGGCGTTTCGGCCCGGCGTCTGTCGCCCGACGCGAGCTGGCTCGTCTCGCTCGCGCTGCGCGTGGCGGCGTTCGCGCTCGTGGCGCTCACGCTGGCGCGTCCCGTCGGGTTGGTCGCCGAGAACCCGGCCGCGGGCTCGGGCGTCGACATCGCGATCGCGCTCGACGCGTCGGGGAGCATGATGGCGCTCGACGCCGAGCTCGACGGGAGGCAAGTGACTCGCATCGAGCTCGCAAAGCGCGTCGTGGCCGACTTCGTGCGCGCGCGCGGCGGCGACCGCATCGGGCTCGTGGTGTTCGGCGAGCACGCGTTCACGCAGTGCCCGCTCACCGTGGATCACCGTCTGGTGTTGGAGGCGATCGACCGCGTCGAGGTCGGCGTCGCCGGCGACGCGACGGCGCTGGGCGAGGCGATCGGCCTGGCGACGCGGCGGCTCAGCGCTCAGGCCGCGGGCCCGGACACGCGCCGCGTACTCGTGCTGGTGACCGACGGCCGCCACAACTCCGGAAAGCTGGCGCCGAAGACGGCCGCGAGCCTCGCGCACCTGGCGAACATCCGCATTCACGCGGTCGGCATCGGCACCGAGGGGCTGGTGCCGTTCGCTCAGCCCGGCGCCGAGACCCCGATGCACTTCGAGCGCGTCGACCTGGACCAGGAGACGCTGCAGGTCGTGGCGGACGCCACGGACGGGAAGTTCTTCCACGCGCGCAAGCCCGAGGACCTGCGCGAGGTCGCGGAGGCGATCGACCGCATGGAGGCGCGGCCGAGCGCGCTGGACCAGCACTACCGCCATGCGTCGCTCGCGCCGTTCACGCTCGCGCTTGCGCTCCTCTGTCTCGTGGGCGAGGCCGCGCTCGCGCACGGCGCGCTGCGGAGGCTGCCGTGAGTGCGCCGCTTCTCGCCGAGCTGCTCGCGTTCGCCGCGGCGCTCTTCGCGGCGCAGGCTGCGCTGCGTTCGCGCCGGGAGCTGCGCGCGTGGCTCGGCCGCGACCCGGCGGGCTGGCGCCGCTTCGCACGCGCCCTCGCGCTCGCGCTCGCCGCCGCGCTCGTCGCGCTGGCGCTGCGCCTCGCGCTCGGCACGCCCGAGTCACTCAGCGGCGCGGGCTCCGACGTGGTGATCGCGATCGACGTGTCGGAGAGCATGGACGTGCCCGACGTCGCGCCATCGCGCCTGCGCCGCGCACAGCGCACGGCCGAGCGCGTGGTGCAGGCCGCGCGCGGGGAGCGCCTCGCGCTCGTCGTGTTCTCGGGCGACGCCTACATCGCGCTGCCGCTCACGCAGGACCGCGACGCGATGCTGACGTACATCCGCTCGCTCGACTCCGGCACGATCTCGGTGCGCGGCAGCGAGCTCGGACGCGCGCTCGCCGAGGCGGGCCGCGCGTTCGATCCGCGCTCGAGCCGGCCGCGCAGCGTGCTCTTGCTCACCGACGGCGAGGACTTCGGCCCCGCGCCCGAGCCGCAGGTCGCCGAGCTGCGCGCGCTCGGCGTGCGCGTCGTCGCGGTCGGCTTCGGCACCGAGGAGGGTGGCCCCGTGCCCGGCCAGGCCGCGCAGGCCGAGTCGGTGCGCATGGGCGAGACCGCGATCTCGCAGCGCAACGATGGCCTCCTGCGCCACATCGCAGACGAGACCGACGGCGTCTTCTATCGCGACATGGAGGATCACCCGCAGCCGACCGCGCTCCTGCCCGCGCAAGCGAGCGCTGCGCGCGCCGAGCAAGCCCCCGAGAGGACGGAGCTCGGGCCGGTGCTCGCGCTGGCGGCGCTCGCGCTCGCCGCCGAGCTCTGGCTCTCGTGTGCGCGCGTCCGGCTCGCGCGGCGGCGCCTCGCGAGGCCCGCGCTCGCCCTCGCCGCTCTCGCGCTCGGCGGCTTCGGACCGGCGTCGGCGGTGAGCCGCGGCGACGCCGCGCTCGCCGACGACAAGCCCGCGGACGCGCTCTCGTACTACCGCGAGGCCGAGACGTCGAACCCGAGCGACGCGCGCCTGCAGGTGCGCATCGGGAACGCGCTCTACCGGTTGCAGCGCCTGGACCAGGCGGCGAGCGCGTACCTCGAGGCGCTGCGCACCGTCGAGCCGGGCGACGCCGACACGCGCTTCGCCGCGAGCTTCAACCTGGGCGACGCGTTCGTCGCGAAGCAGCACTTCGAAGAGGCGCGCGACGCGTTCTGGGCGGCCCTGCTCGCGCGGCCCGACAGCCTGGAGGCGAAGTTCAACTACGAGTGGGCCGCCTCGCACGTCGTCGACGTGCCGCCCGTGCCGCCGCCACCACAGCCGAACACCGCGCCGAAGCGCGACAACAAGGGCCAGGGCAAGAGCGACACCCGAGAGCAGCAGCCGCGCCCCAGCGACGCGCAGCCCGAGAAAGGCACGCTCGACGAGCGCGAGGCCGAGCACTGGCTCGACTCGCTCGACGAGCCCGTCGGCGACGCGCTGCGCCAGCAGATCACGAACGCTTCGGGCGGCCGCGCGCGCGCACGGCCCGGCGGCAAGACCTGGTGAAGCGGCGCTTCGCCGCGGCGCTCGCGCTCGCCGCGGCGCTCGCGCGCTCGGCGGCCGGAGCGGAGCCCGAGCTCCGCGTGTCGGTGAAGCTCGACCGCGACTCGGTCGTGCTGCACCAGCAGCTCTTGCTCTCGATCGAAGTGATGCATCCAGCCGGCGCGCGCGCGAGCTGGGAAGCGCCGGCGTTCGACGGCTTCTGGGCCGAGCGCCTGAGCACGCGCGCGCTGCCCGACGACCCCAGCGGCCTGCACCGCACCGAGTTCCGACGCGCGCTCTTCCCCACGCGCACGGGCGAGCTCGTCGTCGCGCCGTCGAAGCTCGAGGTCGTGGGGGAGAACGGCCCCCCGCACGACGTGTCCGTGCCGGGCGCGCGCGTGCAGGTGCGCGCACTGCCCGCGAACGTGCCGCCCGACGCGCTCGTCGGCCACCTCGACATCCACGTGTCGGCCGCCGACGAGCGCGTGCGGCTCGGCAAGTCCATCGTCGTAGCGATCGAGCTCGCGGGCGACGCGAACGTGTGGGACGCGCCCGCCCCGAACCTCGAGTCACTCCTCTCGCCCGACGTCGACGTGTTCCCCGAGCCGCCGCGCGAGTCGATCGCCGAGAGCTCGGGGCGCGCGGTCGCGCGGCGCACGTTCCGCTACGCGCTCGTGCCGTCCCACACCGGCGTGATGCGCATGGCGGCGCTCGAGGTGCCGTATTTCGACCCCGCGAGCGGCAAGCTGGAGACGGCGCGCGGCGACGCGCTCGCGTTCGACGTGTTCGAGGGTCCCGTGGGCGAGGACGCGCACGCGTTCGCGAGGCGGCCCGCGCGGCCCGCCGACGAGCCGCTGCCGCTCGGCTGGCTCTTCGGCGCGGCCGGTCTGGCGGCGCTCGCGGGCGCGGTGCTCTTCGCGCGCCTGCGCCGCGGCGGCTTCGCGCAGCTCGTCGCGCCCGGCGGAGCCGCGGTGCGCTCGGCGTTCGACGCGGCCAGCGCGGCGCGCGGCGGCGCCGGCTTCCACGCGCTCCTCGCGCGCGCGGTGCGCGCCGGCGTCGAGGCGAAGCACCGCTTCGACGCGCAGGCGCTCACGCCCGCCGAGCTCGCGGCGCGCGGCGCGGAGCGCGAAGCGGTCGAGCTGCTCGAGGCGCTCGAGCGCGCGCGCTTCGCGGGCCGCAGCGCGGACGATGGCGCCCTGCTCGAGCGCACGCGCGCCTACCTCGGCCTGTAGGCGTCAGTAGCGCGCGATCACGTGCTCGGCGAAGTCGCGGAACTGCTCGCGCGCAAAGTCGATCGGCGGGAGCAGCGTGATCTCGCGCAGGCCGGCGCGCTCGGCGCGCTTGAGCGAGTCGACGATCTCGTCGGGCGTGCCCGCGAGGATCCAGGTGCGGATCGCCTCGGGAGTGACGAAGCGCCGCTCCGCCGGCACGAGGAACGCGCAGTGGCCCTCGTGCACCTGCAGGTACCGCTTGTCGGGCGGCGTCGCCATCTTGTCGACGTACGCGCAGTACTCCTCGAAGAGCCCGTAGAGCGAGGGCGGCACGGGCGGGCCGTCGCCGGGGTTCATGCGCCAGCCCTCCCAAGCGTAGTGCCACGCTGCGGCGACCTGCGAGCCGCACGCGTCGATGACTCGCTCGCTCGCGAGTGACTCGCCGGGGCGCAGCACGACCGCGGTCGTGAGCGCAGCGGTGTGGAAGTCGGACGGCAGCGCGCGGCCGAGCTCCTTCGCGCCCGCCTCGATCGCGGCCAGGCTGCGCTTCGTCATCTCGGGCGGCTCGTGCAGCGCCGAGATGCGGCCGTCGCCGTACGCGCCCGCCGCGCGCAACGCGCCGGGCCCGTTCGCGGCGACCCAGATCGGGATCGGCTTCTCGAGCTCGATGAACTTGCGGTCCAGGTTGAGGAAGCGGATCGCGCGCTTCTCGGCGCCGTGCGCGTACTCGACCTCTTCGCCGGCGAGCAGGCCGCGCACGACGCGCAGGTACTCGCGGAACTCGCGCGGCACCATCGGGCGCATGCCCATCACGCGCATCGCCGTGTGGCCGGTGCCGATGCCGAGGAACACGCGGCCGGGCGCCAGGCGCGCGATCGAGGCGATCGAATGCGCGGTCACGGGCGCGAGGCGCGTGGGCGCGATGGCGACGCCCGTGCCGAGCTCGATGCGCGACGTGTGCTCCGCGGCGAGCGCCAGGGTGGCGTAGCAATCCGACCAGATCATCTGCGAGTCGGGCACCCAGCCGTGGTCGTAGCCGAGCGACTCGCATTCGACGAGGAGCTTCCAGTCGTCGATCTTCGTCGCGACCATCGCGCCGAACTTCATCGCCGCCTCACGCGTGCACGGGCGGACGGCGCCCGGCCCAGGGCCGCGCCGACTCGAGCTGCGCGGCGACGCGGAGCAACAGGTCCTCGCGGCCCCACGGCGCGACGAGCTGCACGCCGATCGGCAGCCCCGACGCATTCCAGTGTAGGGGCACGCTGATGGCCGGCTCGCCGGTCATGTTCTGGATCGGCGTGAAGGGGATGAAGTCGACGAGCGTGTCCCACGTGCGGAGCGGCGCCTCGCGCTTTGCCGTGAGCGTGCCGAGCGGGAGCGGCGGCGCGCCCAGCGTGGGCGTGAGCAAGAGATCGAAGCCCGACGACCAGAACTCGCCGAACGAGCGCGACAGCACGTTGCGCCACTCGACGGCGGACAGGAAGTCGAGCATGGCGCTGCGCTTGCCTTCCTGGTAGAGCGCCCAGGTCCAGACTTCGAGCTCGTCCTCCTTCACGGGGCGCCCGATCGTCGCTTCGACCATCGCCAAGAGCGCGGCGGTCTGCGCGATGATGATCTGGTAGAGGGTCTTCGGCACTCCCGCGTCGTCGACGGCCACCGGGTGCTTCGCTTCGAGCGAGTGACCGAGTGACTCGAGCAGCTTCGCGGCGTCGCGCACCGCGGCCGCGCAGTCGGGGTGCAACGGCGTCTTCGCGAACTTCGGCGAGCGCTCCATGAAACCGATGCGCAGCCGGCCCGGCGCGCGGCCGACCTCGTCGCGGAACGGGCGCTCGGGCTTCGGCGCGGCGTACGGATCGCCGGCCATGTAGCCCTCGGTCGCGTCGAGCAGCGCCGCGGAGTCGCGCACGGTGCGCGACACGACGTGCTCGCCCGCCAGACCGTTCCAGCCTTCGCCGGCGAGCGGGCCGAGCGAGATGCGCCCGCGCGACGTCTTCAGCCCGACGATGCCGCACGCGCTCGCGGGGATGCGGATCGAGCCGCCGCCGTCGTTCGCGTGCGCCGCGGGCACCATGCCCGAGGCCACCGCCGCCGCCGAGCCGCCGCTCGAGCCGCCCGGCGAGCGCCCGAGGTCCCAGGGGTTCTTGGTCGGCCCGTACGCGAGCGCCTCGCTCGTCGCCGTGAGTCCGAACTCCGGCGTCGCCGTCTTGCCCAGGAACACGAGCCCCGCTTCGCGATAGCGGCGGCCCAGGTTCGTGTCGATCGGCGACGTGAGCCCCAGCGACTTCATGAGCCGGTTGCCGCTGTAGAGAGGATCGCCCGCCGTCGCGCAGATCAGGTCCTTCAGCAGGAACGGCACGCCCCGGAAGGGGCCGTTCGGCAGCGGGCCCGCCGCCTGCGCGCGCGCCTTCTCGAAGAGCGGCGTCACCACGGCGTTGAGCGCCGGGTTCACCTTTTCGATGCGCGCGATCGCCAGATCCGTGAGCTCGCGCGGCGACGCGTCGCCCTTCGCGACGAGCTCCGCCTGCGCCACTGCGTCCAGCCAGGTCGTGTCGTTCGCCATGCGGCGAGCCTACCGCAGATCGCCCGGGAAGTTCGCGTTGCTGAGCGAGCGGAGCTCGGGGTCGAGCGCGCGCAGGTCGGCCTCGGGCACGAACAGCGTGTCCAGCTCCGCGAGCAGCGTCTGCAGGCGGAAGTCCTCCTGCGCGATGCGGCGCTCGAGCACGGGCAAGACGCGCGGCCGCCACACGGCGCACAGCGGCTCGGGCCCGCGCGGGCCGAGCGGGGCCACGACGTCGGCGCCGCCGTCGGCCGGCACGAGCGCGCACAGCGCGAGCACCACGCGCGGGTCGAGGTGCACGAGGTCGCATGCAGCGACGAATGCGGCGGACGCTTCGCACGCCGCGAGCGCTGCCACCACGCCGACGAGCGGCGCGCGCGCCGGGTGGCGGTCGGGCACGACCTCGAGCCCGAGCGCCGCGAGCTCCGCGCCCTTGCCGACGAGCCGCACGCGGACCAGGCACTCGCCGAGCGCGCCCGCCACGCGCAGCGCGAGCGGCACGCCTTCGAACGGCAGCGTCGCCTTGTCGCGGCCCATGCGCGTCGAGGCGCCGCCGCACAGCACCGCGCCCTCGACGTGCGAGAGCTTCAAAAGCCGGGCTCGGCCGAGAGCTCGTCGCTGTGGATCCGCTGCACCTGCACGGGCTCGCCTGCGGCCACGCCCGCCGCTTCGGCGGTCACGAACGCGAGCGCGTCCGCGTTCACCAGGCCGAGCAGGATGTTCGACACCTGCGGGCCGCTGATCCGCGCCCACAGCTCGCCGTTGCTCCGCTCGAGCTTCACGCGCACGAAGTGAGCCCGGCCCGGCGGCTTCTTGTAGGCGTCGGCCATGCGCGCCGTCTCGACCGGACGGAACACATTTTTGTGTCCCATCATGCGCAGCAGCGACGGCCGCACGAACTGCTCGAACGTGACGTACGTCGACACGGGGTTGCCGGGCAGCCCGAACACCGGCCGCTCGCCCACCGACACGAACGCGAGCGGCGCGCCCGGCTTCATGGCGATGCGCCACAGGCGCATCTTCCCGCCCAGGCCGACGAGCACCTGCTTGATCCAGTCGCGGTCGCCCACGGACACGCCGCCGCTCGAGATCACGGCGTCGCAGCGGAGCGCCGCGCGGAAGCGCGCCGCGATCTCGTCGGGGTCGTCGGGCGCGATGCCCAGGTAGACGGGCTCGGCGCCGATCTCGCGCAGCGCGGCCACGAGCGCGTACGAGTTCGAGCTCGCGATGCGCCCGTCGTCGCGCAGCCGGTCGGGCTCGACGAGCTCGTCGCCCGTGGCCAGCACGGCGACGCGCGCGCGCGCGCGCACCGACACGACGCTGCGGCCCAGCGCCGCGAGCATGCCGACGAGCGGCGGACGCAGGAGTGCGCCGGCTTCGGCGACGAGCGCGCCGGGCCGCACGTCCTCGCCGGCTCGCCGCACGTGGTCGCCCGGCCGGGCCGCGCGGCGGATCGTCACGCGCGCGCCGTCCGTCTCCGTGTCCTCGACCATGACGATGGCGTCGGCGCCCTCGGGAATCGCCGCGCCCGTCATGATCCGCGCGGCTTCGCCCGGGACGAGCTTGCGCTCGCTGCGCTTGCCGGCGGGCAGGTCCTCGCCCATGCGCAGCACGACGGGCGCCCCGGCGGTGTCGGCTGCGCGCACGGCGTAGCCGTCCATCGCCGAGTTGTCGGCGGGCGGGATCCGCACGCCCGCGCGGATCTCCTCGGCCAGCACGCGGCCGGCGGCTTCGGCCAGGCCCACGGTCTCGACGCCCAGCGCGGGGACGGCCTCCAGGATGATGCGCCGAGCCTCCGCCACGGACAGCGCCGTTCGCTCCGCCTCGACCGTGACCTCGCGCATTTCACCTCCTCAGGGTAGTCTGCCCAAAACCTAGGCAGCTCGCCGGACCCACAAGACCCCCCCATGATGCAGCGAAAATCCCCCCAACGTCGCAAATCCCCCCAAGGTCGGGACAGGACGGCGCCATGAGCGAAAGCTCCGAGCGCCTCGACGCTATTCTGGGCTCGCTGCGGGTGGGCATCCTGGCCGTGGACGAGGACGGCCGGGTCGAGCTGCAGAACCCCGAGGCGAGCCGGATCCTCGGCCTGTCGGGAGTCTCGACCCTGGGCCGGCCGCTCGCCGAGACCCTGGGCCCGCAGCACCCGGCCGTGGCGGTGCTCGAGGCGGCCCTGCGCGACCGGCGCGAGGTGGCCCAGCACGCGTGCAGCTTGCGCGACCGCCTGGGCGGGCGGCCGCTGATCGTCGACCTGACGGCGTCACCGGTCGGTGTCGCTCGCGAGACGCACGGCGCCGTGCTGTCGCTCTCGGACCGCACGATCGGCCGCGAGCTCGAGGACCTGCTCGGCCAGCGCGAGCGCTCGGAGCTGTTCGCGCGCCTCGCGGCCGGAATCGCGCACGAGCTGCGCAACCCGCTCGGCGGCATCCGCGGCGCCGCGGAGCTCCTGCTCGGCAAGCTCGAAGACGACAACCTGGCGCGCTGTGCCGAGCTGATCCGCGCCGAGACCGAGCGCATGCGGCTCCTGCTCGACGACCTGGCCCAGCTCACCCGCGGCGCCGACGTGCGGCCGCGCCGCGCGAACCTGCACCGCGTGATCGACGACCTGGTCGAGCTGCACAGCCGCTCGGAGAGCTGGCGCGGCGTGCGCGTGGTGCGCGAGTACGACCCGAGCATCCCCGAGTTCGAATTCGACCCCGACCGCACCACGCAGGTGCTGCTCAACCTGGTGCGCAACGCGGTGCAGGCGCTCGCCGGCAAGGGCTCGCTCGTGCTGCGCACGCGCGTCGAGTCGGGCTACCACCTGGAGCGCGTGGGCCCGGAGAGCGCGCGCATGGTGCGCATCGACGTCGAAGACGACGGGCCCGGCATTCCCGAAGAAGACCTGCCGCTCTTGTTCACGCCGTTCTTCACGCGGCGCACCAACGGCACGGGGCTCGGGCTCGCCGTCGCGCAGCACTGGACGGTCCGCCAGGGCGGCCGCATCCAGGTGACGAGCCGCGTAGGCATGGGTACACGAATGCGTGTAGAGCTGCCCATCGTGAGGCCCGCGTGACGCGCGTGCTGGTCGCCGACGACGAGGCGTCGATCCGCTTCGTGCTGCAGGAGTCGCTCTCCGAGGCCGGCCACGAGGTCGTGTCGGCCGCAGACGGCATCCAGGCGCGCGAGCACCTGTCGTCGCAGCGCTTCGACCTGGCGCTGCTCGACATCCGCATGCCGGGCCCGTCGGGGCTCGAGCTGCTCGACGAGCTGACCGCGCGCGGCCCGGACGCGCCGATGGTCGTGATCCTCACGGCGCAGAACACCTTCGAGAACGCCGTCGAGGCCATGAAGCGCGGCGCGTTCGACTACCTCACGAAGCCGTTCGACCTGCCGCAGGTGCACGCCCTCGTCGAGAAGGCGCGCGTGCTGCGCGAGCTGCGCGGCGAGGTGGCCGAGCTCCGCCGGCAGGTCGGCGAGGTGTTCCGCGCCGGCGAGGCGCTCGTCGGCCGCACGCCCGCGATGCTCGAGCTGTTCAAGACGATCGGCCGGGTCGCCGCGAGCGACGCCGCGGTGCTGATCCTCGGCGAGAGCGGCACGGGCAAGGAGCTCGTCGCGCGCGCGATCCACTACCACAGCCGCCGCCGCGAGGGTCCCTTCGTGGCGGTGAACATGACCGCGCTGCCGTCGGAGCTGATCGAAGCCGAGCTCTTCGGCCACGAGCGCGGCGCGTTCACGGGCGCGAACGAAGCGCGCATGGGGCGCTTCCGCGAAGCCGACGGCGGGACGCTCCTGCTCGACGAGATCGGCGACCTGCCGCTCTCGCTGCAGGCGAAGCTGTTGCGCGTGCTGCAGGAGCGGATCGTCGTGCCGCTCGGCGGCCGCCAGCCCGTGCCGATCGACGTGCGCATCCTGGCGTCGACGCACCGCGACCTGCCGGCGCTCGTCGCCGAGAAGAAGTTCCGCGAGGACCTCTACTTCCGGCTCGCCGTCGTGCCCGTGCGCATCGCGCCGCTGCGCGAGCGGCGCGCCGACATTCCCGTTCTCGTGTCGCACTTCATCGAGCGCTTCTCGCAGGAGCTCGGCGTGCGCCGGCGCTGGCCCACCGAGTCCGCGCTCGAGGAGCTGTCGCGGCACGCCTGGCCCGGCAACGTGCGCGAGCTCGAGAACGCCGTGAAGCGCGCGCTCGTGCTCGCGGCGGGCGACGTGATCACGATCGACGACATCGAGAACGCCACGAGCGCCGCGCCGGCCGCGGGCGGCGACTGGGCCGAGCTGGCGCGGCGCGAGCTGGCCGAGCACCTCGAGCGCGGCGGCGAGAGCGACGGCGAAGAAGGCAGCGGGCCGTACTGGAGCTTCGTGTCGCGGCTCGAGCGCGCGGTCATCCGCGAGGGTCTCGCGCGCTCGCGCGGGAACCAGATCCAGGCCGCGCGGCTCCTCGGCATCAACCGGAACACGCTGCGCAAGAAGATCGCGGAGCTCGGTCTGGGCCCCGCGGACGCCGACGACACCGAAAAGTGACGCGCGCCGGGCTCGAGCGCCTGCGCGGGCTGTACGTGCTGGCGGACGACGACCCGCGCTGGAAGCACGGCGTCCGCGCGCAGCTCGAGGGCGCGCTGGCGGGCGGGTCGACGGTCGTGCAGCTCCGGCTCAAGCACACGCCCGACGGCGCCGCGCTCGAGCTGGCGCGCTGGGCGGCGGCCCGCGCGCGCGACGCCGGCGCGCTCCTGTTCGTGAACGACCGCTTCGACCTGGCGCTCCTCGCCGGCGCCGACGGAGTGCACCTGGGCGAGGACGACCTTCCGCCCGAGTCGCTGCCCCGCGACGCGCGCGCGCGGCTCTGGGTCGGCCTGTCGACGCACACGCCCGAGCAGCTGGCGGCGAGCCGCGCCCGGCCGGTCGACTACGTCGCGTTCGGGCCCGTGTTCGGCACGGCCTCGAAGGCGTCGGAGTACGCGGCCCGCGGGCTCGGGGCGCTGGCCGCCGCGGCGCGCGCGGCCGGCCGCCCGCTGGTCGCGATCGGCGGCATCTCGGCCGAGAACGCCGCCTCGGTGCGCGCCGCCGGCGCCGCCGCCGCCGCCGTGATCTCGGCGGTCGCCGACGCGCCGGATCCCGCGACCGCGACGCGTTACCTTTCGCGCCGCTTCTTCGAGCCGCCCCCCGGGAGTCGCTAGCGCTTGGAACGCGCGATCAGTGCGCTGGGAGCCGTGTTGCTCCTGGGCGTGGCGTACGCGGTGTCGACGAACCGGCGCGCCGTGCGCTGGAGCACCGTGGGCATCGCGCTCGGGCTGCAGCTCGCGATCGCGCTGGTCGTCCTGCGCACGCCGTGGGGCGCGTGGCTGTTCGGGCGCGCCAACGACGCCGCCGAGGCGTTCGTCGCCGCCGCCGGCGCGGGCATCGAATTCGTGTTCGGGCGCTGGCCCGAGCAGGTGCTCGGCGCCGACGGCCAGCCCGTGCGCCTGCCCTACGTGTTCGCGATCCAGGTGCTGCCCATCATCGTGTTCATGAGCAGCGTCT